>Ga0308164_10005271_pt1 | contig 10516 bp, 7 predicted proteins | sample PhyTR2_FD_201031 | JGI IMG/M metagenome (GOLD analysis project Ga0308164, IMG submission 201031) | Phyllosphere microbial communities from UC Gill Tract Community Farm, Albany, California, United States - DLSLT.R2 | ecosystem: Host-associated > Plants > Phyllosphere > Unclassified | place: USA... | reverse complement strand
TAGAGGGCACCGTCGACCTTCGACATGACGAGGGGGACGTCTATGTCGATCCGTTCCGGGAGGTCGGTCGCGACCTCAGCCACCCGCCGACGCAGCATGAGCGGACTGACCAACGGTTCGAGAAGCGCACCGCCTTCGGGATCGTCCTTGAACGTCTCCTCGAATTCCCGCTGCGTGCCAAGGTGCCCCGGGGCAACGAAGCTGATGATCGAATAGAGATCGAGGAGCCGGTTCTCCACCGGCGTTCCGGTGATGGCGAAGCCTCGCGCCCTCCGCAGGGACGAAACGGCCGCGGCACGGGCCGTTCCGGGGTTGCGGATCGCCTGCGCCTCGTCGAGCACGACGGCCTCCCACTCCACGGTCGCGAGGAGGCCGTTGTCCCTGACGACCGTATCGTACGAGGTCACGATGATGTCGTAGGCAACCAGTTCCCGGGGGCTTCCGGTCCTGTCGTCTCCGCCGTGCACCAGCACCCGTAGCGCGGGTGCGAACTTTTCGATCTCACGCCGCCAGTTCTCGAGCAGTGTCCCCGGTGCGATCACCAGACAAGGCCGGAGGGACGTCTTTCCGGCGTCGGCAAGCAGGGATATGATCTGCAGCGTCTTGCCGAGACCCATCTCGTCGGCCAGAAGCCCGCCAAGGCCGTGCCGCGCAAGGAAGCGGAGCCAGCGCCAACCCGCGACCTGATAGGGATAGAGTTTGGCAAGAATCCCTTGTGGCGCTTCTTCGTCGTCTAGTGGCCTCGTTTCGAAGAGATCCGGCGTAACCGTCTCTATACGATCCTCGACCAGCATCGCATCGAAACGCCCGGCACGCAGATCAAGAAGCTGACGCAGGCTCAGCGCCCCCAACGTCGCACCGATGTCCGATAGAACGTCAAGGATCTGCCGGGTGGCTTCCGCGGCTAAGGGAAACCAGCGCAGGTCCGCCACCACGTGGCCCGCTTCAAGCGCCGCCAAATCGTAGATGACTAAATCCGCCGCTCCACCCCGCGCGGCGACCGCCAGATGGGCCCGCCCATCGACGACATCGAGAACTATCCGGGGTGTCAGCGCCCAGCGGCTGGCCCGCACCTGACCACCTGCTTCCAGTTCGACAACACCTTTGCCGTCACGGAAGCAGGCCAACATCTCCTGAACGCGCACGGGCGCGGCGACGTCCTCGTCGCCACGTTGCAGCAGCATGCCGTCTCGGACCGTCCAAGTGCGCAATTGACCCCCTGTTTGTTCCCATGTTGTCAGAGTCGTCGGCAATTGCAACGACTGACTGGTTCAATCCGATTAAGTGCTTGCGCCGTCCGTCGCTGGGAACGTGGCGTTAACCCTGCCGGACCAAGATGCGGCATGAACCACTTCGCCGACAATTCCCCGCAAGCCGCAGAGAACCAAGCTCTAACCACGTTACAGCAACTCGAGAGGGACAATCCTCGCATTACCGAGGGTCTGGCCATGTCGACGTGGTTCATTCGGATGCTTGAAACGGCGGCCAGTCGACAGGCTGGCCTCGATCGCCTTCCGTGCACGACGCTTCTCCTCAACAATAGAGCGCTTGCCTGGACGCATGCTGCTCATCCTCGCCACGGAGACTACATCGCTCGCTTGAGCCGCGAATTTCGTGTGCACCGTATCGAACATGACGCGGACAAGGGGTTCATGGTCGAAGACAGCTACCGCGGCGGCCGCCCCTATATGAAACCGCTGCCCAAGCTGATCGAAAACCTGTACAGTGAGAATCCGCAGCTTCGGGATAACGTTTACGTTCCCGTTTCTGGCGATGAGCCGCGTCGCAACGAGGTATTCTGGGGCTACCTGCACGCGGCATACGGAGATCGGATCTGGTCCGAAATCGGGTTAGGCCGCCATCTCATCAACGACGTCATCGGCAAGTTCCATCAGTTCGTTGTCGATGTGGACTTCGTTCTAGCTTCAGGCGATGACCTCTGGGTCGTGGAGTTCAAGCACAAGACCCCGATGAAGGCGCGACAACCATTGTCGGTCGGTATCAATCGTCATGAAATCCAACGCCTCCTGTCCCTGCGGAGGTGCGGCTTCAAGATCATGCACGTTCTCATGATGAAGCCGTATCGGGATAAGGAGGTAGGATCGATGCGCATCCTGACCGACAGGACCACATACAACAACACGTCAATCCTTGCCCTAGAACTCGATGAGGAATGCCTGGAGGACCTTCTGCGGCGCGAGACGGTGAACGCCGAAGGCACTGCGCTCAATGGCGAATCCATGCCCACTCATCCGATCGAAGTCGACAGCTTCCAGTTTATCGGTACGCTCGATGACAGGTTGTTACCCGATCTTCTGACTCGCTGCTTTCGAGAAGGGACCGTCCGGAACGGATCTGCGGAGCAGGTCGAACGTCTTCGACTACCCTGAAACCCGTTTCGGATATTCGATCGTTCCGAAAGCCTTCAGAAAGTCGCCTACCGACAACACCAAGACGGAAGAGTCCTGCTGGAAGGCTGGCTTCAAGCCGGCGGGCACCACGGGCGTGATCCGGTTTTTCGCCAGCGAGGTCATCTGTGCCGCACCCAAGCCCGGCTCGAGCATCAGGAAATAGCTATCGATCCCGGATTCTGGTGACACCACGCCGGTGCCCGCCAAATGTCCCGTCCGGCTTCGAACGGCGAGCACCCGCGCCATGGGTTTCCGCCAGAGATCGAGTTGACCAACGGCTGCGCCCGCGAACACGAAGTCGGGAACATCCACTTCCGGTTCGATGACTGTTCCGCGACCGTATTCGACACCATTGAGCTGCAGGAGGTGCTCGAAATGGCTTGCGAGAGCCCGGTTCTGCCGCTGGGACCGCCGGGTCTGCACATCCGCCGAGAGCTCGGAGAAACCGCCGTGGACCTCTTGGAAGCCGGCACTCAATCGATCTCCGATCCAATGTCGCTCCAACGTCCTGTAGAGTACCTCCTCGCGCTCCATCCAGACGAGAAGGGCCGTGTCTGGATCATTCACCGGAACGAGGCCCTGCACGGTGCCCCTTACGTATTCGGAGAATTCGTCGGACGGGGGATCATCCCGACCAAACAGACGAAGCATGACGTCGAGGCAACTCTCGTCGGTATGGTCTACCTTCTCGCCGATGAGATCCAAGACGAAGTTGGCGGCGAAATCGAGCATTAGGTGACCGCTTTCGATCTCACCCTTCACTGAGAAGCCCGGATGGTCGATGGCCCCCAAGCCGAACAACCACATCAGCTGCCCCTCAATGGTAGATCCCTCTTCGGCCACCACGACCAGCAGGGTATCGTCGGCACGGCGGGCGATTATCAGGAGGTCACCCTCACTGTACCGCTCCGAAACGAAGGTCGTGGGATAGTACAACCGCCATTCGGATCGCTTGGGAATGCGTTCACGCGCATCGTACCAAGTGAGCCGCACGTCGGCGCGCAGCGGCTCGGGATCATCGTCCATCAGATAGGCGACGGTCCCTAGATACCATCGCCGTTCGCTTCCCAGAAGGGTCTTCAGCTTCTGCACCCCGTCGAACTCGTGCTGATTGGACTTGTGGGGAAGCGCTTCGACCGCCGTGAGGCGCTTCCATGCCACTCCCGTGAACCAGCTCGACAGATGCCCCCGCTTCATTCACCGAACTCCGCCCGCCGATCGCCCCCTTTCAACCAGTCATCCAGTCCGGCGGCTACCGTCATGAGACCATCGTCACCCTTGCCGCGCAAGGCACATTCCCAGACCACTGCCACCCGCCATCCGGCATCGAGCAGACTTCGTTCATTTCTGTCGTCGCGCGCGCGGTTGCCCTCGAGCTTCTTCTTCCAGAACTCGGGCCGGGTCGACGGCATCTTGGTGAGGCGGCATCCGTGCAGATGCCAGAAGCAGCCATGAACGAACACGACGGCTTTGAACCTAGGCAGAACTATGTCCGGTCGACCGGGAAGGTCGCGACGTCCAATCCGATAGCGATACCCAAGAGCGAAGAGGGATTTTCTCACCGCCACTTCTATCTTGGTATCGCGCCCCCGGATGCCGGACATCATCCGGCTCCGGGTAGCGGCATCAACTATGTCAGCCACCGACCTTGCGCGCCGCCACCTTCCTCAGAATGTATGGCTTCATCGCCTTCGCGACGTGTGCGATCAACGGGACAACAACGGAATTGCCGAACTGCTTGTACGCACGCGTATCCGACACCTTGATTTCGAAGGTGTCCGGGAAGCCCATCAGCCGTGCACACTCGCGTGGCGTCAGGCGCCGCGGATTACGTCCTGCACCGCGGTTGATGAGGATCTCCGATCCGTCCTTGTAGTAGCGAGCTGACAGGGTTCGGGACGTGTCGCTCGGGCCGACGAGGCCGAAACCGAAGCCGTTTCCCTTGGCCCGGTGCTTTTCGGCGTAGCCCTTGAGATACGTCCAGAGGTTGTCGGTAAGCGTGTACTTGCCCTGAACCTTTCCGCTAGCATCGATGTAGGCACCACCGTCGACGTCCTCCTCTTCTCCATTCTCGGCATGGAGGATGGAAGATAGCTTCGGGCCCTCGCCGGATGGCGGAAGATCCACAGCATCCCAGTCGAACGCTTCGGGTTCGCCGTCATTGCGTACCCCCACGATAAGGATACGCTCCCGATGCTGCGGCACGAACCGCTTCCCGTCGATCACCCGGTACCGGACCGTATAATCGAGATCCTTCAGCACTCCGAGAATGACGGCCAGCGTATTGCCACCGTCATGACTGGCGAGATTCTTTACGTTCTCCAGCATGAACACACCCGGGCGCTTGGCGGCGATGATGCGGGCGACGTCGTAGAACAACGTGCCCTGCGTGGTGCACTCGAAACCGTGTGGTTTGCCCAATGCATTCTTCTTCGACACTCCGGCGATGCTGAACGGCTGGCACGGGAACCCGGCGAGCAGCACGTCATGGTCGGGGACGTCCTCAGCTTGGATCTTGGTGATGTCTCCCGCGATCGGATGCTCGTCACCGAAGTTCGCGGAGTAGGTCTTCTGTGCGAAGGAATCCCACTCGCTCGTGAACACGCACTGCCCACCTGCGGCCTCGAAGCCCAGACGTACACCGCCGATGCCGGCGAAGAGATCGATGAACGTGAAGTCCGGGTCATCTCCGCCACCGACGGGCTTCGCCGGGATGGCGGTGAGCCGACGCAGTTCGCGGGCGGCGAGCGGCGGCACGGCTGCCGGCGTCCTTTCCCAACGGGCGATCTGACGCGTGCTGCGACCAACAGCCTCCGCGACTTCCGCGCGTGAAAATCTCTCACGGGCCTTCCTGAGCACCAGCTCCGCACTCACGTTTACCGACGTCGCCATTGTCATCTCCCCAGGTCCCAATGTGGACGTTTTGTCCTTCAATCGCCCCAGGGTCAACAGACAAGAACGTGACAGGAACATTTTACGGCGGTGTAACGTGAAAGGTTCATGTTACACTCACAGTCAATCTGCTGGTCAGAAATAACCCGACCGACGATCATACCGCTCGAAGCAGCATGATTCGGTTAGGAACGTTAACCTCGCGATCCTCATGACCGGGACGGGCGAAAACTCGTCCATTCTTCTAGCACGAGCGATAGCTGGCGGTATTAATCAACCGGCTGAGGAAGGATCTACCGTACCCGTCAGCCGCTCTTTCAGCGCCAAAGCGATCGCCTCCGCTGTCAACGGGCGATCCGGATTCGCGGCTACCAGCTTTCTTACCACCGACAACCGAGCCAATTTCGGGTATCATTTTGAGCAGACTTCCAACAACCGCACGGCCCACCAATGTCCCCGAGGTGGAGCCTGGCGACGCAGTCACTAGAGTCGTGAGAAAACCTGTGCTGAGATCGAGGCCGAAAATTACGCTAACGGTCTCGATCATGCCGACCTGGATCGGAACGATCGCAACCGCATCAGAGAAAGGAATTGGCGTGGCCCCCGCCGCTGCGGCGGTCGCAGCGGTGCCGACCGCCAACCTGCTCCGCGTTACCTTGTGATCGCTTCCGCCACATTGATTGTGTCAATAGCCACTTCCCGCATGCCCCGTCTTCTGTTCCGCGTGACTGGCTCGGTCAGCCTGCCTCGCCGGTCAAGGCTGCGTGAAATGAGCTGCCTTCAACCCGTAGAAGACTCCGTCTTTAAGGTCGCTTTCAGACTGCGCTTGCCGTTCATGCGCAGGCGAGATGGGCGTTACTAGCGACGCGGCAAGCGTCCAAACACAAAGCGCTATCGCTTCATAAGGTGACGCGGTCCTCTGCCGGAGCAAAACGCACGATCGCAGGCCGGGTCGCATTGACGGCGCCATGCGTCGTGACCTGCATCAAAAGCTGCTCTCGGATTCTACAAACGGGTTCCCACCCGGCAACGTCCGACGGAACCATACTGATTTGCAGATGGGTGTTGAAGACGATCGCGACAGGCTCATCGAAGCCGTCCAGCCTGATCGGCGGGGTGGCAATCTCAGCCTTCGGCGAAGGCCGCCGTCTGTCGGCAACAGCGGGTACGACGGCACCTAGAATGAACGGGATAGGGCCCCGGCGACTCTGCGCATAGTCGCAGTTAGCCCCCACCCTAATCAATGCCAGCCGGCTCGCTCGCCTGTGTGGGCGTTGCTGTACGCCGAACACGTTGGCCAAAAGGGACCGGCAATCGACATCGAAACGGTCCGTCAGCAATGCTACGACGCGATCGTTGGGGATAATAGTCACAGCGCCCCAACTGAGCGCAGTCATCGCCTCCGCGGTCGGAACGGCCACATGCAGCATCGTATTTAGTCGCGCCGAAGTCGCAAGATCCGGCGCGGCTACCTCGGCTACCCGCGTCACGGCCGCCTGCCAGATTTGATCCGTATCAGGGTTCGTTCGCTGGTTGGCGATACGGTCGGACATGATCGGCAATAGCACGGCGTTGATTGCGCTAAACGGATCAGCTTGCGCGCTTGCACTCCCAACCGCCTCATACGCCAAGAGGCTTAGGACCTCATCCAGTCGCTCTGAGAACATAGGTGCACGTCGATCGGGCTCAGTGACGAGGGACGCGACCTCGGAGAGCGTACTTCCAGCGGCTCGGAGCACCTCTCTTTCCCAGTTGAAGAGGGCCTTCAGTCTCGGATCTGTCTCCACCACACGAGCGACGTCCGCGAGCAACTGATCGCCGGTTCCAGCCGCCAAATACGGGTTTTTATCAAGGCCAAGGATTGCGATCGGACGCTTGTCGGGATCGAGATGCTCCATGACGTAAGCCTCGAAGCCATCCTTCTGCGTGGCCTGCTTGGTCCATAGAATGATGACGTAGGGCCCGGAGGTGGCCGTTATGCCTTCCTCAAGCATTCCGACAATGATGCTCGCCGCGAGGCTGACGTTCGTGGTCTGAGCCCCGGTCGTCAGGTGCAGGTCGAGGAACAACAAGCGCACACCTCGCAGATGGGAGCTGTCAAGTCCTTCGGCTTGGTCGTAGTGCAGCGGCAGGCATGGCGCTCCCATCTTTTGGAGCGCACTCGTAAGCATCGATAGCTCTCTTTCGTCGTCGTCGACGATCACGTAGCGAGCTGCGGTAAACATCCTCTACTCCCCCTTGAATGCCAGCGCCACGACCGCGCCGTTGAACTCCTCCGGAACGTCGAAGTCGTCCATGGACGGGAACAGCAACTCCCCATCGTTCAGATTCATCGCAAGATTTGCATAGTAGAGGCCCAAACCCATCCCATCTGGCCGACGAGAGAAGAACGGTTCCACAACCTGTTGCGGAGGATCCCTGAAGCCGGGACCGTTGTCGGCTATAACGACCGTCGGTCGCCCTTCGTGATCAGGGATGACATCGAGGAATATGCGGCGATCCTGAACGCTGGAATCACGCGGAATACTGACCTTAAGCCAGTGGATGGCATTATCGATGAGGTTGGTTAGTGCGCCGAGAGCGAGTCCGAACGCGAAGGTCGCGGACCCGTCGGCCACTCCCTTTTCCAAAGCTGGACACGTCAGCTTGACGCCATGCACGCGGAAGCGGACAGCGGTGAGGTCCCGTGCTCGCCGGACCAATTGCTGCAGCGAGTACGCCTTTTTGTCACCCTTGCGCAGAAGTTGGGTCGAGGTCTCGAGCACGCCCTGAAGCTGGCCGACCTGTACCTTAAGATCCTCAAGATCGAAATCACCGGCGATGGCCGCGCCTAGCGCCCCTACGCCTCGCTCGACCTCGTGGAACACAACAGCGAGACCGACCTGCGAAATGCCGGCACGCAGAAAATCCTCTCTAAGCTGCGAAAACTCGCTCTCCACCCGCCGAAGGGAGGGGTCGATCTCCTCGAGAAAGCCCTTCAACCTTGCAACCTTTCTCACCGAAGCAAGCGGCCCCGTAACCTCGCGATCAACGCTGGGCGCCTTGCCCGTCAAAGCGCGAATACGCTGCTTATCGAGCCTTCGCTCAGTCTCGAACACGCTGATTGCGCCTAGAATCACCTGTCGCAATCGGCGGTATGGTCCATTCTCGACGAAGCCCTCACGATTCGTCTTCTCTCTGAGCCCCGTGCTCGACTCAAGATCGAGATCCACCGCACCGACGACGATGTTGCGGCTCAGATTGCGCGACGGACTGTTGACCCGCCTTAGATCAAGACCCAGCCAGTCGTCGCCAGGTTCGCCATAATTGTAGATGCGTATGTCGTCGCGGTAGACACGCACCCCGCCCGACTGATCGAGGAAGCGCTCGATCAATCTCGATTGGGCGTACCTCGACAGCACCTCACGATCGCGATCGAACACGTACAGTACGCCGCTGACAGGTCCGATGCCGTTGATCGTGGACTCGTCCGCGACGATGTTCACCGACCGACGACGTCGGGGTCCATCGGCGGCGTCCAGATCATCAGGCTCCTGTTCCGCAAGAACCTGCAGCTGCTCAGACCTAGTCAACTCGCGGGGGTCGACCTTGATGCCCGGAACGCCACGGAAGTCGTAGGTGTAGGACAGCTCTCCGCCATCGAATTCAAATTCGAAGCGCCATGGCGCACGCTCGAGTAGTTCGCTGGCATCCGGTAGTTCCGAGATGTACCATTGGAAGCCCGGGACCTCGAAGCCGATAGCGAAATCATCGCTCCGATCTGCGAAAGGCGACGAGATCGACGTCGCCTGTCGATAGAGATCCCGCACCTCCCTGCGCGTCCATTCTCGCTGATTCAACGAGTCTATGCGGATGACCGTTCCCGTCTCTTCACCTGGGAAAGTCTTCGCCTCACGCTCCGCGATCGTGACTGTCGCGTCCGAGAGAAACTTGTTCTCCATCAGTTCGCGCCAGTCGATGGAGACAACGCACTCGCGATGACCGGCGGCACGGGTGATCATTCTCACCCGGTCTCCGAGCTTGTGTACGGCGAAACGGCCGACCCCTTTCTCGCCCAGTGGTAGGCGGTGATACTTCGGAGAGCGCCGGTCCTGTCGCCGGTCCCGTTCGCGGTGGTCGTCCCCCGGCACGAGCCAGACGTCCCGGATCGTTTCCAGCGACATGCCCTGACCGTTATCCCGAACACGGATCCATGGATCGTCCGTTGCCAAGTCACCAATGGTGATGTCGACCCTGCTGGCATCGGCATCGTACGCGTTCTTCACGAGTTCGAAGATGGCGAGCTTCGACGAGCCGATCAGCTGGTCGCCGAGAAGCTGAAGCAGACGCGCACGCGGCTTGAAGGCCTGCTGTACCTTCCGATTGTCGCCACCCGCCAATCCAATTTCCCCTTAACAACGACGACCTTCGGGGAACGTCGCAGATGACGACCGTGGCGGCAAGCGAGCGTTCTACATCACACATCATAACCTTTCATTTAACGATCCAAGGGGGGGCACGATATAGCCGCTTTCGGTAGCTCGCCGCATGGCTTCATTAAATCACAGATGTTCGATCCACTCAGCCGTACCTTGCCACTTCGGCACGTGACGACCAAGCCTACAAATATAGTCCCGTTTCTACTCTCATCTCGCACGTAAGGGCGGTGTCCACTACCCGTATAGCGAGTTCGGGGGCCGCTCGCTTATAAAGATGAATGGAACCAGCGCAGCGGCCCGCAATGGTTCGCCCGTTGGCGGCGAAACAGGACTGGCCCGTTCCTCGGGACCAACCAATAGCAGCCGGTCCCGGCCATGCTGACCTTACGCGAGTGAGGCATAGTAGTTCGCGGTCGACTGTAATCGGGCCGCGCTGCCAGCCGCTCGCGCCACGACTGCGTCCGGATGGCGCAAAGACGTATAGCCGACTAACAGCGAGCCGGCTGCCCCCCCCCACCACTAAGCGGTGAGCACCTGCCCATTGCCTGACTGAACGGCTGCTTACCGCCGATCAGCGCCCGGAAAGCGGTCGGGCTGAAATAGACTAGGAAGCGGCCCTTCCGGCCCTGCCCCGCTTCCTGAACGAACGTCCGTCTATGACCATCGCCGCCCGATAGCGGACAGACCGCTATCCACCAAGGATGACATCTGCTCAGCGTGAACCCTCCAAGCTGAACCATTCCGCGATCGGATTTTCTCGCTTTGAGCAGCCCGATGTTAGGAAGACGCCAGTTT
>Ga0308164_10005270_pt1 | contig 10516 bp, 15 predicted proteins | sample PhyTR2_FD_201031 | JGI IMG/M metagenome (GOLD analysis project Ga0308164, IMG submission 201031) | Phyllosphere microbial communities from UC Gill Tract Community Farm, Albany, California, United States - DLSLT.R2 | ecosystem: Host-associated > Plants > Phyllosphere > Unclassified | place: USA... | reverse complement strand
TCGATGTCTTGACCTCGGTGACGTTGATCCCGTGGAGGAAACTCATGGGCGGACCTTTCAGGCGAGCGCCGACAGGGCGCGGATGGTGGACGAGATGGAAAAGGCGGGGGCGGCCGTCGTGTCGGTGTGCCGGCCGGTGACCGTGATGACGGCCTCATGCGGGAGTTTTCCGGGCGAAAGCACGACGCGGGAGATCCGCGCGCGCCCCTCCTGCCGAAGGAGGGCAAGCGCTGCGGCAGCGAAGATCCGCATGCGGCCGAGTTCGTTGCTCGGCTGATCGAGCAGCTGGGGAACGAGCGAGCCATACTCGCGCCGCCCGATCCGCGTGCCGAGCGGGGTCCCGAGAATGTCGCCGATCGACTGCGCGAGGTGATCTGCACCAGCTAGCGGCGCGCCCGTGTTGCGATCCATGCCGATCATTGCGGCGGACCCGAGATCGCGCCACCCGCCTGCACCTTCGTGTGGACGTGACCCTTGAGGCTCTTGCCGCCACCGACGACGTCCGCGTCGCCGGTCACGGTGCCGGTCGCGTGAATGTCGCCATCGATCGCGAGGTCGCCCTTGAACGACAGGCCACCGTCCGCATCGATCCAGACGGTCGCGCCTGCCGGCAGGATGGCCGTAAGCGTGTGCGTCCTGGGATCGTAACCGATCCGTGCGCGGTCCCGATATTCGGTCAGCGTGGAGTCGTCGTTCGCGGGGTGCGGATGCGCGTCGCTCGACAGGCTGCCGATGATGATGCCGCGTGCGGTGTCCGCCTCGGGTGCAAGAACGACGACTTGTTCGCCAATGGAGGGCGGAGACCAGGTGCGCGTGGATCCTGCGCGACGGCAGAGCCATGGCAGAGCCCCAGTCGTCAGTTCGTCAGCAAACTCAACCTTTGCCGTCCCGGCCGAAAGATCGACGGACACGACGATGCCTTCGCGAATCAAGTCGCCGATGAGGCGTTGGGTATCGGCAGGATTGGCCATGCCCAAGACCATGCGCGGGACATTCGCAGAGGCGAGTGCCCGCTCTTGTAGAAAGCGTTTCTACAAGAGCTGATGGCTTGTCGGGGCCACAGGTCGCTCGGTTCTATGTCAGTGCGATGGGGCTGGTCAGGATGCTGCTGTTGTTGCGCGCATCGGCCTCGATCGTCGCGTGAGAGATCAGGTAGGCGGCAGGGCCATAATTCAGCACCGACGGGGCAGCATAGTTGCTCAGGCCTAGCAGGTATGTCGTGCCCGACCGGCTGACGGACAGTGCCGGGTTCGTGAAATGGGTTTGTGTCACCGCGCCCAAATTATCGACCGCCTGCCCCGGATCGATCTGCGAAAAATTCTTCAGGAAGAATTTGGCAAGCACGTCGTTCACGGCGTTGGCCGTGCCGACGCCCTCGGACGCTGCCATGACGATGAAGCCGATCGTGGCGTATGACATGCCGACCGTCACCCCGCCGGGGGTCTTGTGTTGAATCATGATGCTGATCTCACCCTTGGTCGAACGCTGCGTCTGGCTGGGCAGCAAGGCCAGGATATCGGCCACCGAGATCGAGGCGACAGTAAATACCCCAGCCACCAGCGCCGACGACGAGACGAAGAACTGCGTGCCGCTGAAGGTCGTGCGGTGGGCGCTGGTCGTCGAGAATGGCGCCAACGCGTTCCTGCGGGCATTCGCTGTCTGGCTTCCGGTGCCGATAATGTCGGTCGTCACGCCGGGCGTGATGAGCCTATCGCCAAGGGTATAGCAACTGATCAGGACCGGACTGCCGATGTTGTCGCCTGTCTCCTTCCCGTCCCAGCGTATCGGGACGTAATCGGGGTCGGCGATCTGGGCGCTGCTTGGCTGGAACGATAGCCCTGACATTCTGAAGGCGGAGGTCGGCGCTCCGCCGGCCTTGAACCACAAGTCGCATTTGGCGGTTGCTGCGTCGCCATAGGCGTTATGCTCGAAATAGCCGCTGTCGATCCCGCCGCCGAGAACCTGGCCGACGACCAGCATGCAACCGCCGCCCTGCCACATATTGTCGCCCATGCGCAGTGAGATCACCGCGGCCTGCGCCGTCAGACTGTCAATGTAGAGACCGCCTTCGCATTCGGTGGCCTTATTGCCGAAAAACGAGACGTCGAATGCACGCTTTGCGTCGGTGATACGGCGGACTCGGGTGAACGTATTGTCCTGAAAGGCGACCGACTGGATATAGCCCTCGGTCAAACCGCCCTCACGCGCACGGTAGGAGGACACGACAGTGTCGATTCCACCGAAATGATTATCGCGCAGGATGAGGTTGTAAATCCGATCGCCGTTGAAGATCGACGATGTGCCGTGCTGAACCCAGTTTCCCTCGGCCACGTAGAGCTTCGAGACATAGAGGTTTGTGAGCGACTCCGGGGCCGCCTTGGCGCGTGCCGACGTAAAGATCGGCTCGGGGCGGTTGTTCACGACCGCGGATTTTACGATGATCGTCGCACCGTTGCAGCGCAGGACCAGCTTGCTCGGGGTGTAAAGATCCTGATCGGGAAGTCCGATCACACTTGCCATCAGGTAGATGCTGGTTGGCACGAGATCGACGACGTTGCTGATTTTGTACGCGCGTTCGATGTACGGTCCGACGTCGCCGCTGCCGTCGCGCGGCGCGCCCAGAGCGTCGGGCGTGATCGCTCCGTCCGCGATGTATAGTTTCACGCCAGCCGCAGTCGTGAGGTGGTGATCCGTCGCGTTGCGAAGCGCTACCTGATAGAGAAAGCCGTCTTCGGTGCGGATAGTCGATCGAACCTTGAGCGATGTGGTGGACGCGATGAGATCGCGTGGGGTTTTGGCCACCGCGATCGCGTGCTGAAGCGAATTTCCACCGGTGACGGCGATGCTCGACGCGGCCTGGCGCACCAGTGCGCCCATGGCCAAAGGGACGTCGTCATGCGCGACAACGGCACCCGAGGCGATCTCGTCCTCGAAATCGGTGCCGCTGAAGTCGCCGGGCTTATAAAAATACGGGCCTTCGGGAAAACTGCTGGTGTCAGTATCATCGGGCGCGAAGTTATAGACCCTGTTCGTGAGCGGAGCTGCCTTCAGCGCTGCGATTGTTGAGAACGTGCTGACGGCGGGACCGGTCTTCCCCGTGTCGCCCTTATACCAGTTTTGCAGATAGGGCGTGATGAGAGCCCGAAACGCCGACATCGTCACGCGCTTGGTGTCGCCCGCCTGGACGATCGGCAAATGTTCGTCGCCCGTAAGCTGGTTGGCGGCGGGTAGTGCGGTGATCTTGGCCATTGTCAGTGCCCCCTGGCGAACCATCGGAAGCCGCCGGCAGCGTCGACCGTCGGACTCAAGTGATTTTGCGCAAACAGCGTCGCACTCTGTTTAGTCAGTACGACTTCCTGGACGGTCGACTGCCCTTGATTTGTCTGCGCGCTATTGATGATGGTCGTGAAGATGCACTCGCACTCGTTCTCGAACGGCCACGGGAAGTTGAGTGTGAACGCAGATTCGGTCGTCGGCAGCGCGGCGATACCGCTCATCTCGATCAGGCCATCCGAATAGCGCCGGTAGCGGCTAGCAACGTCGTCGCGGACCTCGACGAGATAGATCATACCCGCGACACCCAACGAAGCGGGCGTCACGGCTACGTCCTGCCGGGCACCAGCCCTCACGTCAGCTCCGGTTGCGGCATCTACCGTAAGAGTACGATTGGTGTCGTTGGTGCCGCCGCCTTTGACGAGGCCCGAGCCGTATACCGATCTTGCCGACAGGTTGGCGAACGATTCGACGATCGCCGCGAAGAGCACGTCGATCCGGTCGTAGATAGCTTTAGACAACGCAGCAATTTTTGTATCGATCGACGCTGAAAGCGACACGATACGCTGATCGATCGACGTGGAGAGTGCAGTGATTGCCGCAGCTATCGTCGCAACCATGACCGAGATCGGCGCGACGCGGCGCGTATCCGTTCCAGTGTTGGCCTCGGCCTGGGTAGCAAGCTCGACGACGCCCTTGGTAGTTGTGGTCGCCGGCGGATTGAGGAAGTCAGTATTGCCGAACGTTAGATTATCGATGTCCGGCGTCGGGAAAGCCAAATCGATTGCCGCCATGAACGTGGTGAGCGGCGACTTTTCAAACAGGCGTTCCGTTTGCCCGTAGACCGCGAAGAGCGTACCGTCAGCAAGGAACAGGCCGAAACCGCGGGCGGTATAGCCGATTTCGGCATCGTCGCGCATCGTCAGGTGGATGGTATTGTCACCGACCGCCTTGCCCGAGATCGTATCGATCCGCCGGAACTCGCCCGGCAGCGCTTCGAGCGTCGGCGACACGACAAAGTCCGTATCGGTGAGGCCGACGCTGGATATTGCGAGATCGATGCCCGCGCCGAGCTGGGCGGCCGTGAACCGCGCGAGCCCGGCATTCGTCATTGTGATAGTGAGCGCGAGCGTCATGCGGCGGTGTCCAGGTTGGTACCCGCTTCCGCCTGGATCGGTTCGCCGATCTCGGTTTGCAGGTAGAAGTCCCATTCGGGCGATGTGTCGATGTCGAGCGTCAGTTCGCGGCGGACGTAGCCTGCGAGGCGGGCGGTTCCGTGCAGACCGATGCCCGCCGACAGCGCCAGCCTCTGCACAACGCGGAAATGCTCGCGGAGCGGTTTGACGCGCGTGACCTCGGTAATGATCGATTCTGCAAACGCGGCCCCTGCGCGCATGCCGCCCGTCGTGCCATCTGCCGCAATGATCGGATGCTCGACTTCAAAGGTGTGCGGCGCGCGGCGCGGCTCTGTCTCATGCCATTCGATAACGGACAGCAGCTTGTCCATGCGGGCGAGCACCGCCTCGACCGACATGCGGGTGCCCTTGACCCTATGGAGCGCGATCGAGCGCGCGACGGCATCGCGTTTCGTTGCTTCAGGCCAGTCCGCATCCCAGCTGTCGACCGAAAGCGTCCAGGCCAGGAACGGCAGATCCTCAATCCGCGCCGTCGCCGGATCCCAAAGGGGAGCAATCGGCACTTCAACCGTGCCGAGCTGCGCGGTGCCAGCCTCAAGGGCACGTTCAAGCGGCGTTGCGTTGGGGGGCAGGAGACTACGACGCATAGCCGCCATGCGTGATTAGAATTTCCGTGCAGTTGGCAGCTTCGGTGAGGTCGCAGTCGATGTCGGTGAGTGGACCATCCAATCGGACCTTGTGTACGCCCTCGACCGTCAGGGCCGCAATGATGCCTGAAGTCGCAATGGCGCGACCGAGCTTGCGATTGAATGCGAGGTAGGCGTCGAGCTTTGCGCGTGCTGTAGCCAACACCAGGTTGATATCGGGCCCGGCGAACGTGATCAGTGTCGCGGTAACTGCAAAGCCGATGATCGACGCTGAGCCAACGGTAACGAGATCACCCATCGGACGAATGGCCGGATCGCGCACGATACCGGCTACGCTATCCAGCAGTGCAGCGGGCGCGGTGCCGTCACCCGTCCGAGACAGGATCGTAACAAGCACTTCGCCGGGCGCAGGCGATGTTGCGCTGGCATCGAGGACGTCTGCGCTCGCGTCCTTTGCATGCTTCACATAGGCGAGTTCGGGGCCTGCGACGGAAAACCCCTCAGGAGCCAGTACGACGCGCTGCCGATAGGTATCGTCGTCTTCGTAAACGGCACCGGCGCCGGTCAGAACGTTCGCGGGGGTGATGACCAGGCGAGCGACGCCCATGAGCGCAGCGAGATGGTCAAGGCGCTCTTCAGTAGCGAAGGCCACCATCAACTGTTCGCCGCCATCCTGAAATGCCTGGCGGATAAGCATTTCGCGGTATGCAGCGACTTGAAGGACTTTGACGGCTGGATCGCTATCGATAGTCGCATCGAAGCTCGGCAGCAGGGTCTGAACTGCCGCCGTCATTTCGGCGACGATCGTATCGAACGCCTTTTGTTCGACGATGACGGGCGCCGGCAGGCGCGACAGATCGACAGTTGTGGAGTTTGATATCGCAGCCATGGTCCGGCCATGTCGTCGGGGTGGCAACGGCATGGCTACGGCGCGCTCTTGTAGAAACGCTTTCTACAAGAAAGCTCCGCCAAGCCCGCGGTAACTTTTCGTTATGTAAGGAGCTGGCAGAATGAGCGCGCCATAATTATACATGCGGACGCAGACGAGAATCCGAGGTCGTATATGAAAACAGGACAGCTTTATATTGCGCTCAGCGACCAACTGCTTTCGTGGGCGCACGAAAACGATCAACTGTTCCTTTTCAAGATTGGTACGACGTCAGATCCGCAAAGGCGGCTTCGGTGGCTAAATAAGGGACGGGCGGATAAGCCGGGCAGTGGTCCTTGTCTCAATTGCACAGACTGGCGCTGGGCGGAGCGCTGGCATTACCACGCGCGCGCAATAGCGAACGACGATGAGGACAGATTGAAGAAGTTTCTGGAGAACCGGTGGAGAATCTTTGACCGTTCTGCATATCCAAGATTTGCGTCTGCTAGGGCAAATGGCGCAACGGAAGTGTACCAAATTCGCGAAACAGAACTTTCTGAAATTGATGAACTAGTGGCACTTTCCGTTGCTCGCAGAAATGATATCCTCGACGCCGAGGTTATGTCTGCGATTGCTCGCCACATACGATTAGAGCTTGAATCAATGTTTCCGGCAGTGCCCGCGCCGGAGGATATCGAAGAAGATGAACCATACGACGAACCATGGGAGCCGGACGATCCAGATGATTCGGATGACGATGACGCGAAGGAGGATCGCGACCGAGAATCCAAACTACAAGTGAGCGACTTACTCTCAGATCAGGATGAGTACGGCCGATCTATTGATACAGGCTGGTATGATGAAGACTAGCCTACTGCACGGTTCTGCAGCCCCTCCACACTCCTATCTCGCCATCGTCAACGCGACGTAGGTTCCACAGCAGGTTAACGCGGCGCGACAGCTGCAAAGATCTGATCCAGCATCCGCTGCCGTTCGGTTTCGGTCAGACCAAGTAGAACGCGCCGGGCGTAGCGCACCTTCGGCTGGCCTGGTGCGGGTGCATCGGACAGGCCGGCTTGGTGGATGCTGGCGATCTGCGACGCGCGACCACCGAAGCCGACCCATATTTCATTGCCATTGCCGCCCGCCTTCAGGCTTTTGGCCATACGCAGTTTGCGGAACATCTTCTGCTGGCGCAGCTTCCCCTTCTTCCGGCCACGGTCGGGTTTGGGGCGGCGCGGTGCGAACGCTGCACCTTCTGGATCACGCTGGGCAGCAATCCGATTCGACTGGCTCTTGCGGATCTCGCGGCCGATCGAACGCATCAGCCGCGCGCGTTCGGGCGCGGCGGTGCGCAGCAGCAGATCGCGGCAGAGCTGCTCGATTGGTTCGAAGTCGGTCATCGCGTGACGATCTCGATACCACCGGCTGCGTCATCGATCAGCCCGGCCCACAGGGCGGTGCCGGTCGGAACGCCGGCAAACTGATCGAGCAGGACGGGCTCGGGCAGGTGCGTGACCTTCAGGCCCCTCGCCTGCTGTTCGACGCGCACCAGCTCGGTCAGCTCGAGCGTGATCGTGATGTCGCACGTCTCGGCATCGAGCAGCTCGCTTTCGAAGGTGAACGGCTTGCGCTCGCCCTTCTCGAACAGGTCGGGCTGGTTGGCGGCGATCCAGGCCAGGATCGGCACGAGCAGGGTGTCGACACTGCCGGCATGGTCTTGCACCCAGATCGAAGCCGTGTAGGAATACTCGAACGACAGCGAGCCGGCGCGCACCGCGACGTTCCCCTTATCGACGAAAATCTCCAACTTCTCCGGGCTGTTCCTGATTGTGGGAACAGATGCGATCAGGTGGGCGCATAACGTTTCGAGCTTCTTCATCGGACCGCCTTTGCAGGGGCCGGGCAAATGTCCGCCGCCAGCCAGTTGACCAGGCGGTCCTTGCCGTCGGCGTTCGTGCGGAATGCGCGGGCCATGCGGATGATGCCGGCGCGGATCGCCGTCGGGATCTGAGCGATCAGCGACGCATCTTCGGGCAGGCCCGCGGGGCGATCGGCGCAGGCCATCAGATCGGCAGGCGGCAGGGGCCGTTCGATCGCGACGGCAACCGGCACCGCGACCGGCAGATCAGCGGGTCGGTGGGCGCAGGCCGGCAACACCGTTGACAGCAGCAAGCCACTCACGATCAACAAGGTTGCGGCGTTCGGCTTCGGCATCTGCGGTCTCCATGCGGATGGCCGCGGCGCTGGCGGCTTCCGCCGCGAGGCGCGCGGCCTGATTGTCTTTGACGGTGCGGGCGCTGGCATCGGCCATCGCCTTGGCGAACAGCTGCGCGGTCTGCTGGTCGGCGTCGGCGCGAAACGCGACGAGCCCGGCGACATGGCGCGCGCAGAGCACCCCGCGCGCGGCGGTATCGGTTGCGCCCCATTCGACACCCGATCGCGCGCAGACGATCTCGGCGCGGTGCACGGCGTCGTCGCGATCCGCGCGGACCTGCTGGAAAAGAACATAGAGCCAGGCCCCCGCCCCCGCGACCGCGAGCAGGACGAGGAACGCAGCCTCGCCGCGCAGCTTCGACAGGATCGCGCGGATCATCGCGGCAGACCTTTAAGGCAAAGGTCGCGCTCTGCCTGGCGCCGACGGACGAGACCGTTCACGACCTTGCCGCCCGCCTTGTTCCACAGGAGGAAGGCGTCGCACGCCGCGCGCCACTGGCCTGCGTCGAAGCGGCGGTCCACCGTCGAGCCGCAATAGCCACCGGTGCCGATATTGTACGCCAGGCTGATAGCCGCGGCGAGCTGGTTGGGATGGCCGCGCAGCGATGGCGTGCAGGCGAGGACCGGTTCGGCGTGCCGGATCAGCGCGGCTTGGTCGCGAGCTTCGCACCCCGCAACCGTCTCGCGCATGCCGGGCGTCACGCCGAGCGTCTCGCCACCGCAGATCGTCCAGACGCCGACGATGTCGCGGTAGGCGTCCAGCCGCGGCCTGCCGCCCGACTCCCATCCGGACACGAACGGGGTGACGATGACGGCAGTGGCCAGACCGACGACGCCGATCAGCGTCTTGCGCGGCACGCGCGCAGGCGTGGTGGTGCCGGGGTTCGGCATCACTTTTTCTCCTTTTTGGCGGGGAGGAAGGCGACCAAGCGGTCGCGGATGATCCCGGGCAGCTCGCCCGCTGCGGTCGCGCAGCCGGTGATGAAGCCGGGCGCGGTCTTGAAGGCGACCATCCCCAGCATGAAGCCGAGCGCCTGGAGAACGAAGGGGTGGAACGGGTAGACCGCGCCGGCCGCCCGCTGCACGAAATAGCTGACGACGACACCGACCCAGAGCTGCGTCGCGCGCTGTCCCCAGGTGAGGTCGGGATCGTACAGCATGCTGACGATCGACCCGAGCGCGGGCGGGACGAGCGAGCCGAGAAAGGCGAGCAGCCCTTCGGCCAGGTCATGGAGGAGCTTGTGCATCGTCAGTCCCACAGGTTGACGACATCGGTGCGCGCGGCGACGGCCGGCGCGGCGATGGCGGGAAGGTTTACAGGCAGCCCCTTGGGCAGGATCGGGCCACGCGCGGCGATGCCGGGATTGGCGGCGAGCACGAACGGCAAATCGGCGGGGCCGAGCCCGCGCTCGCGCCAGATCAAAGCATCGAGCGTATCGCCGTCGCGGGCGCGGACCGTGTCGAGCGTCGCCATCAGATCAGCTCGACACACATTCGCGTGACCGCGAGCATGTCGCGAATGGCGTGCAAAGAATCACGGCGCAGCTCGGCGACGCTGGGATCGAGATCTTCCGCCTTGCGCTGCCCCGCGCCGGTGAGATCGACGTCGCGGTATCGCTCGACGACTTCGGCCTTGGCGGCGGTGAAGACGGCGCGGCGGTAGAGCAGCACCAATTTGCTGATGCCGTCGATCGTCGACGCGGGCACGCTCTCCAGGCGGAGGATCCCCGCCGCGCGATGCCCGGCTGCCCAGACGGCGAGATCACGCCCTACCGTCAGGATGCCCGCGATCAGCGCCTCGCGCGCCCGCGCCGGCGTGACCGCGTCGCGGATGCGGTGCTGCTCGCGAAACATGGCCGGGTCGATGTCGGGGAAGAAACCATCGTTCCGGATAAGTGCCGGGGCTGGCATATCCTCGTCGGGCAGGACGGTCGCGATGATGGTCATGGGGACGGTCCTTGATTTCACGGGGGTGGGGATCAGGTCGAACGACGGCCCTGTGACCCGAAGGCCTCCCGTCTCGCGTGATCCGTCCCCGAGCGCCGGGGGCGAGCTTGGTTCAGCCAGCGGTGTCGCCAGCCTCAGATTTCGTGGCGGCGATCTTCGCCTTTTCGAGACCGCGCAGCATGGCCTTCACGCCGACGCGGTCGTGCAGATCCTGCGCGCGCGTCAGCATCGCCGTGGCGCGGTCGATCGTCGGGATGATCGCGTTGCCGGTGGACATGCCCGCCGCACGGGTCAGCTCGGCGCCGATCGCCTTGAACAGTTTCGCGCGCGGCTGGTCGTGCATGTCGATGCCGTCGGTCAGCAGCTCGACGGCTTCGAGCACGTCGAGCGGGAAGGCGTCGCCGCGAACCTGCGTCTTGAGCGCGGCG
>Ga0308164_10005269_pt1 | contig 10520 bp, 10 predicted proteins | sample PhyTR2_FD_201031 | JGI IMG/M metagenome (GOLD analysis project Ga0308164, IMG submission 201031) | Phyllosphere microbial communities from UC Gill Tract Community Farm, Albany, California, United States - DLSLT.R2 | ecosystem: Host-associated > Plants > Phyllosphere > Unclassified | place: USA... | reverse complement strand
GATGCCGGGCTGCCTGGGCCTCGACGCCATGTGGCAGCTGGTCGGCTTCTTCCTCGGCTGGCAAGGCCTGCCGGGCCGCGGCCGCGCGCTGGGTTCGGGCGAAGTGAAATTCTTCGGCCAGGTCTTGCCGACCGCAAAGAAAGTCACCTACAACATTCAGATCAAGCGCGTGCTCAAGGGCAAGCTGAACCTGGCGATCGCCGATGGTTCGGTCAGCGTTGACGGCCGCGAGATCTACACCGCCGAAGGCCTTCGGGTCGGCGTGTTCACATCCACCGAAAATTTCTAAGGGTTATCCGCATGCGCCGCGTCGTTATCACTGGTCTGGGCATTGTTTCCTGCTTGGGCAATGACAAAGACACCGTCTCCGCAAACCTGCGGGCGAGCCGCCCTGGCATCCGTTTCAACCCGGAATATGCCGAAATGGGTCTGCGCAGCCAGGTGTCCGGCTCGATCGACCTCAATCTCGAAGAGCTGATCGACCGCAAGGTCTTCCGTTTCGTCGGCCACGCCGCCGCCTACGCCTTCCTGGCGATGGAGCAGGCGATCAAGGATTCCGGCCTCACCGAAGAACAGGTTTCCAACCCACGCACCGGCCTGATCGCCGGCTCCGGCGGCGCATCCACCCTGAACCAGATGGAAGCCCTGGACATCCTTCGCGAGAAGGGCGTCAAGCGCGTCGGCCCGTACCGCGTGACCCGCACCATGAGCAGCACCGTGTCGGCCTGCCTGGCGACGCCGTTCAAGATCAAGGGCCTGAACTACTCCATCGCTTCGGCATGCGCCACCAGCGCGCACTGCATCGGCACCGCGATGGAACAGATCCAGATGGGCAAGCAGGACATCGTCTTCGCCGGTGGCGGTGAAGAAGAGCACTGGAGCCAATCCTTCCTGTTCGATGCCATGGGCGCACTGTCCAGCAAGCGCAACGACACCCCGGAAAAAGCTTCCCGTGCCTACGACAACGACCGTGACGGCTTCGTCATCGCGGGCGGTGGCGGCATGGTGGTGGTCGAGGAACTGGAACACGCCCTGGCCCGCGGCGCGCACATCTACGCCGAGATCGTCGGCTATGGCGCGACCTCCGACGGCTACGACATGGTCGCCCCAAGCGGCGAAGGCGCCATCCGCTGCATGCAGATGGCCATGTCCACCGTCAACGCACCGATCGACTACCTGAACACCCACGGCACCTCGACCCCGGTCGGCGACGTCGCGGAAATCAAGGGCGTACGTGAAGTGTTCGCGGGCAAGGCACCGGCCATCAGCTCCACCAAGAGCCTGTCGGGTCACTCCCTGGGCGCCGCTGGCGTGCACGAAGCGATCTACTGCATGCTGATGATGGAAGGCAACTTCATCGCCGGCTCGGCCAACATCGACGAGCTGGACCCAGCCGTCGCCGACATGCCGATCCAGACCGTGACCAAGGAAAACGTCGAGCTCAACACCGTAATGAGCAACAGCTTCGGCTTCGGCGGTACCAACGCTACGCTGGTTCTGCAACGCTGGCAGGGCAAGTAAGGGCTCAGGCTCTTGCTGTTCTACAAAGGCGCCTTCGGGCGCCTTTGTCGTTTCTGAAAGCGCCATTACCCCTGGGGCCAATGGGGCCACCGCGCGCAAACGTCTATGCTGCTGCCTGAACCTCTTTCAGGATGCCCCCATGACCCTCATCACCGTCGCCAGCGAAACCCCCGAGGGCTTTCGCCACAGCGTGCAGATCGGCGAGCACGCCCTGCACACCGACCTTCCCGTGGCCGCGGGCGGCGAAAACTCGGCACCCGACCCCCACGACTATTTCGACGCCGCCCTCGCCGCCTGCAAGGCGCTGACGCTCAAGCTCTATGCACAACGCAAAGGCATCCCCCTCAGCGGTTTGAACGTCGAAGTGCAACGCGACGCCAGCCAGGAGCAGAAAGGCGCATACGGCATCAAGGTCAAGCTTACCCTGCACGGCGACCTCAGCGACGCCCAGCGCGAAGAGCTGCACCGCGTAGCCGACCGCTGCCCGGTGCACAAGCTGATGACCACCGCGACCATCACCATCGATACACAGCTGACTTGAGGTGGCCGCGCTTATGAGCACAGCCCTATTGCTGGTGATCCGCCCGAAACTGGAGGATGTCGAGGGCCAGCCCATCCTGCGCCCCCTGCCCTCGCGCCAGTGCCGCAGCGTCGGCCCGTTCGTGTTCTTCGACCATATGTTGCCGACCCACTATCAGCCCGGCGAGGGCCTGGATATTCAGCAGCATCCCCATATCGGCCTGTCGACGCTCACTTACCTCTTCGAAGGCGAGCTTCTGCACAAGGACAGCCTCGGTTCCGTTCAGCGCGTGGGGCCGGGCTCGGTGAGCTGGATGACCTCGGGCCGCGAAATCGCCCATGTCGAACGCACGCCTGAAGACTTGCGCGCCGCCGGGTCGAGCCTGCATGGCTTGCAGATCTGGCTGGCGTCGCCGCTGGGGCACGATCAGGGCGTTGGGTTCTATAGCCATCATGGTGCCGATGAACTGCCTGTGAGCGATACCCTGGGGGTTCAGCTGCGAATGATCGCCGGCACCGGGTTCTGCCTGGCATCGCCGGTGCCCGTGCTGTCGCCGACCTTGTACGCCGAAGCGCACATGGCGGCGGGCAGCTCCTTGGCGATTCCGACCGAACATCGGCAACGGGCGGTGTATCTGCTGGAGGGGGAAGCGACGCTGGAGGATCACGTGCTGGAGCGGCGGACCTTGGCGGTGCTGCCCGAGGGGCAGGCCATGACGCTGTGGGCGCAAAGTGAGTGCCATCTGGTGATCATCGGTGGCGCTGTCCTGGACGGGCCGCGGCGGATGAACTGGAATTTCGTGGCAGGCGATGCGGCTGCGATTGAGGAAGCGCGGGCGAAGTGGAAGGCTGGGGATTGGCCTACCGTGCCGGGGGAAATTGGGCGGATTGAATTGCCGGAGTAGCGGAAAATGGGGCGCCGGGTGGCCCTGGGATCAAGGGCTCGCAGGCTTCGCCAGCTCCTACACCGACCGTATTCGCAGCTTCATATTCAGAGTGGAATACGGTCGAGGTAGGAGCTGGCGCAGCCTGCGAGCTTGGCGCAGGCATGAGCAATGTGTTCCCGAGCGGGATGCTCCAAGCCGGCGCGACGCGACCCTGCCGGATCAGCCCTGGAACACTTCCTTCAAGAGATAGTGCATCGAAGCAAACGCCCGATCAGCCACCACCTTGTTGTACATCTGCACACCGGGGTTGTTGGCCTCGGTGTCGGTGAACGAGTGGTAGGCGCCGCCAAAACTGGTCAGGGCCCAATCCACGCCGGCATCGTTCATTTCCTGCTCGAACGCAGGCAGCTGCTCTTTCGGCACCAATGGGTCGCTGGCACCGTGCAACACCAGCACCTTGCCCTTGATGTTCTTGCCATCGGCCGGGTTCGGCGTATCCAGCGTGCCGTGGAAAGAAACGGCAGCTTTCAGGTCCGCACCGGTGCGGGCCAGCTCCAGGGAACAGCAACCGCCGAAGCAGAAGCCGAACGTGGCCAGCTTGTCTTTATCGACAGCGGCGAAGGTCTGCGATTGCAGTTGCTCGAACGCCGCCTGCATGCGCTTGCGCAGCAGCGCGCGGTCGTTCTTCATCGGCATCATCGCGGCACCGGCCTGGTCGCCGTTCTGCGGGCGTACCGCCTGGCCGTACAGGTCGGCCAGCAATACCACGTAACCTTCCGAGGCGACAGCCTGGGCGATACGCTCGGCGCCTTCGCTGACGCCCATCCAGTTGGGTGCCATCAGCAGGCCCGGGCGGGGCGACACCACATCGGCGTCGTACACCAGGCGGCTTTCAAAAGCCTGGCCGTCGATCTGGTACACAACGGATTGAACAGTGACTGCGCTCATCGATATTCCCCCAATTAAAGTCTCAACGACTGTAACGAAAAAACCCGCCGAAGCGGGTTTGTTCTGCGGCTGGTTAAACTGACAGCTCAACCAGCAACTTGTTCAGGCGACGTACGTACGCCGCCGGATCCTTCAGGCTGTCCCCTGCCGCCAGGGCGGCCTGGTCGAAAAGGATGTGCGAGAGGTCGGCGAAACGGTCTTCGCTCTGCTCGTGGTCCAGCTTCTCGATCAGCGGGTGGGCCGGGTTGAATTCGAAGATCGGCTTGGAATCCGGAACCTTCTGGCCGCTGGCTTCGAGGATCTGGCGCATCTGCAGGCCCAAGTCCTGTTCACCGATGGCCAGGATCGCCGGCGAATCGGTCAGGCGGTGCGACACGCGCACTTCGCTGACGGCATCGCCCAGGGCGGCCTTGAGGCGCTCAACCAGGCCTTCTTTTTCCTTGGCGACTTCTTCCTGGGCTTTCTTGTCTTCCTCGGAATCCAGCTTGCCCAGGTCCAGGTCACCCCGTGCCACGTCGACGAAGCCCTTGCCGTCGAAATCGGTCAGGTAGCTCATCAGCCACTCGTCGATACGGTCGGTCAGCAGCAGCACTTCGATGCCTTTCTTGCGGAAGACTTCCAGGTGCGGGCTGTTCTTGACCTGCGCGTAAGACTCGCCGCTCAGGAAGTAGATCTTGTCCTGCCCTTCCTTGGCGCGCGCCAGGTACTCGGCCAGGCTCACCGACTGCTCGCCGCTGGCGTCGTGGGTGGACGAGAAGCGCAGCAGGCCGGCGATCTTTTCCTTGTTGGCAAAATCTTCGGCCGGGCCTTCTTTCATCACCTGGCCGAAATTCTTCCAGAAGCCCTTGTATTGCTCGGGCTCGTTCTTCGCCAGTTTTTCCAGCATGTCCAGCACGCGCTTGGTCAGGGCCGATTTCATCGAATCGATGATCGGATCCTTCTGCAGGATTTCCCGCGACACGTTCAGGGACAGGTCGTTGGAGTCGACCACGCCCTTGATGAAGCGCAGGTACAGCGGCAGGAACGACTCGGCCTGGTCCATCACGAACACGCGCTGCACATACAGCTTCAGGCCGCGCGGCGCTTCACGCTGGTACAGGTCGAACGGCGCGCGGGCCGGCACGTACAGCAGCGAGCTGTATTCCAGCTTGCCTTCGACCTTGTTGTGGCTCCAGCTCAGCGGGTTTTCGTAGTCGTGGCCGATATGCTTGTAGAACTCCTGGTATTCCTCGTCCTTGATCTCGGTACGAGGGCGGGTCCACAGGGCGCTGGCGCGGTTGACGGTTTCCCATTCAAGTTCCGGCTGCGCTTCGCCTTCGGCCGCAGGCGCGTGCTCTTTCGGCAACTCGATCGGCAGGGCGATGTGGTCGGAGTACTTCTTGACGATGTTGCGCAGGCGGTAGCCATCGGCGAACTCGTCTTCGGCGGCCTTGAGGTGCAGCACGATACGGGTACCGCGCTCGGCCTTGTCGACAGTGGCAACTTCGAACTCGCCCTCGCCTTTGGACGACCAGTGCACGCCTTCGCTCGCCGGGGAACCGGCACGGCGGCTGAACACTTCAACCTGGTCGGCGACGATGAACGCGGAGTAGAAGCCCACGCCGAACTGGCCGATCAGGTGCGAGTCCTTCTTCTGGTCGCCGCTGAGGTTCTTCATGAAATCGGCGGTGCCGGACTTGGCGATGGTGCCCAAGTGGGTAATCACGTCCTGGCGGTTCATGCCGATGCCGTTGTCTTCGAGGGTGACGGTCTTGGCGTCCTTGTCGAAGCTCACACGGATTTTCAGCTCGCCAGCGCCTTCCAGCAGCTCCGGCTTGGCCAGGGCTTCGAAACGCAGTTTGTCGACGGCGTCAGAGGCGTTGGAGATCAATTCGCGAAGGAAGATTTCCTTGTTGGAATACAGCGAATGGATCATCAGGTGCAGCAGCTGCTTCACCTCGGTCTGAAAGCCCAGGGTTTCTTTTTGAGTCTCCACACTCATGGTCGTCACTCTCCAATCAGATGGCATAAGCCGCGCAGCTGGCGGGAGCTCATTGGCCCGGCGCCAACCGCTTTACGGCGGGATGACCATCAGATGGGGGCACGCGGGTCGATTTCAAGGGGCGGCCCCTGGCTATCCGCTTGCGCGCCATAAATGAATGCCAAAAATAAAAACCCATAGTGATCCGGTACTTGGGCGGTGCCAAGTGAAAGGAACTTAATGGGGGGCATCGGCTCGAAGTGGCGTGGTTACTATAAACAGGAGAAACACCCCATGCGTAAATCCTTGGCATTGACCTTGATGCTGACTGCCGCTCTGGGCCTCGCGGCCTGCGACAAGAAATCCGAAGACAAGGCGCAAGATGCTCAGCAGCACGCCGAGCAGGCGCAACAGAAGATGGACGACGCCCAGAGCAAGATGAACGACGCGTCGAAAGAAAACGCCAAAGCCGCTCAAGACAGCGCCGACTCTCAGAAGGCCCAGGCCGAAGAGCAGAACGACGCCATGAAGCAGAAGGCACCAGAGACCGCACCGGTCCCGGCGCAGAAGCAGTAAGCGCCACGCGCTTGCACAGCGAGAGGGGCCAGCCCTCTCGCTACATCACCTGATACCCTTCCCCGCTTACATTCCCCACATCACGATCTGCCGGTACACCGGGCTGATCATGATCAGCAGCGAACAGACCACCCCAACTGTCCACACCAGGCTGCGCAGACTCGCCTTGTCATTCAGATAGAGATACAGGTACAGCACCCGCGCGACCACGAAGATGATCGCCAGCAGGTCGATCAGCCAGCCCTGGGTCTGGGTGGTGTGCGCCATCAATACCGCAACCGCGAACAACGTGAAGGCTTCCCAGCTGTTCTGATGGGCCGCCACCGCCCTGGCACCGCGCCCGGACAATTCGGCCTGCTGGGTGCGGGGGTTATTGTTGTTATAGCCTTTGGCCTTCATCTCGCGAGTGACTGGCACCCGCGCCACGAAAATCAATAAAGCACTGATGAACACGCACCAGAAAGGGATACTCATGGGTCTTGCTCCTTGGCGAACGCCGCTGGGCGTGCCGGACGACCCGGGCCCTTTACGTGCGCTCTGTAGCTTGGAATACCGCGCTGGCGACTCGTTCCATGTCGGCGGTGTCATAACGCTGATCGATCGGCAGCGGCAGCATGCATTCGGTCCAGCGCCGGGCGGCGGCGCCCAGGCCCGGATCTTCCAGCAGCTCGCGCCAGTAGGTGGCGACGTAGATGCGCTGCTGCTGCAGGGTGCGGCGCACGTGGTCGGCCTGCTCGGCAGAGGCCAGCAACAGAGGGTAGATCATCGGCGTGCCGACCGAGTCGAGGTCCTTGTAAGCATTGATGGCATCGAGCCGCCCGCGCAGGATCGCGAAGTTGGCCTGGCGCCGCTGCTGGATCGCCGAGTAGTCGAGACCATCGAGCAGGCGCGCGGTGAGCGCAGACATGCCTTTCACGCCCTCATCGCGAATGCTGTGTTCCACGTCCACGAAGGTGCCGTAGAACGGCTCGGGACTGCCCTCCAGCCGCCCCAGCAGGGCGCGAGTGCGGCCCTCGGTGCTACCCGGCTCGGGCACAGGCAGGTGGACCGGCGCGTTGACCAGCCAGCCGCCATCCGGCACCCCGACGAACTTGCGCGGCGAGTACAGGGTCGCCACCCCCTCCAGGGGAGCGCTGAACAGGCTCTGGGCGTTGTCGAGGATCAACCCCTGCCCTAACGCCGGCCACAACCGTTCGTTGATGTAACGATCCTTGAGGCCGAAGTAGTTGACGTACTGCAGGCGCTCATCAGGCTGCAGCGTGGGCAGTTCGAGCGGCTCGAGCTGCGCATCGACCGGGTAGCGCAACACCTCGACACCGGAGCGCAGGGCTGCCTCGTGCATGGTCGAACAGGTGTAGTCGGGAAGATGGAGCCGCTTGATCGGGCTGCCTTGCAACAAGGCCTGGAGGGCGAAACGCGCGCTATTGTAGCCCCGGGCCTGGGGATACAGCGTGGTGCCGCGATTGAACTCAAGTTCGAAGAAACCGCCAATCGCTTTGTCCATGCGCCCCGCTCCCCCTTGAAAATGTCAGGCTGGAGCGTAGCAGGTGCTGCGGGCATCGCCTATGCCCCGCAGCCAGGTCGGCCGTCAGGCCTCGCTGAGTACCGCGTGCGGCTTGCCCAGCAGGCGATCACAGATCACCGCGCCAACCAACGCCACCAGCGAAGGCACCAGCCACGCCAGGCCCTGGTCGCTCAGCGGCAGGTGCGCCAGCACTTCAGGCAGCGACGAAGCGAAGCCGGTGCCCTTGATCGCGTCGACCATGCCGAACAGGAAGGCCACCGCCATCACCGGCGCCACGATGCGCGCCTGGGAGTGCCAGAATTTCTGGCAAAAGCTCAGCGCCACCAGGGCGATGCACGGTGGATAGATGGCCGTGAGCACTGGAATGGAGAAGTGGATCAGGTTGGTCAGGCCGAGGTTGGATACCAGCAGCGAGAACCCCGCCAGCATCAGCACCAGCGCCTTGTATGACAGCGGCAGGATCTGGCTGAAGTACTCGGCGCAAGCGCACGTCAGGCCCACGGCGGTGACCAGGCACGCCAGGGAGATCAGCACCGCGAGGAACACGCTGCCCACTGAGCCGAACGTGTGCTGCACATAGGCGTGCAGGACCGCGGCGCCATTGCCGGCACCGGCGGCGATCGAGTGGCTGCCGGCGCCCAGGCGGAACAGGCTGACGTACACCAGCGCCAGGCCGAGGCCGGCGATCAGGCCGGCGATGATGGCGTAGCGGGTGATCAGCTGTGGCGATTCGACGCCGCGCGAGCGAATGGCATTGACGATGACGATACCGAAGACCAGGGCGCCGAGGGTATCCATGGTCAGGTAGCCATTGATGAAGCCTTGGGAAAACGGCGCGGCCACGTATTCCGGCACGGCATCGCCGATGGGGCCCGCTGGCAGCACGAAGGCGGCGATGCCCAATGCCGCCAGGGCGATGATCTTCAGCGGCGCGAGGAAGCGCCCCACGGTGTCCAGCAGCTTGCCCGGGTACAGGGAAATGAAGAACACCAGAATGAAGTACACCAGGCTGTAGAGGAACAGCGGTAGCGGGCCGTCACCGGTGAGCGGGGCCATGCCCACTTCGAAGGACACGGTGGCGGTGCGCGGCGTGGCGAACAACGGGCCCACGGCCAGGTAGCAGACCGCCGCGAGGATGCCGCCGGCGACTTTGCCGATCGGGCTGCTCAGGGCGTCCATGCCGCCGCCGACCTTCGCCAGCGCGACCACGGTGACCACCGGCAGGCCGACCGCCGTGACCAGGAAGCCCAGGGCCGCCCACCAAACGTGGGGCCCGGCCTGCAGGCCGACCATGGGCGGGAAGATGATGTTGCCGGCGCCCACGAACAGGGCAAAGGTCATGAAACCCAGTGCCAGAATATCCTGGCCTTTCAACACTTTCATTAGGAACCACACTGCTGAATCGAGATTAGAGGGTGACTTCCCCGGCGGATAGGAGGGAAATAGCGGCCCACCCAAGGTGGTGGCGAGCCCTTTACGGCTCCGACGGCGGCTTGTGGCAACCAGCGGAAATTGGCGGGAAGGCTACAGAAAACGGCGAATGAATGCACCGTTAACGGTCGGAATGCACGATACGTGCGCTTTTATGTCGCATTTACGCAAATACTAGTTAACACCCAGAAACACAAAGGCCACCCGAAGGTGGCCTTTGCGCGCAGAGCGATCAATCAAGCCTTAGGCCTTCTTGACTTCCCAGCCAGTCAGCTCGGCCAGAGCCTTGCCGATGTCAGCCAGCGAACGCACGGTTTTCACACCCGCGTCCTGCAGGGCGGCGAACTTCTCGTCGGCAGTACCTTTGCCGCCGGAGATGATCGCGCCCGCGTGGCCCATGCGCTTGCCTGGAGGGGCAGTCACACCAGCGATGTAAGACACCACTGGCTTGGTCACGTTGGCCTTGATGTAGGCAGCGGCTTCTTCTTCAGCCGAACCACCGATTTCGCCGATCATCACGATGGCTTCGGTTTTCGGGTCTTCCTGGAACAGCTTCAGGATGTCGATGAAGTTCGAGCCCGGGATCGGGTCACCGCCGATGCCGACGCAGGTGGACTGACCGAAACCGGCGTCAGTGGTCTGCTTCACGGCTTCATAGGTCAGGGTGCCGGAACGCGACACGATACCGACCTTGCCTGGCAAGTGGATGTGACCTGGCATGATGCCGATCTTGCACTCGCCCGGGGTGATGACACCTGGGCAGTTAGGGCCGATCAGGCGTACGCCCAGCTCGTCGCATTTGACCTTGGCGTCCAGCATGTCCAGGGTAGGAATGCCTTCGGTGATGCAGATGATCAGCTTGATGCCGCCAAATGCCGCTTCCAGGATCGAGTCCTTGCAGAACGGAGCCGGAACGTAGATCACGCTGGCGGTAGCGCCAGTTTTTTCCACGGCTTCGCGAACGGTGTTGAACACCGGCAGGTTCAGGTGGGTAGTACCGCCTTTGCCTGGGGTCACGCCGCCGACCATCTGAGTGCCGTAGGCGATGGCTTGTTCGGAGTGGAAAGTACCCTGCGAGCCAGTGAAGCCCTGGCAGATGACTTTGGTGTCTTTATTGATCAGGACGCTCATTACTTGCCCTCCGCAGCTTTGA
>Ga0308164_10005267_pt1 | contig 10523 bp, 10 predicted proteins | sample PhyTR2_FD_201031 | JGI IMG/M metagenome (GOLD analysis project Ga0308164, IMG submission 201031) | Phyllosphere microbial communities from UC Gill Tract Community Farm, Albany, California, United States - DLSLT.R2 | ecosystem: Host-associated > Plants > Phyllosphere > Unclassified | place: USA... | reverse complement strand
CAGGTGCTCGATACCGGATCGCTGCCGATGCCGGTGCTCGAACGCAAGATCGACGCCTGGATCGCTGCCGGCGGCGGGGCAGCGAAATAATCGTACGGGCGCTACCCTGCTAGAATGGTTCGGTTGGCGCTTGGTGGACAGGGGTTATCCCTGCCTCGCCAAGCGCCAGTCATGAACCGCGGTGGGGACGACGCGTGAGCAGCTTGCCCACCTAGCGCCTAGGCCTTCCGAAGCGATTTGACCGCATGATCGGCGGCGCGCGCGGTCAGGGCCATGAAGGTCAGCGACGGGTTCACGCACGAGATCGACGCCATTTGCGCGCCGTCGGTGACGTAGAGGTTCGATGCCGCGTGCGCCTGGCTCCATTCGTTGAGCACCGAGGTGCGCGGGTCTCGCCCCATGCGCGCGCCGCCCATTTCGTGGATCGCGTCGCCGGGGACGTGCTCGCTCTCCGAACTCTTGACGTTGGTGAGCCCTGCACCTTTCAGCATCGCCTCGCCCTGCGCCCGCGCATCGGTCATCATCTTCAGTTCGTTGTCGCGGAAGCGGACGTCGAAGCGGACCAGCGGCACGCCGAACCGGTCGACCTTGCTGGCGTGCAGCGAAACCTTGTTGTCGGCATAGGGAAGGCATTCGCCGAACGCGCCCATGCTGAACCGCCACGGCGCGTATTTGCGCATGCCCTGCTTCATCGATGCACCGAACCCGACCGGCGCGGCGGGGTTGCGATACGCGCTGCCCTGATAGCCATAGCCGCGCTTGAAGCCGACGCCCTCGTCGCCGCCGATATTGCGGAAACGCGGCACGTAGACGCCGCCTGGACGGCGACCGAATTCGATGAACTCCTCCATGCCGGGGATGTCGCCTTCGATCCCGACGCGAAAGATGTGGTCCATCACATAGCGGCCCAGCGTTCCGCTCTCGTCGAAATAGCTGCGGTCGCTGCCCGGCGCGCGTGAGTTCAGGAGGATCTGCGTCGACGCGATCGCCGAGGCGCATAGGAAGACGAGATCGGCGTTGACCGTTTCCGCCTTGCCGGTCTTGGCGTCAATGTAGCGGACGCCGGTGACCTTTTTACGCGCCGCATCGTACACCAGGTTCGTGACGACCGAGTCCGACTTGAGCGTCAGCCGGCCGGTCGCGCGCGCGGCCGGCAAGGTGACGGCCTGGGTCGAGAAATACGCACCGAACGAGCAGCCATTGCCGCACTGGTTGCGGAACTGGCATTTCGTGCGGTTCTGGTCGGGCTTGTCCTCGGTCATGTTCGACAACCGCGTGTTGATCAACTTGCGGCCGGGGAACTTGGATTCGAGACCTTGCTTCAACCACTTCTCGGCGACGTTCATCGGCATCGGCGGCTGGAATTCGCTGTCAGGCAAATAGGCGAGGTTCTCGCGCGAGCCGGACACGCCGATGTATTTCTCGACATAGCTGTACCACGGCGCGACGTCGTCGTAGCGGATCGGCCAGTCGCCATCGATACCGTCGCGCTTGTTCGCCTCGAAATCCTCCGGGCTCCAGCGGAAGCACCAACGGCCCCATATCAGCGATTTGCCGCCGACCGCGCCCGGCCGGATCCAGTAGAACTTGCTGCCTTCGTCATAGGCGTAGGGATTCAACCGGTCGTCGTTGTGGAACTCGCGGTTGCTAGGCTGGACATAGCCGTGCTTGGCGATGAAATAGTCGCTGTCCACCAATGGCTTGGGCATGATGTTGCGCGCGGGCACCTCGTAGGCGGGCTTGCCGTCATAGGTGTAGCCTTCGCCATGCTCGACCATCTTGCCGCGATCGAGCATCAGGACGCGGAGGCCCTTCTCGGTGAATTCCTTCGCAGCGAAACCGCCGCTGACGCCCGAACCGATTACGATCGCGTCGAACCTGTTGGTCTCGGCCATGATCTTCCTCTCCTAATATCCTGTAAGAAACGCGCCCGTTCAGCAGCAACCGCTCAGAAACGAAGCGCGCGCAACGTCCGGAAGCTCGTGGTGATGTCGGGCAGGTACGGCGCGGGGGCCTGGTCGTTCTCGACGTAGAAATGCCGGACGCCGGCGCTGCCCTTCAACTTGAACAGCGCGGCGAAATCCACCGTGCCCGCACCGACCGCCGCCATGCTGCGATCGGGGCGCATGTCCTTGACGTGATAGGCGTATATCCGCTGCGACAGGCGCTCGATCAGCGTCGTCAGGTTCTCGCCTGCATGCAGCGCCCAGTAGAGATCGAGCTCGAGCTTCACGAGCGCGGGATCGGTCTCTTTCAGCAGCCGCTCGTACAGGCTGACGCCACCCGGCTTGGTGGTGAACTCGAAATCGTGGTTGTGATACGCGAAGCCCAGCCCGACCTTCTTCAGGTCGGTGGCGAACCGGTTGAAGTTCGGCAGTGCCGCGGTCCAGCCCGCTTCGTTGCGATGCTCGTCGGTCATGTACGGCAGCACGACCGTGGTCGCGCCGAGCGTCTTGGCCATCGTCACCGACTGGTCGAACCGCTGGAGCAACGCGTCGTAGCCGATATGTACCGAGGGCGCGGTCAGGCCGAGCTTGTCCATCGTCCGGCGCAGCATCGCGTGATCCATGCCCTCATAGCCGCCACCGCCGAACTCGACCTCGCGGTAGCCGATCTTGGCGACCTGCCCGAGCGTACCGAACGGGTCCTTCGAGAAGATGTCGCGGATCGTGTAGAGTTGCAGGCCGATCGCCTTCAACTGCGCCGCGGAGGCGGTCGGGACGAACGCGAGCGCTGCGACCGCGCCGGAGCCGGCGAGCAGGTTTCTACGGCTAAGGATCATGCGGAATACACCTTGTTGACCTGAGAATAGGGGAAAGCGCCGTTATACTCGCCCGGCACCGGCAGATATTCGCGCTCCTGCGTCATGCCGATTTCCGACGTGTAATAGCCGGTGACGACGAGCTGGCGGAACGCCTCGAAGAAGACGCCGCCCGACGGGATCTGGTCGTTCATCGCGAGCGTGAGCAGCGCGTCCTGCTGTGCCGCGGTCGCCTTTGCGCCGGAGACCTTATAATCCGCCAAGCTTCGCGCCTCGATCGCGTCGAGGCCGGTGAGGATCGGCACCCGATCGGCGGGTGCGGCCCAGTCGGCGAGCAACTTTTCGATAAACGCGGGGACGCCGGCCGCAATCGCGCCTGGCGTATCGGTGGTCGGCAGGATGCGTTCGCTGAGCGCGGTCATCAGCGCGCGCTGGGGGGCTGTAAAGACCGCGACACTTGGCGGGCCTTCGCTGATGACGGGGATGCCCGCCGCCGCGCCCGGTGTTGCCGCGACCCCGGCTGCGCGTGCGATCGGCGCATACAAAGCCGTGCCGAACATGGCGACGACACCGGCGAGAGCTGTTCTACGGTCGATCATTTACCGTCCTTCTTCAAGTCCTGCGCGATCGCCGCTTCGGTCAGCGGACGGACCCAGATGTTGCGGAACGACACCGGTGAGTCGTGATCCTGAAGCTGGATCGGCGCGGCATCGGCGTGCGCGGTGTACGTGGCGACCTTGCGCCAGATGGTGGTGCCGAGCATCGCCTGGTGGTTCTGGACGAGCACGCCGTTGAGCAGCGCGGTGACATAGGCCGGGCGGAGCAGGCTGCCGTCGGCGGCAAACCGCGGACGCTCGAACACGATGTCGTAGGCCTGCCATTCGCCGGGACGGCGCGCGGCGTTCACCAGTGGCGGCTTCCAGCCATAGACCGCGCCGACCGTGCCATCGGCATAGGTCGGGTTCTGTGAGCCATCGAGGATCTGCAGTTCGTAGCGCTGCATGAACCAGATGCCGCTGTTGCCGCGATCCTGCGAGCTTTTCGTCGGCGGGTTGGGCGAGCGGAATTCGAGGTGCATCTGCACGTCGCCGAAGCTCTGTTTCGAGACGAGGTTGTTCTCGCCGCCGCTTTTTGCGCGCGAGGGGATCGTGAGGACGCCGTTCGCGATCGGCCAAGCGATGCGATCGGGTTTCCATGCGTCGAGCGAACGCCCGTCGAACAGCACGACCGCGTCCGCAGGCGGACCGCCGGGTATGGCGGCCGGCGCAACGACGATCGGCGCGGGCCGGTCGGCGTCGTGAACGCGCCACTGGCCGCCGGGCAGCATCGGCGTGTCCTTGAAGCCGGGCTTTTCCTGCGCCACAACTGGCCCCGCCAGCGCCACGATGACGCTCGCCAATAGCACCGTCTTCATCCCCATCCCCCTCATGCTGCGTCGATCTCGCGGTAGGCGGCGATCAGGCGATCCTCGCCTGCGCGGCCTGCGATCGAATTGCCGTGTTCCATGCCGATCACGCCGGTGTAGCGTTGCGCCTTCAGCCACTTCACGATCGAGGCGAAGTTGATCTCGCCGGTCGACGGCTCGTTGCGGCCCGGATTGTCGCCGAACTGGATATAGCCGATCTCGCTCCAGCAGGTGGCCAGCGTCGGGATCAGATTCCCCGACTGAATCTGCTCGTGATACAGATCGGCGAGGATTTTCACCGCCGGGCTGTTCGCACCGCGCGCGACCGCATAGCCCTGCGAAATCGTCTGCATATAGACGCCGGGATGATTGGTCCGCGTGTTGAGCGGCTCCATCACCATCGCCGTGCCCGATCCCGCAACGATATCACCGGCGCGACGCATCACGTCGATCACGCGGGCGGTCTGGATATCGACCGGTACCTTCGGGTCCATGAAGCCGGTGACGACGGTCATCCGCGTCGCGTTCAGCCGCTTGGCGACGTCGAGCGAGGCGCGGATGTCGGCGAGGAACGCCTCGCGCTCGGCGCCGTCGTTCGCGCCGAGGAGCGGCCGCGACTTCGCCCATTTCGGCATACTGGCGACGAACACGCCCATCGTCATGCCGCGCTGCGCCAGCGCCTTGGCCATCTGCTCCTGCTCGGCGACCGACCGCGTTGCCGCCTCGTTGTCCTCCCAGGCGGTGAACCCCTGGTCGGCGGCGTAGGCGATCTGCTCGATCCGTCCGCCGCGACTGGCGAAGCTGCCCTCGTGCGGCGCGTAACCGAGCGAGAACCGTGCGGCGTTGCTGCCGCGACGCTGGGCGGCGATCCCGGCGGGTGCCAGCGATGCCGCTGCACCGGCGGCGAGCAGGGTACGGCGAGAAAGAGTCATGCGCGCGGCGCGATCACTTCGCGCCCTCCGCTTTCAGGTACGCGATGATCGCCGCGCGCTTGGCCGCATCGGGCGTCGCGATCGGCATCCGCGTGCCCGGCACCTTCTTCTGGGGGGCGGCGAGATATTCGTTGAGCGTCTGCTCGTCCCAGCGCAGCTTCGACGCCTTCATCGCAGCCGAATAGTTGAAGCCGGGTGTCGCGGCGGCAGCACGATCGACTACGCCGTACAGGTTCGGGCCGATGCCGTTACGGCCACCCTTCACGACGGTATGGCACGCGCGGCAGGCGGCGAACGCAGGGGGCGAGACTGCCGTCGATTGCGCGGTGGTCGGCACGGATATCGTGACCGCCGCAACCGCCGCGATGCTTCCCGCGACCAAGGCCATGAGCAACTTCATTTCGTGTCTCCCGAATCCATTGATGTCCATTTCCGGTCCGACCCGGCGTTGGCGATCACCGCCTCGATGAACCGCATCGCGCGCAGGCCATCGGTCACGCCTGGAAACCAACGGTCGTTGCCATCACCGCGGATCGCTGAGGCGAATGCGCGGTAGAGGTTGGCGAACGCCTCGATATACCCTTCGGGATGACCCGCCGGAGTCCGCACCAGCGTGGCGGTCGCGTCGAGCATGCCGGGGCCGCCGGTCCGCACGATCTCGGTCAGGCGATCGAGCCAGCGCAGCGTCAGCGTGTTCGGCTCCATTTGCGACCAGTCGAGCCCGCCGCGTTCGCCGTGAATCCGCAGTCGCAACCCGTTCTCCTCGCCCGCAGCGACTTGGCTCGCCTTGAGCACGCCGCGCGCGCCGCCCTCGAACCGGAGCAGCGCGCTGACGTCGTCGTCGAGCCGCCGGCCCTCGACATGCGTGGTGAGGTCCGCAGAGACGGACTTCACCGACAGGCCGGAGACATGCTCGGCAAGCTGGAACGCGTGCGTGCCGATGTCGCCGAGGCAGCCGCCGAGCCCCGCGCGGGCGGGATCGGTGCGCCACTCGGCCTGCTTGTTGCCGTCGGTGTCGATTGGTTGGCTGAGCCAGCCTTGTAGATATTCCACCTGCACCAACCGGATCGCGCCGAGATCGCCGCGTTCGACACGTGCGCGCGCCTCTTCGATCATTGGGTAGCCGCTATAGGTGAACGCCAGCGCGAAGTGGCGGCCGCTCGCCTTGGCGGCGGCGGCGATCACCTCGGCCTCGACGACGCTCATCGCCATCGGCTTTTCGCAGAACACGTGGAAGCCGGCATCGAGCGCGGCAATCGCTATCGGCGCGTGCAGGTGGTTCGGCGTGACGACCGCGAGCGCGTCGATGCGCTGGTCCGCGGGCAGCGTACTTTCGTGCGCGATCAGTGCATCGAGCGTCGGGTAGACCCGCTGGGGATCCAGACCGAGCAGCGCGCCGGTGCGCGTGTTGCGCCCACCATCGGTGCTGAACGCACCCGCGACCAGCTCCCAGTCGCCGTCCAGCGCGGCCGCCATCCGGTGCACCGCGCCGATGAACGCGCCCTCCCCGCCGCCGGCCATGCCGAGACGAAGCCGGCTCACGGCCGCTCCTCCGATAGCCCAAGCAGCTTGCGGATCGCAGAGCGATCGATCCCGCTGGCGGCGAAATCGTCGAAAGAGCGCTCGGTCTTGCGGATGATGTGGTCGCGGATGAACGGCGCGCCTTCGCGGGCGCCGTCATCGGACCGTTTCAGCGCGCACTCCCATTCGAGAACCGCCCAGCCGTCATAGCCATACTGCGCCATCTTGCTGAAGATAGACGAGAAATCGACCTGCCCATCGCCGAGCGAGCGAAACCGGCCGGCGCGGTCGACCCAGTTCTCGTAGCCGCCATACACACCGGTGCGCCCGTTCGGGTTGAACTCCGCATCCTTGACGTGGAAGCACGAAATCCGGTCGTGATACCGATCGATGAAGTCGAGATAGTCGAGCTGTTGCAGCACGAAGTGCGACGGATCGAACAGCAGGCGCGCGCGCGGGTGGTTGTCGACTGCCGCCAGGAACCGCTCCCAGGTCGCGCCGTCATGGACGTCCTCGCCCGGATGCACCTCGAACGCGCAATCGACGCCGACATCCTCGAACACGTCGAGGATCGGGACCCAGCGACGGGCGAGTTCGGCAAAAGCTTCCTCGATCAGCCCGCCGGGACGTTGCGGCCAGGGGTAGACGTACGGCCATGCCAGCGCGCCCGAGAAGGTGGCGTGCGCGGACAGGCCAAGATTTGCGCTGGCGCGGGCGGCAAGCTTGACCTGTTCGACCGCCCAAAGCTGTCGCTCGGCAGGCTTGCCGTGGACTTCGGGGGGCGCGAAGCCGTCGAACAGCGTGTCGTACGCCGGATGCACCGCGACGAGCTGGCCTTGCAGATGCGTCGACAGTTCGGTGACTTCGATGCCGTGCTTTGCCAAACCACCGCGAAGATCCTCGCAATACGTCTTGCTCTCGGCGGCGAGCTTCAGGTCGATCAGTTGCGCGTTGCAGGGGATCTGGACGCCGACATAGCCGAGCCCCGCCGCCCATTCCGCCAGACCGTCGAGCGTGTCGAACGGCGCTTCGTCGCCAAGGAACTGGGCGAGGAATATTCCGGGGCCCTTCATACCGGTCATGCTGCACTCTTTCTGGTGTCGTCGCGGAACGTGAACTGGAACAGCAGCGCGATCACCGCGGCGGCGATCGCGGGATACCACCACATATGCTGCCAGTCGGCGATGGTCGGTGCGGCGGGCAGTTGTGCGTACAGAAGCGCGCCGATCTGAGACCCGAGCAGCATGCCGACGCCGTAGGTGAACAGCGTCAGCATACCCTGCGCCTGCGCGTTCACACCCTTGGGCGTGGCGATCGTGCCGGCGTAGATCGCGCCGGCGACGAAGAAGAAATCATAGCACACGCCGTGCAGCGCGACGCCGAGATACACCGCCCAAATCGACGAACCGCCATCGCCGATCGCGAACAAGGCATAGCGCAACGCCCATGCCGCCATCCCGACCAGCAGCAGCGGCTTTACCCCGAACCGCCGGTACAGCCACGGCATCGAGAACATGAACACGAGCTCGGACATCTGCCCGATCGCGAGCGTGCCGCCGACGTTGCTAATGCCGGTCGCGCCGACATAGGGCGAGGCATAGGCGTAATACATCGCAAGCGGGATCGAGATCAGCGTCGCGCAGGTCATGAAGATCAGGAACGAGCGCTGCTTGAGCAGCCCGAACGCCTCGACGCAGAACACCTGGCGGAGCACGCTCTCGTCGCGCGGCGCATCCGCCGTCACGTTCGGCAGCGTGAAGCTGTAGAGCCCCAGCACGATGGAGACGACCGCGGCGACGCGGAAGATCTCGGGGCTCGCGGACAGCCCTGCCCAGCCGATGATCAGCCCCGCCGTGATCCAGCCGAGCGTACCGAACGCACGGACGAACGGGAACTTGTCGGTCCGCTCGCCAAAGCTCTTCAGCGCGATCGTGTTCGCTAGCCCGACCGTCGGCATGTAGAGGATCATGTAGCAGAGCAGCAGCCACACGAAGGTCCCGCCATTCTCCGGTGTCACCAGCGACGGCAGTACGAACAACAGCACGCCGCCGACCAGATGCAGGATGACCATCAGCATCCGGGGGCTGACATAGCGCGCGGCCGCCATGCCGAGCAGGAACGACCCGACGATCGACGCGATCGGCCCGACCGAGAACGCGTTGCCGATCAGGTTGCCGATCCCGACGATCTGCATGACGAGGCCGAGCGTGACGGTCCAGGCGCCCCACACGAAGAATTGCATGAACATCATCGCGCTCAGGCGGCCTGTCAGCAGACCACCCGGTTGCGCGACGTCTGTTGAATATTGTGCAGTGTCCGCAACGGCCATTCGCCACCTCTCCGATCGCAGTTTTACTGCTTGTCGGACATGAAGCTACGGAGCCTCCAATCGAATGTAAAGGATTACATCGGATATAGATCGACAGTGCCGACGACCGGATACATGACGACCATATGCCGACGATCATCGAAGTGGCCGCTCTCGCAGGCGTCTCGACCGCCACGGTTTCGCGCGTTCTCAGCCGCCCCGAACAGGTGTCCGAGGGAACGCGGCGGCGTGTCCTGCAGGTCGTTCGCGAGTCCGGCTACACGCCCAACGTCGCCGCGCGCAGCCTACGCACGTTGCGCGCCGCCAAGATCCTGCTGACCGTCCCCGACATCTCCAACGCGTTCTTCGCGAGCGTCATCCGCGGCGCCGAAGAAGCCGCACGTGACGCCGGCTATTCGGTCGTGGTCGGCGACACGCGGCACGATCCGGAGGTCGAGGCTCAATATGCTGACATGCTCTCGCGCCGCGAAGTCGACGGGCTGATCTTCCTAGGCCACCGCCTGCCCGCCAGCCTCGCGCCGCTGCTGGCGCGCAAAGGCACCGCCGCACCGATCGTCAACGGTTGCGAATACAGCCCCGACCTCGGCGTCCCCAGCGTCCACATCGACAACGCCGCCGCCAGCGCCGACGCGATCCAACACCTGATCGACCTCGGCCACCGCAGGATCGGCGTGATCACCGGCCCGGAGATCAGCCCGATCAGCCGCGACCGCCTTGCCGGCGCGATCGACGCCGCGACCCGCGCCGGCCTGCGCGATGGCCTCCACATCCGGGTCGGCGATTATTCCGCCGGCTCGGCTGTCGACCAGACCCGCGACCTGCTCGCGCACGACGTCACCGCGATCTTCTGCTTCAGCGACGAGATGGCGATGGGTGCACTCAGCACAATCGGCGACGCGGGGCTGTCGTGTCCGAGGGACATCTCGGTGATGGGCTTCGACGATCTCCCGCTCGCGCGTTATTTCCAGCCGCCGCTTACGACGATCGCCCAGCCCAAGGGCATGATCGGTCGCCGGACCGTCGAACTTCTGGTCGACATCCTCCGCGGCGTCGAAAGCCCTTCGCCGCAAGTCACGCTCCGCCACGAACTCGTGATACGCAACAGCACCGCGCCCCCTGCTTCGGGCCTTTGACCAGCATCGAACTCAGCGGTCGGCACTTTCCGACGAAGGTTCCGACGAAGGGTCTGGCTCTACACTTCTCTCTTGTGGAGAATCGAGTTGGCGACGAACATTGGGCGCGATGATCGACGAGATCGTCCACCCGAGGTAAGAGACCTGTCCTAAGCGCCCCTAACCCACGAGGCACTCCGAAATTCCGAAAAGCAGCAGGCGGCATGCTTTGATACCGCGAAGCTGAACCTAGCCGCTACAGTCCGGCTGTCATTGTCCGCTATCGGTAAATGGCAGTTCGAACCAGTTTCGAAGATACCAACGATTTCTATATGGTGGTGCCGCTTACAGGACTCGAACCTGTGACCCCCGCATTACGAATGCGATGCTCTACCAGCTGAGCTAAAGCGGCCCGACGACGGATGTATCCGGTCGAGGGGGCGGCAACTACCAGCGGTTTTGC
>Ga0308164_10005265_pt1 | contig 10527 bp, 10 predicted proteins | sample PhyTR2_FD_201031 | JGI IMG/M metagenome (GOLD analysis project Ga0308164, IMG submission 201031) | Phyllosphere microbial communities from UC Gill Tract Community Farm, Albany, California, United States - DLSLT.R2 | ecosystem: Host-associated > Plants > Phyllosphere > Unclassified | place: USA... | reverse complement strand
CAATTCGGATGATTATCGCCTTCTGGTTCTCTCTCTCGCTCCTTCCTCCATCTCTCGACTCTCAATCAACACCTCTATAAATGTCTAGCTTCTTCAACGCTGGTCACTCTCGAAATCAAAGTCCTCTTCACACCGATTTCACCGCTTTCTTGACAGAGGATCAGGATAGCGACGACGACGACGACCCATACAGCAGCAATCGGGGAGAGCTCAATAGTCGAGGAGGATCAGCTCATCCACCGGTACGCACCTCCACTGCCACCTTCGATGTAACGAATCCCTCCTCCCTTAGTCACCCTCCTTCCAACTCGACTGGAACAAGTCTCGCAAATGTAACGAGTGCATTCACGATTCCAGGAGGATACGATTTCGAACCGCAAGTGTACGAGGGAGGAACAGGAGGTCCTGCGCCATCTTCTTCAGTCACCGAAACGAATGTTCGCCCACTCTCCTTGAGTGATTCGACTTCACGATTTAGCTCTTCCGGTAGTAGTCGAATAGGAGGAAATGGAAGTCTCAACAGTAGGAACTGGTTGGACAGCAGTGGAGCGAGATCGAATCAGGGAGGGGTCCAGCCTCGAAGTGGGTTGATGAATTGGCGAGGGATCGTTTCGAGAATCGGTGGTGGCAACGGAGGCAGCGGGTCAGGACAGAACAGGGATGATCTTGGAAATCACGACGAGTCAGAGTCGAATCGTTTACTGTTCAGTCAGGAGGAATCAGACGAAACCGATTCAGAAAACCATCGCGAAACATCTTCCTATCCACCTCGTAACATCCATCTCCCTCTCCCCGCTCGACCTCCGACATTCGCTGCTCCAATCGACAACCCGAGTCAGCCTGCGACAGCTTCATCCACTCCGATACCATCGGGCAGAGTTTACGGAGGTGGTTCAGGCAACGATGGAGTCTTCTCGAATCTCGCTGCGAAGCCAGAAGGTGCGAATGAGTCGGACTTTGTTGGTGAAGGGCCCGACAAAGATGAGATCTTGCCAGTGGGTAGAATCTCCCCTCAATCCGTCGATTTGTAACGGTTGCTAATAACGTTCGTTCGTTGGCAGGCTTACGAGGCAGCTGCTCTTGATTCAACTCCACCGTACTGGGAGACAACGGTCATCACTCCTGGAGGCTTCCTCGGTCCTGACGATGTTTGCGTCGACGGTATGCCAGTTGGCAATCTCTTCTCTTTCGCTTGGAACCTGCTCGTCAGCATGTCGTTCCAATTCGTTGGTATGTACTCAACCCGCTCTCTACCTGACGGATGAGTCATTCGAGCTCAATCATTGCGTGTTCCTACATAGGTTTCCTCCTCACTTATTTGCTTCATACTACTCATGCTGCCAAGAACGGATCCAGAGCTGGCCTCGGTATCACGTTGATCCAATTAGGAGTACGTCGCTTCAACCAATCTCGAGTATGCCCTGGTGTGCCAGAATAAAATGCTGACAATGAAACTGCTGTGCAGTTCTATCTGAAACAACACACTGATCATTCGGGAGATTCACCATTCGGAGACGGCACTCCGAGTGATGAGACTGGTCTGAACGGTGGAGCGGGACCGAACGTCGAGAACGTGCGATGGTCTTGGTGGGGAGGACAAGTCGAAGAGATCGATACACCGTCTCCTACTTCCACCTTCACCTCAGCACTCGGCAACCTTCCCACCCAGATAGGTAACGGTCTCTCAGGGGCCCTCGATGCGAGTAATCCGGACGCGACACCGTCTAGTGTGCCAAGCTTGATGGGAAACGGTTTGAACGAGGCAGAGTTGAATCAGATGAGCATGGCTACGAACGAGTGGATGAGCTTCGCTTTAGTTACCGTAGGGAGTTTCTTACTTATCGGAGGATGTCTGAGTTACTGGAGAGCTGTTCGGTGAGTTTTCCGTGACCTGTACACTAGTTTTCGCGATAACTGACTGATCCTCGATTGCGATTTATTCCCCAGTTATGCCCGTGCCATGCGACAAGGACAGGGACCTGGGATTGATAATGAGAACATGGTAGCTGTGAGCTAGGGACTGCTACACTCTGTTGCGAATTTGTCGTTTTTCGTTTTTCGTTTTTTCATGTTGATTGTTGCTCTTCTGTACTGCTACGAACTTTCGCCTTCTCGTTACATGATTGCACTCAGCTCTCCTATTCTCTGCGAAACTTGAGAGTATCAGAGATAGAGGCTACGCTAATTCAACGGGATTCGCAAGCTCTTAGTCTTCACTCTCAGACCTAAAGCTCGAATGAGTGCTGCTGGACCTGCTGGACCTGGTCATTTGACTCCTGTAAGCTCGAATTGAAGCTACTTTTACCACTCTCCCTTCTCGCTGATCTGATCCCCTTAATCCCTCTTCTCTCTCGCCCCCCTCTCCCTCTTTCTCATCACCTTGCTCCCGGGTTCTTACAGCTACCTTCTCCACCAAGATCTTCACCTACTCGTCAAACAGCTACCACCATGTCTGCGAATCCTGTTGAGACAATCGGAATGGACGAGGAGTTAGCCGAGGTAATCAGCATGGAACAGGATAACGTAAGTCTGCTTGACTCGATGTTGTCTGTATTACCTCGTAGAGGAACTCTCGCTATCGGAGAGTCGAGCTGATTCGAGACCTTCGATTCGCAGGAAACTTTCGATTCTGTTACTTCGCAAGCAGGTCCTGCTGCTTATGCATCTACTTCACAACCTTCGAATACTCGTCGTGCAGGCCGTGGCAACAACTCAACAGCTTCGAGGAGTCGTGGAGGAGGATCCAACAAAATGTCTGCTTTCGAACGTGAAGCTGCTACTATCGAACGCAGGGATGGTAGAGGTGGAGGGCGTCAAGATGGCGAAGGAAGGCAAGGAGCCGAACAAAACATTTGGGACAAAGTTTTGGACAAGAATGGATACTATGGTCAACGTTAGTTAATCTCCCGCTATCGAGGCCAGCTTACGAAAAGGCCTCGCCTGATCACATTTGCTATCGACAGTCAACTTTGATCCTTTCCAAGAACTCAACGATCGAAGGAGCTCGCACGCAGCTTCATCCAAACTTCCTACGACTTCTACCAACACTCTCGCCTCTCCTCCCCCCGCCTAAGAAATCATTCTTTCACTGCCAGCACTCTCTGAGTACTCCACATTATACCCACTTCCTCGCTTGCGTACTGCACATAGAAATACCCCTTCCCACTCGAATCTGAATCTGTCCCTTGCTGTCCTCTCAATCTGTTATTTTCCCTTCGTTCCGCTCTCTCGCAATGATCGCTTGACTTGTGCCGTTTCTCTTGACTTCTCGTCGCTTTGAGTGGAGGTTCTAGCACGTTCACGAGTCGTGGCGCTCGCCAACCAGGGATCGAGCGAAGTCACTCCTGCGAATACCGAATATTCGAAGATGCGAAGTTATTTTCGGTTAATTCATCCGACTCCTATCAGGGGCGATACGAGCCTTTCAGAAGTCGCTCTATCGCACGCTCCGGGTCGAAGAAGAGGCGAATTTACCCCGCGCGAATCCTCCCTTTCTTCCCCCTCCTCCTCCTCATCGCCGACTGTCCCCTTCTCCTTCCGGCTCCTCAGCTTCTTCCTTTTTGCCTACTTCAAGGAGCTTCAAGTGCAGTACATGCCGCAAGGAGAACGGCACGACGATTCGAACGAACCTTTCTCCGACTCCTCGTCTGCAACCTCTACAAGGAGTCAGAGACCGTCAAGATTATCAATCACTGTTCCGAGCAACCAGAACTTCCTTCCACAATACTCGGGACAAGAGGGGGGAGGGGCAGGGTGCCATACAACGCTCAGTCCGGCGCAAGGAGAAGAGGATGAAGGTAGACGATACGAGAACGATGGTTGGGTTGAAGAAGACGACGAAGGTGTACGAGCGATCGAGCTGGAGGGACATTCATGCGAAGTGGATAGCGAGAACGCTGCCTTATTCGAACTTCCACCTCGCACACCAATCTCCCTTCCAACGATCTCATACGGAGTCGACGATACGTCGAATCAGCACTTTGACCTTCGACACGACAGCAGAGGAACCTTCAGCGAGGAAGGAAACTCGATAGGCGTACGACCGGGAACGTCTCCACTTTCGGAGGATGTAGGAGGTTTAGAAGGGGGTGAGGAGGATAGCAGTGAGGCGGCTAGAAGGCGGAAGGAAGAACACCGAAGGCTCGCAGAACGAACGCTTGAAAATCGAAGGACATCGATTGAGACAGCGGCACTTTCGAACATCGAACATTCTGCACCGCACGACATCAGCAATGGTCAGAATAGATCTCCTCTTGACCCCTCGCCCGCTCCGCCATGTTCACCAATCGATTCGACGACTTCCGACAATTCGCAACCGTTTATAAGTGTCGCTAATGGTCCACTCGCACAACTCTCAACCAATCAGCTCCTAGAACCTCGTCAAGTGCCTCGAGGGGCTCGATCATTCCTCTCGAGCTTACTGAATCGCTCACCACGATCTTACGGTTCCTCACCTCGATTCCCTTCGCAACAACAATCTCCATCACCTTCTCCGTCAGCCTCGCCAAACCCCGACGTCACCACTCCTCGTCCCCTTCAATACTTCGACCGCTTCTCCTCTTCTTCCGAAACACAGCTTCGACCGAGTAGCTCCCTTCAACCGAATCAACATGCTCGATCCTCAAGCCTCCCACCTAGCCTACCTCCCTCGCCAAACGCTTCTCGAGTCGACCAATCGATGGAGGTTCCTGGGAGAATGATTCCTCGACCAGATACTTCGCCGAGACTCTCGAGGACTATCGCTTCGTTCGGGAGGTCCGTTTCGATGAGAAACTCTCCTTCTAGCCGAATTCAGAAAGTCGCCTCGCCCCAACTCTCGAGATCACCACAAGCTTCTTCCTTACATCATTCAGCCTCTGCCCCCTCACCTCCGTCCCTCGAGTCAATAGGGGTCTCAGTCGTCACTCTCACACCCTCCCTTTCCGGTAGTCGAGTCGCTCCACCCTTGTGTGGTGCAATATTGGACGACAAGTACCTTCTGATTGGTATGTTCTTGCACTGCTCTCGGCTCTTCCATGAAGGATACGAAAGCTAACCTTAAAATCGTAAGTGAACAGGAACCTCATTTGGACTCGATTTCAGTAAGCACTCACTCCCTCTCTCCCGCTCCGCTCATTGGAGCTGATATTTGAGGTTGAGAATAGTGCCGCTACCTCTTCCCGGAAGTCTACCTCTACCGCAACTCGGCAACAAGAAGCGGAAGAGTACGAGACGTCCGATGAGCCTCGTTAAAAGAACCAAGTTCAAAGCGTTGGCTATCTTGAACGAGCGGAGCAACATTCTGCTCGCAATTGCTGGAAGGAATGATCATATCCGAGGTACGTTGATACTTTTCTATCATCTCTGTAGTGATCGAGTATACTGAGTTGTCTCGCACTACAGTGTATCCTCTTGATGGGATTCGAGCTTTGATTGAGAGGAAGATGAACGAGATTGAACTTCGAGATGGCTACCCTTTCATCCAGGATGCTATCGTCCTTCGACATCCTTCGAGTCTGTTATCCGAGGTGGTCTCCAAGGGGAAAGGAAAGACTACTCACACATCATCAGCATCTCGAACTGCACCTTCGCCATCAAATCCTTCGCTACCGGTTAATCAGTATCGATTTCCTCTCGATTCTTCGCCGCCAGCTTATACGCCAAACTCCTCTCACTCGGATCGCCGACGTCCCGGCTCCGCTTACTTGGAAACAAGTAGCGCTCGACCTGTTTCTCCGACTTCTCGCTCGTTCTCTCGCAACAACTCTATCGCCAGTCTCAGTAACGGAAGCATCGTCAGAGCAGTCTCATCGGTTCCACGAGGATCACTATCGAGTACGACCACCGTAACTCCCTCGACATCTCGACCACTTCGTCACTCATCGTCTATAGATCACATCGCGCATCGAAGAGGTTCCACGGCAACGATCTCGAGGAGGAGGAGTCGAATGGATCTCGGCGTTACGCAATTCTCGACCGCACAAGCTACAAGCAGTCGGGAAAGTCAGAGTGGGCGAGGAAACTTCTTCGAAACGCCATCGAGTTTGGACTCAACTTCAAACACCTCTCGACAATCTTCCTCTGTAAACGATGGCGATCAAGACCGAATCTCCTCGTTGTCAGCCCCATTAGCAACTCCCACTCCCGCTTCATCTACCCTCGAATCCTCCCTGTCTCAACCAATTCCTCGACTTGTCGCTCGCTCTCCTTTCGCCTTATCGCCAGCCATGTCAGATCGGAATTCATCTCTACAATCGCTGATAGAAGCGGTCACAGATGGCCCACCACCGACAGCAACTGCCGGTCTCGGTATCTCTTCGGATGACGTGATGGCATTGGAAGGTAGAAGCATGGACGCAAGATCAAGAAAAAGGTGGACTGTCAATGGAGCTGAGCCTTCGCTGAGCGGCCCTGCTGTTGAGGGGAATCCAGACTCGCGCTCGTCTCGTGACGGTGACGTCAACACTGTCTCTCAACCGTCGGCGACAGTCTCGGAGGATCCATCGAGCTCAGCAAGAACAGGTCAAAGGGACAGCCTCTCGGGAGAATTCAAGTCTCGAACCCGCCAGTCTTCGCTTCAACCGGACACCTATCCAACGATACCAACATCGAGTCAAGAGCGTCAAGAATCAGGTGCCAAGGTATACTAGTCTCTCGTGTCCTGTGACGACACAACATTGACTGTTCGTTCCGGTTTTGCCAGAGTTCGTCAACGCTCGAGTACGTCAAGCTTGCTCGGACACGGGGCGCTCGATTGATGAGAGCAACAGAGACGAAGAAGCGTACCTATCTCGCAGTCTTGTGCGGAGGCGAAGGAGAGAGAATTGAGCTATTCACAGTCAGTCTTACTCAGCTTGATTCCGCCTTCTCTTACTTACCTTTCGCCTGATCTTACAGGGCGCTCGTTCCATCTCCCTTTCACTCAACCGCACTTTCGTTCTTCCCGAAACTCCTCGAAGTATCGACTTGCAGCTTCAAGGGAATGATTTGGTCGATATTTGTGAGGCAGAGATCCTGTCCTCCTCTCCGCAGCGATTCCAGCTAACCCTTCTGTCACCCTCCTCCAGACTTGATCTACGCACAGACGATATTCGCGCTCGAGCCGTCGACAGTCCGAGTGCGGGAAGTAGGAGTTAGTCGAAGATCTCATCGTTCACGTCGCGCCGCAGACACCTATCGAGACACGACCGAGCCAACCTCACTCGTAGACGCGCTTGAACCCTCTGAGACACTTCCCACGACGAGCGCTACACCTCCAGGTCTCGACCATGTCGAGACTTCTCGTCGAGTTCGTTCAGATCGACCTAGCTCGCCTTCACTTTCTCCTCCTCCCGTCGCCCCCTCGACGACAGCACACTCACCACAAGCTGAAGCCTCGCTCCCACCTTCCCCCTCTATCGAGTCTCGCTCACGCTCTCCTCCTGCCCCCGATTGTGCACCTAGTGCGACACGAAAGAACACCTCGTCTCCTTACACTACTTTCACCCAATTGCCTTTCATTCCACCAGTTCCTTCCGGTGTTTTATCGTCTTCGTGGACCATTCCTCCTCTCTATACAGACGTGATCACGAAACCCGAACCTGGCCAGTCAGATCTTCCGCTCCTGTCTCCGATTTCGTTGCTCCGTGGCGCTGCTATGCGAGGTGGAAACGGCTCGCCCGGTCTCTTTCTAGTGACGAAAGGCAACTCTTTATCGGGTATCGTCACCTCTGACGGGAAGAGTGGCAAGTCGTCTTGACATTCTCAGTCTTCGATCTTCAATAGCTAATCTTCCTTTACAATGTAATACTGCAGTCATCAAGCGACCGATCAGCTGGACCCTCCCTACCGATTCAAATTCCGAAGAGACAGAAGATCTGCCCCAAGACGTCCAACTACTCGTTGTTGAGGGCGACAAGACTGTTATAGTCAAGTTCAGTCCTTCCGACGTGAGAGCAGTTGCAGTCGAAGATACCTCTACTTCGTCGTCAAAGGTTTTCTCTTCACCTGTGCTCGCATCCCCTCCCAATCCATCTTCGAGCGTTCAATTCCTCGCCAATCACCATCAGAGTCAGCAGCTCTTCTACTCTGAGATGATAGGTCAATCCTGGACGATACGATGTCTCGCTTCCCTTCCTCCTCGTTGACTTTATACCCGTGTCCACTGTTACCCTAATTCGTCTTTACCCTTTCGTGCATGTTGCAAACATATCGTTGAGCTATCAAACTCTCGTGCACCGTCTAGACCGCGAGAAACAAGTCGCTTTAATCCTCGATTGCCAAAGAATTCCTTCTTCATCGGATCCTGAGTCTGACGAGTGGTTGTCGTTCTATCGCACAGCTCGAGACTGGTTCGCGAAGCTCATTAGACGCTGACGAATTTCTGTCACGGAGCCTCAAAACGGGTCGTGAGGTGCGAAAAGCTCACCCCTCTTTCGCGATTGTTGGGCCGTTCTATCGGGAGCCTTCCGGATGCGTTACCCCAAAGATAGAGTTACTACGATGTTATCACCACTGCGGAGCAAGCGAGTACAATGGTCGTCGTTAGACTTTTGCATTTCGGCTAAAGAAAGTTTCGCAATTCCTGATACAAGAGACCTCACAACGCAGCTAGCGAAATTGAACCGCGTTTCAGAGAGATATCCACCCATAGAGCAATATCTCGCAATGTCCACGCAACGTTTGTGTGCTATCGAGTTGTCAGTCGCCGGACTTTTCAATTTCGCGAGGGTCTGAAAGGAACGACGTCGAAATCGTCAAGCGCGAAAGATACCCGGCAAGTCACGAGTAGACATTCTAATCCATACGCAAGAACGCGAGCCGCAAGAGAAACCTCCTCTTGCGAGTCGAGCTTCAGAATCGAGGAGAGGTGGTTTTCCTCTGCCCAAATTCGCTCTTTCGCTCACAGCTCGCACGAAAGCTTTCACGGACTCAAATCACCTCAACGCAGACTCGATGATAACTCGCAGCGGAGGACTACAACGAAAGTTGGACTTCAACAGAAAATTACAGCGATAAACTAAACATTTTCTACTTCAAAGACGCAATTACTTGTCAGTCTTAGCCTTCTTCGCGGGGGGAGCTTTTCCTCCCTTCTTTCCACCTTTCTTTCCACCCTTGGACTGCCTAGTTTTGGCCGAGTCGTCCGAGTGAATCTCGAGATCTTCCTCCTCTTCATCATCTTCATCATCTACGGTTGCCTTTGACTTGGCAGTCTTGCTAGCGGCACGTCCTCCTTTCTTTGCGCCCTTCTGTTGAGCAGTTGAGAGTCAGCTCCGAGAAGGCGAATGCGAGAAAATGTTGGTTTCGGAACGAACCTTTGGTTTCTCTTCCTCCTCTTCGTAATCCTCTTCATCCTCATCGACTTCACTTTCGCTCTCCTCCGTGTCAATCTTCTTTGCACGTTCGGTCGCTCCGCGACGAGGATTCTTGCGAGTACCTTCGGTCGCTGTGCGTTTAGCGGGAACGGTCTTGCCCTTGTTGGCCTGTCAATCGAGTGTGGGAATGGTATCAGCACAACTGTATATGTCTAGTCTCGAAAGATTAGGAAGCGTACTTTGGCAGCACCCTTCTTTCCGCCTTCAGACTGTTTCTGCTTTGTAGTCTTCTCCTTTTTCTCCTCTGCTCCCTCGCCGTCTTCCTCTCCAGACTTCTCGTCTTTCTCCTCAGCTTCCTTAGCCTTGTCGTCACTGTCGTCGGCTTCTTTCGATTCCTCCTCCTGGTCCTTTTCCTTCTTCTCATTCTTTGCCTCTGCCTCTTTGTTGGTCTTCACCTCCTTTCCGTCTTTCGAAGCTTCTTGCTTAGCTTTCGAAGTCTTGTCACCGGTCGTACCTTCATCGACGTCGTTGAGTTCGTGAGCGAGCTTGATGGCTTTGTTCTAGGGAGGAGATCAACAGAGATGAATGTTAGCCACGAAACCCTTTTAAACGTCGGGTGAATAAAAGACTCACTCCCGAGCTGGCCTTCAATTCGACAGCAGGATCTTCTTCGGCTGGAGGAGTCGGAAACACGATCGAAAGTGGTTCATCAGACACGGTTTTGACGGATCTTTTTGCGATTGCGAAGAGAAGGACGAAGCGAGAACTCACTTCCGTTCCTCGAGACTTCCTTTCCGCCCTTTGTCTGAATCGTATCGTGTTCGGGTACGACTGCTTCGACGGTACCAGTAGGTTGTCCTCCACCGTAATTCCATCTGTGACCGAGTAAATTTTCGATCGAAAAGAGTGAGAGTCAGTTTCGTGCGTCACGGAAGGAGTTGAAATCGATGAATCGAGTCGAAGTGATCAATTATTCGCATGTTGTAAAGGCGAAAACGACGACCGTGCGCGAAGGAAGAATGCGAAAAGGGGGGGCCAAAGTGGAAAAGTCGAGTGGGGAAAATGGAAAGGGAAGGAAGAGATCGAGAGGAGGGGAAGAAGAGAACGTAGAACGAGAAGTGAACTTACGAGACTTCTTGTCCTTCCTTGAGATCTGATGCTTTGGTCATATTTGAAGAGTACTTTTTGAGAGATGTTCTATGTAGTGAAAGAAGAGAAGAAGAGAGTGAGGGAAGAGCGAGAGCCGAATTTG
>Ga0308164_10005264_pt1 | contig 10530 bp, 7 predicted proteins | sample PhyTR2_FD_201031 | JGI IMG/M metagenome (GOLD analysis project Ga0308164, IMG submission 201031) | Phyllosphere microbial communities from UC Gill Tract Community Farm, Albany, California, United States - DLSLT.R2 | ecosystem: Host-associated > Plants > Phyllosphere > Unclassified | place: USA... | reverse complement strand
ACTCGCAGCCAAGATCTGCGTTTGGTGACCCCAGCCCGCATGAGTTCAGGGGGCATCTCCCTCCTGACCAAGAAGCGGCACTGCTTGCGTATTGGGAGCAGTGCAAGGGCTACTAAGCAATGCACGAGCACTCGGTAAGAGAGCGCGCGTCAGGCTGGGGTAGCCTGACGGACTCTCTTAGACCACGAACGGACCTGACCCGATGCCCGAGCTCAAGCTCGACTCTCCGCCCGCAGGCCTCCGAACCGACGCACGGACTGGGTGGCTTACTGCTCCCGCGGTGGAGCCCTCACCAGGCGAGCTCTGGCTGCTGAGCTGGAACAACGAAGAACCCGTCGCTGCACTCGTCACGGCGGCGCGAGAGGACTACGTCCTCGCGATGCCGGTCACGTTCAACCTGGACGAGGCAGGTCCGGACGAAGTGGTTTTGGAAGCCGACGCGCTCGGATTGCCGGCCGTGATCTGGAACCGAGCCGAGACTGGGCTTGGGACCTTCCTGTTGCAGCGTCGCGTCGCCGTGGCGGTCGCAGCACCGCAGCTCCAGTCGATCAGACGATCTGCAGCAAGCGGGGTCTCAGATCCTGCGCTGTTACACGGAGACGCCGATTCGGCCTCAACGTTCGAGTCGGTCGCCGCCAGATTCGCGGAACTCTGTTTCGTCGAATGGCCTGCGGTGCAGAGCGGTGAACGAATCCTGAACACCGACGTCCTCGCCGCAGCAGGTATCGACGCGCAAACCTTCGCCGCGCGAACCGGATTCGGGCCCGCACCGGTACTTGCTCTCTGGTCGGGCGAGACGATCCGACCGGAGCAGGTAGACGCCGTCGACTCTGCTCTCGGGCAGATCGCGGAAGCCGCTGTTGTCGTCCCCGATGACTTCGTCATCGCGGAGCTGCGCAGACCGCAGTGGAAGGACTCCGTCGCCCGGATCGCGCAGCACCATCACATTGATGAGCGAGCCGCTCGCGAACTCGTCCGCGCCGACGTCGCTCTCGCAGCACGGACTGACTCCCTTTCAGAGCGCCGCCGCACTGCCGTCGCAGACGCAATCGCTCGCCTGCTGTAGGGGGTTCGATGACGCTGCCCGCTCTCGCCCAGCCCAGTCTCTGGCTCAGTCGCGAACACATCCGCGTCGCGGCCACCTACTTCGCGGAGCGAGCTGCTGAAGAAACGTCCTTGCCGCTGGATGAGCTTTGTGAAGACCCGATCCGCGCGATCGACGAGTTCCCGGACATCCTGCTGCGCTACAGCGACGGCAGCATCACGACCACTTGCCAGTTCCACGGCCGCTACACGTCCCGTCCGCCGACCATTTACGTCACCAGGTCCACCAACCGAGCTCGCGACAACTTCACTGTCCTGCATGAGTACGGTCACCACCTCCAACAGCATGACGAGCCCTGGGTGTTCCGTGTCCTCACGAAGCTCAAGACGTTTGAACGCTCGCTTCTCGAAGAGCGCGTGGCGGACGCGTTCGCCTCACTGGTGCTCGTGCCTGATGTTCTGCTGCGTGCCGGTTTCACCGGCACGCTCACTGCCAAGCACATCGCATCTGTACACGCCGCCTCGAGCGCGTCTCGGCACGTTGTCCTTCGACGAGCGATCGACCTGGCGGAGGAACCGACGTGCCTTGTCGTGACCAACTCAGCCGGCAGAGTGATGGCGGCGGAGACGAACTCGGAACAGTTGTACCAGCCAGCGAAGGACAGCTTCCAACCCGACCTCCTTCGACTCAGCGGAGACGCCGGCTACGGGAAGACGGTCCACGGGCACACTCGCGATGGCTTGCAGTACTCCACGGGGGCCGCGCGGAGCGATCTGCGTGTCGAGAGCCACTCGGACGAGAGTGGCACGTACTTCTTCCATCTGCTGACGCCGACGTATCGGTACGGCTCGCAGCAGTGGAACGACGAACACGTTGAGTGCGGAAATGCGGCCTGTGGGATCACGTTCCGCGCCTACCCAAGTAGACGACACGACCTCTGCGGAGGCTATCGATGCCTCGACTGCAATCAGTGCGACTGTGACCATCGCCCGATCGCCGTGTGCCCCAGATGCTTCATGGAGCTTTCTGCTGCGGATGCTGCCGCTGGACGGAACGAGCACGACGACTGTTGAACACCGCCCAGCCGTGACCGCGGAGGGTCTGCGGTCCACGGCCCATCCGGTAGGGCAATCTCGGCCGGGCGACGATCCGTCAGGGCGGCGGCTAACAGGCTTCCGAGCGCTCTGACGTCCGCGGTGTTCGCGGCTGCGCGTTGGTCATCCACCGCGCTGCGTCTGCTCGTCGTGCCGGTTCCCGTCTCGTCTGGGCGACGCCGACCGTTCGGGCTGGAGCTTGACGCAGGGGCGTCGTGCTGTAGTTGCCAGCGGGGTGCTCCAGGGCCGTGGATGGCTGTGTGTCCATGGTCGTCCCGACGGTCCGTGCTGCGCATGAAGCTCCGGTTGCATCCGTCAAGTTGGGTGCCCCAGAAGTGTGCGGCTTTTAACTTGCTCGTCAGGATTCGTACTCGGAGCGGTCGCTTGCACGGGCGTATGAGTCATCGACGCCGGCGCATCGCAGAGGCGGGACGGTTTCCATCGTTCGGACCTGCTGAACCGTTACGACGGTGCCGTCCGGCAGCCTCGCTTCGTCAGTCTTGATACGCCCCCTCCAGGTGCAGACCGCCCACCAACTGCTGCGCGGGCCGGACCACGGGTCAGGTTGGAGGTTGCGGACCGCACGTTGCAGGATCTCCTTAAGCCGCGCGAGCACGCGGAGCCATACTGGGATCCGGGCGCGCTGCCGTTCGGTGACGACTTCTCGCCAAATCGCGGTGCGTCCTGGCCTCATACAGCTGGCAATCGTTCTTTGATTGCTATCAACGAACGGGGGGAGTGACCAAATCCCGGCACTCCTTCCGCACCTCCGGGGCCTGACCTTCACAGGTAGCGGATAGCCGATAGGACGATTCCTGCGATGGCGACGACCCATACGTACGGAAGGACCCTGACCATCACCTGTTGCGGGGTGACTCCTGAGTACTGCGACGCCCATACGGTCTGCGTGCTCGTCGGATCGGCGACGCCGAATACCTGGTTGTACGAAGTCATGAGGCCGAGGACTGCCATCGGCGAGTAGAAGCCGATGGCAGTCATCGCGCCGGCGATTCCGGCGCCGAGCCCGAAGATGTTCAGCGGACCGCGGTATAGGCACAGGGGGACGAGCACTGAGAACACGACCACGTAGAGCACGACGTTCGTCGGGGCGACGGCCTCGACGATCGGCCGCAGGGCTGACACGGCCCCGGGGAGCCCGACTGCTGCGAGCAGCATGCCGATCGCAATGAAGAGGGCGATCGGTGGCGCAGCCACCTGGAACGCGTCATACAACGAGCGAAGCATGCGAGTGGCGATGAGCCGCGGCGGGGTCGTGGTGAAAACGGCGAACAGGACACCGGCCAGGAGCGACGGGATGATCGGCGCCTGCAGGACGAGAGCGAGCACGATCGGCACGAGCGGCGTGAGCAGAGCGAACCAGGGTGCGTCGCCGAGGCGCTGCCGCCGGCTGCGCGTGTCGGCGGCGGGAGCGTCTGCGTCCGCGTCGGACATGGAGGCGAGGGTCCACTGGTGCACTGTCCCGCGTCGCCGGGTCTCAACCAGCACGTAGACGACCGCCGCTGCGGCGGCGAACGGGAACAGCAGCACCATGAAGGAGCGCACGTCGGCGACTGGCAGGTTGAGTGCGGTCGAGAAGAACTGCCAGACCGGCAGCTCGAACGGCACTCCGGCCCCGATGCCCATCAGGATTGTGCCGGCGGCGGTGACCTTTGGCACGCCGACTGCGATCATCGCGGGAATGCCGATGACACCGGCGAGCAGGGCGGCGGGCGCGGACCCGGTCACCGCACCGCACAGCGCTGAGATCACGAGGACCCCGAGTGCGACGACGACGGGACGGTCGCCGCCGAACTCAACGGTCTTCCGCACCAGCGTGCTGGCGATCGCAGTGTCGCGCATGAGTGACCCGAGCCACGACCCGAGCAGGATCGCGATCATGGTGGACGCGAGCCGGACCGCGCCGTCCTGCAGCACGGTGTTTAGGACGCTGTTCTCGGCACCGACGAACGGTGCGCCCGACACGAGGGCGATCGCGACAGCGAGCAGCACGAGCGCGAACGCGGTGGGGACCTTGCCTGTCAGGATCAGCGCGACGCCGATGACCATGACGACGATGATGGCGATGCCCATGTTCAGTTCTCCTTGCTGGTTTGAGCGCGACGCGCGCCGGTGCGCGTTGCGAGGGCAGCCTGTGCGGCCGCGGTGAGGAGGAGCGGGGAGCGGCCCAGCCCGACGCTGCGCGTCGCAAAGGCATGCGCCACGACCTCTTCTGCACCGGCGACGGTGCCGAAGCGGCGGAACCTGCCGATCCGGAGGACCTGCAGTCCGAGCGCTGCGCGGAGGTCCCGCGACCGGTCCGCGGTCACGAGGTGGTGCGCGCGCTCGTGTTCGACGGCAGCCGCCCTCACGCTGCCGGGCGGGAACCACCGGCGCCAGTCGAGTTTGTCCACGAGGTGCTCGCAGAAGGCGACGGTGTCGGTGAACAGCTCGACGCGATGGTCGCGGGAGCAGTACCGGGCGAGCAGCCCGCCCTGCGCCAGTCCGCCGTCGCATTCCACAACGCGGATCGATGATGGCCAGTCCGCCGACGCGCCGGAGGACGTCTCGCGGGTCTGGTCGGCGAGTGCAGCGCCGAACGCCGCGGAACGGCGGCTGAGGTCGGCGAGCTGGTCGGACGAGCGGCCCTCGTTCGTCGGCGTTCCCCGGAGCAGCATGACTCCGAGTGCGTCGTCCGATCGGTCCGCAAAAGCGCCAATCCGGCGACGATCGGCGGCCGAGAGCACGGCTGCAGCGGTGCTCACGACCGCACCTCGAGGATGGCCACGAGTGCCGCGGACCGGTCCTGCCCCTCGACTTCGGTGCGGGCGAGAGAGATCAGCTGGGACTCGTCGAGCACCCCGGACAGGTCGGCGATGCGCGGGCCAATGAGCAGCTGCAAGGCGGGGGCCCGCGAACCGCCGTCCCCGTATGCGGTGTGCTCGGCGATGATTCCCGGGAGTGACCCGGCGCCGGCACCGATGGTGCTCTGCTGCACTCGGGCATCCGCTGAGGCGAACCGGACCACCCCATCCCGGTCGAGGACCCGCACCGGATGAGTCGGCTTACGGAGGAACCGGCGGCGCTCTGGCCCACCGAACACGACGTGGTTGTCGGTGGCGGCGAGGACACGGACCGCGGCGGCGTCAACCTGGAGGCCCTCTGCGGCGATTGCCCGCAGCTCGCCGTCTGTGCGGCGCTGTGTCCGGTCCTGCGTCCGCAGTTCGGTCGCACCGGTCGCGACTGCGCGCACGGTGTTCGACTGCGGATCGACCGTGACATCTACCGATACCTCGGCGGGCGTGGCCCCCTGCGCGATGATGGCTTGCTCGGCCTCCCGGCGGACAGCGAGGATCTGATCGTCGGTCGCGCCGGGGATCACCCGCTCGACCTGTTCGCGGATGAGCGCCAGCGCGACGCCGATCGGGCTGATGACCTCGCTGTGGTCGGCAATGCGCCACTCGGCCCCGTGCTGGGCGCCGGCGTGCGGGGTGATCGATGCCGCCCCGCCGCCTCCGCCGACCAGGAGCACGTCGTCCTTCGCGATGCCGTAGTCATCGACCATCTTTTCGACGACCTCGAGCACCGGGGCGACGCCGGCGTCGAGGACGGCTCGCGCGGCTCCCGCGACGTCCGTGCCGAGCGCGGTGGCGAGTGGTGCTAGTGCGGCGCGGGCAGAGTCCGCTGGAGCGTGCGCGTAGTCGTCCTCGGGCACGAGCCCGAGCGCGTTCGCCGCGCAAGTCATCGTGATCGCGAGCCGGCCGGTGTCGGTGTCGAGCACCGCGTAGTCGGCCGGGTCGCCCTCAAGTGGTGCGTCGGTGGCGAGACGGGCACCCCGCAGATGCTCGACCGGGGCAAAGCAGGCGTAGGGGAGTCCAGCGATGTGGGCGCTGCGTGGGCCGACGTGCGTGACGTGGGCGGACCCGGACGTCCGGATGCGCACCATCGAACCGCCGCCGACGCCGACAGTGCGGACGTCGAGTGCGGACAGGTACGTGGAGCTGCCGCCGAAGTCGGTGTATTGCACGGCGACCTTGCCGCGGCGGATCACCGAGATGTCGGTCGAGGTGCCGCCGGTCTCCAGGAAGAGCCCGTCGCTCAGCTTCTCCTGCATGAGCGCTCCGGCGACGCCGGCCGCGGGACCGGACAGTACCGTGAGCAGCGGGCGTCGGCGCATCTCGTCGAGCGACATCACACCGCCGTCGCACCGCATCACCATGAGCGGCGCGGTGATGCCTGCGGCGTCGATACTCGACTGGACGAGGTCGGCCGTGGTGAACATCCGCGGCAGGATCACCGCGTTGAGGACGGCTGTGCGAGTGCGCTTGCTCAGCCCATACAGCGACGTAATCTCGTGTGTCGCGGTGACGAGGAATCCGCGATCGCGGGCGGCGGCGGCGACGCGCTCCTCGCCGATCGCGTCGTCGACCGAGAACGGCTCGCTGACTACGACGGACTCGATGCCCGCGGCCTGGAACCGGTCGAGGACGCCCGCGAGTGCTGCGTCGTCGTCTGCCTGTCGGAGGTGTTCGTACGTCACCGGAAGACGCTTCCCGTCGGCGATCTCGATCCGGCCGAGGCGACGCAGCCGCTTCGCGAAGAAGCCGGTGACACCGCGCCCGATGCCGATCATTCCGACCGGTGCGACGTCGCCCTCGAGCAGCGCGTTCGTCGCCTGGGTGGTGCCGTGCGCCAGGAACACGACGTCGCGCGGCGACCGGCCGATCGTTGCGAGCAGTTCGTGGAGCGCGGTGACGATGCCGTGCGCGACACCGTCGGGGTGGTCGTGGCTCGTCGGTGTCTTGGCCTGGCCGATGAGTCGGAGCGTGCGGGCGTCGATGGCGACGGCATCGGTGAACGTGCCACCGACGTCGATGCCGATGCGCAGTGCGTTGGGTTCCACGTCGTCGTGACCTTCCTGCGGGGTGGGATCGGGGGAGTGCTTTGCTTCGGGAGGGAGGAGTGGGTGCTGGGGGAGTAAGGGGTGTCGTTCGCTTCCGCTCCAGTCGGCTTAGTAGCCCTGGACCTCGGGCCAGCGCCGTTCGACACCGGCGCGGTCGAGCTCAGCTGCGAATACGGCGAACCGCTCGTCGTCCGACTGGACGTCCTGAGGGTTGAGGTCGTACTCGATACAGTGCACCGCCAGGGCGCCAGCGACCTCGCCGACGTTCCACTCGACGGGGTGCAGCCGGTAGCAGCCGTTCGTGATGTGCGTGGTGCCGAGGTTCTTGCCAGCGGGCAGCACGTTCTGGACGCGCTGTGGCACGAGGGCACCGAGCGGGATCTCAAACGGCACGCTCGGCACGTCGACGTAGTGGTCACCGCCGGTCGACGGGTGCAGGTCGAGCCGGTAGCTGCCGACGCCCACGGAGTCCCGGTAGCGGGTGCGGCCGGTGACGCCGACGATCTCGGCCGCGACGTCCTGCTCGCGGATCGTCGTGACGGCCCGGATGCGCCGGGACTCGCGGATGTACGGTGCCTTTGCGAGTCCGTCGGCACCGCCGGTGACGTCGCCACGGAGCTTGAGCCCCGGGAACCCGGTGCCGCCGTCGGCGCGGGGCGCCTCGGTCTGCAGCCAGTACAGGACGGAGAGTGAGAGCTGGCGCGCTTCATGCACGGCCTGCTTCGCGGTAGCGGCGTCGGCGGCGAGGTCCTCGCCCACACCGATGAGCGGCTTGAGCCAGTAGTCGTTGAGCGGCCAGTTCACCAGGCAGATGTCGGAGTCGAAGGCGCCCTCGGTGAACAGCTTGCGGGCGAGGATCCGGCGGAATCCCCACAGCTCCTTGTCGCCGGCGTCCGCGCTCTGGTCGGCGCTCACCGCGAGGGGGTCGGTGCCGGGGTTCGGTTCGAACGTCCGCGGGTGCGCCTCGAGCGTTCGCGGGTCGGGCGCAAGGAAGCCGAGGAGCGGCGCCGGCCAGAAGTCCGGCTGGTAGGAGCGCCAGAAGTCATACATTGCCGGGCGCTCGATGGTGTGGTCCTCGCCCTCGTGGTGCGAAACGGCGAAGCAGAACGTGATGCCCTGCTGATTGCCGGGTTCGGCCGTCTCGGGCGCGTGGGGCTCGCCATGCTCACTGCGGGCCTCCGCGCCGACCACGTGCTCGACGCCCGCCAGCGGCAGTACCTCGCCCGTCTCGGTCGCGTCGAGAACGAATGCTCCCTCGAGCCGCGTGCGGCGGCCGTTCGCGCTCTCAACCGTCACGTCCATGCAGCGGTCGCCGTCGCTGCCGGCCGCGACCGGCCGCTGCGCGAGCAGGACTGTCAGGCGACCCGCGCTCCGGTATGGCTGCAGCAGCTCGTCGATGACCGCGACTGCCACTCGGGGCTCGTGGCACAGCTTGCTGACCCGGCCGGCGCCAGGGTTGAGGTCGGGCAGGGCCGCGGCCTCCTGCCGGAGCGGGTAGACGCGGCGGTAGTGGTCGCGGATGCTGTCGCGCAGTGCGCGGTAGCTTGCGGTGATGCCAAACTGCTCGACCCACGGGTGCTCGTCCGGTGGTACCGCCTGGCTGGTGAGCTGGCCGCCCAGCCAGTCTGTTTCCTCGGTGAGGACAGCGGTGCGGCCGGAGCGGCAGACGGCGATCGCTGCGGCGACGCCACCGAGGCCGCCGCCTACGATCACGACGTCGGCGCGCAGCGTCGCGACGGCCTCTGACGGGCGGTCGGGGGTGGTGCTGGGCATGTTGCTCCTGGGTTGTGTCGGTGGGGCCGGGGACGTCAGGCCGCGGGGGCGGCGAGCGTGGTGCCGCTGACGAGGCTGCAGTTGAGGAGGTCCTGGACCGGGGGCTCGGCGGACGTGCCCGCCGTGGCCGCCGTGTAGCGGGCCTCCAGAACGTTGGTCAGCGCCCGGACGGCGCGCGCACCAAGCTCGGTTCGAGGTGCGCGTAGCCGCGTGAAGTCGGCGGGGCCGTCGGCCGCTCGGTTGTGCTCGCCGAGCACGACCACCGACAGGTCCTCCGGGACAGCCACGCGATCTGCGGCAAGATGAGCGTGTAGCTCCTGCGCGTCGGTCGGGTCCTCGACGAACACGACCGACGGCCGGGACGCCCGGATCATTGCCCACGCGTCTGTCACGTCCCGATCAGGGCTCACTTCGGCCTCAACAACGGTCACGCCACCGGCACGGGCCGCCGCGATGATGCCCGCCCGGCGGTCGCGGCTCGACTCGGCGGTCTGCGGCAGTCGGAGGAGCCCGAAGCGACGGTGCCCAAGATCGAGCGCGCGGACGGCGAGTGCGTGCGTCGCGCTCAGGTAATCGACGCCGACGTACGGCACCCGGCCGTCTGCCGCCTCACGTCGCCCGATCGCGACGAACGGGTACGCCGAGTTGAGCAGCCGTTCGAGTTCGTCTGGGTCCATCTCACGGCCGAGCAAGATGCAGCCGTCCGCGAGCCGCAACCGATTCGACTCGTGGAACAACCGGCGGTGCCCGTCGATGACGGGGGTGCTTGTGAACAAGAGCAAGTCGGCGCCTACGGCCTCGGACGCGCTCTCGATGCCGGTGAGTAGCGGCGTGTAGAAGTCGGATGACCGGTTCGGGAAGGCCGGCTCGTAGGTGAATACCCCGAGTAGTCCGGTCGCGGCACCGACCAGGCTTCGGGCGACCGGGTTCGCAACATATGTGGTGTCGCGGATGACTTCGAGGACGCGGTCCCGAGTAGCGGCCGGTATGCGGCGAGCCTTATCGGCCTTGCCATTGAGAACGAGCGACACCGTGGACTGACTGACGCCGGCCATGTCGGCGATCATCTGCTGGGTCACGCGCGTGGTCGTGCTCATGCGGTCTGTGCTCCAATCAGGTTGGTCGTCGAGGTCGTAGGTATGACCGTAGGACACATCTCGTGCTCATACGTATGAGCAAGGGAAGTTGCACTCGTGGCATTCAGAACGGCACCCCGGCCACTGTTCCGAAACGCGACTGCGGTGATCTGACATCTCGCTTCAGTGCGGCCTGATCTTTGCAAGGACCAGCACGTGCTACGAGGGTCAATACGCGGAGCGAAGACGAAGAACTGCCGCCGCTCCGCGCTTTCTGCCCAAGGTTCAGTTCACGTCGGCTACGGCGTACTTGATCGTCGCATCCAGGCGTTCGCCGGCCTCGTAGAACAGGTACAGACGGTTGCCGTCTTGGATCACTTCCGGAGATGCAGCTCGACCTGTGTCATTACCAACACCGGATGCTTTGAAGAAGAGCTGCTCTGCGCCGGGCGAGGTCAGGTCCGCGTTGATGGGACGGGCGAAAATCTTACCGGAGGATGTATGGTAGATAACGTAATTTTGGCCGCCCTGCTGGAGAAGATTGGCACCCGAGACGTTTCCGCTGTTGAGGGAGCTGGGGCTCACCAAAACATCAGGCCGGATGTTCCAGTGCCGACCGTCTCCGGACGTTGCCGCGCGAAT
>Ga0308164_10005262_pt1 | contig 10533 bp, 6 predicted proteins | sample PhyTR2_FD_201031 | JGI IMG/M metagenome (GOLD analysis project Ga0308164, IMG submission 201031) | Phyllosphere microbial communities from UC Gill Tract Community Farm, Albany, California, United States - DLSLT.R2 | ecosystem: Host-associated > Plants > Phyllosphere > Unclassified | place: USA... | reverse complement strand
CGATCGGCAATGGCGCGCCGTCGGTGGTCACGCTGCAGGACCAGCAGCATGTGGGCTTCATGTCGATGATCGACGCGCTGATGGTCACCGCCGAACGGCACCTGCAGGAACTGAACGCGCGCCGCCGTGAAACCTGCCCGGCGTCCGACCTGGTGGTGGGCGTGCAGTGCGGTGGCAGCGATGCGTTTTCGGGCGTGACGGCCAATCCGGCCGTGGGTTATGCGACCGACCTGCTGGTGCGCGCCGGCGGCACCGTGATGTTTTCCGAAGTGACCGAGGTGCGTGACGGCATCGACCAGTTGACCGCGCGCGCCGCGACGCCGGAAGTGGCTGCGGCCATGGTGCGCGAGATGCAATGGTACGACGATTACCTGGTGCGCGGCAGTGTCGATCGCAGCGCCAACACGACGCCCGGCAACAAGAAGGGCGGGCTGTCGAATATCGTCGAAAAGGCGATGGGCTCGATCGTCAAGTCGGGCAGCACGGCCATCACCGGCGTGCTCTCGCCGGGTGACAAGCTGACGCAGAAGGGCCTGATCTACGCGGCGACGCCAGCCAGCGACTTCATCTGCGGCACGCTGCAGATGGCCGCCGGGATGAACGTGCACATCTTCACCACCGGGCGCGGCACCCCGTACGGCCTGGCCGCGGTTCCGGTCATCAAGGTGGCCACCCGCACCGAGCTGGCGCGCCGCTGGCATGACCTGATGGACCTGGACGCCGGCACCATCGCCAGCGGGGAAGCGAGCATCGAGGACGTCGGCTGGCAACTGTTCCGGCTGATCCTGGATGTGGCGAGCGGCCGCAAGACCTGGGCCGAGCACTGGAAGCTGCATAACTCGCTGGCGCTGTTCAACCCCGCACCCGTGACCTGAACAATGGCGCGGGCTGCAAAGGGCGCAGCGTGCAAACGCATCGTGCTGGCCTGCCTTGCGCTGGGCACGCTCTCGGTCATGGCGCCGGCAGCGGCGCAGGCACGCTACGACGCCGACACCACCTATAAGAAGCTGGTACGCGACTACCCCTTCATCCGGATTGCCAGCGCCGACGCACCGGCGCCGGTGCAGGTGCGCAAGGACATCGTGTACGCGAAACGTGACGCACTGGCCCTGGCACTGGATCTGTACCTGCCGGCAGCGGGCGACGCCCCGGCGCCGCTGGTGGTGCTGGTGCATGGCGGTGGCTGGGCCAGCGGTGAGCGCTCGAACATGGCCCCGCTGGCGGCGCGCCTGGCCGCGCGCGGTTATGCGGCGGCCACCGTCAGCTACCGGCTGTCGGGCCAGGCGCGCTATCCGGCGGCCATCGATGACGTCAAGGACGCGGTGGACTGGCTGCGCGCGCAGGCACCCGGCCTGGGCCTTGACCCGGCGCGCGTCGCCATCGCGGGCGGTTCGGCCGGCGGGCAGATCGCGGCGCTGGTAGGCATGACCCGGCCCGACGCGGTGCGCGCCGTGATCAATATCGACGGCCTGTCCGATTTCACGTCCGAACTGGCGCTGCGCTTCGAGGACGACCCGGCCAAGCGCCCGTCGGCAGCAGGTGCCTGGTTCGGCGGGCGCTATGCCGAGCAGCCGGCACTGTGGCGCGACGCCTCGCCGCTGACTCATGCCGGCAAGGACAGCCCGCCGGTGCAGTTCATCGTTGGCGCCGCGCCGCGCTTTTCGAGCGGACGCGAAGCGCTGGCGGCCACGTTGGCCAGCCACGGCATCCCGACCGATACTGTGGCGCTGGACGGCGCGCCGCATTCGTTCTGGCTGTTCGATCCCTGGCTGGCGCCGACCGTCGATGCGATGGACCGGTTTCTGGGCAAGACGCTCGGGGCGGTGCCCGCACGCGCGCCGTGGTCGCCGGATCTCGGCAACGGCCGCTATCGCAACCCGATCCTGCACGCCGATTATTCCGACCCCGACGCGATCCGCGTCGGTGAGCGCTACTACATGGTGTCATCGAGCTTTGCCAACGCGCCTGGCCTGCCGCTGCTCGCGTCAAGCGACATGGTGAACTGGGAGCTGGTGGGCCACGCGCTGCCACAACTCACGCCGCTGGCCGCCTTCGCCGCGCCCCAGTCCGGCAAGGGCGTGTGGGCGCCCAGCCTGCGCCATCACGACGGGCGCTTCTGGATTTTTTATCCCGACCCGGACCACGGCATTTACGTCACCACGGCAACTGAGTTCGCCGGGCCGTGGAGCGCGCCGCACCTGCTGTTGCCCGGCAAGGGCATCATCGACCCGGCCCTATTGTGGGACGACGATGGCCAGGCCTGGCTGATCCATGCGTGGGCCAAAAGCCGCGCCGGCATCAACAACGTGCTCACGCTGCATCGCATGGCGCCCGACGGACGCAGCCTGCTGGACGAAGGCCGGGTGATCATCGATGGCAACCGCCTGCCGGGCTACCGGACCCTGGAAGGGCCCAAGCTGTACAAGCGGAATAGCTGGTATTACGTGTTCGCGCCGGCCGGTGGCGTCGAGCATGGCTGGCAGTCGGTGTTTCGCTCGCGCCGGATCGAGGGCCCCTACGAAGACCGGATCGTCATGGCGCAGGGCGCAACCAGTATCAACGGCCCGCACCAGGGCGCCTGGGTCACGACGCCGCAGGGCGGGGACTGGTTCTTCCACTTTCAGGACCTGCGCGCTTATGGCCGCGTGGTGCATCTGCAGCCGCTGCGCTGGCTGGATGACTGGCCCCTGATTGGCGAACAGTCCGCTACGCCGGGCGTGGGCCAGCCGGTGCTCGAGCACATCAAGCCGGTGCCGGGCCTGTTCGCCCGCCGCGAGCCTGCAACGAGCGACGAATTCGACGGCGCTGCGCTGGGCCATCAGTGGCGATGGGCCGCCAACCCGCAGCCCGGCTGGTATGCGCTTGACGCCCGTCCCGGCATGCTGCGCCTGTTCGCGCAGCCAGCGGCGCCGCTGCGCACGCTGGCGTCGGTGCTGACGCAGAAATTTCCGGCGCCTGTCTTTGGCGTGACGGCCAGTGTGGAGCTGCGCGCGGGGCGCGATGGTGATCAGGCTGGGCTGGGCATACTGGGACTGTCGAGCCAGTGGTTCGGGCTGCGCCGGGTCGACGGCAAGCCACGCATGGTGGCGGCGCGCTGCGAGGGGGCGGGCGAGTGCATCGAGACGCTGGGGCCGGCGCTGGCCGGCTACAAGGTGCTGCTGCGCGCGCACGTGACGCATGGCGCACGCGTGGCGTTCTCGTACAGCCAGGATGGGACTGTGTTCACGCCGCTGGGCGAGCCGTTCGACGCCGTGATGGGGCGCTGGGTTGGCGCGCAGTTCGGCTTGTTTGCGACCGGCGCACCGGGCGCCTGGGTGGACATCGACTACGTGCGCGTTACGCTCTGAGGGGTGGGGTACAGAGCGCTGTGTCGGACGTCTTGTCGTTGATGCGCACGTTGTTCAGGCGCACGTCGCGCACTTTGTAGAGACGCCGCGGCTGAGCCGCATTGGCGGAGTCCTGGAATCGCAATTGTCTCTACGAATAGTAGCATTCGACACGAGCTATCTTGCGAGGCTGGCCTGTCAAGCGATGCTGTTGCTGCAAATACTGTCGATCATCGCGTCAGCAACGTGTTTTGCACCAATTGCTTCGCCCAATACAGTGCGCTATGGCCGACAGGGCACGCACTTGCGCGACAGTCTGTTTTCGACCCGACGCTTCCAATCGCCTACTCGCGAGATTTCCCTGCGGAACTTACTGTACTTGCAAGAAATATTCGGCTACATTATCGAACTTTCAACAAAGCGACAACCAACATGACGTTTCGTCTGCTCATTTCGGACACCCGTCATGTCCTTTGATATCGCTTCAATCCTTGTCGCCATGACGCTCACTATGGTGACCATGGCGTTAGCGCTGTTTGCCGTGATGGATGGCGCCGACAGGGCGGCCAGGTTTGCGCAGGTCAGCGCAGGCTCAAAAGCTTGCGGATGGTCGCTATTGCTTGCATCAGGCTCAGTTGCGCCGTACAGCATTGCCGATGTCGTATTGTCGACCCTGTCGATGGCATGTATTTCCGGGAGCTTCGCTTGTAGCGCTGCCGCGTTCGAACTATGGGCCGGTCGCAGGGCGATCGACAAAACCCCTGCGATGCTGGCGATATTCTTGACAGTCGGTTATGCAATAGGGTTTGCCGACTATGCGTTTCGGGTAGGTTGGGCTAACGGACTGCTCGCCTTGCAGATGGCATTCATCGTTGTCACCCTGGTGAAAAAGCCGCATGCCGCAAGTGCGCGCTGGCGCTGGCTCCCGATCGTCGGACTCACTGTCCAGGGCCTGGTCACCGCTTGCCGGGCGGTTCTCGGAGCGTTCTATCCAGCTGATTTTCCTGCTTTCCTGACACCGCATCCAATCAACGTCGCTTTTGCTTTTGCCGGCAACTGCACGGTCGTATTGCTCATGATAGGCATGCTGCTGGCATATCGCGAGCAGGCAGCACAGGCACTTGAGCGACTTGCGACGACTGATGGTTTAACTGGCGTTCTCAACAGGCGAGCATGGCTTGCATTGGCAAACGCAAAGCTCGCAAGTACCGATGTCGCGGATCGACCACTCAGTGTATTGATCATGGATATCGATCACTTCAAGCAAATCAACGACACGAGCGGGCATGATGCCGGCGACCGCGCGCTTCAGTTGTTTGCCACGCTGATGCAGGAGCCAGCCTTCCCGGTGACCTGGTCTGCCGGTACGGAGGAGAAGAGTTCTGTATGCTGATGGCAGGCGAACAAAACGTAGTGCCGAACTTCGATCAACGACTGCGCGCTCGTCTGGCTGGTACGGTGTTCGAGGCGCTTGGGCACCAGATGACGTACAGCGCCGGCCTGGTAACGCGCAATTCGGCCGACAAGCAGATTTGCGAGTTGCTGTTACGTGCAGACCAGGCCCTCTACCATGCCAAAACAACCGGAAGAAATCGCACAATCAACGCTGTGGATTTGCATTTGACTGAATTGGCGAGTTAGACAGCAGTCGCGCAGCGCCCCGTGCTGATCTGCACGCTGCGAACACGAGACATCTTGTCGATTGAACCAGGCCCAAACATTTTCAGGCTCGTACTTCTTTCGATGATGTAGTCGATAATTTGGTTGGGAATTCCAAGAATGATTACAAGAACTAGCTCCGTCATCTTGAGTATAAACACGTGATCCTCCTTTGGTCATAGTCCCTCCGCCAAAGCCCGCGCTTGGCCGAGCCCGTCCTCTCGGATCAGCTTAGCAGGTTGCCAGACTTGAAAATTCACGGAATGTGACGAAGGACCGGTTCCGACCCTTATCGGACATTGCGCTACCTCAGGATCATAACTACAAGAAGCGGAAAAATCGCGAACAAGGGAAACACGCCACAAACAACAGCTCGGCGAAGGAAAATCGAAAGACGCGTGTCAGTTTCAACCGACTGAGCTAAGGAACGCGACCATCACCAGACCATCAAAGGCTTCTACGCGCAGATCGGCCAGGCTGGCCAGCAGATCATCGTCAGTCCAGCAATGACAGAGCCAAAGGTACTCAAGAAAAATTTGTTCTCTACCGAGTACGAAAGCCCCGAGACGGTTGCGCAGCGGGTGACAGGCGCAGTGCAGAAGGCATACACCCCAACCATCGAACAGGCCAAGCTAGCAGCCTCAGAGCGCCGTAGGTCCGATGAGATGACACGAGCTGCCAGAAGCCTTGAGCGTGACAAAAAAGCGCTCACAGAGCGTTTAAAGAGCTTTCAGGACCATCTTGGGCCCGTCCTTGAGCTGGCAACTTTGTCTAAGCAGGAGTACGCCCAGCTAGTGCGGCATGCACAGGAGCGGGTCAATGCCATCAAAGCGGAACGTGAGAGGGACGCGGAGAAGTACCGAACCGATCATGAGCGCAGCCGGCGGATTGATGACCTAGTGCGCGTTGAACGCACTAGTGCGGGGCCAGCCCATACCTTTGCTCAATATGCTTTGAGAGCTATTGGGAAAGCAGGCGGCGATATGTCAAAGGTCGAGTGGAAAGAGGTTGAGGCAACAGCCAGCCGTGAATCGATCATGGAACACAATCAAGATCCGAAAAAGTCCTCGCGGCCATCGTCAAGCATTCACCTGGGATGGTAGATTCAGTACGCCAGGAGAAGGCGCTGAAATTCATTTCTACCTGGAGCGGAAAGGAAATTTCAGCATCGAGGGTAAGTAAAGAACGTGAAGAACCGTCAAGGTAATGACGGTTCCTGCTTTCATTATTTGACACTATCGTAAATGAAGTTTCCGAAAATACCAAGAGCAAGGCTGGCAATTGTTGATATTAGCAATATTAAGCCACGTCGTTTTGACTTTTCGATAGCCTCAGTACGATTTTTTTCCGCAGCTCTCGATAGCACAACGAAAGATGGGTTTGGTTGTGCCAAGAACAGTCCTACGCAGTAAACTAATCCTGTAACAATAAATCCAAAAAAAATGATTTTTAAACTACCGCCTCTGTTCAGAGCATTTTTTTCTGATGCTAAAATTAGAATATTAATTTTATCGTGAATTACTTGTAAATTCGTGCTAGTTACTTCAAGTAATTTTTGAGCTTGTCCTTTTAATCCGTCGTTTTCGTCTTGCCATTGTGTATAAGCCATTGATAGTAGCATTACAATTGGAAAAGCAAAGGCAAATAACGGGCCAAAAATTTTACGAAGATGAATTCGATATTTTGGTTCTACGACTTGAATATTGGAAATTTCAGTTTCAATCATTCGTAAAATATCATCAGCCCATGTCCGCTCGGTGTGCTGAACTTCAACAACAATAATGCCTAAGGGGACAGGAGCGCCTAGGAGTGATCCGAAAAGACCAGCAGGTTGTCGTCTAACTTCAGAATTAAAAATTAGATTTATCTCCTGACGCTCAGGAATCTGTTTTTCAGGAAAATGAATAAGAAAAGCAAGATTGAATTGAACGCCGACACTTATAATATTTTGAGTTTCAGAAAAATGTTGAAATGCCTGCCATGTAGTAACTTTTCTCTCATGCTTGTCCTTGTATAAAATGCGTGCGTTGAAAGAAAGCGGCTCAGCAGAGTTTTGTTGTTTTATTCTTTGAAAAATCAATGAAAAAAATGTATAAACCACTGATGATCAGCAGAAAATGAATCCTCAAAAGCCTTAGATATACTTTGTGGCTGACCTAGCAATCCTGAAATGAACTCACCGAGCTTTTTCTTATCAATTGGTAGTGCTATCGATTGACCGGGAGTAACAATATTAATATTGTCCAATTTTAATTCCTTAAGGTAGTGTGCGAATTCATTTGAGGAATACTCTGAAAGAGGTTGAGGCAACAGCTAGCCGTGAATCGATCATGGAACACAATCAAGATCCGAAGAAGGTTCTGGCAGCTATCCTCAAACATTCACCTGGGATGGTAGATCCAGTACGCCAGGAAAAGGCGCTGAAATTCATTTCTACTAGCGGAAAGGAAATTGCAGCATCGAGGGTAAGTAAAGAACGTGACGGACCCTCAAGGTAATTATGCTGCTCAATTTCGATCCGCAACAGATAGTTAAGTTAACCTAGATTACAATTGACGATATGGGACCTGTGACTGAACAACGTCCAATGGCGTAGTTATACCGCACTGAAATCTAAATGCGTTGACACCAAATTGAGCGAGATCAGCATTTGGATTTGGTCCGATTGTGACGCCTGTAACCACATGATTTAATGAGCCATCTAAGTCGATGCTAAAGTTTTGATAAGGAACCAGTAATGAACCTTTCATTCTGGTGTTATGCCCAATTTTGGCCACCTTCAATCCTCCAATCAAACGCCATTCTCCCTCTTCTTTGAAAGCTCGGTTTTTAATGGCCGTGGCAAGTTTTTGTGTTCTATTCCAAAACCAAAAAGAGGCAAAAAATCGTGGCATATCTTCTTGAGTGTAGGTGACATACGGATTTTTTATAAAAGGTTTAGGGTCGAAGGTTGGAAAAGCAACTATCGCAGATTCCACTAGGGAATTTACTAATATCAATTGGTCATCTTCTTCGTACTGGCATTTAACTATAGAATAAGAATTCTTCTCCAATAGACGATCCCACGCTTTCGGAGAGAAAGCTATGTTGTATCCGCCATTGGGGCAATACCCTCGCCATTGACTCAGTACATCTCGATTTTCTGAGAATGAAATAATGAAAGTATTAGGAACTATATTTTCAAATAATTCCTTTATGGCTAAAAGCATTTTAACTATATGCCCGTCGCTATTCTCATCAATAGCCTGGTTGATTCGATTCAAAATCATTTTCAACGAATGATGAAATTCAGAAGAATCGTTTAAGAATTGAATATGAGTTGCCCACATTGTTTTATTGGACAGAATCCCATAAAAACCTGCCGATTCCGTGTAATGGTATAAATCAGTATCCGGTCGGAGCGCATAGAAGCTCTTTAATATATTCATTCTATTTAATTTCCTATGGTTATCAATACAGAAATCCTACGATTCGTTTTATTGTAATTTTTGAATCAAAATTCTTCCATTGAATCATAAATACGTTGTTGCCCATTGACCTCCAGTTTTTCGCGGATTGCTTGGTCGCTGGTTAAACTCGTATCTTTGGTTTTGAAGTTCTTTGTTTTAATTTTGAACGCAAAGTCCGTGATAGCACGGCCAGTCTTTAGCGGTTTGTAGCTAACTGTGAGATCACTGTGTTTGTTGATCTGGTCCACGGCCACTTCAATCACCTTACGAATGAAGTTTGTCGTCAGCTTGTATTCGTCTGGCGCGATTTGAAGCGTTTCGCGCAGCCATGCCAGATTAAGTGTGCGGTTGCCTATGTCTCGATGCTGGACCAGCAGCTCGTAGATGCGCACCGCGTAGGCGCTGGTCATGTTGCCGACCTTCTCCAGCTGGTAGGACGTGAACTCCGTCTCTAAGCGTGTCATGTACTTAATGACTTCTGGCGTAAAGACAATCTGGACGTGCCCCGTGCCGTCGATGTACGCCTTCTCGCTGATCCAGCGTGTCTCCCTGACTCGCGCCTTCTTTGTGGTAGGGTCAATGTCATGGATCATTACGCTACGGTTGTAAAGACTATTCATGGCCTCTTTGAGCTGACCGTAAACGTTGCTCTTGTCCACGCTAGGGAACTGCTTTACGAAAGCGTCAGCCGTGATAGTGACAGGCAGATCGGAAAATAGTCCTTTTTGCTCTTCACGGCACCGGCATATTGCATACAGGATGATGCGCTGCTCGTTCATACCCAAGCGGTAGCTAGCTTCGATCAAGCGGTTTGACTTTACAACCACGTCAGCCTTCTCCACAAATATTCTCCTAAGTAAGGGAATAGTAAAAGGTTAAAATACCCAAGTCAACAGTAGGAATAGTTAACCGTAAAAAGGTAATAGTTCGACGCTGAAACCTGCATGGATAGTGGCTTTCCGGCCGCCTAAAAGGACTTAAAAGCTACTCGCGGCGGCTGTGGCCTCCAGCTCGTATTGCCTACTCGCGGCGGCTGTAGCCTCCAGCTCGTACTGCCTTTAGGCCCCCTGAGGGGGCTGAAAAAGGCCCCTGCGAAACGCGGCGGCTAACGGCCCAGGCTGTGTAAAAACGCGTGATCCGCGTGTTTTCAGGGGTCCCTTTACCATTCCCGACCTCGAGAAAACGCCGTAGCGAGCGATCTGAGAGGTCGACTGTCGTCAGGCCGACGCCTAATTTGCGTTTTTACACAGCCTGGGCCGATGGCGGTCTATCAGGATGGTTCAGTGTACGTCTCTGTTGCCTCTCCGATAAGCTGTAAAAACGCAGGCGGACTGCGGTCGCTATGACAGATGGTATTATTTTTTTAACTGATTTTATTAGAGTGGTGCAAATTGAACACCGTTGTAATGCAGATCGGTAGAATTTCGGCAGCGTTCCTGCCAATGTAGTCAACGGTAAGCGTGCGACGAAAGAATAGGGCTTGATCGTACCAGGGCAGGCAGGGGGCGCCGCCTTGTCGGCCTTGAAGCCCAAGATATGGATATGGATATGCTTGACCACCGGTGGTCCATTGCGGACGTTGTCTGGGTTCGGGGCAGAATCGCGCTCGACAGTGATGACGACTCCAGCGCTGGGCGGCACCGATTTTCAAAGCGATCAACGAGCATCGTTGACACAACAATCATGCTCGCCATAACGGGCGATATCGTCGGGGTCATTGCTGAAGCCGCCGTGTGCCACTTTCGCCAACGCACGTGCGCCCGCCGTTTCCGCGCAGGCGGAAACGGCGGACCTCACCGACCATCAAAACGTGTAATCAGCCCGCACCGTGAACGCCCGACCAATCGGCTTGGCAATGTTCTGGGCAAACACCACACGCGAGGACAGACGCTGGTTCGACAGCGGTGGATCGGTGTCGAACAGGTTGTTCACGCCGGCGCCGATCTTGAGCTGCTTCGAGACCTTGTACGTCGTCGACAGGTTGTAGACGCGGTACGGCTCGATCACGTTGTAGAACGGCTGCCCTGGCTGCTGGGTCGGCAGCGCATTGGTGTCTTCGTAGCTCGAGCTGTACTGCTGCGTGAGCTGGGCGAAGAACG
>Ga0308164_10005261_pt1 | contig 10533 bp, 12 predicted proteins | sample PhyTR2_FD_201031 | JGI IMG/M metagenome (GOLD analysis project Ga0308164, IMG submission 201031) | Phyllosphere microbial communities from UC Gill Tract Community Farm, Albany, California, United States - DLSLT.R2 | ecosystem: Host-associated > Plants > Phyllosphere > Unclassified | place: USA... | reverse complement strand
GGCGCATCACGTCGTCATGGTCAGGCGGAAAAGCTGGTGCCCCCGGCGAGATTTGAACACGCGGCCTACGGTTTAGGAAGACGTAGCGTGCCACTCCCGGGAATGACGCAAAAAGGGCAGAAACGCGGGGTTTCATCAAGCGGTCGCGGCCTCGAACCGTGGGGAGTGTGCCCCGCGCTGTGCCATCACCGACTTGGCACTCTTCACCTGGTCAGGTGTCAGGAACGCGAGATAGCGCTCGGTCACGGTGATCGTGCTGTGGCCAAGCTCGCCCTGTAGGTCGTAGATCGAGCCGCGTCCCGACCGGAGATATTCGACGGCGAACAGGTGACGAAAGTCATGGTGGCTGAAGCGGTGGAACTCCACCTCTTCGCGTGCCGCTTTCTGTGCCACTCGCCTTGTCAGATCGCCGAGGCGCGACGATACCTCCGTTAGACGCTGTCCCTTGGCCTTCCAAAATACCCACGGCTTGCCGATGTAGCGCGGCTGCCGATCAATGATTGCCTCGGCGATCTTCGTCAGCGGCACGACGCGCAGCTTATCGCCCTTGCCCTTTTCAACCGTGATTGTCCGCTCATTGCGGTCGATCGACGCGTGGCGCAGACCGGTGACCTCGTCGAGGCGCAAGCCGGTCTCGCGTGTAAATTCGCACAGGTCACGCACACGCGGGACCAGACGCGGAAAGACCATCGCGATCGAGGCGTCCTGAGGCAGGACGATCCGCTCGGTTCGCTCCGGCACGATTCGACGTCGGTTCAGTCCGACCGCCGGATTATCAGAGATCCAGCCTTCGTCGGCCGCGTTGTCGAGCACGCTTGAAACCGCCGTAAGATCGCGACGTATCGTCGCGTTCTTCACCCCGGCGCGTCGACGCGCCTTGATGAGGTCCTTCAGGATGTCAGCCGAGATCTGCTGCACTGACAACTGGTCGAAGTGCCCGCGGACCTGGCGCAAGCTGCATAGGTAGCGGGTGTAGGTTTGAGCACCGACGGCTGTGGAAATGCGCTGGCTCCAGCTCACCACGGCATCAGCCCAGCTTACAGGGCCGGCGACGCCGAAAACTGACTCGTCCTCGACCTGCTCACGTAAGAGCGCCAGTCTCTTCACCGCGACCCGCTCAGAACGCGTTCGTAGGCTTTCTCGGTATTCGACACCGCGGACCTTGAAGCGCGCCCAGTAGATGCCCGCGCGGACGTATAGATTTTTCGGCATGAAGGCCTCTTCGTTGTACGTGTGACCCAAGCGCGGAGTTCGACGACGGCAAAGAGCCAGCGCCCTGCCGGCTTGCTCGCGCCGGGAATCGATGGCGCGAGGTCCTGCAGGGTGCGGCGGGACAGGCCGGTGATCAATACGGCACCGGCAATGCCGACCCGTTCGGGGGAGGCGACCGTCATACGTTCTCCCGCGCAGTATTCATCGCGTCGACCTGCAAGATTACGAACGTCACGACGGCAGCGTTCCTACGCAGCATCAGTGTTGCTCCTGGGGGCGCTGCCAGCGCATGCGCTGCAGCGATCGTCTGAGATCCACAAGCACGGTCCGGCAAGACCGACACAGCGGTCTGCTTCGCTGCAGGCGCATACGACGCACAAGCGGGGAGCTTCGACACCCTCCGCTGACAGAGCGACCAGCACGCCGAGGTCGAATTGCAGCACCTGGTGAAGCACGACGATCGTGTTGAACGACGCAGGCATCTGGTCGCTCTCGATCTGCGCAAGCCAGCCGCGGCGGAGATGTTGCGCCCAGCGCGGCGCAGTTGCGATCCGCTCGGCCACATCGGCGATCGATAGTCCTGCCGCCTCGCGACGTGTCCGCAGGTATTGTCTAGGGGTCAGCGTCATGCCGCGACCTGCTGGTCGAGGTTCCCGCCGGCTGCGACATCAAGGTGATCAATGGCGTCGAGCAGTAACCGCATGCTTTGCGGGATGTCATCGTCGGTGAGCAGATTTAGCGTCTGCAGAGCGCTAGCCTGCCACCGTAGGACCTTCGATCTGTTCGTGAGGGCTTCGCGTCGATCGAGCATGGGGAGAGTCCAGGCAGCAGTTTCCCGCCCCGGGAATCATGATGATCGCGGGCGGGTCGGGGGCGGCGGTGTTAGGTGAGCGGCGGATGGGGGTTAGGGTGGCGCTTCCGGTGGAGAGCCGATGTGCTCGAGTTGGTAGCGTAGCTTGGCGGTGGCGCGTTCGAGATCAGCGATGTGATCTAGCGCTGCCTGGGCCTCGCGAGGTGTCACCTTCGCACCGTCCTCGCCGGTGCCGGCAAGCGCGTCCGACACGGCGCGAGAGACGTCGCCCACTTCGATGCTGAGCGCCATCACGCCAGTACGCAGACAGGGCTCTGCCCCATCGCGCTCCGGTAGCATGATCACGACCGCGCCCAGCAGGCTCGCCATCGCGCTCAGAATGTGAGGATGCCCATCTTCGCGAGCGCCGATGCCGTCGATCCGAACGGCGTTGCGGATTGAGATGCTGGCGCGATCGTTCTTCGAGCAGAAGCACGAGATCCGTGTGTCCGAGAGCCCGGTCTCGTCCTCGCACACCTTTCCACCGCCTGCGGCCTGTACGGCCCGCTTGGTTGCCTCGGCGAGCCGACGCTCTGCGACTGGCAGCTGCACGTCACCCATGACGGGAAACACCAGTTTTGATTCCCGATGCGCGCCGCGCTTGGCGCGGGCAAATATGCCGTAATGAGGTGTACGTCGACGGCAACCGGGGGGAGGAATGCCGTCGACGCTCGCCGCCAACGTAGCGGCCGAGAGAAACTGGTAATGGGGCCCGCGTCATCGAGCTGGCTCGATGTTGCCGGACAAGGGCTGTGCGGCTGGCTCCGGACCGAACAGGTCAGGACGAAGCTGCTCCTTAGAAAAGCCGAGTTTCGCTTGGTCAACGAGGATCGTTTCCTCAGCAGGAAGCGGCTTTCCGTCTCGCAGAAGCTTGTAAACGTAGGACTGGCTACGCTTGATGATCCGCGCAAACGCCGACTGTCCATCTGCAGCACGAACCGCTCGAGCGAGCGGTGATTCGATGTGATGCTCGATAGCCATGAGGACGATCTATTCTATATAGAATACATCGTCAATTGCGAATCGATGCTATCGGCCTATTCTAATGCGAATAGAACGTGCTGATGCGGATAGGGCAGCGTATTGCTGAAAGGCGGAAGGCGAAAGGGCTTTCACAGGGCGCTTTGGCGAAGCGCTCGGGCTTGTCTCAGCCGACGATCGGAAAGTTGGAGGCTGGGATCAGTTCTGGCTCGTCTTACATGCATCGCATCGCGCGCGCGCTCGATACGACGTCAGCATACCTTACCGGGGAAACTGACGATCCTGACCTGAATGCCGTCCCGCCAGCAGTGCCATCGCCCCATCAGGTTCTGCTGCCTGTATCACTCCCGAGTGAGAACGCTTTGGCAGATATGTTTGAGGGGCTTCTACTGGCGATACACGAGTTCCGGCCAATAGAGGGGTGGCATCTGGACGAACTCGGGCGTGAGCTCGCTCAGCTGCTGCCCACCGGGCTGTCGCAGCTGCAAGGGCGACTGATCGAGCTTCCTCGGCCGCCTCGCCTGCGGTCCAGCCGATCGGTCCCGCCAGCAGATTCTGAAGCCCGTTCCAATGACGATCGCGAACTGCAGCGATGACAGCGCAATGCGAATCGCAGGGTATGCATCCCGTCCTACATCCGGGGGTGTCCCGGAACACCGATTTATCCAAACCGACTCAGCCCTCCTGTTCCTTATATGTTCTATATCAAGCCGAACTGGGGAGCGCGAGTGGGTGACTGACCGTGAACCGGACGCTCACACGGAATGCAGCGCTGCGAGCATGATTGTTCGGTACCGTCTACTGATCTCTCCAAACCGTCACAGCCTCTCGTTCGTTTTATGTTCTTAATCAGGCCTACAGGTGGGAAGCGAATCGATGAGTGATGACGGCTCTAAATTGGCGAAATTGCAAATTCGGGCAGTCTTGCTCGAACTAATTGACGGGCTAAACGCCCATCAACAGGTCTTAGGTCATATCTTGTTAGACGAACGACCGAAGGCCATCGCCCAGCTTGCCGTCGCTGGCGATGCCATTGCGGCTGCTGTCGAGCGCATCGCCATCATGATTGAGACGGACTGATGGCCTCGAACCTTGATGAACGGCTGAAGCATCTGCGTCAATTAGAAGAGGCGGCGCGGGAGCGGGACGCACGGGAGCGCTTGAAGGGCGGCAGCGGCGATGGCACATCAGGCGGCATGACCGACGATTGGAAAGAAAGCGTCAACGGACAGCTGAAGCAGTTGCACGACGATGTGCGTCGGTTGACCGGCTGGATTATTGCTGGTGCGATCACCCCGTTCGTCGCCATCATTGGTCTGTACGTATTCACTAGCTTAAAGTCCGACAACGTCGGCAATCGGATCGTGGCTGTCGAAAGTCGTATGACCGCGTTGCAGGTTGAACAGGCGAAACAGGGCGGCAAGCTCGATTTGCTTTTGGAACGTAAGGCTGCGCGGACGACCCAGTAGGCTGGGGTATCGTCGGGGTACGTTGCCCTAAACCGGCATCAAAAACCGCGCTTTTCCGGGGTTCTTTATACGCCGCGGCGGAGGGGTCCTCCGCCACGACAAGTCGGCAATGTCCGCTTAGGGAAGATAGCAGTGTGGCTGCAATCGGGCGGCTGGAGAGCGTAAGCAGACGTATGTTAACAAAGCTCAGGATGGTAGCTATGTCGCCGCAACGATAAGGGGCTCGTCCAAAAGATGGATATTCAAGGTTATCTCGCAGAAATCCGGGCACTTTACGCCAGCGGGAGTTCTACGGAACACAGTTTCCGCCCCGCCCTGGCCAAACTATTTGGTTCCATCGACCCCGCGTTGACCGTCATCAATGAACCGAAGCACCTTACCGACGTCGGCGCGCCGGACTTCGTGTTCAACCGTGGTGATGTTGCCATCGGCTGGTGCGAGGCCAAGGACATCGGCAAGGACGTGCGAAAATTCGCCGCCACCGACTACAGCAAGGCCCAGAAAGAACGCTACAAGAAGGGGCTGCCCAACCTGATCTACACCAATGGGCTAGACTTTGAATTCATCCGCGATGGCGAGGCGGTGGACTTTATTACCGTTGCCGATCTGATTCCAACGTTGCCTGCGCGGGCCGAAAACTTCCCCATGCTGGAAAATCGGCTGCGCGACTTTGCACAGGTTACCCCGCTTAGCATCACTTCGTCTGCAAAGCTGGCCGCAGTGATGGCGGGCAAAGCGGCAATCATTAAGGACATTATGGGCCGCGCCCTCGCGGCCGACATGAAAGCAAGGGACGCTAGCGGCACGGCAACCGACCTGATCGGCCACTATGAGGCGTTCAAGACAAGCCTAATCCACGACATCACCGTGGAGGAATTTGCCGACATTTACGCTGAAACTATCGCCTATGGCCTGTTCGCAGCGCGTCTGCACGACGACACGCCGGACACGTTTACCCGTGCTGAGGCGCTGGACCTGTTGCCCAAGACCAATCCGTTCCTGCGTCAACTGTTTATCTACATCGCTGGGCCGAATCTGGACGAGCGCCTGCGGCGAGTCATCGACGAGTTATGCCATGTGTTTTGCGCCACCGACATGGACCGGGTGCTGCGCAATTTCGGCAAGGTTACCGCGCGGCAAGACCCCTTTCTACATTTCTACGAGGACTTTCTGGCCGAATATAACCCCGCTAAGCGCAAGGCGCGCGGCGTGTGGTATACGCCCGAGCCCGTGGTAAATTTCATCGTGCGCGCCGTGGACGAGGTGCTGAGAACCGAATTCGGGCTCACCGATGGTTTGGCCGATACGTCCAAAATTACGATTGATTGGGACACCGGGCAAAACCATCCCAAAACCGGCAAGGCCGCGACCATTAAAAAGGAAGTCCACCGCGTCCAGATTCTGGACCCAGCGACGGGAACTGGCACCTTCCTTGCCGAAGTGGTTAAGCTGGTGTCTGAGCGTATAAAGGGCGTCGCCCCTGGCCAGCTATCTGCTTATATCGAGCGCGATTTGATCCCCCGTCTGCATGGTTTCGAGTTGCTGATGGCTTCCTATGCCATGTGTCACATGAAGCTCGACATGATCCTGACTCGGCTGGGCTACAAACCATCGGTTAATCCGCAGCGCCTTGGGGTTTACCTCACTAACTCGTTGGAAGGTGGGGAGCGCGTGTTGCAGACCTTCGATTTCGGCATTCAACGCGCCATCGCCGAAGAGTCTAATCAGGCGAACAACATTAAGCGCCAGACCCCTATCATGTGTGTAATCGGCAACCCGCCCTATTCGGGCCATTCGTCGAATAAAGGCGCATGGATCGAAGGACTAATGGCTGACTACAAGGTTAGCGCTGAGCTGAAACGCCCAGCGCAGGCCAAATGGCTCTCCGATGATTACGTGAAATTCATCCGCCTCTCCGAACACATGATTCAAAAAAACGGCGAGGGCGTGCTGGGGTTCATCACCAACCATGGCTATCTGGATAACCCAACGTTTGTCGATATGCGGCATCACCTGCGCGAGACGTTCGATCGCCTCTATGTGCTGGATTTGCATGGCAATTCCAAGAAAAAGGAAGTGTGCCCGGACGGTACGCTGGATAAGAACGTCTTCGACATTCAGCAAGGCGTGGCTATTATTATAGGTGTGAAGCGACGGACAACGTCGACCAAGGCTAAACCATTGGCCCAAGTTCTGTACGGTGAATTGTGGGGTGACCGTGAGGCGAAGTATTCACGGCTATGGGAAGGGACGCTTTCCGATGGTCTGTATACCGATGCCACACCGGATCGAGCGCCGTGGCGTTTCCGGCCCAGCGGCGGCGATTTGGAAGCCGCGTACAACAGTGGAATTTCGCTGCCCGCTCTGTTTTCTTTGTCAGGCAAACCCGCTCCCGGCTTCGCAACGCAACATGACGATTTTGCCATTTCGGCTAACGAGCGCGAGGCAGTTCAAAAAGTCGAAGCATTTTTAGCCTCGCCAAATGAGCATGAAGCGCGACAGCTATTCCGCCTTTGTGCGCAGGATCAATGGCGATACTCGAGAGCCATGCAGGAGCTATCGGACGGAGCTTGGCGAGACGAAGTCACAGAATTGTGCTATCGCCCGCTGGATCGTCGCTGGACCGTTTTCAATCGGAACGTGGCAGTCCATCGGCGCGAGCGTGTTTCAAGGCATCTTTTCCACCACGAGAATATAGGTGTCTGCCTTAGCGGAAATGCTGGATCGATTGGCGCGCCAACATTTGACGCTGTCGGCATCGTAGATCGGGTGACCGAGTTAAACTTTTTTCGCCGTGGCGGAGCATACGTGTTCCCCCTCTACATCTACCCCGAGGACGACACGCTAGACCAAACCATACGCGTCAATGTCGATCCCAAGCTATTCGCGCAAATCCGCGAGGCGGCTGACCTCGCCGGCCCGCTAGCCGCACCTGACGGCAATTCCATTGCTTCTGGCGCCTTTCGCAAGGCCACAGGCGAAACCCGCCCGGTTGAAGTCAAAGTGTTCGACTACGTCTACGGCGTTCTGCACAGCCCCGCCTATCGATCCACCTATGCAGAATTCTTGAAAATCGACTTCCCCCGCATCCCCTTCCCGGCCAACCCCGAATCCTTCCGCGCAATCAGTGAACAGGGCGAGGCGCTGCGCCGCCTGCACCTAATGGAGGCTGCCGCGATCGGGGCAACCCCCTATCCGTTCCACGGCCCAGATGACGGCAGAGGCGATAGCGTGGTGGATAAGCCGCGCCATCAAAACGGGCAAGTCTGGATCAATGCGGACCAGTATTTCGATGGCGTGCCTACGATTGCATGGGGATTTCACATTGGCGGCTATCAGCCCGCACAAAAATGGCTGAAAGACCGCAAGGGGCGCGCCCTAACTTATGATGACATCCGCCATTATCAGCGCGTCATCAAAATATTAACTGAAACCAGTCGGATCATGGAAACCATCGACTTGCCCAATTTGAATTCTTAGCCGCTCGGCAGCCAAGACACTGCAACCGGCCCGCCATCGATCAATCGGCGATGACACCCCTACAAGGTGCCGTGTGATCCATCGACGAAAGCCGTCATTTAGGGAACGGCGGCTTAATCCCTAGAATTCAACCACCGATCGCCGCTGCAGTTTGGGGTATCGCGAGGGTACAACGTCTAACAGGATATCTGGAGACGGCGTATTTTCGCGGGTTTGGAAGGCTGCGGCGGAGGGTATATCCTCCGCCGCGGCTATGTCAGGTTTGGAGAAGAAGGCAGTCTTACGATCGTTGGCAGCTGTCACCAGAGGATGTGGTCGGTGATCACGCCCGCCCTTACGAGAAAGCCCAGCGCCGCCCCGATGCAAACGATCGCTCCATACACGGCGATAGCTCGCGTTCGGCTGCGATAGTCCGTCTCGTAGCTCATGTTCGGTTACCTCGTGGCCTGAGTTGGCCACGAAGGTGAACGATCGTACCCGTGTTTGCAATTGAGCCGAAGCGGACAGCTACTGAGTCACGATCCGTCTTTGATTAAGTCAGCTTTCGAGCGCTGCCTGCCTGGGGTATCGTCGGGGTACATCGTGTCATAGCCTGCTCGAAAACCGCAAGTTTCTGCGGGGTGTGATCGATTGCGGCGGAGGGTGCCTCCGCCGCAATCGCCTTAATCCATGAGCAGTGTGCGGCGTGCAGCTAGCAAACACTTGGATTGTATCGGGAGTTGTTCCCCGTAGCCCTGTGACCTATATTGCGTTTTGCAATACCGGCTCACCTCGATTTATGTGTAAATATCGGCTATTAAAGCCGGCTGCCACGACTAGCGATGCCCAATTGGGAATTGTTATGTGGTGTTTGGTATGGCCTATTAGACCGGCGTTTACGAGGGTTTTCAGAGTCCGATTGATGTGAACAGGCGTCAAGCCAAGGGCGTCACCTATTTGCTCTTGCGTCATCGGTAGTTCGAAGGGCTGACCATGTGGTAAGCTTAGTTTGTCGAGCCTGAAAGCGACCTCGCATAGGAAATGAGCGGTACGCGTACGTGCATCGCGCCGGCCGACATTCAGCGTCCATTCCCTGGCCATTGATAGCTCAACCATCGCAGTAGCGACGAAGGCGAGCGCCACGGAAGGTCGTTCTGTTGCTAGTTTGCGCAACTGCTCATGCGAGATCGTGGCGAGCTCACAGTTTGTAAGGGCTTGGACATTGCTGTCTGCGGTAGCCAGATAAAGCTGCTGCAAGTCGTATATCTCACCGGCGATAAGCAGCGAGACGATCTGCCGATAGCCTTCCGCGTTAGTTTTGTGTCGGTAGGCGAAGCCGGAAACCAGCATGCCGCATCTGTCAGGTTTGTCACAATCCCGGAGCAAGTAGCTTCCGGCCTCGACAGACCGAACTGCGTAAGGGAGCTCAAGTAAGGCGATCCGATCAGTGGGCGAAAGCGGCGCATGAAGCGCAAGTTTGTCGGCCAAGCGAACTAGTGGGTTGGGGTTGTCGGAATTCATTCGCAATCCCCTGAGAATGCAGGGCAGGATTGCGTGCATTCTGGAAGTCGAGCAGGACGATGTTTCCTGCCAGTGACCAAACTATCACGCTTTAAGACCGGATCCAAAACGCTAATTCATGTTCAAGATACCACATTATTACGGGGTATGGGTGGGGTACATCGTGACATAGCCTGCTTGAGAACCGCGGGTTTGGGCGGGGAACGATTGGCTGCGGCGGAGGGTACCTCCGCCGCATAGTCGATGATTTGACATTCCAAACCTCGCTGACGACATAGCTGGAGGATAAGGCAGACGGGAGCGTTGTATGGCGTGGCGGTGGATCGGTGTCTCTCTAGTTGTTTGTCTATCAGGTTGTGGTCCGCAGGTGGATCCACTTCCTGGTCTTGACGCGCAATTTGCGGGCTTGCTTAAGAATAAAACTGCCACCTTCATGATTTCTGGCGGCCCTCTGGCTTCAGGTGCGCCAGCATGCACGGTTGATCATCGTAGAAATTACGGTGCTGATAGGTGCTCGGTGGCAGTGAATAATGATACCGGCGAATCTTACCAGATATATACGGTTGGTAGCGATCGAGGCGATTGTATTAAGTCGGTCGACGATGCCTCTGGTAAAATGATACCCTTGGGGACGACATGCCCTCCAAAAGGCCAAAGCTAAACGAGAATGCCAACAGGCGAGACTGATGCCTTAAAAGGTTGCGGTGGAGAGGACCTCTGCCGCGCAATAAGGGGGAGCCGAGCGTGAAAAAGATCGCTTATCCAAATAGCGGACGTGCATGGTCGGAAGGCGAAGAACGGATCATATCCCAATGGGTTGCCACCAAGCATATTCGAGAAATTGCCGACTTGCTTGGTCGTACCCCGGCGTCGGTCTTCGCGAGAGCACGAGCGATGGGGTTTAGTACGCGCCGAGAGTAACGCGGCGGATGTTTCGCCGCACATATTTTAGGCGGTGAGTCATTCTGAAGCGGCAAACCATCCGCACAAGAAGGATCGGGAAATGAAAGCCAAAGTGTATGTGAGCAGTACCTGTATCTG
>Ga0308164_10005258_pt1 | contig 10537 bp, 8 predicted proteins | sample PhyTR2_FD_201031 | JGI IMG/M metagenome (GOLD analysis project Ga0308164, IMG submission 201031) | Phyllosphere microbial communities from UC Gill Tract Community Farm, Albany, California, United States - DLSLT.R2 | ecosystem: Host-associated > Plants > Phyllosphere > Unclassified | place: USA... | reverse complement strand
CGGTGATCTGGTCGGCGGTGAACAACGCGATTCCCTGCCCTGCACCCTCCAGACGCTGAGCCAGATACTCCCGGGTTTCCTCTTCCGTATAGGGTTGCAGCTCGATGACGTGAAAGCGTTCGCCTTCAACATCGCCCTGCAGGTCGGCACACATCTGATCGAGACGATCGAGCAGCGATGGCTCTCCGAACAGGAATACATGCGGACGCCCCTCAGGCGTTCCCGCAGCAAGACCCAGCAACGCTTCGAGCGCCGAATCGCCAAGTTGTTCCGCATCGTCAACCAGCAAGTAGACTTCCTGGCCGGTCAGCCCGAGTTGCACGACCTGCGACAGGATCGACTGCATTTCAGCCTGCGCGACGCTCAGCGCCTGCGCGACCTGCTGCAGCACGCCCGCGGCATCGCCGGCACCGCGCGCAGAAATCACGACACTTTGCACAGACTGCTTGTTGGTGCTTGCCACCAGTGCCTGGCGCAGCAGGGTCTTGCCGCTGCCCTGAGGCCCGGTTACCGCCAGCAGCAACTGACTGTAGCGCGCCAGATGATGAAGCTGACCCAGCACAGGCTTGCGTTGGGCAGGAAAGAATTTGAAGCCAGGTACCCGCGCCGCAAAGGGGTCATGACTCAACTGATAATGGCCGAGGAAGGCCTCGTCGGCATGCAAACTAGTCATGGGGTTTCCGTTAACCTCTGAGCTGATCCACCAAGGCGCGATAATCCGCAACCAGGGTGGCCTGTAATACTTCTTTTGGATATTCGTCTGTGATAACCGCTTCACCCATCCGGCGCAACAGCACCAGACGCAGGCGACCGTCGATGACTTTCTTGTCGATCGCCATGTGTTCGAGGAAATTGTCTTCCGTCATCTCCTGCGGTGGCACGACCGGCAGCCCGGCACGCTGAAACAGGCGAATGCCGCGATCCCGTTCCTGTGTGCTGATCCAGCCCAGGCGCGAGGACATTTCCAGCGCCATGACCGTCCCGGCAGCAACCGCCTCGCCATGCAGCCAGACACCATAGCCCATATGCGTCTCGATGGCGTGCCCGAATGTGTGACCCAGGTTCAATGTCGCACGAACACCGGACTCGCGCTCATCGGCGCCGACCACCAGCGCCTTGGCGGCGCAGGAACGTTCGATGGCTACGGTCAGCGCCGCCTGGTCCAGCCCGCGCAGCGCATCGACGTGCTCTTCGAGCCAGGTCAGGAAGGGCTCGTCGCAGATCAGGCCATATTTGATGACTTCCGCCAGCCCGGCGGACAGCTCACGCTCGGGCAGGGTATTGAGCGAGGTGGTATCGATCAGCACCACACTCGGCTGATAGAAGGCACCCACCATGTTCTTGCCCAGCGGATGGTTGATGCCGGTCTTGCCGCCAACCGACGAATCCACCTGAGACAGCAGTGTGGTCGGGATCTGGATGAAGTTCACGCCGCGCTGATAACAGGCGGCAGCGAACCCGGCCATGTCGCCGATCACCCCGCCACCCAGGGCGATGACCGTGGTGCGACGATCATGACGGGCGGTCAGCAAGCCATCGAAAATGGTCTGCAGGGTTTCCCAGTTCTTGAATGCTTCGCCATCGGGCAGAACAATCGGCAGAACGTTGTAACCGGCCAGGGTTTGCGTCAGGCGCTCCAGGTACAGCGGTGCCACTGTCGTATTGGAGACGATAGCCACCTGACGCCCGACGATATGCGGGGCCAGGAGCTCGGGCTGATCCAGCAGGCCTTCGCCAATATGGATCGGGTAGCTACGCTCACCAAGCTCGACCTTAAGTGTCTGCATGTGTCCCCACATTGATTACCGATTGGACGGTTTGTGCTTCAGCAGGTCATGACGCAAGGCCACGAACCGACGCTGTTTTGCTGGGCGACGAGAATAGCGCATTTTCGCCTGCGCTTTAACGGGGAGGAAGCTCTGCCAGTCGCGCCAGTATCTCGAGAACCACCATTCGGGGTGGCCGCTCATCGGTTTCAATCACGATATCGGCGATTTCCCGATAAAGCGGGTCGCGGATGGCCAGCAGTTCGCTCAGCACACGGGCAGGATCAGCGGTACGCAGCAAAGGACGATTGCGATCACGCGCGGTGCGCCCCACCTGCTGCTCGATCGAGGCGTGCAAGTAAACCACGCGCCCGCCGGCCCGCAGTGCCTGGCGATTTTCGCTGCGCATGACCGCGCCACCGCCGGTCGCCAGAACCACGCCATCGGCGTCGCACAGTTCGGCAATCATGGCCTGCTCGCGATCACGAAAACCCGGTTCGCCTTCCTTGTCGAAGATCCAGGGAATGTTGGCGCCCGTACGCAGCTCGATTTCCTTGTCGGAATCCTTGAACGGCAGTCGCAATTCTTTGGCAAGCAAACGGCCGATGGTGCTCTTGCCAGCACCCATCGGCCCCACAAGTATTAAATTTCGCACAAAATCAACGACTCACAGAAATCGCCTGGTTGTTCATGATACGCGGAGTCAGAAATACCAACAGCTCGGATTTGGACTCAGATACCACATCGCGCCTGAAAAGCCGGCCAAGATACGGTACATCGCCAAGAAATGGCACTTTATCGACAACTTTACTTTGCGTATTCGAGAACACACCACCGATGACGATGGTCTCGCCGTCGGAAATCAGTACCTTGGCGTTGACCTCGTTCTTCTTGATCGGCGGTACACCCAGTACCGCATTCAGGTAGTCCGGCTCGTCCTTGGTGACCTTCACTTCCATGATGATGCGATTGTCCGGCGTGATCTGCGGCGTCACTTCAAGCGACAGGGAAGCCTCCTTGAAGCTCACGGTGGTCGCACCGCTGGAGCTGGATTCCTGATACGGGATCTCCGTACCCTTGAGGATCTTGGCGGTTTCCTTGTCGGAAGTGACCACCTTGGGCTGGGAGACGATTTCACCGTTGCCGGTTTTCTCCATGGCACTCAGTTCAAGGTCCAGCAACGTGTTGTTGGTCACGAAACCAAGGCCGATACCCGAGGTGGCGCCGGCTGCGCCCAAGTCCACGAACGGCACGTTGGGGGTCAGGTTGCCGCTGGTGTTACCGGCCTCGTCGCCATTATTGTCAAGCCCGTAGGTTGTCCATTTTCTGTTACCGCTGGTGTTCGTAGAGCCGCCCCAGCGAACCCCGAGCTGCTTGTTGTAATCGACGTTGGCCTCGACGATGCGCGCCTCGATCATCACCTGGCGTACCGGGATGTCCAATTGCGAAACGATACGACGCAGTTCGTCGAGTCGTTCCTGGGTCTGGTAGGCAATGATGTTGTTGGTCCGGTCGTCCACCGTGATCGAGCCGCGCTCATCGGCCTTGGACTCGGCACTGGTCACGGACTGGAACAGCTTGGCGATGTCGGCAGCCTTGGCGTAATTGACCTGCAACAGCTCACGGCGCAGGGGCGCCAGCTCGGCGATCTGCTTGAGCGACTCCAGCTCCTGACGCTCGCGGGCGGCAATTTCATCGGCTGGCGCAACCAGCAGCACGTTGCCGACCTTGCGTTTGTCCAGGCCCTTGGTTTTCAGCACCAGGTCCAGCGCCTGATCCCACGGCACATTCTGCAGACGCAGGGTGATACCACCCTGGACCGTATCGCTGGCCACCAGATTGAGGTTGGTGAAGTCGGCAATCAGCTGCAGCACCGAACGCACGTCGATGTCCTGGAAGTTCAGCGACAGCTTTTCACCGGTGTACGCCGGTTTGTCAGCGGCGCGGCGGTCGACGTCCTCGTTGGTCAATGGACGCACGCTGATCGTCAGCTTGTTTTCGGTCTGAAACGCCGAGTAGTCGAAGGCGCCCAACGGCTCGATCAGAATGCTGGCCTTGTCACCCGACGCCGAAGCACTGACAAACTGCACCGGCGTGGCGAAGTCCTTGACGTCCAGGCGGACGCGCAGCGGTTCGGGCAGTTGGGTCTTGGCAAAGTCCACGCGGATCTTGCCGCCCTGCTCCTGAATATCCGGGGCAATGCTGGGGTTGCTCAGGTCGATGACCACATTGCCTTCACCCAGCTCGCCACGCTGGAAATCGACATTCCTGATGGCCTTGACGCCAGCGGGGATGAACGGCCTGGCGGATGCCGGCGTGGGCGGCGGCACCGCGACCCGTTGCGCGCCCATCGCAGTGGTCGGCTGGGAGGCTTGCGCGGCGCCGGCACCCTGGCCGATGACCACGAACAGGTTGTTGCCATCGACGCGGGAGCTGTAAGGCGAAAGCGTGGTCAGGTTGATGATCACCCGAGTACGGTCCTGAGCCTGTACCACAACCACACTGCGCGCATTGCCGCTGCCCAGATCACGACTTTTGGTCGCCAGCTGGCTGGTAACACCCGGCAGATCCAGCGCAATGCGCGCCGGTTGCGACGTGGTGTAACCGCGCGGTGCAGGCACCGGGGCATCGAATGCCAGCTTCAGCTCGATGCGATCGCCCGGCAGGGCGGCGACATCAAGGGTCTTGAGGTTGGCAGCCTGGAGAACCGGCGACAGCATCGCGATGCATAACGACACGCCGATAATCGAGAGAATCCGGGTCATGATCAATTTCCGTTGAGCGCTACTGTGCATACTTGGCCTTGCCCACTTCATGAGCGTTCTTTGAGGGCGATCGTGCGCGGCCTTTCCAGCCACGCCCCCTCTCCATCAGGAACAATTTCGATGACATCAACCTGCGCGTCGCCGATCGACACTACCCGGCCGTTGTTACGCCCCAGGTAGTCGCCCACCTTGACGCGATGAACACCTCCGGCACCGCGCAGCAGGGCAAAGGTCCCTGACTCGTTGCCAATCGTGCCGACCATCTCGAACGACTCGATATTGAAGCCTTCAAGGAACTGCCTGACCCGGTGTTCGTCCGGCGCCACCAGCCGTGAACCCTTCTGCCGGTTGAGCAGGTCGATCTTGACCGGCGGTTGAAACGGACTGCGCAGCGTGGAGGCGTTATAGGTGAACGCCTCATACGGCCGAAACTTGGGGAGCGGCTCGACGTTGCCACTCGGGCGGGCTCTGGCCTGATCCATGAAATCAGACAGATCGGCAAAATCATTGTCATTACCGCAACCGGCGAGCCCTGCCAGAACCACACTGACGCACAGCAATCGCGCCGCCCTCATTTCTTCAGCCCTTCATCGTTGTAGCGGTAGGTCTTGGCCAGAATGCTCATGCGCAATTTGGTTGGCACTTTGGGATCGACCGGCTTGATCTCGAAATCATGCAGCGTGACGATGCGCGGCAGGCTGGCTACGCCGCTGACGAAGGTCGCCAGGTCGTGATAACCCCCGACCACGGTGATCTGTATCGGCAGCTCGATGTAGAACTGCTGGACCGCCTCGGGCAGCAGCTTGATTTCCTCGAACTCGAGCCCGCTTCCCAACCCGGTGCGCGTGATGTCCTCAAGCAGGCCGGGCACTTCGGTGTCGCTGGGCAATTGCCGCAGCAGCGCGCCGAAGGTGTTTTCCATTTCTTCCATCTGCTTTTTGTACGGCTCGAGGTTGGCCGCCTGGAAGGCCTTGTTGGAGAACTGCTCCTTGAGCGTCACCTCGCTGCTCTGGGCACTTTCCAGCTGGGTTTCCAGGTCCTGGATAAAGAAGAAATAGCCCAGTGCGAAAATCGTGACCGCAACCAGCAGCCCGGCAATGGCCTTGACCGCTGCGGGCCATGAGCCCAGGTTGTTCAGGTCCAGCTCGCTCAGATCGACCTTGCGCAGCCCTTCCAGCCATTCGGACATATTCATGGCTTGGCTCCTGCGGCAGGGACAGCGGCAACCGGGGGCTGAGTCTGACGTACGGTCAGCTGAAAGACGTTGGCTTGATCCACAGCACCGGCCGTAGTGGCCTTGACCTCGGTGAGGCTCGGCGCTTCCAGCCAGTCAGAGGCTTCAAGGTTACGCATCAGGTCGGAAACCCGGTTGTTCGACTCGGCAGCGCCACTGATGGCAATCAGCTTGTCGGTCATTTTGACCTGCGAGTAATAAACGCCGTCCGGCAGGGTCCGCGCCAGTTGATCGAAGACGCGTCCGGTGATCGGGCGGTTGCCTTGCAGGTCCTGAATGATCTTCATGCGCTCGAGCAACTGTTTGCGACGGGCCTTGAGATCACTGATCTCCTTGATGCGGATATCGAGCTGAGCAATCTGCGTCTGCAGAAAGGCATTGCGCGCCATCTGATGCTCGATGCCATTGCTGACGTAACGATCGATCAGAAACAGAATGCCGACTGACACCACCAGCACGCCGACCAGTGCGGTCAGGAAGCGTTTCTTTCGTTCTTCGCGAAGCTCTTCGCGCCACGGTAATAAGTTGATCCGCGCCATCAGTCGAAGCTCCTCAACGCCAGGCCGCACGCGATCATCAGCGCCGGCGCATCACTGGCCAGGGCGCCGGCATTGACCTTGGAGCTCAGTGCCATGTCGGCAAACGGGTTGGCGACCATGGTCGGCGTGCCGATGCGCCGCTGGATCAGATGCTCAAGCCCTGAAATCGAGGCCGTGCCGCCTGCCAGCATGATGTGATCCACTGAGTTGTATTGACCGGCCGCGAAGAAGAACTGCAGGGATCGGGAAACCTGCTGCACCAGCGCTTCCTTGAAGGGCTCGAGCACCTCGCTGACGTAATCGTCGGGCAAGCCGCCCTGCTTCTTGGCAAGCCCGGCTTCCTCCATGGAGAGCCCGTAGCGGCGCTGGATTTCGTCAGTCAACTGGCGCCCACCAAACAGCTGCTCGCGGGTATAGATGATCCGGCCATGATGCAGCACGCTCAGGGTGGTCATGGTGGCGCCGATATCGACCACGGCCACCGTCAGCTCGTCGTGGCCATTGCCCAGTTGCGCCGCCAGCAAACCGAACGAACGCTCAAGGGCGTAGGCCTCGACATCGACGACGCGTGCGGTCAGCCCGGCCAGTGCCAGCGCGGCCTCGCGTACTTCGACGTTTTCCTTGCGGCAGGCAGCCAGTAACACCTCGACGCGCTCGGGGTTGCGCACCGAATAGCCCTGCACTTCGAAATCGATGGCGACTTCTTCCAGCGGATAGGGGATGTACTGGTCAGCTTCAAGCTTGAGCTGGTTTTCCATGTCATCGTCGGAAAGACCGGCGTCCATCTCGATGGTCTTGGTGATCACCGCCGAACCGGCCACGGCAACCGCCACGATCTTGACGCTGGTCTTGGCCTTGACGAGTACGCGTGACAACGCCTGCCCGACCCCTTCGAGTTCGGCAATGTTCTTTTCGACGACAGCGTTGGCCGGCAAGGGCTCTACTGCGTAAGACTCGACCTTGTAACGGGTGCCGGAACGACTCAATTCCAGGAGTTTTACCGAGGTGGAGCTAATATCGATCCCTAGAAGGGTGTTGGCCTTCTTACTGAAGAGTTCGAACACAACCTGATTCCTATGAGTTTCCGTCACTTACGGAGTTATTTCGGGCCAACGTCACTGTCGACAGCCTTGACAGTAGCGCAAATCACGCTTGGGGACGAAAAATGCTTATAATGCCCAGCGTTTTTTTCATTTAACAAAGCTTCAAGGCGTGTTCATTTGTAAATGCCTGCGCTTAACCCATTATTTTTTCTGGAAATCCAAAAGCCTTGATACGCCTGCTGAAGTTTTTCTGGTGGTCCCTCGTCGCGGTATTCTGCTCGCTGTTGCTTGGCCTGAGCGGCGCGTTTCTTTACCTGAGCCCGACCCTGCCATCCGTTGACGCGCTGCGAAGCATTCAACTGCAAATCCCCCTGAGGGTGTTCACCAGCGACGGCAAGCTGATTGCCGAGTTCGGTGAAATGCGCCGCACGCCGATTCGCTTCGCGGAAATCCCGCCCAATTTCATCAACGCACTGCTGTCGGCCGAAGACGACAACTTCGCCAACCACTATGGCGTCGACCCGGGCAGCCTGATGCGCGCAGCCACTCAGCTGGTCAAGAGCGGCCATATCCAGTCAGGCGGCAGTACCATCACCATGCAGGTCGCGAAAAACTTCTTCCTGACCAGCGAGCGCAGCTTTTCGCGCAAAACCACCGAGATTCTGTTGGCCTTGCAAATCGAGCGCCAACTTACCAAGGACGAGATTCTCGAGCTGTACGTCAACAAGATTTATCTGGGTAACCGCGCCTACGGGATCGAGGCGGCGGCGCAAGTCTACTATGGCAAATCGATTCGCGATGTAAGCCTTGCGCAAATGGCCATGATTGCCGGTCTGCCCAAGGCCCCGTCACGTTTCAACCCGTTGGCCAACCCGACCCGCGCCAAGGAACGTCGCGACTGGATCCTCGGCCGCATGTATCGCTTGGGCAAGATCGACCAGACCGCTTACCAGGCCGCTTTGAGTGAGCCGCTCAACGCCAGCTATCACGTGCCGACGCCGGAAGTGAATGCGCCGTACATCGCTGAGATGGCGCGGGCAGAAATGGTCGGCCGTTATGGCAGCGAGGCCTATACAGAAGGCTTCCGCGTCACCACGACGGTACCTAGTGACCTTCAGGAACACGCCAACAAGTCCATCCAGCAGGGCTTGATCGATTACGACCAGCGCCACGGTTACCGTGGTCCGGAAAGCCGCTTCCCGGGCATGACCCGAGTCAACTGGGTACAGGAACTGACCAAACAGCGCACGATCAACGGCCTTGAGCCCGGCATCGTGACGCAGGTCGACAAGACCGGTCTGCGTGTTCTGACCCACAACGGCGAGAAGGAAGAAACCGTCGACTGGGCCACTATGAAGTGGGCACGGCCTTACCTGAATACCAACAGCCTGGGCGCCAATCCGAAGCAGCCGGGTGATGTTGCAAAGGTTGGCGACCTCGTCCGTCTGCTGCGCCAGGACGATGGCTCGCTGAAATTTAGTCAAATTCCCGTCGCGCAAAGCGCGCTGGTATCGCTTGATCCGCAGAACGGTGCCATTCGCTCGCTGGTCGGCGGCTTCGCGTTCGAGCAGAGCAACTACAACCGCGCCATGCAGGCCAAACGCCAACCGGGCTCGAGCTTCAAGCCGTTCATCTATAGTGCCGCACTCGATAACGGTTACACCGCTTCCAGCCTGGTGAACGACGCGCCTATCGTGTTCGTCGACGAATATCTGGACAAGGTATGGCGTCCGAAAAATGACACCAACACCTTCCTTGGGCCGATCCGCCTGCGCGAGGCGCTGTACAAGTCTCGCAACCTGGTATCGATCCGCCTGCTCCAGGCCCTCGGCATCGACAGCACCATCGACTACATCACCCGCTTCGGCTTCTCCAAGCAGGACTTGCCGCGCAACCTGTCGCTGGCACTGGGTACGGCGACGTTGACCCCGATGGAAATCGCCACCGGCTGGGCGACCTTCGCCAACGGTGGTTACAAGGTCAGCCCTTATCTGATCCAGACCATCGAGAACCGTGACGGTCAGACCCTGTTTGTCGCCAACCCGCCAAGCGTTCCGGTCAACGATGTGAACACAGCGCCCAATACGTCGACGTTTGCCGTGCATGACAGCCCGAGCGTCGTTGCGGGTCCACCGGGCGCACCCGCCCAGCCGCAAGCGCCTGCCGTTGCCGAGCGCATTGTCGATGGCCGCACCACGTACATTTTGAACAGCATGCTGCAGGACGTGATCAAGCGCGGCACCGGGCGCCGCGCGCTGTCCATGAACAGACCGGACATCGCGGGCAAGACCGGTACCACCAACGATTCCAAGGATGCGTGGTTCTCGGGGTATAACGCGGACTACGTGACGACGGTGTGGAGTGGTTTCGATCAGCCTGAAAGTCTTGGCCGTCACGAATTCGGGGGGACGGTCTCGCTGCCGATCTGGATGGACTACATGAGCGCCGCGCTCAAGGACAAGCCACCGCATCAGCAGGCCGAACCGCCAGGCATTCTCAGCCTGCGCGTCGACCCATTGAGTGGCCGCGCCGCCACGCCAAGCACGCCGAACGCATTCTTCGAGTTGTTCAAAAGCGAAGACACACCGCCAAGCGTCAACGAACTGGGCGGCAGCAGCGCACCGGGCAGCCCGTTGCCGGCAGATGAGTCAGCGCCAATCGATTTGTTCTGATAGCACAGACTTAATGGATCAGTAGATTTTCAGAGGCTGCATAGGCCTCTTCGTGAGCAAGCTCACTCCCACGGACTCGGGGACTTTCAGGATAATCCGGGGCTTTGTGGGAGCGAGCTTGCTCGCGAAGGCGTATTAGTGGGTCAGTAGATTTTCAGAGGCTGCATAGGCCTCTTCGTGAGCAAGCTCACTCCCACGGATTCGGGGACTTTCAGGATAATCCGGGGCTTTGTGGGACCGAGCTTGCTCGCGAAGGCGTATTAGTGGGTCAGTAGATTTTCAGCGGCTGCACAGGCCTCTTCGTGAGCAAGCTCACTCCCACGGATTCGGAGACTTTCAGGACTATCCGAAGCTTTGTGGGAGCGAGCTTGCTCGCGAAGGCGTACTAGTAGGTCAGTAGATTTTCAGCGGCTGCACAGGCCTCTTCGTGAGCAAGCTCACTCCCACGGATTCGGAGACTTTCAGGACTATCCGAAGCTTTGTGGGAGCGAGCTTGCTCGCGAAGGCGTATTAGTGGG
>Ga0308164_10005255_pt1 | contig 10542 bp, 10 predicted proteins | sample PhyTR2_FD_201031 | JGI IMG/M metagenome (GOLD analysis project Ga0308164, IMG submission 201031) | Phyllosphere microbial communities from UC Gill Tract Community Farm, Albany, California, United States - DLSLT.R2 | ecosystem: Host-associated > Plants > Phyllosphere > Unclassified | place: USA... | reverse complement strand
CTCAACGGGTGCAGCAGCCTGAATGCTAATTTTGTCGGCGATGTTTGGCTTTTCCGTGAAATATTCAGGCGGCGCGGTACCACGTATGGCAAGGTTCGCCTGCCGGTATGAGTCGAGCACGAGGTGATAATCGCGCTCTACTGCGGCCGTGTTGGCTTCGAGCGTCCTCTTAGCGTGTCCTAATGCACTCGTGCGATGCGACAGCATCGTTATCATGGTGCCGGTCGCCCCTGATAAACCCTGGACGTGGTTGCGGTGGGTGACGAGGAAATCCTTAAGCTTTTGTTTAACCAAGTCCTGCCGCTTGGTTTCCTTTTCGCGCGCCTGCTTCAGCTTTCGGTCACGCATGCTGTGGCCCGGATATGGATCGTCAGAAGTGTAGCCTTTCCAGAAGGCAATAATGCTGAGGATCAGCCCGGTCATGAAAAGCAGGAAGCTCGACAAGTCGCCGAAGTGAAAGCGAGCGACAAAAAAGCCACCCGCCTCTGCCCACGCCGTCTGGAAAGCGTCGCGTAGTTGCCCGCCGTCACCCGCGTCGGCGGTGGCTTCGAACGCCGAGCGGAAGGCGGCGAACAGAGCGTTGCAGAACAGGGTTAACGGGAGGAAGAGCGCTAAGGCAGCCCATCCGAAGTATTTTTGAGACGGTTCAGTAAGGTTCTTTCGGCGGAAAAGCGTCCCCAAACCTGCTGATGAACCCATGTTCACGACAGCAACGGCCAAGGCGACAAAGAAGCCGCCCAGCAGTCCGCTGTCGTTACGATAGAAAAACGCATTAGCGATGGTCTCGACGAGCGAAAGCGCAATGATGATCGCCCAGTGTAAGATCTTGCTTTCCGGGTAGTGGGCCGTGTCGGTAATACCGTTCGTCGCGCGAAAACCCCGCCACGCGACCTCGGCACGGATCCGATCCGCTGTGGCGTCGACCAGCGCGGTCCGGTCGGTCGCTAGCTCGGCACCAACGCGGGTCATGATGGTATTGTCGGCAAGGGCTTGGCCGATGTCTGAACGTAGTTCGACGACGCGGCTGTTCGCATCCAGCGTAGAGCGGTCGGCATCGGCGACGACGGTGTCAAAGGCCGACTGCTCACGGCTAACAAACCCGTCAGCCTGTGATTTCAACGCCACCTCATGCGTGTCGGGATGGGTTGCACTTGTAGGCGGGCGATGCTTCGTCGCCTCCTTACGCCCTAGATCACGATATTCCTCGAGACGGCCAACCAGCTGTCCCGCATAAGCATTGCTTGCGGACATGGCCCCCCGCTTCATTGTTTAACTACCTGCTGGCCTGTCTATGTATCTAAATCGGCATGGACAAGCGGTTTTGCGGGGTTGCCTTCGTTCTTTAGCAGTTCGCAACGTGAAGCTTATTAATTAGTTAAGGACTGAGTGCGGACCTTGCGTCCGAGTCGCATAGGCGCGACGAAGGGGGATTAAGGAGTTCTTGTGCCTGCAATTGCGGCCCGCATACTGTGCTCCGGGATGGGTATGTTCGCTCCCTTGTTCCCATGAAAGCGCTCGGAAACGATACGCAGAGAGCATATGGCTCGCGTATCTCAAAAACTCCGATTGATAGGCAATCAGGGAAACTGCCTTGGTTGCATCGCCGCATTTCAGGTATCATGAGTCAGCTTGATCAGCATGTAGGGGTCTTTGATGTGGCGCATGGACGGGCTTTTCACGTGCTCAAAAAGCAGTCGCTTGACGATATTAACGTGGGCATCGTCTATCACGGCACAATCCTTGAGATAAAATGCTGATCAATCCTAATAAATCAAAAGAAAATAGCTCTTTTCATTCAGGTCGCTCCCAGTCGCAGCCTGAACTGCGCGGAAGCCTAAGGGGTACTTAGATCCTCTTCTTGTCTGACTGCCTAACCTGGAAGGGCAACGAGAGCCGGGTTTTTCCCGGATAGAAAGCGCCTAGTTTCCAAGCCCAAAGGAAGGCATCTTAACCGGAAAATTCGAAGCCATCCATTGTACAAAGAGGTAGGCACTTGGCGAGATCAACGACCTGCGAGCTATGGGCAAACAGCAGGTGGCAAACGATTGATATCGAGGCGGTGGTCGCGATGCCGAGGGGCCATCGAATGGGTTGCGTTGAGTGTAGCGGCGGCGTTCGGGCTCATCGGACCGGCGCCACCGGGCAGGGTGCCTACTTTAGAACATCATGAGTGGCACCAAAATTGTTCCCGCGGCGACTGTTTCGACTTCGCCCCCCCCCCCCCGGCCACATCACCGTTCTTCACGTTCAACAGGTTTGGCCTTGAGTTGTGCCCAGCCCAGCCCACAGTCTTCCGCCGGGTAAGCGGCTTTGTCAAACGCGTTTAAAAGCTGGAGAACTAAGATGACGGACGCTCTTACACAAGCCGAAACCTACCTAAGGCAAGCAGGGTTGTTGCATCTGCCGGGGGCTGTCCTGTATTCCTCGGTCGAGACGTTAAAGTCGAGCCCAGTGTATTTACTCGGCTTAAATCCTGGTGGCGCCGAAGGTGCAACTTTGCAGGATAGCATCGACGGCTCTCGACGCGGGAACAACGCTTACCTCGATGAGCAATGGGCACCGGGCGGGCACGTGCAGCCGCGTGGCCAGTCGACGCTGCAACGAAGGGTGCAAGCGCTTTGCCACTCGATGGGGGTAGAGACGCGTGATACGCCGGCTTCTAACCTGGCTTTCACCCGATCTGTTGGCGTAGCGACCCATTATGACTACGCGGGGGCAGTTAAGCTTTGTGCCCCAGTACACGAAATATTTATGAACGTAATACGGCCACGCTTTGTGATGACGTTCGGCAGCATCGAGCACTTCTCGATCGGCGTAAAAATTATTTCGGTTGAAAGTCGTGATGCGCAACACGGCTCATGGAAGGCGTACCGTGGCAAGGCCGTTGCGTTTGGGCATGAAATTTCGTTTGGAAACGTTCCCCACATGTCCTTGTGGGCAAGCGATCGCCGAGCCGATGTTGTTACTTGGGCGCTTGCGGGATGCTGAGCACTCTTGGTGTTGCTCGTCATGGACTGCTGGGTTTGGGGGGGGGGTAGTCGATCGCACTGGACGGAGCCGACGACGGGCCGGGTTTCTGTCCGAAGCAAGCCGGATCGATTCGTCTTCCAAATCAATTGCGGATCGGAAAAGCTTATAGAGATATGCGATTAATGGTCGTTCATATGCACTCACAGGGGGAGAGCGGGCAGTGAAATCCTATCCAGCAGGCTACATAAATCCAGAAAGTCCGATCCATCCTGAGCCTGGCGTTTACATACTGAAAAATGACGAACTTCAAATAACTGCACAAAAATCTATCGGACTTAACGCGGGTAAGCATACTTTGAAAATAGGTACCACTGGCAATTTTGATACGCGAAGAAAGACGGTTAACGGCGAGAATGTAAACTCATCTTACCGCACAGATCCCTACTTTGGTGTCACGAAGTGGTACTTGGCAAGATTTCTATCATTCGACGATGCGGCGCAGGCGGCTGAATATGAAAAGCAGGTTCATAGCCAGTTGGACGAGCTCAGGGTTTCCTTAGAGCAGGCTGCACGGCTGTCTTTTGACCACAAAGTAGAAATCTGGAATAAAAAAACTCGACCTGAGTTATTTATAATGTCTCTTGCGGAGCCATTACTGCTTAAACTCATCCCGTCAGACCCTGGCAGAGCGAAGCGGCCAAGAGATTTTTCAGCAAATTATAGTCGCAAGATGCAAAACGAATTCTGATACCGAGGGGGTGATTCGCATGGGTATTATGCTAGGCAATATAAAACCATCGGAGCAAACTGGTGTTTTAATCACGGTTTCGGTTTGTATACTTGGAACATTAGCATGTTCGTATCTTGGCAATTGGAAACTTGAGATCGTCGTCGCCTCTTTCGGTGCTTTTGGCCAGTTGGCAATTGCGGGGGGCGCATATCTTGTCACTCGGGGGCAATTATTGCAATCAAGGTCCGACGCGGAACGTGAGGAGAAGCGTCACAAGGATGCGATGAAAGCAGAGGCAGATCGTTTCCAAATAGCCTTAGATGAGGGCGCCAAAAGGCATCGGCTTGATTTGACTGAGTCCAAGATACGCGAGGATGAGAAAGATAGGCGCATTGCCACGCTGGAAAGTGGGCGCGAACGAGGGCAGTTATTAGCGAAAATCAACTTATTAGACGCTCTTTGTGTCCTTGTGTTTAGGTCGGTCAATAACGATCAGGCGCCAAGTTCAACGATTGTCGACCGTATAATCGAGACTTCTGCCGATCTTGCCTCGCGTAAGAGGTTCTCGGAAGCAGTTGATGACTTAGAAGCGCTATGGCAAATGGCGGATAAGTTTTCCTCGCGAAACTCCCGAACCAGTCCACACGCTTTTGATAAAATTCGTAAGAGATGTATTGAGGCGTTGCGTGCTGCAAACAATTGCGAGTTAGGACGTCTCGGGTCGGCATCGATTGTCGCCGATGACGGAGCTTAGCACGCTCTCGAAGAGAAAGAGGTTCGTCTGTCGTGGCGGCTGCGATCAGGGACTGACGTGCTCGGCTCGCGCGCCGAACCCCGCTCATTTGCCACTCGTGTTCATAGGAAACCCGATTTGCCTGTTCCAGGAGCGTGAAAAGGCAGGTTCGGCGATGTTATCGCGCGCCGCCGTCTGTTCGCGTTCCTGGCTCAGCCAACGGCCACAGGTTCGCGACCCGAGATAACACGCAATCCGTTCGTCTGAGGATGGCCTAGCCCTGACGCCGACGTTGCTTGATCCGGTCGGCGACGGCGGCGGAGCGCTTCGCCATCTCTTCCGCACTGGCACGCACCGCGGTTGCCGCTACCTCCAACGACGATCCCGCCGCTTTGGTCGCCTCCACGACTGCGGCACCCGCCGACGCGGCTCCTCTCTCGACTGTATCGCGTACGCCAATCGCCATCGAACGTGCTCGACGAGAGGTCTCTCGCGAGATCACTGCCCGTTCGGACTTGAAGACCGCGTCTATTGCCGCCAGCGCCCGCTCCTCGCGCGGATTGATGATACCGTCGGCCTCGATCACTTCCTTGAGAAACTGCATCAACTCGTCCTGCATCGCTCGCGGATTGCAGTCAGGGCTCGCTCGCTGGAATTCTGCCAAAGCCTTGGCCAGTCCGGTCACCCGTCCGGCGTTTGTTTGACCCTCAATCAGCCGCAAACCCGCAGCCACGTAAGCAGGATCGAAACCCCAATCTCGGACGAAGTGCTCGGCGATCGTCTCGCGTTCGGCGTCGTGAACGAAATCGTCGGCGCGGGCCACCTGCATAGCCAGCGGAGCCGTAAGGTCGAACAGTCCCGCTCCGAGCAAGTCGATCGGGGTGTTGATGAAGGTCGGAATAGTATCGACGAAGCGATCGGTGCCGCTCGCGAGCCACCGCGTAACGCCGTAGTAGCCACCGCCCGCGACCAAGCCGGCCACGACCACCCATCCGATCGGGGTGACGGCGGCGGCGGGAGCCGCCAAACCGAGCCAACCCATAACGCCCGTGGAAGCCGCGGGGGCGAAGAACGAACTCGCGACCCATGTCGATTGCGCGACGCCCGCCCCAGCCCAGCCCGCGCCGCCGGATTCCCAAAGTGAGTTCAGCGTCTTGCGGGTCCGAAGAAGCTTGTAGGCGTCCTCGCCAATGCGAAGCTTGCGCTTGAGACGAAGGGGGTCAGCGATCACCTGGTCGAAGTCGGTTTCCACGCGGTCAGCTTTGGCCGGGCGTTTCGAACGATCGCGCCAATTGCTCGACCCGGGCGCGAAGGCCACCGTCCGCGACGTCAGCCATTGCACCCACCCCGAGGCCGAACGCGACGAGCAACGGGCCGATGATCGGTCCAAGCAGAGTGCCCAGGATCGCGGCGGAACCGATCAACTACCACATCGTGAAGCCGACGATCACGCCCAGTGTAATGTGAGGAAACAGCTTCACTGTCTCAAACGCGAACGACATGATGCGGCGCCCGACGTCCACGATGGCGTCCCCGACCTTCATGGTGAGAGCGGCCAGCTGCGTCATCAATAGTTTGACGTCCGCAGATACAGCGAGGCGATCAAGCTTGTCCGCAATTTCCCGGCGCGTGGCCAGCTTGACCGTCGTCACGTCATTCATACAGGCTACCTTGTGGTCGTGCTTTAGATTGAACGAAACGGGCCTGCTTACGGAGACGGCCGCCGAACGGCGTTGGAAGTTCAGCGCCGTCCATCTGTGATTTTAGCGGGCGGCGTTGTCTGATCAGTCACTCTCTGTTGATTGCTGTTTACACAATCGGCCCAAGTGGCAGGGGAGAACAGCCATTCGGTCAAAGCCTTCGCGTCGACGGCAGTCTCGATCCGGATAGTCACCTCCCCCGCCGGATTGACCTTCACGTTCCGAAGATGCTCGTGCGCACCGAAACTCAAGCTCGGCATCAGTTTGAGCGCGGGCTTGCGGATGTAAAACAGCAGGTGTTGAGCGTTGATGATCCAAGAGAAGAGATATCGGCGCCTCCGGTCGAAAAGCTTCACCGCGGAAATCGCCGAGGAATGTGGTTCCGCGCTAAGGTGCATCTGTTCGGCCACAGCGAGCAGATAATTGTGTGCGGCGGCCCGGGGTGTGTTGCCACCTTCAGATAATGACCCCGCCTGCGATCCTCCGCCTGCCAACGTCACGAGACTTTCGACCATCACCGCCCCCAAGACGGTTGCTCCGTCGCTTTCCTGTCTGCAACATTGCAGAGCATCATGGGTGGCGGCAAGGGAGGATGGGCGCGATGGTTGCACCGGCGATACAAGATGCCTTGAGCAAGCTGCCCGGCGACATGTTGCGGCGGTCTGGCTCGGTTTTCTACACGGGGCGATCGGCGTTCGCGCAGCAAGGCGACCTCTACATCCTCGGTCTCAATCCCGGCGGCTCCCCGGTGGTGCAGGCGGAAAACACAATCGAACGGAATGTGCGGGCGTGGCGCGAAGAGCCAAACGATCACTGGTCATCCTACGCCGACGAGTCTTGGGAGGGGCGTCCCGCGGGTGCGCACGGAATGCAACCGCGCATGATCCACATGTTCTCGAAGCTCGGACTGAACTCGCGGAACGTCCCCGCCGCCAACGTCGTGTTTGTCAGGTCCAAGGACGAGGCCGCACTGGAGAAAGAGAAGGACGAACTCCTGCGAGCGTCTTGGCCCGTGCATGAGGCGGTGCTCGGCTCGCTGGGCATTCGATGTGTGCTCGCGCTCGGAACGACGGCGGGGCGCTGGGTGCGTCAGAAGCTAAACGCTCACGAACTGATCGCGGAATTCTTCGAAGACAACGAGCGGAAGTGGAGGTCCACCGCGTACCGCGCCAAGGATGGACGCTTCGTGGTCACGGTCACGCATCCCGGTCGCGCCGACTGGCGGAACCTGGCGGCTGACCCCAGCGAGCTTGTTCGGAACGCTCTCGAAGGTGCTCGCTAAGCGCGGGCCGTCACGTCGGTTTGCCTGGTCGTCGACATGCCCTTCAAGATGTTCCACCTTTGTTCTCATGGCGCACGCACCCGACTCGATGCGCAATGGCGCTGAACCGCTGTCTCAGACACACCATCTGATCGCGGAAATCCTGCCCGGACTGCGGCCCGCCGAGATGCAGACAGTCTACTTCCAATGCATCGAGGACGGTCCCGAAAGCTTGCTGGCGCCGATCGAGGCGGAGTTCGCGAAGCGCGGCTTGTCGCATCACGCGACGGCGTTCGAATGATTGCGAGCGTCGTAGACATCAGCCCTGAGGCAGGTCTGATGCGGGGAGTGATGGAAAAGGTTGGATAGCATATCACTCGCCGTTCTGTGGTGCGCGATAACTGAGCGACCTGCCCGGCGGATTGACCGCCCGCCAGATGATCGTTCAGAAGTGGGCCGATGGCCGCATCGCTTTCCTGCGCGGAATGTGTGAGCCAACCGGGGGATGCATGCCGAAGATCAGACAGATCACGATTAAGAACTTTCGTTCGATAATCGATCTCACAATGAACGCTACTGACCTCACGGTGATAGTAGGGGATAACGACTGTGGAAAATCGAACGTTCTTCGGGCGCTCAACTTGTTTTTCAACGAGGAGACCAACCCAGACCAGCCGTTAATATTTCTTGACGATTACAATCGGTTCGCTGAGCCCAAAGCTAAACGCGCGCCGGAAATTGAAGTCGAGATTGATCTGGAGTTGCCGCCTACGTACCGAAAAAATAATGGCGACCTAATTCGATGGCGTAAGCAGTGGCGCTCTGACGGCCTCCAAGCTGAGGATGACTATTGGGGCATTCGACTAGAAAAAAAGAAGAGAGGTCACGGGTATGTCGAGACTGTCGTAGAACTCGACGGACGCTCGCGAGTCCCGGCGCTCTTGTCCAGAATCCAGTTTGAATATGTACCGGCAGTGAGAAGTGCAGAATTTTTTAGGAAGTTACGCGGACGCATTTTCAAGGTGATCGCTAACGCGTCTGAAAGGACAGTTAGGCAGAGCAGCGGACGCCTTGAGGAGGTGATCTCTGATGCAGTCTCTGGGCTGCTCACCGACATTGATACGGAACTGAAGGACGCATCGCGGCTCAGTCTTCCGAACGACCTTACGCCGCTGTTTCAAAGCCTCGACTTCCTTGCAGGAGAAAAATCAATATCGCTCGATAGCCGAGGTGATGGCATCAAGGCACGGTACATTCCTCTTATCCTGAAGTTCATAGCGGAGCGTAGCCGCGAGGTAGCGGGAATATCGCCGACCTTCATTTGGGCTTATGAAGAACCTGAAAACAACCTCGAGTTTCGACGCGCGCAGGCGTTGGCCGATGCGTTCCACAAGCTTGCTGAAGGGGACCTTTCGCAAGTGCTTCTCACAACCCACTCCCCGGTCTTCTACAACATGCACAAAGATGACGACGGCCGCGGGATATGTAGCGCATACCATTTAACAAACGACGGCCCCACTGCAGGTACTGAAGCCAGGTCGGCAGCCGAGGCGAGCGTCTCATTAGATGAGTCCATGGGCGCCATGGCGATAATAGCACCGCATATAAAAGCGGCACAGGTTGCTCTGGCAGAAGCGACCTCGCAAGCAGCCGACCTCCGGACGAAGATTGATCAGTTTAATCAGGGCAACCTACCAACACTGTTTGTCGAAGGGGCGACTGACTACACCGTTTTCAAGAGGCTGCTTGGTCTCTTTCGACCTGAACAGGCGCTAAAGCTGTTTTTGGCTGAGCCGCCCCCGCGCGCTGGCGCCAATTACGTTAGCAACATGCTGCGTTCATGGGAATTTCGGACGAAGCACCTCCCGAATCCGGAGCGTCGCAAGGCAGTCGGGATCATCGATGGTGATGCGGAGGGGCATGGCGCGTATACGCGGTTTGGCAACGAGGACGTGAACTGGAAGTACGTATCGCTGCTCAAGCTGGGGCAGCCTGCCCATCTGGCCGCCGCCTGCGAGCTTGGCATCAACGTGCCGATTTGCCTTGAAGAGCTCTGGCCGGCGACCGTGTGGCAGCACTCGCACCAGCAGGGATGGCTCAGTCCCAGATCGAAAAAGCCTCTCGTCGGAGAGAATCTTCTGCAGCGGCTCGCAGAGGAAGACTGCCGCCTGAGTGATCTGATCGACGACGCATGGCGGCCATACTTTGAATGGCGGGTCAACGACGATCCGACGATTTCTGCGAAGGTCAATTGGGCAGCGTACATTGTCGCCCTCCCGCGTGAGCAGGTTGAGGCGCTCGCAACGGAGCATCTGAAGCTACTGGACGAGGCTATTGGCCGGCTCGGCCTTTGATCTTTAAAGGGAAGGCAATTGTTGACGAGCGGAGTATCTCGCCGCGGTTTGGTCTCCGAAAAGTTCATGTTACTCATCTCTGATGTCTGTCGTACTCTCCCTCCTTGCCCGTGTTGCTGCGGCAGAATCCGCGCGTACGAAAGCCGAAGCTGCGCTCACACTACGGTTTGCTCCCCGCTTCAATCCTCTTGCGCTTCTCATGCCCGGCGAGACACGCCTTTCAGAGGTGCTCCGGTGGCTGCTCGATGAGAACGAAACCCACGGTCAGGGAGGGGCCTTCCGCGATCGCTTTATTCTCGACCTTCTCAACGATCGACCGGAGAATTGGGCGGGGGCTCGGATCACCTGCGAAGTGGCAACTATGGATGGTCGAGGCCGCATCGACCTGCTGATGCTCAGCGACGACGGAGCCCGGTGTATCGTGATCGAGAACAAACCCTGGGCAGGTTGGCAGACAGATCAGCTCCCTCGCTATCTGGCTGACCAGCTTAGCAAACGAAAGGAGGTCCGTGTACATGCTCTAATTGGCGCTGACGACGCCTCTCGTGCGCTGGCCCAGCACTGGTCAAAGTGTTCCGTGGAGCCGTTGCCGCCCACTATCACCGCCAGCGGATTTGACGCCGTTGCGGCATGGTTGGACGACTGCGCCAAGGTGACCATGGCCGATAACGTCCGCCGTTTCATACATGACTTGGCGGACTACTGCCGCCGCTTCATCCTCAGCGAGCCCAGCATGACCGAGATCAACGAAACGGCCGAACTCATCCTCGCTGGCGGCGAGGCAACCCTACGTG
>Ga0308164_10005254_pt1 | contig 10544 bp, 9 predicted proteins | sample PhyTR2_FD_201031 | JGI IMG/M metagenome (GOLD analysis project Ga0308164, IMG submission 201031) | Phyllosphere microbial communities from UC Gill Tract Community Farm, Albany, California, United States - DLSLT.R2 | ecosystem: Host-associated > Plants > Phyllosphere > Unclassified | place: USA... | reverse complement strand
TTGCTGATAATCTGTTGACTTCAGTCTGACACCACAAGCACCCACACGAATTGCTTGATTCAGTTGTTAAAGAGCGGTTGGTTAAGACCTTTCGTCTCAACCGAGGCGCGCATTCTACAGCGTCCTCCGTATCTGTCAAGCGGTTATTTTAAGAAGTTTTCAAAGTTTCCTTTGCAACTTCAACCACTTGCGCTGCGATCAACTCTTGAGTTGCTCATCAGCGGGAGGCGAATTCTACAGCGTTACAACCGCGTGTCAAACTCTTTTTCCTCACCGCTGTCGATCAATCCAGACCCGACCTCCTTCCTCGCTGACTCTTCACTTCAAAACCTTGCAAACTATTGATCTACAAGGCTTTTTCGTTTCCGTCTGCGCCGGAAGTGGGGCGAATTATAGACACCTCAGCGAGGGCGTCAACCGTTAATTTGAACTTTCTTCGGAAACCAGCGTAACGCGCCCAAAAGCCTTCTTGCCGGCCTGGCAAACATGGGTGGCACCCAGCTTGAATACAAAGCTGCGATCCACAACCTCACCATCTATACGCACACCGCCAGAAGCCAGCAGGTCACGAGCGACTGCAGCGTTCTTTACCAGGCCTGCCTTATTAAGGACCGCAGAGATCGGCATGTCCTCGGCAGCAGCCACCGATATCTCCGGCAGATCATCCGGCAGCTCGCCTTCCTTCATACGGTTACCCGCAGAACGATGCGCATTGGCAGCAGCCTCCTCGCCATGGAAACGAGCGACCAGCTCTTCGGCCAGCTTGATCTTGATATCGCGAGGGTTGGCACCCGCTTCGCAGTCAGCCTTCAGGCCGTTGATCTCTTCCATCGAGCGGAAGCTCAACAGCTCGAAGTAGCGCCACATCAGGGAATCAGGAATCGACACCAGCTTGCTATACATAATGCCCGGCGCTTCTTGAATGCCGACGTAGTTGCCCAGCGACTTGGACATCTTCTTCACGCCATCCAGGCCTTCCAGCAAAGGCATGGTCAGAATGCACTGCGGCTCCTGCCCATAAGCGCGCTGAAGCTCGCGCCCCATCAGCAGATTGAATTTCTGATCGGTGCCGCCCAGCTCGACGTCGGCCTTCAAAGCCACGGAGTCATAGCCCTGCACCAGCGGGTAAAGGAATTCGTGAATGGCAATGGACTGATTGCTTTTATAGCGCTTGTCGAAATCGTCACGCTCCAGCATCCGCGCGACCGTGTACTGCGAAGACAGGCGAATGAAGTCAGCCGGACTCAGTTGGTCCATCCAGGTCGAGTTGAATGCAACTTCGGTCTTGGCCGGATCGAGAATCTTGAAGACCTGAGACTTGTAGGTTTCGGCGTAGTCGAGGACCTGCTCACGGGTGAGCGGCGGACGCGTGGCGCTTTTACCGCTCGGGTCGCCGATCATGCCGGTGAAATCACCGATCAGGAAGATGATCTGATGCCCCAGATCCTGGAACTGCCGCAGCTTGTTAATAAGCACGGTGTGCCCAAGGTGCAGATCAGGTGCAGTCGGATCGAAACCAGCCTTGATACGCAGTGGCTGGCCACGCTTCAGCTTCTCGACCAGCTCGGCCTCGACCAGGAGTTCATCTGCACCGCGCTTGATCAGCGCCAGCTGCTCTTCAACCGACTTCATTTCAGTCCCCAATTCAAAGGGAGCCAACCTTACAAGATCAGAGCCCAATTACAAGTTTTGCCCAGCGTTTGCCTGCGAATCAGTGACCGATACGCGGGAAGGGTTGCTTCGAGCAGGTTTTGGTTATATTTTATACAGTTATTTCATCTTCATCATGTCATTCATCTTTTCCATTTCACCTTTTTCAAAGTCAAATTACCTATGAAAGACACACCGCCTAAAGCGCCCCCGCTTTATCCGAAGAGTCACCTGCTCGCTGCAAGCGGCATCGCCGCATTGTTGAGCCTGGCTCTCCTGGTTTTTCCATCCAGCGAAGTCGAAGCCAAACGAACCAACATTCCGCTTGATCTGGAGGCACCGGATCAGGACGTACAAGATCAAGACGCTCAACAAGCCACTCAAGCCACACCTGAAACCACCGAATCGCCATTTGCCCAGATCGACAATGCCGACGATCAGGCCCAAGACACCGCCAGTGCACAGCCTCAGGCAGAAAAACCCGCGCCAGCCGCTGCGAAGGATCCTGCTCACAGGGAAGTCACTGTCAGCAAGGGCGACACGCTGTCGACTCTGTTTGAAAAGGTCGGGCTGTCAGCTGCTACCGTTCATGAAGTACTGGCCAGCGACAAGCAAGCCAAGCAGTTCAGCAAGCTGCAGAATGGACAGACCCTGCAGTTCGAGCTGACGCCGGATGGCCAGCTCAAGCAATTGCATACCAAGCTCAGCGAAGTCGAGTCCATCAGCCTGTCGAAGACAGCAACTGGCGGTTACGCATTCAATCGCGAGATCAGCAAGCCCAACGTGCGTAACGCCTACGTACACGGGGTGATCAACAGCTCCCTGTCGCAGTCCGCACAACGTGCCGGCCTGACTCATAGCATGACGATGGACATGGCCAATATCTTCGGCTACGACATCGACTTCGCGCAGGACATCCGCAAGGGTGACGAATTCGATGTCGTATACGAGCAGAAAGTGGTCAACGGCAAGAGCGTAGGCACAGGAAATATCCTGTCCGCCCGCTTCACTAACCGGGGCAAGACCTACACCGCCGTTCGCTACACCAACAAGCAGGGCAATACCAATTACTACACGGCTGACGGCAACAGCATGCGCAAGGCGTTCATCCGCACCCCGGTAGACTTCGCCCGCATCAGCTCGATGTTCTCGATGGACCGCAAGCACCCGATTCTCAACAAGATCCGCGCCCACAAAGGCGTCGACTACGCAGCGCCACGTGGTACGCCGATCAAGGCAACCGGCGATGGCAAGGTCCTGCTCGCCGGCCGCCGTGGCGGATACGGCAATACCGTCATCATTCAGCACGGCGACACTTACCGTACGCTGTATGGCCACATGCAAGGCTTCGCCAAAGGCATACAGACCGGCGGCACTGTCAAGCAAGGTCAGGTTATCGGCTATATTGGAACTACCGGCCTGTCCACAGGCCCGCACTTGCACTACGAGTTTCAGGTCAATGGCGTTCACGTAGACCCACTGGGCCAGAAGCTTCCGATGGCGGACCCGATCGCCAAATCCGAAAAACAGCGGTTCATGCAGCAAAGCCAGCCGTTAATGGCGCGCATGGATCAGGAAAAAGCCACCACGCTGGCCTCGAATAAAAGGTAATCCATGGACTTCTTCTATATAGGTGTGATGTCTGGCAGCAGTCTCGATGGGATTGATATCGCCCTTTTGAAGCAGGATGACCGATCAAGGCTTCTGGCCACTCACTACATCCCCATGCCCGAAGACCTGTATGCCGAGCTGCTGGGGCTTTGCTCCAGCGGCGCGGATGAGCTTGCGCGTGCGGCCATTGCGGAGCAAAAGTGGTGCAGGCTGGTCGCACAGGGCGTGCAGACCTTGCTGGAAGATCAAAACATGGTGCCCGCTCAGATTCGCGCCATCGGCAGCCACGGCCAGACTATTCGTCATGAGCCTGCGCGCGGCTACAGCATTCAGATCGGCAACCCCGCGCTGCTGGCAGAGCTGACTGAAATTACCGTGGTCAGCGACTTCCGCCGCCGCGATATCGCAGCAGGCGGCCAGGGCGCACCTCTGGTACCGGCTTTCCACGAAGCCCTGTTCGACGACAACAAGGATCACCGCGCCGTATTGAACATCGGCGGGTTCAGCAACCTGAGCCTGATCGAGTCCGATCGCCCGGTCGAAGGCTTCGACTGCGGACCCGGTAACGTCCTGCTCGATGCGTGGATACAGTCGCAGCGCCACGAGAGCTACGACAAGGATGGCGCATGGGCGGCGAGTGGCAAGGTTGATTCTGCGCTACTCAAGAAACTGCTCAGCGATCAGTTTTTCCTGACCAAGGGCCCCAAGAGTACAGGCCGGGAAGTATTCAACCTGGGCTGGGTTCACCACCATCTGTTCCAGTTGCCAACGCTGGCTCCAGAAGATGTACAGGCCACTCTGCTGGAACTGACAGCGTTGACGATCACCGAATCCCTGCAATCGGCTCAAGCGATTACCCGGGAGCTTCTGGTCTGTGGTGGCGGTGCGCATAACAAGGCGCTGATGAAACGCCTTGCAGAGCTGTTGCCCGGCACAGAGGTCAGCAGTACCGAGAAGTTCGGCGTAGACCCTGACTGGGTTGAGGCGATGGCGTTTGCCTGGCTGGCTCATTGCTGCCTCGAAGGCGTTCCGGCCAACCGTCCGACGGTAACCGGCGCCAAGGGCAGACGCGTTCTGGGCGCGATCTACCCCGCCTGATACCTGCTGTAATGCAAAACGCCGCTCAATGAGCGGCGTTTTGTTTACAGCAAGCTTCGATCAGATCGAAAACGAAGAGCCGCAACCACAAGTCGTGGAGGCATTCGGGTTCTTGATCACGAATCGCGACCCTTCAAGCCCTTCCTGATAATCGACTTCTGCGCCGGCCAGGTACTGAAAGCTCATCGGATCGACAACCAGGCTTACGCCCTCGCGCTCGACGATGGTGTCATCGTCTGCCACATCTTCATCGAAAGTAAAACCGTACTGAAAACCTGAGCAACCGCCACCTGTAACGAATACACGCAGTTTGAGACGATCATTGCCCTCTTCGTCGACCAGGGTTTTCACCTTGTGCGCTGCATTTGGAGTGAACTCCAAAGCGGTAGGCGTGAAGGATTCGACACTCATGTCTGATATCTCCCGGCGTTAGCCGTCGTAATGCGTAATGACGGCATTATCCGCTTCTCCTAGAAAATCGGTCAACTATTTGATCGGGAGCGGCTACAAGCTACAAGCTACAAGCTACAAGCTACAAGCTACAAGCTACAAGCTACAAGCTACAAGCTACAAGCTATAAGAGCATGGCCGGCCCGCCTTTGCCTTGCAACTTGAAGCTTGCCGCTTGAAGCTCAAAGCTGCCTCCCTCAGGGCATCATGCCCGCATGAGACAACCCGGCGCGCTCATCAAGGCCGAACAGGATGTTCATGTTCTGCACCGCCTGACCGGACGCACCTTTGACCAGATTGTCGATCACCGAAAGCACGACGACCAGATCGCCGCCCTGCGGACGATGCACCGCGATGCGACACACGTTGGCGCCACGCACACTGCGGGTCTCGGGATGGCTGCCCGCTGGCATCACATCCACGAATGGCTCGTCGGCGTAGCGCTTCTCGAACAGTGCCTGCAGATCCACCGAGCGATCAGTGACCGTTGCATAGAGCGTGGAGTGAATGCCACGAATCATCGGCACCAGGTGTGGCACGAACGTCAGGCCGATGTCGCCACCGGCAGCGCGACGCAGCCCTTGGGTGATTTCAGGCAGGTGACGGTGACCCTTCACGGCGTAGGCCTTGAAGCTTTCATTGGCTTCCGAGTACAGCGAACCGATATTCAGACCACGGCCCGCTCCGCTCACGCCAGATTTGCAGTCGGCAATCAGACGAGTGTTATCGGCAATACCGGCTTCAAGCAGCGGCAGGAAACCCAACTGGGTAGCGGTCGGATAGCAACCCGGTACGGCGATGAGTCGCGCGTTCCTGATCTGCTCGCGGTTGACTTCCGGCAGCCCGTACACAGCGTCTTCCAACAGCTGCGGAGCGCCATGAGGCTGGCCGTACCACTTGGCCCATTCGACAGGGTCCTGCAGACGGAAGTCGGCAGACAGGTCGATCACCTTGGTGCCTGCCGCGAGCAGTTCACCGGCCAAAGCATGAGCGACACCGTGGGGCGTGGCGAAGAACACCACGTCACAGGCCCCCAGAGTTTTCACGTCAGGCACGCTGAACGCGAGGCCGTCGTAGTGCCCGCGCAGGTTCGGATACATGTCGGCGACTGGCATGCCGGCCTCCGAGCGCGAGGTAATGACCACTACTTCTGCCTGCGGATGCTGTGCCAACAGACGCAGCAACTCGACCCCGGTGTAACCCGTGCCGCCGACGATACCGACCTTGATCATAACCTGCCCTCAACGAAACAACTGGAAAGCGGTCGATAATAGGAGCCTATCGCCTCTGCGACAACCGACAACGTGACGTAGGGGCGCACAAGACACTACTATTCGGCCACCGTGAACCTGGGAATAATCAAAAATGCTCTATCTATGGATAAAGGCGCTTCATGTCATTTCAATGGTCTGCTGGTTTGCAGCCCTGTTCTATCTGCCAAGACTGTTCGTCTATCACTCAATGAGTGAGGACACAGTCAGCCGCGAGCGTTTCATCGTCATGGAGCGCAAGCTGTACCGTGGCATCATGACCCCGGCAATGATCGCAACCCTGGTCTTCGGCGGCTGGCTGATCAGCTTCGACCCCAGCGGTTATTTCAGTCAGGGCTGGATGCACGCCAAGCTCGCACTGGTTGTCCTGCTGATCGGCTATCACCACGTCTGCGGCGCACAGATGAAACGCTTTGCCCGTGGTGAAAATGGCCGCAGCCATGTGTTTTATCGCTGGTTCAATGAAATCCCGGTACTGATCCTGATCGCCATCGTCATTCTGGTTATCGTCAAACCCTTCTGATTCCAAGCTTCGCCCGGCCTCATCAGTAACGCGACAGGGCGCTCTGTCTCAGGCAGGCGCCCGGCACTGTTTTTCACTTAAAGACAAGGAAGCCCCGTATGGCCGATTCACACTTCAAGATTGTGTTTGAAGGGCAGGTGCGTGAAGGCGTCGAGCTCGACACCGCAAAGGCCAACCTGGCGGGGCTGTTCAAAAGCGAACCGTCTGCAGTGCAGAAGCTGTTCAGCGGTCAAACCGTTGCGCTCAAGCGCGGGATTACTTACCAGGATGCGGAACGCTACTTGAAGGCGCTGAACGATGCGGGCGTCGAAGCACGTATCGAACCGGACATTGAAATCAGCCTGAGTCTGGACGAAGTGGTCAGCCAGCCCTCCCCTAAACCCGCGCATCTGGAAATATCGCCCTACGCACCGCCCAAGGCACAGGTCGGCGCTGATCAGCCTGGTCATTCAACGCTGAAGGTGCTGAGTATCAATGGACGTATCGGACGCTTGCGCTATCTGGCGTGGAGCATGGTACTGAGCGCCGCGACGCTGATGCTGGTAGGTGTGTGCCTGCTGGTCATGAACGGTTCGCTGGTCGCCGGCGGCCTGCTGATGGCAGTGGTGCTTGTCGCGTTCGCGGTCATCGGAGCGCAGATCGGCGTTCAGCGGCTGCACGATCTGGGTTGGTCGGGCTGGCTTCTGCTGCTGACCATGGTGCCATTCGTAGGCAGCGTCTTCCCGTTTCTGATGATCCTGCTGCCCGGAACAAAAGGCCCAAACGCTTTTGGCCCGCCGTCGCCACCAAATTCCAGAGGTGTTAAGACTCTGGCCGTTCTGTGGGTGTTACTCATCCCCATAGTCGTGATCGGGCTCACCGCTGGCGGCGGAGGCATGCTGCGCGATGAGTTGGAATTGCAGACCGATGAATACGAGCAATCCCTCCCCTATGACGACGAAGAAAGCCGTGACAGTGCCTTGACCGCGCCAGCGGATGTCAACATAGAGTCCGAAGAACAAAGCGACAAGTAATAGACTGCTCACGGTTCGGCAGACTGCCGGTCGCAACACGCTCAATGGAGAACTGCATGACCCGTTACGCCCTGATCACCGGCGCGTCCAGCGGCATAGGCCTGGCGATGGCCGAAGCGCTGGCACGTCGCGGTCGCAACCTGATCCTGGTCGCCCGCCAGCGCGACCTGCTGGAAACAATTGCACTGGAGTTGACTCAGCGTTTTGGCGTGGAAGTGCTGTTTCGAGCATGCGATCTGGGCGAGCCACTGAGGCTCTCGGGCTTTCTGCTGGAGCTGGAAGACGGTGCCCACCAGATCGATCTGCTGGTCAACGCTGCGGGCATCGGCACGTGCGGACCTTTTCTGGCTCAGGACTGGAGCGCCGAGCAGGACCTGATCGATCTGAACATTCTGGCCCTCACGCGCCTGTGCCACACGGTCGGCAATCTGATGGCCATTCAAGGCGGCGGCCAGATACTCAACATTGCCTCGGTGGCGGCGTTCCAACCCGGCCCATGGATGAGCACTTATTACGCAAGCAAGGCGTATGTCCTGCATTTTTCCGAGGGGCTGCGCGAGGAAGTGAAGAAGGCCGGGGTGAAGGTCTCGGTGCTGTGCCCCGGCCCGACCAGGACGGCTTTTTTCCGCACCGCGCAGTTGCAGGTCAATGTGGATAGCCTGATGAGCCCTGAAGAAGTGGCGCTGTATACCGTTCGCGCACTGGCAAAAAACCGTGCGGTGATCACACCCGGCTTCAGTAACCGGTTGTGGACGCTCAGCCCGCGCCTGGTTTCACGCTGGCTGGCTCGTCAGATCAGCGGCTACATCAACAAGAAATACTGCCCACGCTGACCGACAAACGGCTGGGCGAACCGCGTCTCGCTCAGTACACTCGGACGCGCTGAAGCACAGCGATACCCTGTGACGACCATCAACCGACAAGGAGCAAACGGCTGTGGACACTTTGTTTACCAAGATCATCAATCGGGAAATCCCGGCCAAGATCATCTATGAAGATGATCAGGTCCTAGCCTTTCACGACATCGCCCCACAGGCACCCGTGCATTTTCTGGTTATCCCGAAAAAGCCTATCCGCACCCTGAACGATCTGACCGAGGAAGACAAAGGCCTGGCCGGACATATCCTGTTCACGGCGCAGCGTCTGGCCCTCGAGCTGGGCTGCGAAGAAGGCTTCCGCGTGGTGATGAACTGCAATGAGCTGGGCGGGCAGACCGTCTACCACATTCACATGCACGTACTCGGTCAGCGTCAGATGAACTGGCCACCGGGCTGAGCCAGCGTTTTCGGGCTTCCCGGCCGACCAGCGCGTGTGAGCAGCGCTGGTCGGATGACACAAGCCCTGCCCGCTCCGGCCGATTGGGGTAAACTGCCCGCATGATCTTCCGGAGGTGCCCATGGCTACCGAACGTCAATACTCCCCCCTCGACCGTCTGTTACTGCAAGCCGACAGCGCGATGCGCACCCTGCTGCCGTCCAGCGCGCACTCGCAGCGCCCTTCCCCCGCGGTTGTTCAGCCTGAACACAAGATGAGCGAAGTCGACACTCGCCACGTCGCGGGTCTGATGCGCATCAACCATACCGGCGAAGTCTGCGCCCAGGCGCTTTATCAGGGCCAGGCGCTGACGGCAAAGCTGCCCAAGGTGCGCAAGGCGATGGAGCATGCAGCTGAAGAAGAAATCGATCATCTGGTCTGGTGCGAACAGCGCATCCATCAGCTTGGCAGTCATACCAGTGTGCTGAACCCGCTGTTCTACAGCCTGTCCTTCGGGATGGGCGCGATAGCCGGCGTCATCAGCGACCGGGTCAGCCTGGGTTTCGTCGCGGCGACCGAAGATCAGGTCTGCAAGCACCTGACTGAACATCTGGAGCAACTGCCTACCGAAGACGGCAAGTCCCGGGCCATCCTGCAACAGATGCTCAGCGATGAAGAACACCACGCTGAGTCCGCACTGGAGGCAGGCGGTTTTCGCTTTCCGGCACCGGTCAAGTTCGGCATGGGTGTGCTGGCCAAGGTCATGACCAAGTCGACTTATCGCATCTGACGATGCGTATACAACGCCCATAAAAAAGGCGCCTGCATCAGGCGCCTTTTTAATGTCCAGAATCCGGGTTTATACGGCTACGTTGCGGCCGTAGAAGATTTCCAGCATTTCGTGTTTGACCTTGGCGGTCACCTGCTCACGCTGCTCGGGAGACAAGTTGCTGGTGGCGTCGCCAAACAGGTAGTTGTCCAGTTCGAACTGCTTGAGCAGCATCTTGGTGTGGAACAGGTTTTCCTGATACACGTTCACGTCGGTCATCTGGTAACCGTTGCGCGTGTCTTCGGACAGGTAGTTCTGGATCGAGTTGATCTCGTGGTCGATGAAGTGCTTCTTGCCTTCCACGTCACGGGTAAAGCCGCGCACGCGATAATCGACGGTCACGATATCCGACTCGAACTTATGGATCAGGTAGTTCAACGCCTTGAGCGGTGAAATAACGCCACAGGTCGACACATCGATATCCACGCGGAACGTGGCAATACCGTCAACCGGATGAATTTCCGGGTAGGTGTGGACCGTGATATGGCTCTTGTCCAGGTGCGCCAGGATGGTTTCCGGCAGTGGACCTGGCGACTCTTCGATCTGGCTTTCGGTAGGCGTCACCGGCTGCTCCGAGATCAGAATGGTCACACTGGCACCTTGTGGATCGTAATCCTGACGCGCAATGTTCAGGATGTTGGCACCAATGATATCGACAACATCAGTCAGAATCCGCGTCAAGCGTTCTGCGTCGTACACACTGTTGATGTACTCGACGTACGCCTGCTGGTCCTGCGGGGTTTCCGCATAGCAGATGTCATAAATGTTGAAGCTCAAGGTCTTTGTCAGGTTATTGAACCCGTGGAGCTTGAGTTTGCTTTTCACCGTTAAAAACTCTCTATATG
>Ga0308164_10005253_pt1 | contig 10549 bp, 9 predicted proteins | sample PhyTR2_FD_201031 | JGI IMG/M metagenome (GOLD analysis project Ga0308164, IMG submission 201031) | Phyllosphere microbial communities from UC Gill Tract Community Farm, Albany, California, United States - DLSLT.R2 | ecosystem: Host-associated > Plants > Phyllosphere > Unclassified | place: USA... | reverse complement strand
GCCTCGGTGCGGTCGTCCTTCTCGATCTGATCGAACGCCCCGACGATCATGGGTGCCGGGAGCCAATTTGCGGGAAGCCGCTCGGACACGTTCACCGCCAAGTCCGCCTTTTTCTTGATGGTCGAGCAATTGTCGGCGCTCGCATCGCCTACCTGCTCGCGCAACAGGGTGATGAGGGCGGGCCGCTTCATCTTGTCGAACACCGCGATAGGAGCGGTCCAGCGGGCGGCAACGTCCACCTCGGCAGCCTTGGCGATCTGCTCGAAATGATGATGACGCTCGCCAGGGCAACCGCCCGCAAAAACCGTCCCGTCCACCATCATCGCGACCAGCCCCGCCAGCAGCGCCATCTTGTCATCGGCGCTCATGCTGCGGATCGCGTCAAACCGGCCATCGATCGGCAGCGCCGCGAACCGCGTTGCCATCGTTTCTTCGACCGGCCGGACGCTGCTAGTAGCCATAAACTCGTCGGGTACGTCCGTAGCAACCGCCTTTGCCTGTACCTCGATCGCCATGCTGTAGCTGCGCGATCCGTGGAGCAACTGACCGGCAAGAGTATCAAGCAACACGTCGAGCGCGAGCGTCGGGTTGGCTGCGACGGCTTCCTGCACGATCTGCGTCTTGATGCGCGTCAGGTCGGCAAATAGCGTGTTGCTATAGAGCGGCGCGGGGCCGTCGCTGGCTGATGTGCTGGCCTTCGGCTCGGCCTTAGCCCGATAGATGCGCTGGCCTAGCGAACCATCGTTGGACACCCAAAGCGCCACCCCTCCGATAGCCATCTGCTCGGCATTGTAGCCGTTGAGGGCTTCGGTGATCGCGTCCTGCTCGTCCGACAGTGCGGCGATCTGATCGCTGTCCTCGCCCTCGGCAGCGGCAATGACCTCGATCTGCTCGCCAATCTCCGCGAGGCGGGCCGCTTCTGCCTCGGTCGGCTGACGCTCGCTCTTGTAGAGATAGCCCTTGGTGTAGAGGTCGTAAGGCTGGGTGAGAGTGGCGCTAACCTCGTACCAACCGATTGCGCGAAACTCGTCCGCGAGCGCGTCCAGCTTGGCTTCCGCCAATTCCTCGACGATCTCGGGCTGGTCGGCAAAGCCCTCGTCACCCTGCGAGAATAGGTCGGGCGTGATGGTGCCACCCTTCTCGATATAGGCATCCCGCCCGACGAACAGGAAAGGACCGCTTTGCGTCGTCACCTTCTCGGTCGTCAGCATTCGCCGGATCGCGTGTGGATGACCGTTGGACGCCTTGAAGACCTTTAGCTGCTGGTCGTGATCGTCGGTGAGGGTGAGGGCCTTTGCCGCCTCAAGGTTCATCTGATCCTTCGCCAGCGTGTCGATCAGGACAGGATTGAGCGCGGAAAGACGAAGCATCTTATAGACGAAGCTGACGGGTTGGCCGAACCGCGCCGCGATCTCGTCCACGCTCATCCCCGCATCGCGAAGGGCAGCGAAAGACCGAATGCTGTCCGCTGGGTGCATGTCCTCGCGGTTGAAATTCTCGGCAAAGGAAAGCTCGATGGCTTCCTGCTTGGTGCGAACCGACACCGGAAACTCATCGCTGTTCTTGACCGTCTTACGCTTCGCCAGCAACTTTAAAGCGCGCAAACGACGCCCGCCAGCAAATACCCAATAGCTACCATCTTCCTCATAGGCGACAAGGTTCTGCAACAGGCCGTGCGCCGCGATGTCATCTGCCATCGACTCGATTGCGGTCGGCTTTACATTACGCTGATTGAGCGGAGATATACGGAGGTGGGACAGCTTGACGTTGATGATGGTCATGTTCTTTCCTTCCTTTAAAGGCTGAAAGCCGCTTGCTTCAGCTGCGGCTTCTGCCTCTCCGGCGAGGAGCGGGATGGGGAGGGAGAAGGAAAATCGACGGCCTGGTGCGGGCAGGCCGCCTAGCGTGGCCGATGCCCCTTAGGGCATCGGGTGCCACGCTTGGCGGACAACACGGGGCTGTCTATTTTCCTTCGGGAACGAAAGGGCAGCAGCCCTTGGTGTTCCCCTGCGGCGCATGGCCTCCGGGGGAGGGCATCGCCGCCACAAACTACGCCGCGCCTCCGGCGCGCCTGCTCGCACTCACAAATTCGCTCGCGCCATCGCGCGTCCATTGCGCTGAGGGTGGCGAAAGGGGCGGTCCTCTCCGTCGAGGACCGCCCTTGTTGCCTATGCCGCGCACGCCAGTTCCTCGGCACCCATCCGGCCTAGCAGCCAGTCGGATGCGGCCTGCGCCTGCGTGGCAGCGGTGAAGATCGCGCGCTTGTCGTTGCGGAGGGCCTGCAACCACGACGCGAGATAGGACGCATGGTCCTCGCGATCATGTAGCTTGATGCCGATGGCGGCGCTGACGAACGCCGCGCCAAGCTCCGCCACGAGTTCTTCCCGCGCCCGATCGGCGCGCTCGGTCGAATACAGCGTCGGGCGCGAAAGGCGGCTGTTATGCCCGGTCGCGTGGGTCAGTTCGTGCGCGAGGGTCGAATAATAATCGTCGCCGGTGTGGAACTGCCGAAACTCGGGCATGACGATATGGTCAGCGCTGGGCCGATAGTAGGGCTGCGCGCCTTCATGGATGATCTCGATCGAAACGCGCTTGAACAGTGCATCAAGCTCGGCGTCGCGCTCGTCGGGGTTGGTGTTGGTTATCATCGGCGCGGGGGCAGGATATTTCGCCTCGATGCCGTCGATCTGCTGCGCGTTGAACACTGTGTAACGCTTCAGGAACGCCACGCTGCGCTTGCCGTCCTCGCCCGCCTCGGCGCGATCATCGGCAACGTCGATCTTGTTCGCATAGACAACCGTTGATCCCTTCTCGCCCTTACGGACGCAGCCCCCGAGCGCGATTGCCTGCTTGAACGTCAGCCAATGGGGCGAGGAATAGCCTTTCGACATCGCCGCAACCCACAGCGTCAGCACGTTGATGCCGCGATAAGGAACGCCGGTGCTGCGGAGCGGAATTGACGGCGCTTCGCCGGTCCACGACTTTGACCAAGGCCGGGTGCCAGCCTCGATCATCGCAATCATCTGGTCCGTGATTTCCTGATAAACGTCCGCCCGATTTTCCGTGATCCGTGCCATGATTTTCGTCCTTCCTCTAAAGGCTGAAAGCCGCTCGCTTCAGCTGCGGCTTCTGCCCTTCCGGCGAGGAACGGGTTGGGGAGGGGGAGCAAAAATCGACCGCTGGCGCGGGCGGGCTGCCTTAGATCGCTCGACGCCCGAAGGGCGTCGCGAAGCGATCTTGGCAGACTACACGGGCGGTCTATTTTTGTTCGGGAACGAAAGGGCAGTAGCCCTGGTGTTCCCCTGCGCTGAATGGCCTCCGGGGGAGGGCATTGGTGCCACAAGCTACGTCGCGCCAGTCTGGCGCGCTTCCACAGCGGCTAGGGGCGATCATCACCAAAGGGGGGTAAACATCACCACCATTCGGGCGCGAGAACCGATCCAAATTCGTAGCTGAGCGAACCAACACCGACGATCGCGGCGCATAGCAACATCACGACGAACCGGGTGGCGGTACGCTGGCCGGTGCTTCTCGTCGTCGCGAGCGCCGCGCCGATCGCGAGTGCCAGCAGCATTCCCGGTCCAATTTCATGCAGGACCAGGCCGGGAAGCCGGTTGGGTAGAAGATGCTGAAAACGACGGATCAAGCGGCCGACGAGGACCGCGCCGGCAACCATGCTGATCGCAAGCCCCCAATTGCCGACACACTGGGCGGCTGCGGATCTCGATGTCGGCACTCGCACACTCCCCAACAAATTATGCCCGCCCTCTTGGGCGGTCCGCTGGCGACTAGCGATCGTCACCTGAAGGGCGGAAACCCGCTTGCGGGGTTCCGTGGAGCGATACGAAGAATCGCGGAATAGAGCGCGGGCCGAAGGCAGGCGATGCACACTACTTCCTAATCGTATCGACCTGACACGACTTTGGGACCGCTGCCTGTCTCTGCGCCAAGGATCGCATACCCTCATAATCCACGGCCCATAATCCCAAGCGCTGATCGGCCGCTTTTTTCATTAGATCGACGTATGCGCCACCTGAGAACCGGCGATAATCGACGGCATATCCCTGCGCTACCATCGTCGCTGCCACGCTCGCGTCATTGTTCCTAAACCGACAGGCAAGGTTCAAGCGGCCATAGCTTTCCGCATCGGTCCGACACTGCTTTTCACGACGCAAGGCAAAATCGAAAACATTGGTCGAACAATTCAGACCACCATCCCGCGCTGTTAGCTCACGCAAAGCCTCAGACGCTATCCCCTTCAATTGGGGCAAGTCATCATCCGGCGCGTCGATCCCTACAATTCTGACCCTCGACCCCTTCACGTCAACTGTATCGCCGTCGACCACTCGGGGATTAGCATCGGACAATTTCAGCGACGTAATCTGCTCAACGCGCTCCTTCTGCTGAGATAGCGAGTACGTCGCGACCGCACCGAAGACGCCAAGCATCATCACCTTCTGGAAGGTCGGCACTCCCTGAAAGACCTTCATCCCGCGCGTACCTCCTGCAAAAGATCGTTCCAATCGCCTGCATGGGGCGGCTGCTTGACGACAAGTTGTCGGCCGTTCGCCGTCAGCCGTGGCGTAGCGCGCTCTATAGCGCGCGTAGCCTCTGCTCCGTGCTGGCTGTAGATTACGACCCGTTCGATGCTCTCAGGGATCGTAATCGTCTGATACCGCTCGATCCCCAAGACAGGCCAAACGAAGGTGCCGGGTTCGAGCATGTTCATCACGCTTGCGGCGTCTTCGACGCCCTCCGCAAGCCTAAGTGTCCGATCGATCGGGATGCCGCCCCACCGCACCGCACCTGACCCCGGATGGCCTAGCATCCGCTTAGGTTCGTCTATGTCGGCTTTTCCTAGTCCATCCGGCCGCAAAAACGTCCGATGGATCGCGACCACGCCAGTATCTTCCTCGATCGGCACGATCAGCGCTGGGGCAAAGGCTTTGGCCTCGCCGGCACCGAACTGGCACTTAGGATCGAACCGCGCGGTCACGCCCTCGGGCGCGATTGCGCGAGACCGCAAATAGCGTTCCGCGAGTGTTCCCGCGATCGGCACAGCAAAGCGCCAAACCGATAGCGCGATCCTGTTCAGATCCGCGCCTCCATCACGCCTCCGGCCTGGGTCATGGTCGATCGGAACGATGAACCGGCCAGTCCGCAGCGCGGACATGATGTCCGTGTTTGAGCAACCCGCATGGCAGCGGAAGAGGACGGCTCTTTCGCCAACACGGATCGTCAAACTCGCGGTGCTGTCATGATGCGCGGGGCATCGGCACAGCGCGTAATCGCCGTGCCACTTGCCTCCGAGTTGGCGGACGACGCGGTCTGCCTCCTGCTCTACTGTTGCCGTGGTTCGTGGTCCGTTCACTGGACACCCCTGTACCTTGCCGCTTACCTCACGGTATCGCTGGAGACGACGACGTTCCAGCGAAAACATATAGAATCACTTGAGTTAAAGGACCCTAATGGAACTGGCGTTGATCTTGGAGAGGGACCTGACATCGCATCGTCCGGTTGGCGGCACGATCACAGATATTCACGTCTGTCAGCGACAGGATGGGAAGTGGCACATCAATATCCGCGTAAGCTGGAAGGGGTCGGCGCTGTTCCACGTCGGCCTCTACGACAAGAAACGTATCCGCTTATACGCTAAGGTTTCTTCGGCAATCCGCCACATTGTTATGGTCTACAATTATGACGGTACAATTGCCGTCCATCCACATACCGGAACACGCGACACAACGCGTTTCTAACACGGATGAACGTGTGAAAACGTCCGCAACGGCCGAAAAGCCGTGCGTTTTTGCACGCAACATGATGTCACGAATATGGGTAGGCATGTTGGAAAAAGCGATTTAGTATGTTTTCGCGAACTGAGGTGAAAACATGCGAAATCGCTTGTCCGTTCCCACGCCCGCGACCCTCGATATGTCGGTCCGGGATGCCTATTTTTGGGGAGATTGCGCGAGCAATCGAATCCTAAACTTGTGCCGTTCGAGCGGTGGGCTGCGCTGATGCAGTTCGCTACCGCCACCATTCTGAGCCTCGCTGCGCAATGCGCGCCGAACGTCGCGCCAGCGACGGTCGCGGCTGTGGTGCATACCGAAAGCCGGGGCTGGCAATTCGCGCTGAACGTGAACGGCCTTGCCCGCCAACCGGCGCGGGTGAGCAACGCGAACGACGCGATCCGGATTGCGCGATACTACGTCGGCCAAGGATACTCCGTGGATCTCGGCCTGGGTCAGATCAACTCGCGGAATATGAAGGGGCTGGGTCTGACATGGGACACCGTGTTTGATCCCTGCACCAACGTCGCTGCGGCCGGGGCTGTCCTAGCGGATAACTACCGTAGCGTTCGGACCGGGCTTCACCCGCAAACGGCACTGCGTGTTGCTCTATCCATGTACAACACCGGCTCGCAAAGCCGGGGGTTCCGCAACGGCTATGTCAGCCGTGTCGTTGGCAATGCCGGCGTTTCTGACGGCGTTATCCCGGTCGCGCTCACGCGCTCGACCGGCACGTCACCAATTCTCAGTGATGGGGAGCGCGCGGAACCGTCGCTGCTCGCCGCGCTGGTTCAAGAAAACACATCCGTCCCGGGTCAGCCCAAAGCTGCACCTCCCCCCCCGCCGCCTTCCTGGGATGTGTTTGCCAAGGCGGAATACGAGCGGGCGAAGTTTGCCCAAACAGGAGAAGACTGATGAACATCGCATCGTCGATCGGGGGGCCGGCCCTTGCCCTTCGTTCGTATATTACTGGCCGCGTCGACGCATTCTCCTCGCGTCAGCGTAAGACGTCGCACTGGCTTGCCATCTTCAGCATGGTTGGCATCGCAACGCTGTTCTCGGCCGAACCGGCGTTCGCTCAGACCAACCTTGAAGGCTTCGGCACGGCAGTCCTCGGGCTGCTGAGCAACGGCCTTCTGCGCACGGTCGCAATTCTCGCCGTGATCGCGGCGGGCTTTGGCTGGCTGACCGGCCGCGTCAATACCGGCGCGCTCGTCACGGTCATCATCGGCATCGCTCTAATCTTCTCGGCGCCGTGGATCGTCGATCAGCTCAACGGGGGCTGATCCTATGGGGGGCTGGCCTCGGCCAGCTCCCTCCTGTTGCGTAGATAGGAAAACAGGCATGGTCGAAGACCGCGAGTATATGGAGCGCAACACGCTGTTCCTGGCGGTGACGCGTCCCGCCCTCTTCGCCGGGATTCCGATCGAAGCTGCGGTTTTCATCATGATTGTGTCGGTCATCGTCCTGATCGGCTTTAACAACCCGCTCTATGCTGCGGTGATCGCCGGGGTCCAATTCGGGCTTTCGCGCTTGATCGTGCGGCATGACGTGAACGCATTCCGCCTGATTTTCCTGTGGGGCCGCACCAAAGCCGCCAGCCGGAATCGGGCATTTTGGGGCGGCTCAAGCTACACGCCGCTCCCCCTCAAAGGCATCAAGCGCAAGGGGTTCGGCCGCAATGGCTAAGGCTAGTCGTCTATCCGATCAGGTGCCGTTGAAGGTCGCGCTCAAGGAAGTGCTGCCAACGAAATTCCTGCCCTATTCCCGCCATGTGAACGATGAGGTCGTGGCGCTCGATAACGGCGACATGATGCTGACGTTCGAGCTTCAAGGGCGCGCATTCGAGACATCGGATGTGCGCGATTTGAATGACTGGCACTCGAAGCTCAACGGGATGCTGCGCAACCTTCATGACGACCGGATCTCGATCTGGACGCACCTCGTTCGCGCTCGGGTCGAGCAATATCCGGGCGGAAACTTCCGCTCCAAGTTCGCACGCGATCTCGATGCGGCATACTTTGCCCGGATGAACCGCGAACGGATGTTCATCAATCGGTTCTTCGTCACAATAGTCGCGCGCCCTGCGGTGCACGGCGCGGATAAGCTGATGCAGCTCTTCAAGAGCAAAGCGCGGTTGGACGAGTCTGCCGATGCGGTGGACGAGGATTTGCTAGAGCTTCTTGAGGACAAGGCACGCGATTTCGAGAAGCTGCTTTCGCGGTGCGAACCGCGCCGTCTGAAGGTGTATGGCTTTAACGGCCTAAAGTTCTCCGAACCGCTCGAGGTCGCGGAAATGGTGATGACTGGTCGTCATCGCCGGGTGCCGATCATTCGCGGCCATGCAGGTAGCGCCCTCTATCGCCAGCGGACGATCTTCGGCGGGGAAACGGTCGAGGTTCGTGACGCCGATCGTAGCTCCTTCGGGGGCATCTTTGGCATCCGCGAATATCCGGCGTTCACGACACCCCGCCAATTTGAGTCGCTGTTGGCGGTCGATTTCGGGTTCGTCCTAACACAATCCTTCACGTTCCTTGGGCGTGCCACGGCTGCCGAACGCTTCCGTCTGCGACAGAAGCAGATGGAAAATGCGGACGATCGGGCGATCAGTCAGATGCACGATCTGGTCGATGCATCGGACGATCTGATGTCCAATCGGTTCGTCCTGGGCGATCACCATTTCACGCTCGCCGTCTATGCGGAAAGCCTGAAAGGGTTGCGCGACAATATGTCGATCGCGCGCGCTGCGCTGGCTGACACTGGCATGGTTGCCGCGCGCGAGGGTGCGGCGCTGGAAGCCGCCTATTGGAGCCAGCTCGTAGGGAACTTCGCATGGCGGGCGAGGCCTGCGCCGATCACGTCGCTGAATTTCGCCGCCTTCTCCCCCTTCCACACCTACCCGGCCGGTTTGCCGGTCGGGAACCATTGGGGGGACGCAATCGCGCTGATGAAGACAAGCGCGCGTAGCCCCTATTTCTTCAGCTTCCACAAGGCCGATGTCGGCCACACGATGGTCATTGGTCCATCGGGCGGCGGTAAGACGGTCATCGTCAATTTCCTGATGGCGCAGGCAGAGAAGACCGGCGCTCGTCAGATATTCATCGATAAGGATCGCGGCGCACAGATTTTCGTGCTGGCGTCGGGTGGCACGTATCTGACGCTATCGAACGGCACGCCTACCGGCTTCGCGCCGCTCAAAGCGCTGGCAAATACCAGCGAGGATCGCGCCTGGCTAAACCTGTTCGTGCGTCAGCTCGTCAAATCGGAAGGCAAGCCGATCACCGTTCAAGAGGAACGGATGATCGACGAGGGTGTCACGGCTGTCATGCGGCTCCCTCCGGAGCAGCGATCATTCGACGCGCTTCGCACCATGCTTGGCATGGCGGACGCGAGCGGTGTCGGCGCGCGTCTGGAAAAATGGACATCGCGCGGGTCGATGGGCTGGGTCTTCGACAACGCGGAAGACGAAATGAAGCTCGATAGCCGGTTCATCGGCTTCGATATGACGGACTTCCTCGACAACGCCGAAATCCGTACCCCGCTAATGCTCTATCTGTTTCGCCGCATCGATGCCCTGCTGACCGGCGAACGGACGATCATCGCTATCGACGAGTTCTGGAAAGCCTTGGGTGACGACGCATTCCGGAGCTTCGCGCAAGATGGTCTGAAGACGTATCGTAAGCGCAATGCGCTGATGGTGTTTGCTACTCAGTCGCCAGCGGACGCGCTGAAAAGCGATATCAGCCATTCGATTCTTGAGCAGGTCGCTACCAAGATTATGCTCCCGAACCCGAACGGCAATCGACGCGATTACGTCGACGGCTTCTCCATGACGGAGGCGGAATACGCGCTGATCCGGGAAGAGCTGTCGCCAGAGTCGCGTAAGTTCCTCGTCAAGCAACAGCATGACAGTGTGGTCGTCGAGCTGGATCTATCCGGCATGGACGACGAACTAGCAGTCCTATCTGGACGCGCTGAAACGACTGCAATCGCTATGGAAGTCATGGCCGAATATGGCCGCGACCCTGCCGTGTGGTTGCCGATCTTCCATAACCGTCGTCGTCCAAGCTGAAGGAGAGAAGGCCATGCGTAAAAATGAGCTGATTGCTCTAGTGCTGGTGGGTCCAGCGCTGATGCTCGCTGGGACTGCCAATGCGCAGTTTGGCGGCATCGTTTTTGATCCACAGTCGTTCGCCCGTCAGCTTCAACAGTTGAATGAGGCTCGCGCCGCTATTGTTGAGGCGAAAAATCAGGTCAACGAAGCGAAGAAGCTCTACAACGATTTCAACAAGGCAACCGATATTGGTCGGGTTGCGGAGAAGCTGAAAAATGACGCGCTCCGCTCAACTGACGTCTCGGAAGCCAACATCGGCGGTTACACCAGCGGCGACCTGAATGTTGTAGGTGGTCTGCGTGGCAAGGCCAACGAAGCCTATCAGGGCATCATGAGCCAGCTCCCCTCCAATGCCTTGGAGCAAACCCGCACGGCATACGAACAGCGCGCCCGCGAGGCGGCTGTAACCGCGGGGCTGGCGTCCAACGTCGGTGCTTCGGTAACGACACGTCGCCAAGGGATAGAGGAATTGCGCACTCGGCTTAACGCCGCGACGTCGCCCGCTGAGCGCGCCGACATGCAGGCTCGCCTACAGCTCGAACAGACGCAGATGATGAACGATCAGATGGCGCTCCAAGCCATTGAGATCCAGCGCCGTGCCAAGGCTGAAGCGGATTATCAGGGCTACGTCGGCCAGCGCCAGCGC
>Ga0308164_10005252_pt1 | contig 10552 bp, 10 predicted proteins | sample PhyTR2_FD_201031 | JGI IMG/M metagenome (GOLD analysis project Ga0308164, IMG submission 201031) | Phyllosphere microbial communities from UC Gill Tract Community Farm, Albany, California, United States - DLSLT.R2 | ecosystem: Host-associated > Plants > Phyllosphere > Unclassified | place: USA... | reverse complement strand
CAAGCCATTCGGCCGGTCGTCCAGATCGACCGTCTTGTCTTTCAATGCCAGCAGACCTGAGGAAACCGGCACCACGCTCACCTTGACCATGTGACGACCAAACAAAATCGGGACCTGGCTGAAGAAGGTATCGCCCAACACATGCGTGAGCGGATGACCACCCAGGGCCTTGAGCTTGGCGCTCTCACCCCCGGCAGCCTCCACCAGTTTTTCTGTGCCGCGTAGCGCCGCAGCCAGCACTTTTTTGGCTTCGGGTGCTTTGTCGGTCGTTGCCGCCAGCATTTTAAGATTGGTCAAAAACTTCTTGGGGCCAGGTACCAGGAAAGCAGGTCCATTGACCAGCACAAAATCCTGCGTCACATCGCCCTCGCTACCCGGCAAGCGTTCGCCCTCGACGCCAATCACCTTGATGCCCAGGCCCCGTGGCGTCGAAACCTTGTCATGCAGCTCGTCACCCGGCGATGTCGAAAACCGCATCACAACCGGATAGCGTGCCGGGTGTGCAAACAACCCTTGTGCCAGCAAGGGCGGCAGATTGTCAGCCACCTCAAGTTCTGCACGCAAGATGCCATGGCTCTTCAAATGCACACTGCGAAACGCATGGCCCGAGTCTTCATACGTCGTATCCGCGATCTGCTTGAGCGTCTCCTTCAATCCCTGGATGGTTTTTTCTTCGTCTTCTTCACGGACTTCATGAGACGGATCATATTCAATTGGGACGAGGCGCTCGATCGCTTTGGACATGGTGGATTCTCTATTTTTGGAAAAGTGGGGACATGGCATCGGTACGCCGCCTCGGCAACGCAGTCACCGCCATGACAATCAACGACCCCATCATTTCACCCTTTAAATCCTAGCCACCGTGCGCCACCGTACCCATGCTCGCCGTATGGCTATTTGTCTGACGCAGACGCGGTTTACAGCGCAACGCAAGCCTCAATCGATCCCAAGTCCCAGCCCGTTACGAGTCTTTGCCAAAGCGGCACCATACAAAAAATCGTGCCTGTTTTGTAACCTTGCGAACGGACGTCGGCAATGGCCGGATGGAAGATCAGCCATCACGGAGACCCAGCTTGAAGATTGCGACATACAACATCAACGGTATCAACGGCCGACTCGAGCAGCTACTGGCATGGCTCAAGCTCGCCGCCCCTGACGTTGTCTGTCTTCAAGAGCTGAAGTCGCCTTCCAGTCGCTTTCCCGTCAACGCCATCAATCAAGCCGGGTACGGTGCGGTCTGGGTCGGTGAGTCTGCGTACAACGGTGTGGCGATTCTGGCGAAGGATGCCGAACCGCTTGTCGTGCGTCGTGCATTACCCGGTGACGATGCGGACAAACAAGCCCGCTACATTGAAGCCGCCGTCAACGGCATGTTGATCGCCAGCCTGTACCTGCCTAACGGCAATCCGCAGCCCGGCCCCAAGTTCAGTTACAAGCTGGCGTGGTTTGAACGGCTCATCGCGCACGCTGCCGAGCTGCACGCGCAAAAGCTGCCGATCGTGCTGGCAGGCGACTTCAATGTCGTACCCACGCCTGCCGATATCTATCAAACCACCTCTTGGGACAAGGACGCACTGCTGCAACCTGAAAGCCGTCAAGCCTATGCACGCCTGATCCAATCGGGATGGACAGACGCTCTCCGCAAGAAGCATCCGCGAGAGACCATCTATACCTATTGGGATTACAAGAGACACCGTTGGCCGCGCAATGCAGGACTGCGGATCGATCACCTGCTCCTGAGCCCCAAAGTGGCGAGGCGCTTGATCGATGCTGGCGTCGACGCAGAAGTGCGCGGCTGGGAGGGTGCCAGCGACCATGCGCCCACCTGGATTGCGCTCAAGAACTAACTCGTGGCGGTCACGATCCCGTCATTGAACAAACACAATCACATCCACATAAAACTTACTTACACAGAAAAACATGGAGCAACGTCACATTAACTATATGGGCATGCGTGCCACCGTGGTGCTTGAAGTGTCGCAGGAAGGCTGGACCTATCAGCTCTTCATCGGCCAGCAAATGATGCACAACGCAGCACTATTGAAAGCCTGTGCCGACCGTGAGCAAGCCTATGCCCATGCCAAGGCCCGAGCGCTCGACATCATGACGTGCGAGGCGCGCCGGTACTAGACACGGGTATCAGACGTCGGTATTTGACACAGGCGTTAGACGTTGATGTTAAACGTCAATCTAAGACGCCGATATCAGACCCCGACATCGACCCGGGTATTGATTTCAGACGATCGTGCCGATACGCCAATCGCGGATCAATCACAATCCGCAACGTCAACGCACAACGACATCAATCGTTCTGCGATGTGGATGAAGGATTGTCAACGGTCGGTTTATCTTCCTTCTCGATATCCGGACGGTCCTTACCGATCTTGCTGATTTCCTTTTCCGTTTCCTTCGCGCCAGGGCTACGTTCACCACTACCGATATCGTCTTCGTCATTCATGTGTTCGTTAGGCATTTGAACCTCCAATATTTTTAGTGCAGTCGAGGATAAAAAAAGCCGCTTGCGCGGCTTTTCTGACCATTACTTCTTGTGCAGCGAATGGGCTTTATCCAGATGCGCCTGCACCGTGGGCTCGAGCTTCTTGGCAAGTGCCTTGAAGTCCGCATCCTTGGCCTTCGACTGGATGTCTTTCAGTAACTTGAGTGTGGCGGTGTGATCCTCCACCCCTGCTTTCGCCAGGTATTGCTTGTCAAATTCTGCCTTGGACAGCGTATTCATTTTCTTCAGCGCGTCTGTGTGCTTGGCATCCGTCGCTTTGGGCAACTCGAGCCCTTTATTTTTCGCCAGTTCGCCAATGTCTTCCAGCGCCTTGGAATGATCTTCATTCATCTGCTTTGCAAATGACAGAACGTCCGGATTGGTAGATTTGGTCAGGGCCAACTGTGCAGAAGCAACCTCTGCCATGTTCCCTTGCGCCAAGGTCATCAGCATCATCTGCTCTGACGCAGACAAGGCCGCTTTTTTGGAAACATTCTTCGCAGCACTTTCATTGACGGTATTGGTCATTTTTTCTGCCAGGACCTGCCCACTGATCGCCGCCGAACCCAGTGCCGCAGCCAGTAACGTTAAACGCATATATTTTGTTTTCAACACGCCATTCTCCTGTAATTCCCTCGGCTGGAAAGCCCGGGTAACTCAGGGTAGTGAGTTGCCGTGTATCGCGCCATAAGGCTTAGCCCTTTATTGGCGTCAGTGCTTCCCTACCGACATAGGCGCATGTTCCTTAGGTAAGCCATCGGAAGAAATCGAGGGTGCCAAACGCAAGCAGTGTATGGCAGAGACCCGATTGCAAACAAAGGATGATTCCAAACCCGAAGAGCGTTGAAAAAGCAGTTCTGACGTGGATAGCAACAAACTCAAGCGATGACCGACCGAGGAATCGGAAAAAAGAAAAAGGCGACCGCAGAGTCGCCTTTTTTTCTTGGACAGCTCATCGCCACAACATTGCCGACAGCCGGATTACGAGCGCGTGGGTAACACTTCTTCAAGTGCTCTCAGGACGTCATCAGCGGAGAAGGGCTTGAGCAAAACTAGTTCGTTGAGCTTATCGATGGCATCGACCTTGCCGGTCATGTAAACGAACGGTATGTCACGAAAACGCTCATCTGCCAGCATCAGCGTACGCAGCCTCACGCCATCGCCTGAAGGCATATGCAGATCAGAAATCACGGCATCGAACTGTTGGTTACGCAGGAACATCAATGCATCATCGAGCGCCGTCGCATAGCTGGCCGAATAACCCAGTACTCCGAGCAGCTCTGCCAATGTTTCAGATACATCTTCCAGGTCGTCAACCACCAGAATGTTTTTTGTCATAGTGCAATCACCTCAGGTATACGGAGCAATATTGCCATAAATACAAGCACACATCATATACAGTAGATTTGGTAGCAGGCGGGGCCGCGGGTAATCGACTAGCATCTGGCCAAAAAGAGTGGCCGCTCCTACATCGCATTAATGCGGCAAAGACAGCAGGATTAGCCTACCTTGCTATAAGAGCCGTACTCTCAGGCAGCACGTTCCCGACAATGGTGGAAACATCCGGTGACAATGCCGTGCCGAACAATCACGTTCAGCCGGTACCGATCCGTCCCAATCTCATCGTATGAATAAATCTGGAACTGTCCGGTGTAAGCAGCGAGCTTTCTCGGCGGCGTGCCCAAGGCATCCACCAGTTGCTCCTCGGTCTGCCCTGCCCACGCCTCGTGCCTGAGGATATGTTCAACCACGTCGTCGTCGCGATACTTCGATAAGAGGTGGGTTCGACGCGCATACGCACCGTAACTCTGCAGCCAAACCCACCCGATGTAGAGCAGCAGCAATGCCGATAAGGTGGGAATCACACTCTTCTCCTGAAGCAGAGGATTTACGCCAGACCTGTTTGATCGCTGGCAGCCTAACCTCACAGGATTTTGATGTTCTTACCGAGTCACTTGAATGTACATACCATCTTTATGGGAGTTACACCTAGCAGAAGGCAGGCGTAACCAGACAGCCGACCGTCAGCAACGCACTGACATCCAGATGAGGTGGAATGTTTCTCTCTATATCAGCAGCATGCAAAGCAGCTATGCCCATGCTGTATTTTCGGTTTTATCTCTGGTATCTAGCTTCCTGCTTTATCCCAAAGCGATACATTCAGATCGCACAAGCCACTCACGAATCTTCGCCCACCGTTGGCAATGTGAGATTACACACGCAGAAGGATAAAAAAAAGAAACGACTTACTCGCCACGCCGTCACATCAATGCCTACGCAGGTATGGAACATTGTTGAGGAGAAGGTACGTGGCAAAAATTGATATTCCCGAGCGCGCGCATTTCACGCATGACAACGAATCCGCTGGCGGCTGGGGCTCCCTCAAAGAAGTCAGTACAGTCCTGCTGGATCAGGACGCTGTTCTACATGGCATGCGAGCACTGCCCCGACAAAACAAGCCGGAGGGATTTGCTTGTGTCAGCTGCTCATGGGCAAAACCTGCAGATCCCCATGCCATGGAGTTTTGCGAAAATGGTGCCAAGGCAACCGCGTGGGAGCTGACTGCCAAACGCGCCGCACCAGACTTCTTCCTTCAGCATACGGTTCGTGAACTAGAAAGCTGGACGGATTTTGAGCTTGAATCTATCGGACGGTTAACAAAGCCGCTTCGCTATGACGCTGCTTCGGACAAATATCTTGCTGTCTCTTGGGACGAAGCATTTACAGATATCGGGGCCGATTTACGCAGCATGGACGTCGAGTCAGTCGTTTTCTACGCATCAGGTCGGGCGTCACTAGAGACCTCGTACATGTACCAATTGCTGGCACGCATGTATGGCAACAACAATCTCCCAGACAGTTCCAATATGTGTCACGAGACCACTTCGGTCGCCTTACCCCGCTCAATTGGCGTAGCAGTTGGCACCGTGGGACTGGAAGATTTTGCAAAAGCCGACTGCATGCTTTTCTTCGGGCACAACACGGGGACCAACGCACCGCGCATGCTTCACCCCCTGCAGGAAGCGCGCCAACGGGGCGTGCCGATCATTACGGTTAATCCCATACGGGAACGGGGCATGGTGGCCTTCGTCAACCCGCAATCCCCATTGCAGATGCTCACCCCAGATCAAACGTGTATCAGTACCCAATATCTGCAAATTCAATTGGGTGGAGACACTGCAGTAGCAATGGGGATAGCAAAATGGATTATCGAAGCGGATGACAACGCCCTTACGTCCGGACAGACGCGTATCGTCGACGCCGAATTCATCGCGACACATACACACGGCTTCGACGCATTTGCCGAGGCAGTCCGCCAAGCAGACTGGGACGAAATAGAACAGTATTCGGGAGTAAACAGGCAGGAGCTGGAGAAAGCAGCACAGACTTATGCCAAGGCTGAGCGCGTGATTATCTTGTATGGAATGGGCGTGACGCAACAAAGAGAAGGCATGCAACACATCGACATGCTGACTAACCTTTTGCTCATGCGGGGCAACATCGGCAAACCCGGTGCCGGCATTTGTCCTATTCGCGGGCATTCAAATGTTCAGGGGCAGCGTACGGTCGGCATCACGGAGAAGCCAGAGCTCGCCCCCTTGGACAAGCTGGGTAAGCAATACGGGTTCAAACCACCAACCCAAAAGGGCATGAATACAGTAGAAGTTTGCGAAGCCATGATAGACAGCAAAATCTCCGCGTTTATAGGACTGGGAGGCAATTTCCTGCGGGCTGCACCTGACCATCAACTGACCGAGCCGGCTTGGCGTGAAATCCCTTTGACCGTACAAATCGTGACCAAACTTAATCGCAGCGCGATTATTCATGGTCGTAAGGCGTATCTATTACCATGTCGCGGCCGCATCGAAATAGACGAACAGGTGAGCGGCGCTCAAGCCGTATCCGTGGAAGACAGCACTGGTCGCATGCATGGTTCACGCGGTTTGATCTCGCCGGCTGCCGACACCCTTCTGTCCGAACCGGCCATTGTTGCCGGACTCGCGAAAAACATCCTTGAGCCCAATCCCACAATAGATTGGGATGCCTGGGTTGGCGACTACAGCCTGATTCGTAATGCCATCGCACAAACTTATCCAGAGACCTTTCACGATTTTAATGAACGGATGTGGACACCCGGGGGCTTTGCACGACCGCTCCCAGCGCGCGAACGGATCTGGAAAACCGACAACGGCAAAGCCAATTTTTTTACGCCAGCCTCACTCAATCCTCACGTTGATTTACCGTTCTTGTCTGCTGATACGTTGCGACTGACAACAACAAGAGGCGACAATCAATTTAATACCACCGTGTATTCACTAGACGATCGCTTCCGTGGTGTATTCGGAACACGGCGCGTTCTGTTAATGAACAAGACGGACATGGAAGCAAGAGACCTGCAAGAAGGCGACTTTGTGACCGCGCAGACGGATGTGAATGACGAAATCATTCGTCGCGTGCAACGGTTGCGAGTCCAGCCTTTTGATATTCCGAAGGGATGTGTGGCCGGTTACTTTCCAGAACTCAATCCACTTGTACCCCTTTGGCATCATGCCAAAGGCAGCAAAGTGCCGGCATCCAAAGCTATCCCGATTCGTCTCACTCTTGAATATAGAGCACAGAATGAGCAATCTCTTTAGTCACACTGAGGAGACTTTTCTGCAGCTTAAGAAGTCCTCGCCTTACAGATAGATTGAATCGCGGGCCCTTCACCGCCTTTTTACATCTCACGCGTCGCAGTTCAGGCTGACGACGCGTTTTGCCATCCATTGCGCGCTACCGCACAGTATTTTTCCTATTACGTTCCTAAGGTGTAACACCCAAGCAGCACCTGTTCTGGATCGCGAAGCAACCGAACCAATACTGGCAGTCGACATGGCAACAGCCCATTTCCATCCATAGAAGGAGCACGGCATGATTTCCTCAGGCACTGCCAGCAATAATTACCATCCGACTTACCGTCATCTACCCGGTCCGCTGCACGCGATATTGATTGCGGGGACGGTGCCCTTGTTTTTGGGCGCCCTGCTGAGTGACATCGCTTATTTCCAAACCTACCAGATCCAGTGGAGCAACTTTGCGTCCTGGCTGATTGCAGGCGGCCTGCTGTTCTGCGGCTTGGCCCTAGTGTTTGCCATCATCAATCTGCTGATGGCACGGCGCAAGAGCGGACGCCCCCTGACGTACTTCCTGTTGGTGTTGGGCACCTGGATCATCGGACTGATCAACGCGTTTGAACACGCCAAAGACGCGTGGGCGGCCATGCCATCCAGCCTTATTCTTTCCATCATCGTCACTGTGCTGGCGTGCGCGACCACATGGTTGGCACTGACAGGCCTACGTTCAGGAGAAGCAGAATGAAACACGCAAGCACACTGGCTGTCCTGAGCATGACGCTGTTACTAAGCGCATGCGGCAACGATGACGACACCACACTGGCGCGCGGCGCCGATCCAAAACTGCCGGAGCCGCAACGCGGCTTGCTACCTTCCATGAAGATCGCCAAGCCGGTGAACTGGGGGGAAGAAAAACCAACCGTGCCTGACGGTTTTACCGTGACGGCCATCGCCACCGATCTCAAGATCCCGCGCCAGACTTTGATATTGCCTAATGGCGATATTCTTGTGGCGGAAGGCCGTGGTGGCAACGCAGCCAAACTCAAGCCAAAGGATGTGATCGCTGGTTACATCAAGGCGCAGGGCAATACCAAGGTCAAAGGCGGCAATCGCCTGACCTTGCTGAGAGATGCCGACGGTGATGGCAATTACGAGGTACAAACCGTCTTCGCTGAAGACCTCAACGCCCCTTACGGCCTGGCCTTTGCCAATGACAAAATCTATGTCGCCAATCAGGATGCCCTGGTCAGCTTCGATTACAAAACCGGGCAGACGCAAGCCAGCGGCAAGCCGACCAAGCTCACCGACCTGCCTTCCGAAGTCAATCATCACTGGACAAAGGCGCTGACGATCAGCCCGGACGGCCGCTTCCTCTATGTGGGTATCGGCTCCAACAGCAATATCACCGAACGCGGGATGGAAGTCGAACTCGATCGAGCCCGGGTATGGCAGGTCGACGCGCAAACAGGGGCAACAAAAACCTATGCCACCGGACTTCGCAATCCGACCGCGCTGGCCATCCAGCCCGGTACCGGGCAACTGTGGGCGGTGGTCAATGAACGCGACGAGCTTGGCCCCGATCTGGTACCGGATTACCTGACCTCGGTGCGCGAAGGTGCATTCTACGGCTGGCCCTATAGCTACTGGGGCCAACACGTTGACACACGGGCGCAACCACAAGACCCAGAAAAAGTCGCGTCTGCCGTCAAACCCGACTACAGCCTCGGATCGCACGTTGCAGCCCTTGGACTGCACTTTTCATCACCAGCGATGGGCGCCAACTATGCCGAAGGCGTCTTTATCGGTGAGCACGGCAGCTGGAATCGCGCTCAGCCTGTCGGTTACAAAGTGATCTTCGTGCCCTTTAGCAAAGGCCGCCCTTCCGGCGAGCCCATCGACTTTGCGACCGGCTTCTTCGGTGCAGATGGCAACACCCGCGGTCGGCCGGTCGGTGTCACCGTCGACCCTCGTGGTGCGTTGATCATTGCAGATGATCTGGCAAATACCGTGTGGAGAGTATCGCGTAATCGTTAAGGACGTTGGCTGGCCGGCAAGAAATGGCGACAAGTGTCAAGACTCAAATGGCGTAATGACTTAGCAGTGACCCTGCAAGGTCTTACAGAAATGCAGGCCTTTGTCTGATAGTGAATGCGGTCGGATCGGGATAGCTTGGCTCCATACCAACTAGGAGAGCCAAATGCCATCCCTGCTACGAAAAGCATCCCCAACTATTACCGACATGATTCGGTTCGATCACTCACACACGCTGCTGACCTATCACCAATACACCAAGGACAAGATGGCCATGACGCGCCGTGCGCTGGCCGAAACGATATGTTCGGCGCTGGAAATACACGCCACGCTGGAAGAAGAGATTTTTTATCCGGCGCTCCACCGGATCGTTCATAACGAATCCGTTCTCGAAAAAAGTGAGCCCGAGCACGACGCCATGCGTGCGCTTATCGCAGACATTCGTGTTACCGATCCGGCGTCTCCCGTACATGCTGAGCTCGTGCATCGATTGATGCGTGATGTCATCCATCACGTTGCTGACGAAGAATCTGTCCTGCTCAAGATCGCAGAAGAACGTATGACAAAGGCGGACTTAAAAGAGCTGGGTGCAAACATGACGAAACGACGGCTGGAGCTGCTTGCGCCGCAAGCAGGGAAAATTGCGGTCAATACCATTGTTGGTTTCTCTGGCAGTACGGCCGCCAAAGCGGTCGGTGCGGTAGCGGCTATTGGTGCATTGGGCTTTTTTGTGCAAAAGAAAAGTTCGTTGAAGTCTGCGCAATGACGACTTAATTGGCGGCCGCAACTCCCTCGCCTCTGCGCAATCTTGTACGAAAGATTGCATGTTCTGATTGTCTTATCTGGGACTTAAATCTGCCAGCGCATCATGCTTTCGTTTTTTCGAAAACATCAGGCATGGTCTGCTCAGTGCATGTCTCGTCGTCGCTCATCTAAAAGGAATCATCATGCGTGCATTGACATATCAAGGTAGCAAAGACGTCCGGGTTGAGACTGTTCCCGATCCGATTCTGCAGGAGGCCGACGATATTATTCTTCGCGTGACGGCGACGGCAATCTGCGGGTCCGATCTACATCTCTATCGCGGCAAGGTTCCGACGGTAGAAGACGGCGATATTTTTGGACACGAATTCATGGGTGTGGTGGAAGATGCAGGCAGTGCCGTCACGGCCGTGCAAAAAGGCGACCGCGTGGTGGTGCCATTTGTGATCGCATGTGGCGAATGTTTTTTCTGTGCGCTCGAACAATATTCTGCCTGCGAGACGACCAACGATGGTCCCGGTGGCGCATTGAACAAAAAGCATATCAAGCCGCCTGCTGCCCTGTTCGGATTCAGTCGCTTGTATGGTGGGATTCCTGGTGGGCAGGCCGAATATGTACGTGTACCCAAGGCCAATGTCGGGCCGTTCAG
>Ga0308164_10005251_pt1 | contig 10552 bp, 15 predicted proteins | sample PhyTR2_FD_201031 | JGI IMG/M metagenome (GOLD analysis project Ga0308164, IMG submission 201031) | Phyllosphere microbial communities from UC Gill Tract Community Farm, Albany, California, United States - DLSLT.R2 | ecosystem: Host-associated > Plants > Phyllosphere > Unclassified | place: USA... | reverse complement strand
TCCTTGCCACGCCCACCATTGTTTCTGGCGGAGTTCAGCCATTTTTGGCTACTCCGCCCGAAATAAGTTTCAGACTTGACCCAGTCTGTCCGGTGTCCTTCCGGTGGAAGGCACCCGGAACAAAGCTCTCGATTTCGTCGATGATGCCCTCCAAGGCGGTTACAGCATTTGACAGATGCTCGGGGCGGAAAGCCGCGTAAAGGTCCGTTACAGCGTCTAGCTTGCGGTGACCCATCATAAGCTCGATCTCTTCCGCCGGCACTCGGCGATCGCGCAGCAGCTGCGCGACGGAACGACGAATCAGCTTCATCCCGCTTTCACCATCCCCCGGCAGATTGAGTTCGATCGCCATGCCCCGCCATGCCGATCGCACGGTCGAGACAGGCACGAACTTTCCAGTGACATTGTCGAGATGCTCGGCAAACTGCCACGGCACGCGAACCGTTGCCCGATATTTTTTGGTCTGCCGCCGCCCCTTCGGGTTCAGGTCCAGCACGCGACGCTGACTGTTCCATTGCCCGCGGTCTGCGGCCGTTGATATCTCGTGGGCGGCATCGGGCCGGGCCAGTGTTGAAACGGATGCGATCAGGAAGCGATGTAGCCCGGCGCCGTCACTCTGGCGCCTGCGGCTAAGTGCGTACCGGAACATGGCTGCGAGCTCGGGCACTGTAGCGCGATGCTGCGGGGTCGCAGAAAGCTCCTTGAGGGGGATAGGCCGAAAGCACGCCGGCCTTGGAGCGTCGCCGCGCCGATGCGCCGCGTTGATGACCGCGGCTAACTGAATGACGCTGTTTTCAACCGTCGATGCGGATCGAGGGCGGTGATTACCCCCGGTGCTCACGATCGGCTGAGTCGTCAGCCAGGTACGGAAACGCTGTACCCATTCATCGTTGACCTGCTCGCAGGCGACCGCCGCGCTGGGCAGGGTCGCGATGTACCGGACGACGTGCGCCAACCTCGCCGCGATCGCTTCGGATGAAGCGCGCAGCTGGCCGTGAAGGATCTGATAGTTCGAGATTGCGTCGGTCACGAGAAAGCCAGACGCCACGGCACGTTGCTGCCCGCAAGTAGGGCAAATCGACGCACCGCGATCGCGCTCAAGATAATGGGCATCTAGGCGGTGCCTTGCCTGCTCAACGTCCGCTGTGCGCGTAGAAGTGCTTCGTTCGCGTCCCCGCTCGGGATCGTACCAGAAGATGGCAAGGAACGGGGAGCGAAGGGAGCCGTCAAGCTTTCGATCCCAGCCAAGCCAGAATTGCCCCCGTCGATAGAGTTCCTTCGGCTCACGCGGCATCGAGCCTGCTCCCTAAGTGCTTTTTCGGCTGCCTCATGTAATACGGCGTAGCCGCCGATAGACGCGAGTAGGTCAAGATCAACGTCTGACAATCGCAATCCGCGGCCCGCCTGAAGCGCGCGCGACCAGCGGCGGTCTAGGTCGACCAGGTCGTTCACGCTGCGAGCGTCATTTCGACTGCGTCATCCAGGCCCTGCGTCAGCACGGTTGCCAATGCGCGCAGCTCCTCAACATCAAGCGATCGCGAACTTCGTAAGAAGGTCGCAGCTGGATCATACGATGTATCGTTCTGACGGACATATGCGAGCGTCCAGGTAACGCCCGGACTGTCGATCACAATACGAGCTTCATGTCCTGGCCGACTGATTTGCAATAGCAGGTGATCAACGATCGTGGACTCCACCCCGTGCGAAAGCTCGCCGGTTCCGTGGAGCCGCGGCGATCGCATGAGCCGTGTAAAGATTGCCTCGACCACCGCGCCGAGCGAACGCGACGTCTCATCATTGCTGAGAATAGCGTGGGGCGGTGGGGTTATCTTCCCATCAGGGCAACGTTTGCCCCTTTTAGCGGGAGTGCCGTCCGATAGCTGACTGCCATACGAGGTCAGAGGCATGTCGTATAGAAGCGGAACGTTTGTCGCGGCAGCTTCGTGGTCGTCATCGTACATCAACGCGAGCAGGAGATTGGTCGCGTCCTTCGGCGTCATGTGAGGAGCGCCACGTCCCCGCGGTCCCGTTGTAAGCAGCCTTGCGCCGCGTAGAACGACAGCCGCGTTCTTCACCGATTTTTCAGGGACTTGGAGCGCCGCAGCGAAGCCGGGGATCATCTGGGAGAGTCTAGCCATTTTTGAGGTTTAACTCTGAAATTATTTTGAGGTCAAGCCGCAAAATGGAAGCTTGGGGGCTTTTCCAATGCGAGTATGGTGTTGGTTGCCGCGGTCTCTTTCCATGTGAAAAGCCCCGCTGCCGGGGTCTCCTCAATTATGAGGAGGCCGGGCGGGGCAGGGTGTCAGGCAGCAATGTGTTCGAGGTCGTCGCCAATCCGATCTGCGAAGCGCGTCAAACCCGCCAGGGCGTTGCTCAGAAGATCTCCTTCGACGGTGTCGTCCGCGTAGGACACTGCGAGTTGCATAAGGGCTGACAATTCTCGCAGCGCTCCTGCGGTGCGACCAACGGCGCATTTCTCCGCGGGGCTCATGCGCGAGCCTCCGAGGCTGCGATATCGGTTACGACGGATAGTGCCCTCATCGACCATTCTGAACCGTCCGATGCTGCCTCGTACCAGATGGCAAATTCTCGCATCGTGGTCGGTGTAGCCGCGCGCAATTCCCTATCAGCCTCGAGAAAAGCTTCCTCCTCGCGATCAAACTTGGCTGGATCGTCCCATTCAATCGTGTCGGGGAGGGCAATGAAGCGCGCTTTGGCGGCAAGGTATTTCGCGTAAACCCCCGATGGGGCGGGCGGCATTGATGCGACGACGATTGCGGGCATAACGACGGCAACGCCAGCCAATCCGGCGAATCCAAACAGCGCTCGACGCGTAGGGGCATTGGCCGCGGCGATGCGCGGCTCTAGTAGAGCGGTAGCCATGATCGTTCTCCTGGAACGGTTGCGGTTAGAGCCGGGCGGTCGTTGATCGCTTCCGTTCGGCTCGTTTTCGTGTTAACGTCAAAAGATGGATCAGTCAATTCGCGTTTACACGAAAAAGGCTCGCGCTGAAGCTCCGGGAACAATGGTAGGCGTGCGGTTGCAACCGGATGAGCTGGAGTTGCTGGATCTTTGGATCTTGGCAAACGGCGAGATGACCCGCCCGGAAGCGCTGCGGCGGATATTAAAACTGGTGGCTATTCGCATGCCTACTTGATCGCGCGCGGCTTTCCCGAACTTGTTGAGTTGACTCTGCCCTGTAGGTTCTGGCCTTCTCTCGGGCATGACAGGAACCTTCATAGCCTACATCGATGAGTCCGGATCCGAAGGGGGCGAGCATGGCAAGGGCGCGAGCGAATGGTTCGGCCTTACGGCAGTCGTAACTACCCAGGAACACGTCGGTCAGTTGACGGAGCGGATCGCCGCGTTCAGGGCTGAATATAAAAAGTCACCGGATTGGTCTTTTAAATTTACCGGGCTAGATCCGAAGCGAAAGATCAGAATAGCTCAGGCACTTGCGGAATTACCGGTGAGGATTACGAGCATACTCGTACATAAACCGTCGCTCACAAACGAGAAGCTTCGCTGCGACCATAAGAGATTGTATTTCTATTACGGAAAGTTTCTTATAGAGCGTATATCCTGGATATGCCGTGACGCGAAAGCTGCGGCAAATTCCGATAAGCGATGCGAGCTTGTTTTTTCTAAGCGTAACAAATTTCCCTATGACGAGCTACGCGATTATATCAGAGGTCTTCGAAGGACTGACCCTAAATCGCGAGCCGTTTGGGAGCATATAGACGCTGACTTATTAACAGCGATTTCGCACTATGACTCGGACGGTTGCATCTTCGCTGACGCTGCTGCGAGCGCTCTCACGTTAGCTGTTGAAGAAACCGAGTTCGGTATTACGGACTGGCGACCTCAGATCGAATTACTTCGCTCGTACTACGCTCCAGCCAAAGTCTACCGCGGTAACAGTATAAAGATTTTCCCTTCCGAAGCCGAAGGTTCCCCGCTTACTGATCCAAGATTAGCGTGGATGCGGTTTTATTACGGATTTTGATGTCAACGCCGCCCTAGGTTCTGCGCCGTTGGCAGAAACCATCAAAGGGCGGCGGTGCTAGTTCTAGGTGTCTACTGACCCCTCTGACCCGCGTGACAAAAAGAGATATGATTCACCAGTGGCACTCGGTCAAGCCGGGTTTCGCGTCAATCTGCCAATAAGTGACGCGTATTGCACAAGCGCCTTGCCCGTCACGCGATCAGCGCCCCGAGCCTCGTCAGCCGCTTCCGGGGTTCGCACGCACCATCCAGTAGAGCTGTAGAGCCGCATCGAACGTCGGCGCAGTCGCCAACCGCCGGTATGGTTCCCTCCGCGCTGGGGTTGTGTGTCCGACGGCTCCAAATGTGGGGCCGTCTAGCTGCCGCAAGGGATCGCTTCCGCGCGAGTGCGGCATTGCCGGAACAGGCGCGCCGTTATTCGGCTCACCTAAGCCAGTCCCCCTCCAGCAAGGGGATCGCTTCCGCGCGTGTGCCGCTATTGCGGTTCGGCATTTGCCGGTGATAGCCCAGCACAATGAACCTACGCGAACTTGCCAACGAAGAGTCAAACCGGCTTTCCAACCTTCTTCTTGGCTTTACGGTCGCTGCGATCGCATTCGGGGCGCACGAGGTCAGCCAGTGGGATCCATCATGGCCAGCGGCAATTGCCGGTCTCGCGGGTATCGTTTGGGCTGGCAGTTTCCTGGCCGGTATCGCTCGAGGTCATGCAATTCACGATGCAATTCGGCTTAACGCGGCGATTAACGAAATTGGACCCCAGCATCCCAGGCTCGCAGAAGTAAATGGTATGTTTGATCTCGCCAGCCGCCGAGCTGGCCGGGCCTATTTCCATCAGCGGTGGTCGTTGTTCGCTGGTGCGGCTCTGTTTGCGCTCGCGGCTGGCGGTCATGTCTACGAGCGGAGTAATCCGGCGAACGATCGCCGCTGCCTAGCGATCCAACGCGATATGCTTTCATCGTTGCCGCTTCGTCCAGATGATCCAGAATTGTTCAAGGCGCTAGGTTGTAAGCCTCAGGGCGATGGAAGCGTTTATGCGGTATCCGAACGGCCAATCAAGAAGCTTACAAACGCCGCACACGCCCCGAACATATAAACGGCGTCAATCTGGTCCACTGCAGGGGAGCCCTCGAATACCTGTGCATGTCGGATGCCCTGCTCGTCAGACGAATAGTTGTAGAGCGCTTCCAAACCTCGTGACAGGTTGGGATTCATGTGCCCTTGTGACCTAATTTTCTTCAAAGCGTCAGACAGTGTCTTAGCTGTAGGCTCGATCACCTTTGAGAGTGACTCTACGGCATGAACGCTTTCACGGATCGAACCCGCCCAGTCGCCGGCGGTGAGAAGCGTTCCGGCGCTGCGAAGATGTTGCCGCGCTCCTCCGTACTCAGTCCCCCGCAGATCGGCGAAAGCCGCGGCAATGGTCTGCCCCTCTTCCGTACTAGCGGCCGGGAAAATTGTTTTATCAGCAATACGGTAGGCTAATCGAGATTCCTCAAATATGCCGGCAAAGGCTCTCTCTAAATACTCTAGGCCGGGTTCTCGCATTAGGAACGTGAGAAAGTCAAAGAGGTGGGATGTTGTCCAATCCCAGACTACACCTTTTATGAATGACAAGCGGGCATTAAGCGTCTGGTCGAGTTCATCCAGAGGCAAGAACTTACGCCGAACATGCCAGTTTTGGAATGCCTTACGCCATGCATCAGCGGGCCAGACTTCAAACCCGGTTACTTGATCTTGCCTAGGGCTGAGCGTCACCAACCTCAGAACGTACTGCCAAAGGATTGCGCGGCACTCTTGGGATACTTCTCCCAGTGCGACCGGAGACGGGAGTGGGTCCAGACCTTCAGCTTGGCGGAAAGTTATATTACGACGGTCGGATTCGGTCATACCTGGAAAAGGCGTCAGCAGTCGAAGCACGTCAATACCAAAAAGCGGAAGGGGTGCGACCTAGCTCCATTAATCGCTGAAGGGAGCATCGTGCCTCACCCGGCCGGGCGTGGGCTTGTCGTTATCGATTGCGCCGCTGAAGCCTCATTAGGGGGAGGGTTTACTGGATAGCGGTGTGTGCCTCAATTGCTGGTCCACAGTCTCCGAAACAGGCGACTAGGACGGTCGCAGGCTCAAAGCCTGTGTCGATCGGCCACGCGAGCCAAGCACCTTCATAACGCCTGCCCCTGACGGTCCACGGCCCGGGGAGCTCGTCTAAGACGTGCTGCCCTCGATCGGCTTCTGCCATCGGAACCATAGCCATCAGCAAGTTAAACGCCGCGGATCGACCCGGCGCGGTAACCAGGTGCTGCGGCTTGAACGGGTTACTCATCTTTGCCGCCGTAGTCAGCGACGAGGTAGGAGCGCCCCGCTTTGCGCCGCCGCCGCTCTTTCGGCCGATTCATGTCAGCGATGCGCGTCTCGAGCGCCGCAACCTGCGCTTTGAGCGCTGCGACTTCTCCAATGCTGGCCTGGGGAGCGGGAGGCGGCGGCGCACGTGCTGTTGCCGGCTCGGGCTCATCGGGGGCCTCGCGCAACCATGCCGGAATCGCTTCGGGGTCGGTTGGAGCGCGATTGGCCCATTCGAGCGACGTTTCTCGGCGGGGCTGCGCAAGCGTTGCGTTAGCGCTCGCCAGTGCCGCTTCCGCCCTCTCGCCCGCGGTCGTCACCACGTTGCACCCGTGATGTATTGGACGCCGCCGTCGAGCATCGAGGCCCACGCACAAGGCAGGATCATGCGCAATGCGATCAGGTCGTTTTGGAAGGCGCTGCGAACTGGTGCGGCCACCGTGTTCGGGGTGCCCGCCGACGCAATCGGGAGCGGTGCGGCGTCTTCCCAGTGCAGGACCGCCTCCTTCGATAGATCGATCGCGGGAACGCCGTTGAACCCTGTCGCCAGCGCCGCCGCGTCGACAGCGACGATTGTGCCAGCTGCGAGCGACGGTGCGTCAATGATCGGATATCGGAACCCGTTGGCGAGGATCGTCACGGCGGACGCCTGCCGGGGGTTCATGAGGAATACGACGTTCGTGCCGCCGCCGGCGTCCGCGATTGCGCCGACAAGGTTCGCGGTGTCCTTCGCCAAGGCGTTCGTGCCGCCGCCGGTAGTCGCGGTGATCGCCGTCACCCCGTTGAGCAGGCCCGCGGGTCGGATCTCGGTGGCGTCCGCGCTCGACAGCACCGCGACATCCAGCGCGTGCCCGGCGGTCTCCGTCATAACGAGGCGGATCAGCGCCTCGGCGTCGGGCGCCGATCGATTGGCGAGCTCGCTCGTAATACCCGCGAGCATCATCATCTTTCGGACAGGGCCCAGCACAGTTGCGCTCGTGATGCCCATGCCGACGGGGGCGGGCATTCCTTCGCCGACGAACACGGGATCCGGAAAACCGATCAGCCTCGGGATCGTAGCCTGCGCGTTCGTAGCGACGTCGAGGTTCACCGCTAGGTCGAATAGCTGCGCCGCCGCGCTCCGTGGCCTGAGACTGCGCAGGAATTCGATCCCGGCCGAATTGCCGAGCGCCTGTACGCCGTTGCTGGTCGTCGTCATGGGCGCGACGGCCGCGCGCATCACCGTCTGGACGCCCGCCTTGTCGAGATCGGGCCATAGCTTCGCGATCGCGTGATCGACATAGGGCGAAACCCCTAGACCGCACATGGCGAGCGCCGTGGCGTGTCGGTAGAAGTTCTTGAGCGGATCGACGCGCGGCCGCTCGCTGGGGAGGAATGGTGTGGTCATGGCCGAACCCTATGCGATGAGTGATCCGATCGGGCGTGACGCGTCACGGTTTATTCACTCGCCCAGCGCCGCGCCCATTCTGCGACGACCGCGGCAATCTGTTGCTCCACCCGCGTCGGGTCGAGCGCCTGCGATTCGGTAAGCTGGCCGGACTCGATCAGCGCGAGCAACACGGCATCGCCCGCTGGCACTCGATAGACCGCTACCCCGTCGCGCTGCCGCTTTCGGTAGCGGCGCTGGCGATCGGCGTGCGTGTTCGCATGGTCGGCCATAGTGCGTCCGATCACGAGCTAGAGGGAGCGATTTCCGCCGCTGGCGGCAAAGTACGCACCGGTTCGCACATGGTTCGCATTGCGTACCGAGTGCAAACCAGGTGCGAACCCCTCGAAAACGGCCGTTTTCTGCGGGTTTCGAGCGGATTTAACGTGTTTGAATTGTACACATCTCTTTGAATAAGTATGCACTCTGCGAACTTTGAATACTTGCTCGAACAAAGTAACTCCGTACGGCCGCCGCCAGTAAAATGACAGTAATCAGCCGGTTGTCGTCGATTAGGATATGGTGCGGAGGGGGTCGCGGTGGTTCGCACTAAGTTCGCAGGCGGCGTCAAAGTTCGCACCTTGTATTTCCCCAGCAGGAAAAATTCTGTGCGTGAGAGACCGAGGGGTCCAAGCCACGGCCTTCGCGAGAGATTGCAGGCTGCCCCCCCCGGGCTCACTGGCGTAAATAACGCACGCACAAGGGTCACGTTGGCTCGCCACTGGCATTGCCAGGCTCGCCAATCGGCGGAGGATTATGGAACGCCTCCAGTGCTTCCTGCACCGCATGAAGTAGCATCGAGCTGGTCGCGGTCGCCTTCCCGAAGGTTGACGCTTCTTGCACGATCTCAGCGGCCGCGAGGAGCATCGAGCGCACGGCAAGATCAGCGTCTCCGTCGAGCATCTCGACCACCTTGCACAGCACGTCGAGGGCGACGTCTCCTAAGGCAAGGTCATCGCCGCGCTCGGCAACTTTAGAGATCGCGCCGAAGCGGCCTTGAAGCACGTTCGTCATTGCGCTTCCTCGGTCATCGTAAGGTCCGGAGCTCCCGGCTCCAGGTTGAACGTGCTGCCGTCTGCACGGCAGCGCATCGCCAAACCGAATTTGCGCATGTTCCGGTTGAATGCGGCGATGTCCGAGGCTGGTATGCGATCCTCTTCGGGGGCAACGTCAGCAACGATACGCTCCCACGGTCTCACGTTCTGGTCTCGCCGGGACTGCCCATCGATGACCTGCGCCATCGCCTCGAGGCGGTAAGTCTCTTCCCGGCGTGTCGCGACCAATGGGTCAGCAATGGCCCGTATCTGGCCCACTGCTGGCATGAAGCCGCGTTCCGATCGCTTGATCGCCTCATCAATCGAATGCGCTAGAATGTCATGCGGTAGGTCCCAAAGCAGCCGGCCAGTCTCCTGCAGCCAAGCAGCGGCCCGGTCCGGATCCTTCTCATGTCCGTGGGCCATTGCCATGCTGGAAAGCCGCTTCTTCAACCAGTCACGAGGGCAGGGAGCGAGGGATGATCGATAGACGCGAGCGCCTTCGACCACCTGCCGGCGTTCCTCGCTCGATACGATCGAGAACATCGCATCGGCGGCGTTCCAGGGAGTGCTGCGAAACCGGTTGTCAGCCAAAGTCGACGCGATCGTGGGCGGCAAGGACGGCGTCGCCGACGGAGTGATGATTTGCCGGCGATCGTCGAGTCGAGCGAGATTGTTCATTTTGGGAATCCTTGATTGGGAAGAGGCCGAGCCAAAGCTCGCGCGTCGATTGGTCGAGGACATCGCCAGGCGGATGGCCTGCGTCGGCAAGCTTCCGAAGCTGCTCAATGCTGAGGGCAAGCGCCCGGCCGGTCGGTTTCGCGCCCTTCGTCCGGCGCATTTCCAGCCAGCCTTCCCAAGCTTCCACTGGCACCCAATCCGGCAGCTTTACGTCAATTTGAGGTAATTGCGGTGAGGACCGCGCGCGCCTCTTCGGAGAAGACGAAGTCTTCGAAGAAGATTGGTTGTTCTTGGCTATTAGGGTGTCTGTGGGACGGGTCTTGGAAGCGTTTGTGACGGGCGTCGGATCGACGGGCGTCACACTGACGCCCGTCGCACTGACGGGTTTGGGATCAGTTAGGACCGGGTGAACGGTATAGATGGCAGTATCGTGCCGGCGCTGGCGCTGAGTGATATGCCCAGCGTCAACCAGACGACGGATAGCCCGCTGGACCGTGCGTTCGGACTTGCCAAGCTTCTCGACCAGGTGCGCGATCGAGGGCCACGCCTTGCCATCCTTCGCCATGAAGGCGAGGCGGACCAGTACTGCGCGCTCGTGTTCGTCTAAGCCGGGTACGTCGTAGGCGTCACGAATGAGGTCAAAGCCATCTCTCACGGCAGGAGCCTTGAGAATGATGCCAGACACGATTTGCGGTTCGGAGCAGCTATGCTATTTATCGTTTGCCCGCCCGCCTGGTGAGCCAATTCAGCCCCCGCTCCGGTTGCCGCCGGCGCGGGGGTTTCTCGTTCAGGCGGAGGCGGGGGGCGGTACGGCGTTCGCGCGCGAATATCGTTCGCCAGGAACGCTCCGGTGTCGCTCCGGTGAAACTCATCGATTTTCGCGGTTTGTTCGCGGGTCGTTCTGTTGACGTGAACGCTAAGAATGGCGGAGTTGAGCCATTCCCGAGCCCTGTCACTGTGTTGACATCGCAGGGGTCGCAAGTTCAATCCTTGCCACGCCCACCATGGAATTGACCCTACCCGGTCTTTCTCGTCTTTGTAGACAGAAAGCCGGGTAGGGATAATTCGA
>Ga0308164_10005250_pt1 | contig 10553 bp, 6 predicted proteins | sample PhyTR2_FD_201031 | JGI IMG/M metagenome (GOLD analysis project Ga0308164, IMG submission 201031) | Phyllosphere microbial communities from UC Gill Tract Community Farm, Albany, California, United States - DLSLT.R2 | ecosystem: Host-associated > Plants > Phyllosphere > Unclassified | place: USA... | reverse complement strand
TGTTGGCGAGCACCCGTTGCGCACCTTCGTGCCGAGTACACAGACGCTCGGGATCACCGCTGCCAATGATGATGCCCAGATAGTCCATGACATTGACGTTATAGGGCAGAATCGCCATGGCGCGGTCGACGATGTCCTGAGCCAGGTCGCGATCAAGCGCAAACATGAAGAACTCCCGGTACCACGAGGGGCTTGGAGTGAGTAGGCATGCGGATACATTTTATTGAAGTTATTGAGCCAGCGAGTGTGCCTGAAACCACTGTTGAGCGCGATGCGCGTGGCGCAGAGCCCACGCAGCCTGCAGCCGCCCACTCTCTGCGGGGAGGCCTCACCACGTCTTCGACGCAGCGCTGTGGCGCAGCAAACCGCCTCTTATCAAACAACCTGTAAACCACTGAAGAAACTGGATTTTGTGGGAGCGGACCGGGCGGCGTTCCGTTTGTCCGCGAAAGGCCAGTACATCCGACGCATATGCGGTGGCTGAAATAGTGCATTCGCGGACAAGTCCGCTCCCACCTAGTTTGCTGCGCGACAGCGCTACGTCAAAGACGTAGTGGCGCCTCCCACAGGGTATGCATTCAGTCAGATACTTACGTTTTGGCTCCGTTTTGCGCGTCTTCCAGACTTGTGTATAACGATGAGCGCAGACCGTGCGCCACCCTCTGCATGACTCAATCAACCCCGCCAGACCCAGGGCTTCCAGGACTTGATCAGATCCCGACTCGCCAGCCTGCTGTCCCTGCTCACGCTTTCAGCCTGCACCTCGATGGCCGAGAGTGAAGACCCTACCCGACGCTTCGAGGATTACCGTCAGCAGACCCGGGAACTGATCCGCTCCCAGCGTACTTTCCAGACGTCCGACCACGAAGCCGAACTGAACTGGAATGCGCCGCAGCAGTGGACGCCGAGCGGTGAGATCAAAGGCGGCGTGCTGATGGTGCACGGCCTGGGGGATTCACCCTGGTCATTTCACGACGTCGGTCAGCGACTGGCCGATCAGGGGTTTGTGGTCCGCACCGTGCTGCTGCCCGGTCACGGCACCAAGCCCGAAGATATGCTCGACGTGACGCTCGAGCAATGGCAGCAGGTGGTCCGCGAGCAGGCAAACCTGCTCGGCAAGGAAGTGCCCAAGGTGTATCTGGGCGGTTTTTCCACCGGTGCCAATCTGGTGCTGGACTACGCCTACGACCATGAAGAGATTGCCGGGCTGCTGCTGTTCTCCCCCGCCTTTCGCTCCGACAGCGGTTATGCCTGGCTGACACCCTGGATCGGCTGGGCAAGGCCATGGCTGCTTGCGTACCCCAAGGACGGCCTGCGGCCGATGCAGACGCCGCTGCGTTACATGAATGTGCCCACCAACGGGTTCGCCCAGTTCTACCGCAGCAGTGCTCTGGCTCAGAATCGCCTGCTCAGACGGAAATATGACAAGCCGGTGTTCATTGCCATCGCCCAGCACGACTCGGTGCTGGACACCGCCTACGTACTGGACACCTTCAACGAACGCTTCAGCCACCCGGACAGCCGCCTGATCTGGTACGGCGACCTGCCCGCCAAGGCTGCGCGTACCTCACGGGTCGAGGTGCGCACCGACTACCTGCCGGACTACCGCATCAGCCGCTTTTCGCACATGGGCCTGCTGTTTTCCCCGGACAACCCGCTGTACGGCGTCAATGGCACGCAGCGAGTCTGCTGGAACGGCCAGGCCGACGAGGACACCGCGAAATGCATGGAGGGCGAGCCGGTCTGGTACTCGGACTGGGGTTACCGCGAGCCGGGCAAGATCCACTCACGACTGACCTTCAATCCCTATTTCGACTGGCAGATGCAACTGATGCTGGGCGTACTCAAGGATGCGGACGAGGGCTAATCCTGCGGCACCAGACGCTCACGGCTGTTGCTCAGGTGGGTCCACATGGCTGCACGCGCCGCGTCCGGGTCCTTGCGACGGATGGCGCTGAGCAATGCTTCGTGTTCCAGGTTGGCCAGATAGCCCTGATGCGCCAGGTTATTGCCCGCTCGCTCGCTCGAGGCAATGCGGCTGCGCGGAATGATTGCGCTGCCCAGGTGCTGCATGATTTCCATGAAATACGGATTGCCGGTCGCTTCGGCGATCAGCATGTGAAAACGCTTGTCCGCCTCGACGCAACTGTCATCGTTGGCCAGCAGGTCCTGATAGTCGTCCAGCGCCTGACGCATGGCCGCCAGTTGCTCTTCCGTACGACGCACCGCCGCCAGCGCCACAGCCTGGGTTTCAAGGCCGATTCGCAGTTCGATGATGTCGCGCACCCGCGACACGGTTTCGACCTTCAGGCGCAACCCCGTCTGGTCGCCGCGCTCCAGCACAAAGGTGCCGATGCCATGATGGGTCACTACCAGCCCCGAGGCCTGCAACTTGGAAATCGCCTCGCGCACCACCGTGCGGCTGACTCCGTGTTCACGGACGATCTGGTTTTCCGATGGCAGCTTCTCGCCCGGCGCAATCTTGCCCAGCAGGATGCGCTGACTCAGTTCGGTGACCAGATCAGTGGCCAGACTGTGCTGGCGGCGTTTGGGTGCGGTGCTGGCGGGCTCTTGCATGAAGGTTGTCCTGACGTTGTCTGGCGCTTGTCTGATTGTGCGGCGTCTGGTGAACCCGTAACGCAGCGGCAAGGCTGACGAAGGCGCATGGGGCCTGAGTTTCAGGATCACCAGAACTTGTCTGACTTGTATTACAAGCTGGCCGGGCTTGTCAAAACTTCTACTGCCCTTCTGTCCATCTTTTTATGACGTGATACTCCAGGAAAAATGATGTTCGGTAACGGCCAACGATACTCACCCTGAGCGCAAAACCCTTGAAATGCTTGGCCTCCAATCACTGAAAGCTGAATCAGCTCCACGATAAACAACTGAAACCTCTCGTCGCTGGCTGCAAAAATTAATCGTGATCCGACCGTCGAGGGGGCTTGCGCAAGCGCATCCAACTTGTATGATGACCGATAATGCGAAGGACACACCTCGCACATACCCGCATAAAAACAACGAGTGGGAGATTCAATTGTGAGCACATCCAATTCCGGGATGGCCGCCGGCGCAGATTCGGTCCTGACTTCAGCCGTATCGAAAGTCAAACGTCATGTCCTGCCGCTTTTCGTCATCATGTTTATCGTCAACTACATCGACCGGGTGAACATCGGCTTCGTGCGCTCGCACATGGAGCACGATCTGGGCATCGGTGCTGCGGCCTACGGCCTGGGTGCCGGACTGTTCTTCATCGGTTATGCGTTGTTCGAGGTGCCTTCCAACATCCTGCTACAGAAAGTCGGCGCACGCATCTGGCTGACGCGGATCATGCTCACCTGGGGCCTGGTCGCGGCCTGCATGGCGTTCATCCAGAACGAAACCCACTTCTATATCCTGCGCTTTCTGCTGGGCTTGGCCGAAGCAGGCTTCTTTCCAGGCGTGATCTACTACTTCACCCGCTGGCTGCCAGGCGTTGAGCGTGGCAAGGCAATCGCCATCTTCCTCAGCGGCTCGGCCATCGCTTCGCTGATTTCCGGCCCGTTGTCAGGCCTGCTGTTGCAGATCACCGGGTTCGGCCTGAAAGGCTGGCAATGGATGTACTTCATCGAAGGCATGTTCTCGGTGGGCCTGTGTTTCTTCGTCTGGTTCTGGCTGGACTCCAAACCGCACGATGCCAAGTGGCTGACCCGTGAGGAACAGGACGCACTGGTCAACGCCATCGACGCCGAACAGGCCGCTCGCGAAGCCGCCACGCCAGTCAAGGCGTCCATTGGCAAGCTACTCAAGGACGGCCAGATCATCCTGTTCTGCCTGATCTACTTCTTCATACAGTTGACCATTTATGCGGCGACCTTCTGGCTGCCGAGCATCATCAGAAAAATGGGCAGCCTGACCGATTTCGAAGTCGGCATGTTCAACTCGATCCCATGGCTGCTGTCGATCATCGGCATGTACGCCTTCGCCACCCTGTCGGCCAAATGGAAACGCCAGCAGGCCTGGGTTGCTGCAGCGCTGCTGATTGCCGCGGCGGGCATGTTCATGTCCACCACGGGCAGCCCGATCTTTGCGTTCGTTGCCATCTGCTTTGCGGCACTGGGCTTCAAGTCGGCCTCATCACTGTTCTGGCCGATTCCCCAGGCTTATCTGGATGCCCGAATCGCCGCTGCGGTGATCGCGCTGATCAACTCGGTGGGCAACCTCGGCGGTTTCGTGGCACCGACCACCTTCGGCCTGCTGGAAGAGCACACCGGTTCGATTCAGGGCGGCCTTTATGGCCTGACTGCCACGTCGCTGATTGCCGCGGTCATTGTCTTCGCCGCTCGCAACACGCCAAAGCCAGGCGCGACGCCGGTCGCCGCTGTACAGACGCCTGCGACTCACTGACGCTCATTCCAACAACAATTTCGCACAGGATTTCACCATGAACGCTCAGCACTCCAACATCACTGCCAAGGCCCCTGTCATCACCGAGATGCAGGTCGTGCCGGTAGCGGGCCATGACGACATGCTGCTCAACCTCAGCGGCGCACACGGCCCCTACTTCACCCGCAACATCGTGATCCTCAAGGACAACGCAGGAAACACCGGCGTCGGCGAAGTGCCGGGCGGCGACCTGATCCGCCAGACCCTGGAAGACGCACGCTCGCTGGTGGTCGGCAGCAGCATCGGTACGTACCAGAAGATCCTCAACGACGTGCGCAAGGCTTTTGCCGAACGCGACTCGGGCGGCCGTGGTCAGCAGACCTTCGACCTGCGTATCACCATCCACGCCGTCACCGCGCTGGAAGCCGCCCTGCTCGACCTGCTCGGCCAGCACCTGGACGTGCCCGTTGCAGCCTTGCTGGGTGAAGGCCAGCAGCGCGATCAGGTGGAGATGCTGGGTTATCTGTTCTATGTGGGCGATCAGCACAAGACCGACCTGGCCTATCGCAGCGAACCGGACGCCGACAACGACTGGTTCCGCCTGCGCCACGAAGTCGCTTTGACCCCTGAAGCGGTAGTACGCCTGGCTGAAGCCGCGCACCAGCGTTATGGTTTTCAGGACTTCAAACTCAAGGGCGGCGTACTGCGTGGCGACGAGGAAATCGAAGCGGTCACAGCGCTGGCCGAACGCTTCCCCGACGCTCGCATTACCCTGGACCCCAACGGGGCCTGGTCGCTCAAGGAAGCCATCCGTCTGTGCCGCGACCAGCATCATGTGCTGGCCTACGCCGAAGACCCATGCGGTGCGGAAAACGGGTTCTCCGGGCGTGAAGTGATGGCCGAGTTCCGGCGCGCCACAGGGCTTAAGACGGCCACCAACATGATTGCCACTGACTGGCGCGAGATGGGCCACGCCATTCAGCTGCAGTCGGTGGACATTCCGCTGGCCGATCCGCATTTCTGGACCATGCAGGGTTCGGTGCGGGTCGCGCAGATGTGCAACGAGTGGGGCCTGACCTGGGGCTCGCATTCCAACAACCACTTCGACATCTCGCTGGCGATGTTCACCCATGTCGCCGCCGCTGCGCCGGGCAATATCACCGCCATCGACACTCACTGGATCTGGCAGGACGGCCAGCGCCTGACCAAGGCCCCGCTGCAGATCGTCGGAGGCAAGGTCGAGGTGCCGAAAAAACCGGGGCTGGGTGTCGAACTGGACATGGATCAACTGGCCAAGGCACACGAATTGTACAAAGGCATGGGCCTCGGCGCGCGCAACGACGCTGTGGCCATGCAGTTCCTGATCAAGGACTGGACCTTCAACAACAAGCAGCCTTGCCTGGTGCGCTGAACCGCGTTCGCCTGCTTCAAGAACACTCGCCATAGTGTTGGCACACGGCGCGCAACCCCCTTGCGCGCCGTTTTTTCTCGCTTCGCACTGCCGCGTGATACTGTCTTGCAACAATCAGTAACGACTAGCCCGCATGCGCCATCTCGTTCATACCCGTCCCCGCCTGACCATCGCTGCGCTCGTAGGACTCACGTCCGGCGTCGCCTCCGCCTGGGTGCTTCCCGACACCACAGTGACTCAGAATCTGCTCATTGGCTGGGATCTGGGCGTCTGGCTCTACCTGATCCTTATATTCATCCGTACCCTGCACAGCGACGCAAGCGATGTGCAGCGCATCGCCATGATGGAAGACGAGAATGCCGGCGCGATCCTGATGACCGTGTCCATCGCTGCGCTGGCCAGCCTGGCCGCGATCATCGTTGAAATCGCAGGCACCAAAGGTCTTTCGCCGCATGCCCAGTTGCTGCATCACGCGTTCACCGGCGTCACCGTCATTGGTTCATGGCTGATGATAGGCGTTGTGTTCAGCCTGCATTACGCCCGTCTGTTCTATACCTGGAAAGGCAAAGAGCCGGCACTGTCTTTCGCCGGTGGCGAGAAAAATCCGGATTACTGGGACTTTCTGTATTTCTCGTTCACCTTGAGCGTTGCGGTACAGACCTCCGATGTCGGCGTGGCGACGCGCCAGATGCGCCGGATCGTGCTGGCCCAGTCGCTGATCTGTTTTGTGTTCAACACGGCTATTCTGGGGTTCTCGATCAATATCGCGGCCAGCCTTTTTGATTAGCCGCTTCCCCAAACCTGCCCAGGAGACCACTATTCATGACCCGATTGACCATTGCAGTGCTTGATGACTGGCAGAACGTGGCCAGCGATGTGGTGGACTGGTCGCCGCTACGCTCCATCGGCGAGGTCAGCTTCCTGCATGACTTCCCCGCCGACACTGCCACCATGGTTCAGCGCCTCCAGCACTTCGATGTGCTCTGCGTGATGCGTGAAAGAACGCTGTTCGACGAAGCCCTGCTCAGCCAGCTCCCGCGGCTGAAACTGCTGACCACCGGCGGCATGCGCAACGCTGCAATTGATGTCGCTGCGGCCAAACGGCTGAATATTACGGTGTGCGGCACCGACAGCTACAAGCAGGCAGCGCCGGAACTGACCTGGGCGCTGATCATGGGCATCACTCGCAACCTGGTGACCGAAGCCAATGCATTGCGCGCCGGTCACTGGCAAGTCGGGCTGGGCAGCGATCTGTACGGCAAGACGCTGGGCATTCTGGGGTTGGGCAGTATCGGCAAGTGGATTGCCCGTTACGGTCAGGCGTTCGGCATGGAGGTCATCGCCTGGAGCCAGAATCTGACACCGGAGGCCGCCGCCGAATGTGGCGTCACTTATGTCAGCAAGCAGGCGCTGTTCGAGCAGGCCGATGTGTTGTCGGTGCATCTGGTGCTCAGCGATCGCAGCCGAGGGCTGGTGGATGCACAAGCGCTGGGCTGGATGAAGCCCGGCGCGTTCCTCGTCAATACGTCGCGTGGGCCGATCATCGACGAAGCGGCGCTGATCGAGACCCTGCAACAACGCAGAATCGCCGGAGCCGCTCTGGACGTGTTCGATACCGAGCCGCTCCCGGAAAATCACCCGTTCCGCACGCTGGGCAACGTGCTGGCGACGCCGCATATCGGCTACGTTACCGAGAACAATTACCAGACCTTCTATGGCCTGATGATCGAGAACATCCAGGCCTGGCACGCGGGGACGCCGATCAGGGTGTTTGCCTGATCGCGGCCGTTTGACGCTTACAGGGTGTAGGCGATTCCGACCTGCACCGTACGCGGGGCGCCCGGATAGGCATACACGTTGCCGAAGGCGCCTTCTTCATAGTCCTTGTCGAAGACGTTCTTCACGTCGAGATTGAGCTTCACATGCTCGTTGACCTTATAAAAGGCCAGCAGATCGAACACGGTGTAGCTATCCATAGAAAACGCGGTGTTCGCAGTCTGTCCGGCACGCTGATCGACATATCGACCGCCTGCCCCGAGACCCAGACCACGCAGCGCGCCGTCCTGGAATTCATAAACGTTCAACAGGCTGAACGTCTGCTCCGGAATGTTCAGCAGACGGGTGCCGGTGCGCAGGGTGTTGTCCTTGGTGACCTCGGCATCGACATAGGCATAGCTGCCCATCACACGCCACTCCGGCGTCAGGTTGCCGACCACGTTCAGGTCCAGACCGCGACTGCGCACTTCGCCCGCCGCCACGCTGAAGGTGGAGTCGACCGGGTCGGTGGTCAGCACGTTCTGCTTCTCGATCTGATACAGCGCGGCGTCGACGCTTAACTGACGGTCCAGGGCTTCCCACTTGACGCCCACTTCATAGGACTTGCCCTCCTCAGCCTTGAAGCCGCCACCCAGACGGCTCGCGCCGGTGTTGGGCTTGAACGAGCGTGCCGTGTTGGCGTAGACCGCCACGGTGTCGGTCAGGTCGTAGGTCAGGCCGAGACGCGGGGTTACTGCATTATCGCTGTTGGTGAACGGCACGCCGACGCCGAAGGTGTCGTAGTCATGCTCGAAACGCTCGAAACGCACACCCGCCAGCAGTTTCATGCGCTCGGTCAGGGCTACCTGATCCTGCACAAAGGCCGCGTAGGTCTTGAGGTTTTCCTTGTCGTTGGTGGTAGTTCGCGTCAGCGCCGGACGGGCCTTTCCGTAAACCGGATCGAAAATGTCGATGGTGTAGGCGTTCACCGCACCACTGGAGCGTCGGATGATCGACTTGTAGTCGTAGTCTTCGTATTCGACGCCCGCCAGCAGCGTATGGTCGAACCCGCCAGTGGCGAAATGCCCGGTGACGTTCAACTGCACATCGCGGTCAGTCCATTCCAGCTTGCGGTAATTGAAGTTACGGCCCAGCGTGCGCCCGTCGGCTGCCAGGCCGTTTGCCTCGATGGCGTCACCCTTGAGCGAGCCGTCGAGCATCTGGATGCCGCCGCCCAGTTTCCAGTCGGCGTTCAGGTCGTGGTCGAAACGGATCTGCGCCATGTTGTTGTCATTGTGCAGCTTGCCCACGTCCTTTTCACCGAAGAACGTGTCCCGGGAAGCGGTGCGGGTCTGCGCGGGATAACGCGTCAGGCCACGGTCCAGCGGCGCGTTGTTGCGCATGAAGTCGCCTTCGAAGGTGATGCGCGTGGCGTCATCGACCTGCCAGCTCAGGACCGGCGTCACGCCGTAGCGTTCGGTTTCGACATGATCGCGAAAGGTATCGCCGCCCTCGCCCACCACATTCAGGCGATAGGCAAATCGCCCGTCGTCATCCAGAGGACCGGATGCGTCCAGCGTGCCGCGCTTCATCCCCTGATCATTGAGCTGGCTGCCCAGCGTGACTGAACGCTCGGCCAACGGCTGTTTGGACACCACGTTGAACGTGCCGCCCGGATCGCCACGCCCGTAAAGGGTGGTGGCAGGACCGCGCAGCACTTCCAGACGCTCGATGGTGTTGGCGTCCGGCATGTTCGGATAGCCGCGATTGATCGGGAAGCCGTTGCGATAGAACTCGCCCGTGGTGAAGCCGCGTACGGTAAACGTGGTCAGCCCCTGACCGCCGAAGTTGTTGGCACGACCGACGCCGCCTGCGTAATCCAAAGCATCCTGCAGACGCGTGGCGCCGATGTCTTCGACGGCCTCGCGGGTCACGACACTGATCGACTGCGGCGTTTCGTGCAAAGACGTATCGGTACGGGTGGCACTGGCAGAACGGGTCGCGCGATAGCCCTGGACAGGGCCTTGGGCAGTCTCGATATCCGTGGCGCTCTGGATGTCGATGTTCTGCAGTTCGATCGAGGAATTGTTGGCAGTCACCTGATCGGCCCAGGCTGATTGGGAGATTGCTTGAATGACACAAAGAGACAGAAAGGTACGACGCATCGAGGTGCAGCCCTTGGCAAGAAACCAGGCCTCGTGGGACCCGGCGGGATTTTTTCGCGAATAGTACAGATTCTTATTAGCACTTGATACAAGTTACCAAAAAAGACATTCCGTCCATTCAAGTGCATAAGCGCACGGGCTCTGTGAGAACTGGCTCATACATTTGCCGATACCGCACGCAGGCGGCGAACGACGGCGTGCGACGCCTGTCTCAAGCATCGGACCGGCGCAGCCTGCGTCCTCATCTCTAGCGCATCAGCAACGCATCAGGAAACGGTATGGACCACGAAGTAGACGGCAAGACCCCCGGCCTGTCAGCCGAAGAAGAGCGCGAGATCGATGAGAACCAGCCGCCCCGCGCGGCGGTACTGCATGAAACCATCCGCATGCAGGGCGACCATGAGCTGGAACGCAGCGTCGCCGCCCTGTGGTGGTCAGCCCTGGCGGCCGGCCTGACCATGGGCCTGTCGCTGATGGCGATGGGTTTGCTCATGTCGCGGCTTGAAGGCATATCCGGCAGCCATGTGATTACCAGCCTGGGTTATTCGGCGGGCTTCCTGGCGGTCATCCTGGCTCGCCAGCAACTGTTCACCGAAAACACCATCACTGCGGTATTGCCGATCATGAGCAAACCGAATCTGGCCAACATCTGGCGGCTGCTGCGCTTGTGGGGCGTGGTGCTGGGTGGCAACCTGATGGGCACTCTGCTGGTGGCGTACGTCATGCTCAACCTACCGATCTTCGACGCCAAGACCGACCACGCGTTTCTGGAAATCGGCCGCAAGGTCATGGAAAACGATGTCAGCCAGATGTTCTCCAAGGGGATCGTGTCGGGCTGGATGATTGCGACCATGGTCTGG
>Ga0308164_10005248_pt1 | contig 10555 bp, 11 predicted proteins | sample PhyTR2_FD_201031 | JGI IMG/M metagenome (GOLD analysis project Ga0308164, IMG submission 201031) | Phyllosphere microbial communities from UC Gill Tract Community Farm, Albany, California, United States - DLSLT.R2 | ecosystem: Host-associated > Plants > Phyllosphere > Unclassified | place: USA... | reverse complement strand
GAAGAACGGGATTGAGGCGCCCGCCTCATCAGGCAGGCCCCAAGAGCCGTGACACAGCGCGTTGCGGACCTTCGAAGCTTTCCGCAAATCTTCGATCAGCCAAGTGATATTGCCGAGCGCACCCTTGCCGTTGGCTTTCACCGCCCGTTCGTAGCCGGTGATCTTCGCACCCAACGCATCGGTCAGCGCGGTTTCCAGCGTCCCGCCCCACTTTACCACGGCTGCGGCGACCGCCTCGTCGCTGTATTCGGTCGTGGCGGTGATCGCAAAGATCGCCTTGCCCAGCGTTTCTTCCAGGAACCCGAACGTTGCCACCACCCGGCCTAACGCCTCCCAGAAGCGGGGATCGTGGCGGTGGGTCGGGAAACCGTCGGGCAACGCGGCGAAGTCCACGGCGTAGGGCTTGCGGCTCGGAGTATCGGTCATTCCGACTATATCGGGAGCCGCAGCCCGGTCAGCAATGTCTCGCGGCGCTGTCAAAACCGGTCGGTTTTGAAACCGGCGTTTCTGGTGGAGTACGGCCTTCGACTCAGTCGTCAGAGGGTTTCAAAGAATAATCGGATTCGGCCTGGTTTCGATGAACATGCTTGTGTTCGCAACGCTCCCGATTCAATTATCCAGCATTGGGGCGTCACTTCGCCGTCGTTAATCGGGTGGGGATGATGCGGGTAGCGCGGATTGTGATTCAGAACTTTCGTACCTTTGCATCGCTTGACGTGAATGTCGCTGATGATCTCTGCTGCATCATCGGCGAGAACAACACCGGTAAGACCGCGATCCTGCGCGCGATCCAGATCTGTCTCGACAATATGTTACCATCGAATTTTCGGTCACTGCTGCGCGAGGATATACACTCCGCGATTGATATTGCCGAGCCGAGCCAAGTTCTGATCGGCATTGAGCTGACCGGGTTCGAGGGCAGGGTGAACGAAGAGGCGCTGGTTAGCACTTGGAAGACCGGCGCGGATCGTGCGCGCATATTCTACCGTTTTCGCCCGCGCCCGGCTGTTCGGGAACAGCTTGCGAGCGGCGACATCGCACCCGGAACGCTGACTCTTGAGGACTATCAGTGGGAAATCCGCGGTGGCGGTGATCCTGCGATCGACCTCACCGACATTGCTTGGGATGACGAGGGGATCGGCCAATCTGTGCGCTTCGGCGACCTACAATCCTACCTTCTGGTTCATCTGCCCGCGCTCCGCGATGTTGAAAACGACCTGCGCAACCCCCGGCAGTCACCACTTATCCGGCTGATCGAGGCGTTTGAGATCGGTGCGGCCGAACAGGATGCCCTGATTGACGTCCTCAACGAGGCCAATCAGGCAATCGCGAATTCTGCGACTATCGCCGCGATAGCAGGGGCAATCGACGCGCGGTTCAAGGATATCTCCGGCCCCGCGTTCGAGATGGACGCCTCGCTCGGCCTGTCCGCCGCGACCTTCCGCGCGATCATCCGCAACCTGAAAATTATTCTGTCGGACCTGTCGCTCAGCTCGTTCGAACCTGGCCGCAATGGTCTTGGCATGAACAACATCCTCTACATTGCGATCCTGATGGAATATCTCCAGCGGCGGATCGCGCTCAATCGCTCGGCCGGCCAGTTGATCCTGATCGAGGAGCCAGAAGCGCATCTCCATCCCCAGCTGCAATTTTCGCTGATTGCGGCACTACGTGCGATCGGCGTGCAGACCATCCTGACCAGTCACAGCACCCAAGTGACCTCACAGGTTCCGCTGAGCAGTATTGTATCGCTCACCAAGCGCGAGGACGCGACCATTGCTGCGGGCAATCTCGCGCTCAATGCGGCGCTGACCGCACCCGAGATTGCCGATCTCGAACGCTATCTCGACGCAACTAAAAGCGCGTTGCTCTATGCCCGCAAGGTCATGCTGGTCGAAGGGCCAGCAGAGATGTTCCTAATCCCGGCGCTGATCGAGCAGGTATACGGCGTGAAGCTCGAGCGGCTTGGCATCTCGGTTATCGCGATTCATGGCGTCCATTTCGACGTTTATGCTAAGCTGTTCCGCACCGGTTCGCTCGAAAAGAAATGTGCCATCGTGGCCGATGCCGACATGACGCCGTCCGACGCAGAGGAATTCAATCCGGCAACCGACGCCCCCGATCTGATGGCACTGGAAAGCGACCTTGTTTGCGCATTCGCGGGTGTCACTACTTTTGAACGTGAACTGGTATCGGTCGGGCGCCTGCCAATGCTGATCGAGACCGTTCGCGCTCTCGGCGCGCCGCAGATCCTTGCGCAGATGGAGGATGGACTTGCAAAGCTCGTGCTTGGGGGACTGGGCATCGCCGAAGAAACGGCGCTGCGCGTCGAGCTTGGCCGTATAACGCTCAATACCGCCAAGCGCTTTGGAAAAGCGCGTTTCGCGCAGATAGCAGCGCGCTACGCTAGTCTCGCGACCGATCTTCCGCTCTATATCGAGCAGGCCTATGAGTGGCTCACTGAATGATCCGGCTGACACTCGAACAGCGGGAGGCGGTCGAACATGACGGCAATCTGCTGCTGACCGCTTGCCCAGGCAGCGGCAAGACCCGTGTCATTCTCGCCAAGCTGCTGACGCTGGCCGAACAGATCGTCGGCACGCCCCGGTTCATCGGCTGCATCACCTATACCAATGCCGCGGTCGACGAGATCGAGGCCCGATTGCGTATCAACGGCAACAACGCGCTTACGGATCGCTGTGAAATTTCCACGATCCACGCTTTCTGCCTGCAATTCATCCTGCGCCCCTATAGCTGGCTCATTCTTGAGGTGCCGGCATCGTTTCAAGTGCTTTCCCGCGAGAACAGCCTGTTCGAGCAGATCGTGACAGCGGTCGAGGATGCCTTCGGTCGCATGCCCGCCGGGCAGGCGTTCGAAGATTATGAATCGCTTCGCGTCGACGTGAACGGCGACCCCTGCGGCCAAGGTATTGAGACAGGCATCGTCACTGATGAATCCGCCGCGCTCTATTGGGAGCTGGTCCGCGCCCACGGATGCCTCGATTTTGCGATGATCCTCTATTATTCATGGAGGATTATTGAACAGCACCCGTTCGTCGGACGCGGTATCGCAAGCCGCTTTGCTTGGCTGCTGATTGACGAATTCCAAGACACCACAGACATCCAGATCGCTATCTTCGGCGCGTTCCAGCATTTCCTCCACACCCGCTTCTTTCTCGTCGGCGACCAGAACCAGTCGATCATGCGCTTCGCCGGCGCTCGCCCCGAACTCGCCGAACAGTTCGGCGATCAGATCGACGCGCACCGCGACACCGTCCTGACCGGCAACTTCCGATGCGGGCCGGCGATAGTCAGCACTGCATCAACACTCATCCCAACGATGCCGGGGATGCAGTCGGCAGGCAAAGCAGGCCAGCTCGCAGCGCAAGTGAACTACGTTCATGTCCACCGGCCGATCGACGCCATCACCGACTATTTTCTCCCGGCTCTGCAGGATGCCGGCATCCCGCTCGGCAAGGCCGCAATCCTTGCGCCATGGTGGACGCATCTCATCCCCGTCGCCCGCGCTCTCCGCGATTTCAATGTTCCGGTCTTCGGTCCGGGTGCCCGTCCATATAAGCGTCGACGTTTGCTTGCCGGACTTGCGGAGCAACTCGGAGCCTGCGCTGAGGCTGGCAATTACCTTGGACTCCCAGGTGTCGAGCGCTCACTGTTTCGGCTCATCAGTGATCTCTCCGGGAACTCCCGCTACGACATGTTCAGCTATCAAGGGCGTCGCGTAGCGCTAGGCCTGATCTATCTCGCTCGCGAACTCGCCGACCAGCATGCTGGCGGCGTCGCTTGGCTGCGCGCCATCGCCCGCGAGGCTGGGGACTATCTCGAACGTGAGGAATGGTTGCCCGGCAGCGCCAAACAGCCGCTGATTGATTCCGCCGGGGAAATGCTGTCTGACATGCAGGCCAGCAAGGTCGATCTCGCGAATCTACTTATTTCCGATATGGGCCTGTTCGCTAATCCTGAGCATGCACTGAAGCTGATCACGCTGCATAACTCCAAGGGGCGCGAATTTGAAGGCGTCGCCCTGATTTGCATGAACAATGGCAGTATTCCGCATTTTTCAACATCCACGCAGGAGGCGTATGATGAATCTCGCCGATTATTCTACGTCGGCTTGACCCGCGCCAAACGCGTCCTCCTCGTCGCGTCCGATCAATCCCACTGGAAGAACACGCCTACCCCGTTTGTCGCAGAGGCTGGCCTTTGATGAGGGCTTGCCTTGAATTCAAGGCTTAGCCGCCAATGCTTTAAGAAGTGCCTGAATATTGTCAGCTTCTGATCCGTATAAGCATTGATCCACCCCTTTGAAGTGGACGAAAGCAGCTTCGTGGCCAGCGTCCTCCGGGTCTTGGCCACAATGCACCCGGTTGACAACGTCGCGTAACCACGCTGATATTTGATTATCAGTCGGGTCTTTTCTAAGCCCAAACTTTACCTTTAGCTTAACCGCAACGTTCATAAGGTTCCGCCAAGATTCTGCTTTGCTCGTATCCAACTATCATGGTCATACATATCAACGACGTGAAAGAGACTTTCGTAGGTCTCCTCTTTGAACTCACCATCGAAATGTAATCCGACCTTTAAGCAAACTATATTTAGGGTTCTGTAGTAGGAAGGTACACTCTTTTCTAACGCTTCTGCAATCTTCGGTACGAAGTCGTTTGTTCTCGTGTTGACGGATACTCGTTCATCGAGCACCGCCTGAGCCATGACTTTGAGCGTTGCGAAATAGACCTCGCCCGTCTTCATAATCGCCAGTACGTCGTCTACAGAGGGTTTCGGCTTCCGCAGCGCTTTACCGATTGCTGCTTGGAACTCGTTCGCCTTGGCTACACCGTCGGCAAGCAGGTCTCTTGAATTCTCAAAGCGTTTCTGATCATCCTCGTTGCGGTCTTTTCGGCTAAGAAAGAACTTGTTGTAAATTAGCGGAATGCAAGCGCCTGCCAATGTGGCGAGGGCGAGCAGCAGCGGTAGTGGAACGAACAAGCCACCAATCACCAACCCTTGCGCGCATCCGCTCATTTTTGAGCTAACGCTCTAAGGAGGGCCTCGATGTTGTCCGCCTCGGTTTTGAAGATGCGTGAACGATAACCGGGTAGAAGGTATTGCGCCGCTACCTGGCCAGCCTTCTCTGAAGGTTCGCCTTCCCGAATGAGGTTTTCGGTAACGCGGCGCCACTCGGCAACCTCAGCGTCAGTTGGTAGGCGATCCAAGCCAAATTTGATGCGAAGTTTCTCTGCGACTGATTCCACGGCCGTATCCCCCAGTGATTTGGTATGATCCTAGCGTTCGCACCTCGCGGGGTCGAGTTCGGTTGGTCGGGAGATGAGCTGTGTTGACGGCTCTATCACCGGCGCACTGATGCTCGCCCTCCCCGTATGGATTCGCAGCGCTAGATCATCAAGCAACCGAACGACATATGGAGGCGCGGCTCTAGCAGCATGTTTGTATACGCGGCCTAAGTGTCACAACCGGACGGTTTTGTCACCGGCTGGTCGCCTGGCTTCTTCGCGGATTTGCAGGTGTCGAAACCCCATGTCAGAACGGCTGCATGCACATACGCTATGACCGAGAGACGCGCTAAGGTGCGAGGCGAGCCGGGGACGGTGAAGAGGCCGGAAGCCGAGCGGGCGATCCGGCAACTCACGCACGAGTGGGCGGCCGCTCACGGCGTACAGCCTGGCTCGGTCGAGATGCCTTCGTTCAGCACGTTTCACCGCTGGGTCTTAGGCCGGGGCGGGGCTGCGTATTTTCAGTTTCGTTCTACGCTTGGCCCGCTGGATGATGCCGAGAGTTGGTTCGACCAGGAGCTACGCCAGGCTTGGCGCAACTAGGAAGACACGATGTCGGACCTACCCTCACGGCGCGAGTTCAAGGTGCTGAAGGCGCTTTGCTTCGACAGCGTAGAGGACCGCAGCCAATGGCCGGGTATTGGGGCCGGCACTGAGGCCGCGCTGGTTGTGAAAGGGTGGATCATCCCCGCAACGTGCGAGACGTACGGCACGGAAGGCTTCTTTGTCACCAAGGCCGGACAGGAAGCGCATGAGGCGGGGTGGAATGCTGGCTTACGCTAAGCCGAGGTAAAAAGGTCTACCTATTGCCACTGTCGACGCAGAAGGGTTTTTAGATCTTCGACTATGCGGTCCCGATCAAAGCCGATCGCTGCCCGCGGCCGATCGGGGGGCTGGAAATGTACGGGTGGTCGCTCACCGTTGTTGAAGCCGTGCGAGTAGGTCATGCTGTTGGGACTCGCGTCCTGCTCCCGTTGTGTTCGCCATGCGCCCATGCCGGCGTCGGCTAGGGCTGCCACCACGACGATGCGCGACAAACGGTGCACGGCGTCGATCTTCTCGAGCAGCCAAGTCGCGTAGCCGAGAGCCTGATCTAGCTTGGCGGAGACGTTCTCGTCGATGATCGCCGGCATGTGGCCGCCGCCACGGGAGACCGGGATGCTTAGCCGGACCGAACCGCGCTCGTCCAAGACGACGGCCGCTCCGCTATCCTGTCCAAGGAGCAGCACGCCATCGCGAACGTCGGCGGAGGATCCGCGTGCGTGATCGAAAATGGCATGTTCCCCGAAAGTGGCTGCTTGCAAAAGCTCGCGCCCGAACTCCGAGCGCTCGATCTCGACAGGCCGTAGGATCGGCTGAGCCGGCCCTCCAACTACAGCCAAGTGGAGCAGGGGGCCTCCTACTCGAATCATGTTGCGCTGTTCCCTAGGAATCAGCGCCGTGGCTCGGGTTAGCATCTCAGCCGTATCAACCGGTGCTGCAGCGTTCGCTAGCTCATACCGATGGATGTCACGGGTGATTGCATCCCGGAGAGCGTCCGGCGTTCGGAAGCCCTGCCGGAACAGCCCGCTCTGCCAGTCTTGGATCTCCTGCACAAAAGCGACCTGCCGTGCATCGCGCTCCACGCTTTCTTGGACGAACGCCAGCACCGGGCGGCGATTCTTGGCCTCGCGATATTCCTCATGCGTGGCTGAGATGCCTGATACTGGCTGTACCACGCCATAATTGGCACCAAGAATAAGGACGACTAGGTCCGCTTCTCTTACGCCGCCAAGGCAAGCGAGGCGGGGCGAGGCCGTGCCGGCACCAAACGTCTCGGCCGTGATCGGCGTGTGGCCCAGCGACGACACCGCCGAGACGGCGGCGAGCCTGAACTCCTCGAAGCCGGCGATGAGTGAGCTGATAAAGACCTTCATCGTCGCCTCTAGCTCCCCATTATGTTGGCGATCATCGTGGTGACGCCGGACGCGATCAGGTTTCCCGATGCGCCTTCACAAACCGTTTTAATCGACTTCAGGGCACCGGCAACTGTCGATTGGTTGGGCGTCGACATGGCGGACTGCTCTTTCAAGGTCGAAAGTGGTCTGGCAATGTCCTTCTGGACAGCTTCAGGAAGATGTATCTGGCTGGCCTGAATTTGATCCACCAGGGCACGGATATCTCCCTGCGCGATATTCGAATGCGCGACTCCTTGGTTGTTGGTCACCGCCGCATGATCCGTGACGCTACCAAAAACACCTATGTTGCTGCCGTGGAAATTGTTGGTGACGCTCATAGCTGCAGCCTTCTCAGTAGCTGAAAATGTTAGACCCTGGCCAAGAACGCCCGCATCCTCGAGCTCAAGGGACCAGTCGAGGATGTTCTGCCGGACGATATTCAAAATGCCTTCGATCTGGTTCGACCCGATAATCCAAAATCCCTGCATGGGGACTGGTAGGTCCATGTTCTGTTGAACGAATGCCTGAAGCCTAGGCGGGAATGCCATTTGTAGCCGCTGTGGCTTTCCTTCGACCAATTTTTCCAGTTCGGCGACCGACTGCCCTGTTCGTGCTATGCCGAGTATCTTCATGAGCTTCGGGTCGTCGCCCAGAATCGGGATCATGCCATTGTATGGGTTCAGTAGCTTTGGAATGGCGGACATTGTCCGGTACTCTGGGACTTCCTCGTTACCGTAACCATTGATCTCAAACGCAATCCAGCTGAGGAGTTGCCCTAACCGTAGCTTCGCTGCTGCGACTTTTGCTTTTGTAAGTAGGCTGGAAACACTGCTCCTATGGTCCATCGCTGCTTCTTGCAGCTGAATCACGAGAGGAGAGGAAGTTTGATTCAAGCCTAACATGGCGGACACGTTATGTTCTTTTGGGGCGCGAGTATACAGGTCGCGGCATATGAGCACTGCCACGCTCGCTGCTCTGCAATGCCGTCGTGTCCTGCGTAATGATAACGGGTGTCAGAGCCGGTCGGTTGTGGAACCAGTCCGTATAATTAGGCGACGCGCATCGATTACGACCGCGCAAACGCGATCAACGGCTCGAAATTTCCGGCATCGGCTGCTTTGAGCGCGGCAATGTAAGTTTTGCGAGTTTCCGACGGATCAACGAGATTGACCTGCCCCCAAGTGAAACGCGGTTGGCCAAGTTCAATCGCGAGAAGGTCGCCGACCATGCGGGAGAACCGGCCGTTGCCGTTTGGATAGGGATGAATCGCGACAACGTGGTGGCTGAAGCGGATGGCAATATCGTCGGCGGGGAAGGTCTTGTTTGCCGCCCAGTATTTGGCGTTGTCAATTGCCTGATAAAGCTCGACTGGGATACGATAGGCATCGATGCCGATATTGCGCGGGGTAGTGCGGTAAGTGCCCGCCCACTTCCACACATCGCCATACATGCGTTTATGCAGCTCGTTGAGAAAACCAAGATCGAGGACCTTCCGCTTGCGCGAGGATAGCCACCTCCTCGCGTCTGCGATGTTGGTCAGTTCGGCTTCGTTCAGTTCGGCGCGCAACGTGATGTAGGATGGAATGAGCTGCTCGCGCTCTTCGGCTTCGAGAGGCGTATTGGCATCGTCGTCACTGTCAAAGAGCGGGTCGCTCATTCCTTTTCCCACAGGCGACGGTTCGTGTGGGTGAGCCATTCGCCAACAAGCCGTCGCTCCTCGTCTTTTAGATCGGTGGGAGTGAGTGCCTGGTTTTCGAGGCGCATCGTATGATTGAGGCGTGCAAGTTCGTTGCGCACCTTACGCACGGCTTGATCGTAGAGAATGTCATCGAGCGGCTTTGTCGGCACGAATGCATAGACAAACTGACATTCCAAAGCTTCGGCTGTTTCACGCAGAGTTTTAAGGGTGACTGCCCCGGTCGTTTCCGCTTTTTCAATCGTGGTGACCCGCGAGGGTGCAACGCTCATGCGCTCCGCGAGCTGGCGTGTAGTCATCCCCAACGACTCACGAATGGCCTTCGCCCAGCCTCGCAAGGGAGGCACTATCTGCTCCGTTCGTAGGAGAGCAAGCTTCTTGTCGAGGTTTTTTCTGGCAAGCTGGGTCTGCTTTATGCTCATATATATGTGTCCAACGTACAGCTTTCGGAACACATATATATGATCAAAAACCGGAAAAATAGCCGTTTAAAGTGAGCAAAACCGACATAAATGCTCATACCTATATGAGCAAAGTGATTGCTTATAAGCTCTCACACGATGAGTGCATGGCTCAGCGCTCCAGCGTGAAACGATCGAACGCATCTTCCACGACCTCGTCCTCCCAGCCGTTCGGCAAGGCGCCAAGGTCTTCAAAGACAAGGAGCGAAATGGTCATCTCGTAATGGTCGGCGAAGATAGCGACCTCTCGCGTCGGCCTGTTCGACCATATGCCAGGTGCCAAATTTACACCCTCTCCATCCAATAAGAGGCTGCGGTCTCCATCCGCTGCAAGCGATCCAGGCGGCAGTTCCATCCCGCACGGAAAGTAGATGCGCTGGCGCACAGCCGCTGCGCTCCGCCGACACCATAAAACGTATCCGTTAGTCGCCACCACCACAGCAGCGCATAAGTTTGTGCTCTCGAGCCATTTTAGGGCGGACGCAGTAAAGGACACGTCATATCGATCGGAGCAGTGGCGCAGCAGATCGAGCGTCATCTTCTGATTGCCGATCTGCTTCCGGAAATCATTAAGCGGCATGAGGAGATAGGATGCGAATTGGTCCGCTTCGCGTTCCTGCGTGACGGTGGCACCGAGCACGTCTGACTCACCGCATTGAAACCCGGCTGGTTCTTGATGCCGATGGCAGAGGTAATGACCAAACTCATGGCCTAAAGTATAGTTGATACGCCCCGTCGAACGGATCAACGGATTGTAAAGGATGCCCCAGCCGCCCCGCTTTTTTAGGGGTCCCAAGGCGCCTTCGAAGCCAGGCATCTCCGCTTCAGCAATTTTCAGAATTGGATCGCTGAAGCGGGTTGAATACTCGGTCGCTATCACTCGCACATCAACTGGAAAGCGCTGCCCCCACATGGTGACAAGCGTGTTTGCCCAGCCGCAAGGAGTTGTTGGATCAGTCTTCATCGTCCAGTGCGTCGAAGATGCGTCTCAGTCTATTTTTAACAGCCGGATCCGCCTTTTGAAAGCGCTGGAAGAACGCCGCATCTTCCACGTTTTTGTCAGGCTGTGCCTGTGTGGCGTCGATCAAGAATATCGCAGTAACACCTAGACTCGCCGCGATTTTCTCCAGCTTTTCCGCCGATGGGCGGGCG
>Ga0308164_10005247_pt1 | contig 10557 bp, 7 predicted proteins | sample PhyTR2_FD_201031 | JGI IMG/M metagenome (GOLD analysis project Ga0308164, IMG submission 201031) | Phyllosphere microbial communities from UC Gill Tract Community Farm, Albany, California, United States - DLSLT.R2 | ecosystem: Host-associated > Plants > Phyllosphere > Unclassified | place: USA... | reverse complement strand
TCACCTGAATTATCAGCAGGAACGTTACCACCGTAAGCAGCAACTCCAGCACCTAACGCACCACCTTCATATTGAGCAGTTCCATCAGCAGTATTAACAGTAGAATTACCACAAATAATTACACCAGACCAATCTCCAGTATTTCTGCTTGACGCTGGTTGATCAGAGGTGAAAATTATCGGGTTTGATGCTGTACCATTTGCTTTAATTTTACCCCCTTTTTCAACAATTAATGCAGCCTTTGTAGCCTTTTCTCCTTTGATTATTGTACCAGCAGGTATTTCTAAAGATCCGCCAGCCATAACACGAACATAGTTTCTTAGTAAATAAACTTTGTTTGCGCTTAGTACTTTAGCTGTTGTAATCTGACCTTCTAAAACTTCTTGTTCTTTTACTACAGGAATATCATCATCTACTTCGTCTTTTTTACATGCAGTAAATGTGGTTGCCAAAATCAGCAATGCAAAGGCATAAAATTTTGTTGTTCTTAATTTCATCACGTTTATTATTAATGTTTTATTAATATGTTACAAACTTATAGTCAGCATATTACACCTAGTTTATCTTAGTGTTATGCAATTGTTAACTGTTACTTATTGTTTAAAATTTATATCCAAAAGAAATTGAAAATGTTCGTCCATATTGAACCTGATTAATCAGCTGATCGTTTGCTGGATTATATGACTTACTATTATCCACATCCTGGTAATATCTTGCATCACTATCTAAGATGTTACTTACATTTAGTTTGATTTCTCCTTTACCTTTAATTACCTTTTTGGAGATCTGCAAATCGATTAGATTTCTAGGTGCTTCATAGATATCCGGATAATCTGCGCTAAAATCACTACCTACATTTCTTCCGAAACCAACAATTGCTATTCTTCTTCCTATTCTATTGTATAGCGCACTTGCCTGCCATCCTGAATTTGGACTACTATATTGAAAACCTGTATTGATAAGATAAGGAGACTGTCCTTGAAGTGGACGCTTATTTTTAATTGTTACGGATTGGCCAAAGTCTACTTCTGATTTAATATAAGCCGCATTAGCACTATAAACTAAATTTTTAAAGAAGTCAGAGGACTCATCAATGAAACTTAAGTCATGTCTGATTTCAAATTCAGCACCAGCGATAAAAGCACTTGGAGCATTAATGTAAGAAATAGATTTACTTGCAGCTGTAGAGCCTGATAGGATATTATTTTCAATTGGATCTGTTAATCTTTTGTAAAAACCAGATACAGATATTAGTTGACCTGCCGAAGGATAAAACTCATATCGAAGGTCGAAATTTGAAATTTTAGTTCTTTTCAAATCAGGATTACCAATTTTAACTGTTCCTGTTACGAAATCGAAGAAGTTAAATGGTGCTAATTCTCTAAATTGCGCTCTTGCAACAGTGTTAGAATAACTCGCTCTTAAGTTTGCTTTTGGAGTTAATTCATAAGTGAAATTAGCCGAAGGAAGAAAATCCAGATAATTATTGTTTATTTTTATTCTGCTTGAGCTTGATCCGGTGCTTAATTTTTCAATATAATTTTCTACTCTTAACCCAAGCGTTACCTTAAACTTTTTAACTAAAACTCCATTTATCATGGCATAACCTGCATTCAAATCACCAGATCCATCGTACTTATTTGTTGGGTTTGTAATATCATCAATATAGAATTTGTCAGCAGCAATGTTACCACGAGCAAAAATCTGATCTTGAGGAAGCGCCAACAATGACTGAGTTGTAGCATAATCATTAGTATTTATAATATACCCTAAAACTCTTGCATTTACATTCCGTTCCTTGTACTGCTTTAATGCGCCAACTTTAAAAGTCTGGCTTTCATTTAATAACTTTACGGGTAACGAGTAATTAACAGCAGCGCCATATATATTTTCACTTAATTCACTATAGAAACGACCAGCGGTAGAAGGTGTTGCTACTAATGGTACTGCAGCCTGATAAGGAATGGATGGATTGCTTGCGTCTGTTATTTGCTTAGAATAGGTTAACCTTCTTAAATCTGGTTGATCGTTGGTGATCTGACTAAATGATAAGTTCCAGTTTAATTTCGCCTTACTTTCTTTATTAAGTAAATGGTCACCTTCTAATACAGAATTTAATAATGTTTTCTTGTTGATTTCTTGTTGAGAAATTTTCTGAAGCGATTGCTGATCATAAGACCCTTGTCTATTTAGATAGCTGTCTTCGAAACTTTGGTTATAAATGTTTTTTAAAGCAATTTTTGTACCTCCTTTAGAGTAAGCTATGTTGGCTAAAAGCCCTAAACTTGCATTAAAATTGTAATAAGTATCATCATATTCAAAAAGAGGTACTCCCCTACCGCTCGCACCGATCTCATTATAATCATTTCGTGTTTCATTAGATATTGTTTCCGAATTTCTATAAGTTGCAGAAACAATAAATCCAATTTTGCTTTCATTTTTAAATAAGTAAGAATTACCATAAACGAACTGCAAGTTTTGGTTTGGAAGCGCCTTACCCAAATTTTGCACCCCCCAGCTATTGGTAAACTTCTTTGTTAAAGCTACCCTGCTATCTATTGGAAGTTGAACAAAGCGTTCTCTATTAGATGGGAAACCTGAAGGTAGATTACTTGAGGAATTCCCTAAACCCAGATAGTTAGATGCAGTTTTATTGCTACCATAAAAATCTTTAAATGTAGATACAGAATTATATCCTAAGCCAACATTTAACTCTACAGTTTCTTTATCAGGAAAATCTTTTGTTTTAATCTGAACAGCACCACCAGAAAAATCACCTGGCATGTCTGGCGTAGCTGTTTTACTAATCACAACATTATCCACCAAATTTGAAGGGATCACATCAAAAGAAAAAGTCTTACGGTCAGGCTCAGAGCTTGGCATTGGACTGTTATTAACCATCGCCGAATTATATCTATCACTCAAACCGCGAACGATAATAAACTTATTATCCTGAACACTTGCTCCACTAACACGTTTCAAAACCTCACCAGTATTTCTATCTGGAGATTTTTTAATGATATCGGAAGATATACCATCTGAAATAGAGGCACTATTTTTTTGCTGTGCATACAAGGTGTTAATAGATTCTTGTTTAAAGCTTGCTTTAACAACAACTTCACCCAGATTCTGTCCACTAGCTTCGTTTAGAATTACATTCAAGGTACTTACCGCAGGAGACTTTACTTCTACATCCGAAACTTCTTTAGTTTGATAACCTACATATGAAAATTCTAATGTGTATTTACCAGTTGCCATTGCCTGCAACGTATATTTACCATCCACATCTGTAGATACGCCTTTAGTAGTTCCTTTAATTTTAACCGTTACACCAATTAAGGTTTCGCCTGTCTTTTTATCTGATACTGTTCCGGTGATTTTCCCTGTTTGAGCAAAGGCTGCTACACTTAGAAATAAAACCAACACTGTTAGTGTTGCTTTTTTAAAGATTGTCATTGAGTTCAATTTGCCTGTATTTAATTTTAGGCAAAGCTATTACCACAATGTTAGCTGTATGTTAGATGTTAATTAAGGTTTGTTTAGCTAAAGGTTAATTTAATGTTAATAGCTCGAATTAGTATTTAATCCCCAATTTCTTACAAATAAAGTGCAACAACCAGATCGGGCCTATTAATAAAAACTTAACATCATCTAAAAATGAAGGCTTTTTACCTTCAATCTTATGTCCGATAAACTGACCAACCCAGGCGGCAACGAAAATAACGGCATAAATGAGATAAGCGGTACCACTACCTAAGCCTACCGCCTGTTCAATTTTAACGATGAAATAACTCATTAAACCGACCACCCAGATCATTAAAAAAAACAACACCGGAGAGAGGGTAAAATAATAGTATAAGCTGAACGCTAAAAGAAAAGATGCCCAATTGAAAAAGCCATTGTAATTGCCTAAAAAACCAATATGCGGGAAAGGAATTTGCCAAACTAAGCCCAGTAAACTGAAAACAATCAGCGGAACACAAATCCAATGCACCAATTTATTAGTAGGATTTTGATGACTTTCTGCATATTGGTCAAAAAGTACATCGACAGGGCGTTTAGGTTCTATCTGGATAGTTTGCTTGCTCATGACGTAAAAATATAAAAAATGTTGGAGATACTGTTATCAAAGACATATCGTCATTGCGTGGTACGAAGCAATTTATCTCGCATGTTGGAAATGGTAAATCATTTTGATAAGATTCAGTAAAAACCTTTATAATTTACAGGAAACCTTAAACAGAAAAAGCGATGAAAAAATCCATCGCTTATATTTTGTTCACTGAGTTATGTCTTGCTGAATTTATTCCAGCATCTTTTCATTTATTAATCCACTGATTAATTCCGGGGTGACGATCAGGTTAGCTGCAATTACTTCGCAAACGCTACTGACCGTGTTTCGCGGATTACCGTAACCTTAATTTGACCCGGATAAGTCATTTCAGTTTGAATCCTGGTTGAAATATCGGCAGCTAACAATTCTGCCTGGGCATCAGTAATTCTTTCACTTTCTACAATTACACGTAATTCTCTACCTGCCTGGATGGCGAAGGTTTTCTCTACACCAGGATAAGATAAAGCCAGTTCTTCTAAATCTTTCAAACGTTTGATATAACTTTCAACCACCTCCCTACGAGCACCAGGACGAGCACCTGAAATGGCATCACAAGCCTGCACTATTGGTGAGATCATAGAAGTCATTTCGATTTCATCATGGTGGGCACCAATGGCATTACAAATTTCCGGATGTTCCTTATATTTTTCAGCCAATTGCATACCTAAAATTGCGTGTGGCAATTCCGGGTTGTCATCAGGCACTTTACCTATATCATGTAATAATCCGGCACGTTTCGCCATCTTCGCATTTAAGCCTAATTCTGCAGCCATAGTAGCACAGAAATTAGCTACCTCACGAGAGTGATGCAAAAGATTCTGTCCGTAAGATGAACGGTAACGCATACGTCCAACCATTCTGATCAATTCAGGATGCAGGCCGTGAATACCTAAATCAATTACGGTACGTTCACCTATCTCCACAATTTCGTCTTCGATTTGCTTCTTTGTTTTCGCTACAATTTCTTCAATACGTGCAGGGTGAATACGGCCATCGGTTACCAAACGGTGTAGTGCCAAGCGGGCAATCTCTCTTCTTACCGGATCAAAACCTGATAAAATGATTGCTTCTGGCGTATCATCTACAATAATTTCTATACCTGTAGCGGCCTCTAAAGCACGGATATTTCTTCCTTCCCTTCCAATTACGCGACCTTTAATTTCATCGCTTTCAATATGAAAAATAGAAACTGAATTTTCGATAGCAGCTTCGGTAGCTGTACGCTGAATGGTTTGAATAACTACCTTTTTAGCTTCTTTACTAGCCGTTAATTTAGCTTCATCAACAATATCTTTAACCTGCATCATCGCCTGGGTACGGGCTTCTTGCTTCAGGTTTTCTACCAATTGTTCTTTTGCTTCTTCTGCAGAAAGACCAGCAATACTTTCTAACTGTTTTAAATGCTGATTTTTCAGTACTTCAACTTCTTCTTGCTTTTTTACCGCCAGATCAGTTTGTTTTTCAAGATGAGCTTTTTGCTTATCTAACTCCTGCTCCTTTTTGTTGAAGTTTTCCAAACGCTGATTTACCGATTGCTCTTTCTGCTTAATGGTATTTTCACGTTGATTGATGGTGTTGTTTTTAGTGCTAACTTCCTGCTCATGCTCTGCTTTCAATTGCAAAAACTTTTCCTTAGCTTCTAAAAGCTTGTTCTTTTTTAAAATTTCAGCATTGTTTTCTGCATCCTTTAAAATCTTTTTCACTTTGTTTTGTGCAGCAACTTCCTGTGCTTTTAATAAGTTGCGTAGCAGGTACCGCCCTACTACTATACCGATACCTAAGCCAGCTATTAAGGCAAATATGTATCCTAGAATTTCCGTTATCTCCATTTTGTTTTTAAGTAAAAAAAAACCGCACCTAATCTTTAAAGTCCCAATAATTTTAAACCTCAACTAAGCATAATTGGGATTTAAGCCATTTTCAGGTGCCGAAGCAGATGAAATACGCCCTCTTAACCCCATAGAATATTGAAGTGTTAAGTTTTATAAATTTTGAAACTCAAAAACTAGCTGCGGCTATGTTTTTATGCTAATTATATTAAGTTATTATCCTACTGAAAGAAATTCAGCAGCTCCTTAAAAGCGCTGAACCAGTTCAGGTGATAAATACTTAAAAGAACGAACCTTTATTTTTTAAAAAAATCATTGAGTAAAATATCCAGTTCTTCAACTTTGTCGGCAACGGCAGTGTCTTCACTCTGCACCTTATTTTCAGTTCTCAATACCGCAGTTGCATAATGCAATACTGCCATAGAAAGAAGATCCTGCTTATCTCTAACCGCATAATTATCCTGATAATCTTTTATGCGCTCATTAATAAGTTTGGCTGCCCGCCTCACAATTTCTTCTTCTTCCGTATTTACCTTTAATGGATAAATGCGGTCGGAAATGGTTATTTTAATCGAGATTTCTCCCATTTGTTAGCTTAGTTTCTGATTTCTTCGCACCATTTATTTTTTTAATAATGCGATACTCTTATCAATCTCCCGCACAAAATCGTTAATTTTTTGTTTAATATCAAACGACTTTTCACTTGTACCCTCAATACTTTTAGCCAATTTAGTAACCCTTAATTTCTCCTCAAGGTCTACTGTTTTTGATTTAGAAGTATCAACAGCTACTTTTAACGATTGATTTTCAAGCTTTAATAAATCATTTTCTTCTTGTAAAGCATTACATAACTCAATTAATCGAGCTGTTTTTTGTAATACGTTATCTAATTGATCTGCAACAGAAGTCATGAATTTATTTCTAAAAATACGAATTTATATTTTATTTCCTAATTTCTGCACCCGCTTGCTGGGTTAAATTTGCAATTAGCTTTTGCATGGTATTTTCAATTTGCTTATCAGTTAAGGTTTGCTCCTCATCCTGTAGAATGAAATTTAATGCATAAGATTTTTTACCTGCAGGTAATTTATCACCCATGTAAACATCAAATACCCCAACCTCTTTAATTAACTTTTTATCAGTTTTAAAAGCGATTCCTTTTAAAGTATCAAAAGTAACCGCCTGATCAATTAATAAAGATAAATCTCTGCGAACCTGCGGATATTTGGAAACCTCTTTATTTACAATTTTGTTCTTTTTAACAATATCTAAAACAGCAGCCCAATCAAAATCGGCGTAAAACACTTCAGCATTTACATCAGCTAATTTACGATCTGCCTTAGATGCAGCACCGAAATTTACGATGGATTTATCCCCACGAAAATATTTTAAACCGTATGCGAAATTCTCGTCATTCAACGTATCTGTTTGATAGCTTGAAATACCCAAGCGGGAAACAATTGCATCAACTGCCGACTTTAAGTTATAGAAAGTTGCTGATTTAGAATTTTGATTCCACTGCTCGCTTTGTTTAGCACCGGAAATTAATAAAAATAACCTCGGGCGTTCTACATATTTCTCATTGATTAAATGGTAAGTTTTACCAAATTCGAAAAACTTCACATCGGCGTTTTTACGATTTTGATTATATGCAACACTTTCCAGAGCGGGCATTAGCAAATTCTGGCGCATAACATTCAAATCACTACTTAAAGGATTTAAAATAAAAACAGCCTCATCCAGATTTTTAGAAAAAGTAGATTTTGTTAACGAGTTACACATAATCTCTGCATAGCCATTAGCTGAAAGCAAATCTGCTACCACATTATGCGTATTTTCCTTTTCAGGTTTAATGCTGTAAGAAAGTGATGCATTTACCTTGGAAGGAATTTCGATATGGTTATATCCGTAAATACGTAAAACTTCTTCCGTAATATCGCACTCGCGGGTCACATCCACCTTAAAAGATGGAACCCTAAGCGCCAGCGTATCATCAGAAGTACTAGTTGCCGAAATACCCAGCGCAGTAATAATTTGTTTAATTTCTGCAGAGGGAATATTTGCACCAATTAACTTATTGATGTTAGTATAACTTACTTCGAATTCAAACGGACGGATGTGATTTGGATAAAAATCAGCGATTGATGAAGAAATTTCTCCGCCAGCTAATTCTTTTATCAATAATGCTGCATACTTTAAAGCTGTAACCGTAATTTCAGGATCGGTTCCGCGTTCGTAGCGAAATGAGGAATCGGTTTTTAAACCATGTCTTTTTGCAGTCTTGCGCACAGAAACCGAATTGAAATAAGCGCTTTCGAGAAAAATGTTTTTGGTTTCCGCACCTACCCCAGCATCTTTACCACCGAATACACCAGCAATTGTCATAGGTCCTTCTGCACTACAAATCATCAAATCATCTGCACTTAATTTACGTTCTACATCATCAAGCGTTACAAATGGCGTTCCCTCTGCCACTTTCTTTACAAACACTTTTCCACCGGCAATTTTGTCGGCATCAAATGCATGCATGGGCTGGCCTAAGCCGTGTAAAACATAATTAGTAATATCAACCACATTGTTAATCGGGCGAAGACCAATTACTTTCAATTTATCTTTTAACCATTCAGGAGATTCTGTAACCGTAACACCTGAAATCGTTATGCTGCTATATCTTGGGCAAGCTTCGGTATCTTCCACTTCCACCGGGATAACTAAATTTTCGTTATCGGTTTTGAAAGCGGATAGATCAGGCATTTCATATTCACTTCTGAAATATGCAGCTAAATCTCTTGCTACGCCCAAATGTGAAGCTGCATCGGCACGGTTTGGCGTTAAACCTATCTCGAAAACAAAATCATCTTCCATCTTGAAATGATCTTTAGCACGAACACCTACTTCCGTATCTTCTGCTAAAATCATGATCCCATCGTGAGATTTACCTAAACCAATTTCATCTTCAGCACAAATCATCCCTTGCGAAAGTTCACCTCTAATTTTTGACTCCTTAATTTTAAAAGGCTCCCCTTCCAGTGGATAAACCGTGGTACCTACTGTAGCCACCACTACTTTTTGACCAGCCCCAACATTAGGTGCGCCACAAACGATTTGCAGATTGTCTTTACCGCCAACATTAACGGTGGTAATGCGCAAACGATCTGCATTTGGGTGTTGAATGCAGGTTAGAACTTCTCCAATAACTAACCCTTCTAATCCACCTGCCACAGGCTGAACCTGGTCTACGCTTTCTACTTCCAAACCAACATTGGTAAGGATTAATGAAAGTTCCTGAGGGGTTTTATCTATTTGAACGAATTGCTTTAACCAGTTATATGATATTTTCATTTATTGAGATTTGAGATTCCAGACATGAGATTTAGACATACCATGTCTAAAACAGTCGTTCAAGAATTATAAAATGCAAAGATATTATTTAAAGGTCAAAGCAGGAAGCTAAACAAGAAATCTTGATGCAATAAAATAAATTTAAGGGTTACCTACCAGTATCCATTTCAAGAAATGATTTTTCTCTCAGATTTAATCATCGGCGGCTACCTGTGAAATCTGAGGAAGATACTAAAACCAAAGCCTCGCAAAAACCGGCAAATGATCGGAAGGATATTTCTTGTCTTTACTATCGCTTAAAACGGCAAACTTCTGTACTTTGAAACCATTATTTACGAAGATATAATCAATCTTGTCTTTCAAATCGCTATTAAAATTAAAGGCATTGAAAGTACCCGCAGGACCATAAGCTGGCTCTTCTGTAACCTCTTTCGCATCTGATAAGAATGATTTGATTGTAGCAATGGCTTCTGTTTCAGGTGTCACATTTAAATCTCCTGTAAATACAACGGGTAAAGTTGGCGCAATCTGCTGGATCTTCTGTTTTAACAACCGTGCCGATTCGATTCGTGCCTGTACACCGATGTGATCGTAATGCGTATTAAAAACTAAAAACTCTTTCTTGTTAAGTTTATCATAAAGTCGCACCCAGCTACAAACACGATTTAACGCTGCATCCCATCCTTTTGATGGTACATTAGGGGTTTGTGAAAGCCAAAATGTTCCACCATCTTTTTTAGTAAAGCGGGTTTTATCAAAGTATACTGCAGAAAATTCTCCTTTACGTTTACCGTCTTCGCGGCCAACACCTACCACATCGAAATTGGAGTTTTCCAATAAGGCATCAAATTGTTCTGGCAATGCTTCTTGTACGCAAAGAATGTCGGCATCATGAAATTTAACCAAAGCTTTGACATCGTCTTTTCGGTTTGGCCATGCGTTTACACCGTCTGAAGCCACATTTAATCGAATGTTATAAGAAATGATGTTAATTGGTGCACCCTTCTTTTGGGCAAGGGTTACAACAGAAATAAGCATTAAACAGAGTAAGGTTTTAAAGAATTTCATAGAATGATTTATTTTTTCAATTTGCCAATATTACTAATTTAGTGTTAATTCAGTTTTAAGTAGTCAAATTGTTATAAAATGTAACAGTGGAGATTATACTGCTTCTCATCTTATCGAACACGAAACGTTACCTTAAAATAGTTCGCTCGCTACGACCACCCTGCTTTCCGATATCGGAGAGGTTGGAAGGGAAAAACCTCTATC
>Ga0308164_10005246_pt1 | contig 10559 bp, 9 predicted proteins | sample PhyTR2_FD_201031 | JGI IMG/M metagenome (GOLD analysis project Ga0308164, IMG submission 201031) | Phyllosphere microbial communities from UC Gill Tract Community Farm, Albany, California, United States - DLSLT.R2 | ecosystem: Host-associated > Plants > Phyllosphere > Unclassified | place: USA... | reverse complement strand
GCGCACCTTCGGCGACCACGCGGGCAAGCTGATCGTCAACTCCACCAAGTCGATGACCGGCCACCTGCTGGGCGGCGCCGGCGGCCTGGAGTCGGTGTTCACGGTGCTGGCGATCCACAACCAGGTCTCGCCGCCGACGATCAATATCTTCAACCAGGATCCGGAATGCGACCTGGACTTCTGCGCCAACACGGCGCGGGACCTGAAGATCGATTACGCGGTGAAAAACTCGTTCGGCTTCGGCGGCACCAACGGTACGCTGGTCTTTGCCAAGATCTAAGCAACGCCCGAAAGTCTGAACTATCGACGCCCGTTCTTGTCAAAAGAGCGGGCGTTTTTCTTTTTTCGTTTCTCTTTTTCCTTTCCTTTTTACTGCCATCCGGTTCGTCATGTCGATCGCGGCATCCGTCATCGTCCGGCCCTCGCGCATCCATCGGCTTCTGCTGCTGGGATGGGGCCTGGCCCTGGCCGCGGCGGCGCTCGCGGTCGCCGTCGGCACGCCCGCCCGCTTCCCCGCAGCGCCCGGGCTGGCCCTGCTGCTGGCGGTCACGGGCGCCATCGTGGCGGGCGGCGCGGCGCGCCATCCAAAGACGCACCGGATTGATATTTCTGGAACCGGCGCGCTACGCGTGACGGTACAACAGGATGTGGGTACCGCCGCGATGCCGGCCGCGCTCGCGGTGGCCGCGCTGACGGGTTCCGTCGCCTGGCCGGTGCTGGCGCTGCTGCGCTGCCAGGTGCCCGGCGCGCCCGTGCTGGTGCTGCCGGTGTGGCGCGACAGCGTCGATCCGGCCGGGTGGCGTGCGCTGATGGTGGCCCTTGCCGTGATCGGGCGGCGCGGCGGCGGCGAAGAATTCGACAAAATTCGATGAACTTATTGCAGCCGGCCAACTCTGAAGCAACAGGGACGGCGCTGCGGCAAAAAACGAAGCATGCAAAACGAGGCCTGCTCAGTGACGACCGAACGCGAGTGTGATCAACTGCTGGTTGAGCGCGTCCAGGCTGGCGATCGCCGTGCGTTCGACCTGCTCGTGTCGAAGTACCAGCGCCGCCTGATGCGGCTGGTGTCGCGCCTCGTGCACGACCCGGCCGAGGCGGAAGACGTGGTGCAGGAAACCTTCATCAAGGCCTTCCGCGCGCTGCGCCACTTCCGCGGCGATTCCGCGTTCTATACATGGTTGTACAGGATCGGTATCAACACGGCGAAGAATTTTCTTGTGACGCAAGGCAGGCGGGCGCCGACCTCGACGGAAACAGATGCCGAGCGTGCCGAAGGATTCGACGACGCGGACAGCTTACGGGACATCAATACGCCGGAATCCGTGCTGGCGAGTAAGCAGATCGCGTACACGGTGAATGCCGCGATGGAGGCGCTGCCGCTCGAATTGAGGACGGCAATCGTCCTGCGCGAAATCGAAGGCTTGAGCTACGAAGAAATCTCCGAAGTGATGGCGTGTCCAATCGGTACGGTGCGCAGCCGGATTTTCCGGGCGCGTGAAGTCATTGCCGAGAAATTGCGGCCCTTGCTCGACATGCCTGCCGAAAAACGTCGCTGAACGCCCACAAGCACGCATGGGCTCACAGCGCGGCTGTACACTGTACAGCAGGCATCGCGCAACAGGTTTTGGAAGTTCCCGGTAGCGACGATCGACTGATGACCCGGACGTGATGGAACCACGATGGACACCAACAAAAAAAACCGCGAGCATATCTCCGCGCTGGGCGACGGCGAGATCCGCGATGCCGACCAGGAACTGGCGCTCGCCGCCCTGGACACACCCGACGGCCGCCAGGCCTGGGACCTCTACCATCACATCGGCGACATCCTGCGCGCCGAAGGCACCGCCGAGCTGTCGGCCGGCTTCGCCGACCGCCTGGCCGAGCGCCTGGCCGCCGAGCCGGCCCCCGGCAAGCGCCTCGCCACCGAAGCCGGTCGGGTCGACGGCTCGACCGCCAATATCTGATCTGCCCTGACGATTGCGCCGTCCTGCGCGGCGATACGCGGCGGTGGACAAGCCGCGTAGGGTGGGCACCCCGTGCCCACGCGCGGCAGCTGCATCCTGGTAGCCATCGCATGGATGCGTACGCCTTATCGTCCCAGGAGGGTCGATTCGTGCCAACGCGACAACAATGCCATTTTGTCTTACCATTACGATCATTCAACCCATCTACCCACGTCGAATGACTTTATGACAAGCAAAACTGCCAGCACGATCCTGTCGGCCCTCGTATTCGCGGGCGCGGGACTGATGACTTCCCAGGCCGCGACGGCCGCCGCGCCGGTCGTCACCGGCGCCGTTGCCGGGCTGCCCGATTTCGCCGACCTGGTCGACAAGGCCGGCCCCGCCGTCGTGAATATCCGCACCACCGAACGCATCAAGCTGGGCCAGGGCGGCGCCGGCGGCGGCGGTGACGAGGAAATGCAGGAATTCCTGCGCCGCTTCTTCGGCGGTCAGATGAATCCGCGCGGCCGCCGCAGCAACCCGCAACAGCCGCAGCAGCAGGAAGAAGAAGTCCAGCGCGGCGTCGGTTCCGGCTTCATCATCTCGGACGACGGCTACGTGCTGACCAACGCCCACGTGGTCGAGGGCGCCGACGAAGTCACGGTCACGCTGACCGACCGCCGCGAATTCAAGGCCAAGGTGCTGGGCGCCGACCGCCGCAGCGACGTCGCCGTGCTGAAGGTCGATGCGCGCAACCTGCCCAGCCTGCGCATGGGCGACTCGAACAAGATCCGTGTCGGCGAGTGGGTGATCGCGATCGGCTCGCCGTTCAACCTGGAAAACACGGTCACCGCCGGCATCATCTCGGCCAAGCAGCGCGACACCGGCGAATACCTGCCGCTGATCCAGAGCGACGTCGCGGTCAACCCGGGCAACTCGGGCGGCCCGCTGATCAATATGCGCGGCGAAGTCATCGGCATCAATTCGCAGATCGCCACCCTGTCCGGCGCCTACAACGGCATCTCGTTCGCGGTGCCGATCGACGAAGTGCTGCGCGTGACCGACCAGATCAAGAAGAGCGGCAAGGTCACCCGCGGGCGCCTGGGCGTGCAGATCAGCGAAGTCACGCGCGACGTCGCCGAATCGCTCGGCCTGGGCCGCGCGCGCGGCGCCGAAGTGGCGATGGTGGAGCCGGGCGGGCCGGCGGAAAAGGCCGGCGTCAAGGTCGGCGACATCATCCTGAAATTCAACGGCCGTGACATCGAAAAGAGTTCGGACCTGCCGCGCCAGGTCGGCGGCACCGCCGTCGGCAGCCGCGCCACCGTCACCGTGTGGCGCCGCGGCAGCCAGCTCGAACTGCCGGTGAGCATCGTCGAACTGCAGGAAGACAAGGCCCCGGGCGCCAAGCCCGCACCGAAGAAACAGACGCCGGAACAGGTGCCGAATGCGCTCGGCCTGCACGTGTCCGATCTGTCCGCGGTGCAAAAGCGCGAGCTCAAGATCGACGGCGGCGTCATGGTCGAACTGGCCGAAGGGCGCGCGGCCTCGGCCGGCATCCAGCAGGGCGACCTGATCCTGCAGATGAACAATGCCGAAGTCACGAGTGCCGCCCAGTTCAACGGCCTGGTCGCCAAGCTCGATCCGAAGCGGCCGGTGGCGGTGCTGGTGCGGCGCGACAATGCTTCGCAATTCCTGGTGATCAAGCCGCGTTCGCAGTGATCCGGTTTACCCTGTACTCGCGCAGTTATTGCCACCTGTGCGAGGACATGCTGGCGGCCCTGCGTGCCTTCATGGCGCGCAGCGGCACGCCGTACACAATCGACGTGGTCGACGTCGACGCCGATCCGCAACTAACCGACAAGTTCGACGAGCTGGTGCCGGTCTTGTACGGCGACCCGGCCGGCCCCGAGCTCTGCCATTACTTTCTGGACGAGGACGCGCTGCAGCGCCACCTGCGCTTGCAGGCCGAAGGGCAATGTGGCCAAAGCGGCCACGAATAGCGCGTAGAATCCCGCCATGCTCCGTGGATGGATTGCCACGGAAATACGGATAATGCCGCACATGGACAGGAAGAACGATGGCTGAGCGCCCCGATACGACCCTCGACCCCGACGACTGGGACGAGTTGCGCGCGCTCGGCCACCGCATCCTGGACGACATGTTCGACCATCTCGAACACATCCGCAGCCGCCCGGTCTGGCAAGACATGCCGCCGGCCGCGCGCCAGGCCTTGCGCACGCCGCTGCCGCAGGCCCCCGGCAATCTGGCCGATGCGTATGCCACGCTGCAGGCAGCCGTGATCCCCTACACGGTCGGCAACCCGCATCCCGGCTTCATGGGCTGGGTGCACGGCGCCGGCACCCCGGTTGGGATGATCGCCGAGATGATGGCCGGCGCCCTCAACGCCAACGTCGGCGGCCGCAACCAGGCGCCGGTGGAAGTGGAAAAGCAGGTTGCCGGCTGGATGGCGCAACTGTTCGGCTTTCCGCCGGCAGCGGCCGGCATCTTCGTCACCGGCACCTCGATCGCCAATTTCATGGGCGTGCTGGTGGCCCGCACCGCGCGGCTGGGGCAGGGCGTGCGTGCGGCCGGCCTGGCGCCGCAGCAGGGCCTGCTGCGTGCCTACACCTCGGCCGAGGCCCACGGCTGCATCGCCAAGGCGATGGACATGGCCGGCTTCGGCGCCGATGCCCTGCGCCGGGTCGCGGCCGACGCCGCCGGGCGGCTCGACGTGCACGACCTCCGCGCGCAGATCGCCGCCGACCGCGCCGCCGGCCTGCAACCGTTTCTGATCGTGGCCACCGCCGGCACCGTGAACACCGGCGCCATCGATCCGCTGGGCGCCCTAGCCGACGTCGCCGCCGCGGAAGAGTTGTGGCTGCACGTCGACGGCGCCTATGCCGCGCTCGGCATGCTGGCGCCCGAGGTCGCGCCGCTGCTGGCCGGCATCGAACGCGCCGACTCGCTCGCCTTCGATTTCCACAAATGGGGGCAGGTTCCCTACGACGCCGGCTATTTCATGGCGCGCGACGGCGCCCGCATGCTGGACACTTTCGCCGCCCCCGCCGCCTACCTGCAGCGCGCCGGACGCGGCCTGGCGGCGGGGGAGGCCTGGCCCTGCGACCTCGGCCCCGACCTGTCGCGCGGTTTTCGCGCACTGAAAACCTGGCTGACCTTCCAGGTGCACGGCGCCGACGCCATCGGCCGCGCGATTGCCGCCTCCTGCGCGCTGGCGCGCCTGCTGGCGGCGCGCATCGAGGCCGAGCCGGAACTCGAACTGGCGGCGCCGGTGGCGCTGAACGTGGTCTGCTTCCGCTACCGCGGCGCCGCGACGGACCGCGATCCCGACGAGCTCAACCGTGACATCGTGCTGGCCCTGTACGACGCCGGCCGGGTCGCGCCATCCTCGACCATCCTCGGTGGCCGCTACACGATCCGCGCCGCCATCGTCAACCACCGCACCGGCGCCGCCGACATCGAGGCCCTGGTGGCCTCGGTGCTGGCCGCCGGCCGCCGCTTATCCTCGCCGCCATCAACATGATCGACCTCACCCTCATCGACGCCGCAGTCACCCCGTTTTCGCCGCTGATCGGCGCCGCCACCCTGATGCGCAACGCCTTCCGCAACCAGGACCTGCGTCCGATCGGCGAGATGCTGCTGGCGCGCGCCCAGGCCAACCCCGGCGACGCCAACGCCTGGCTCGACGCCAGCTTCGTGGTGCAGCTGCTGGGCCAGCGGGAAATGGGCCTCGACGTGCAGCGCCAAGCCCTGGCCACGAACACGCTGTACGCGCTGCCGGCGCCGGCCCGGGCGCCGACGCTGAACGTGCTGGTGCTGATGGGCCCGGGCGACTTCATGGCCAACACGCCGATCGAATTTCTGCTGGAAAGTTCGGATATCGCCGCCACCGTCCAGTACCTGACGATGGACTTGCCGTTGCCGGAACAGGTGCCCGACCACGACGTGCTGTTCGTCGCCATCGCCCAGTCCGACGCCAACGTGCCGCTGCTGCGCGACGTGATGCAGATGCTGGACGGCTGGCCGCGCCCGGTCGTCAACCGTCCCGAGCAGATCGCCCACCTGTCGCGCGACGGCGCCTTCGCCCGGCTGGCCGGCAGCACCGGCACCCTGATGCCGCGGACGGTGCGGGTGGCGCGCGCCACGGCGCTGCAACTCGCCGCCGGCGCGCTCGACGCGGCCGCGCTGCTGCCCGGCGCCGGCTTCCCGCTGATCGTGCGCCCGCTCGACTCCCACGCCGGCACCGACCTGCAGCAGGTGGCCGACGCCGCGGCGCTGCAAGCCTACCTGGACGCCCAGCCGTCGGCGGAATTCTACCTCGCGCCTTTCGTCGACTATTCCGGGCCGGACGGGCAATTCCGCAAGTACCGGATCGTGCTGGTCGAAGGCGTGCCCTACCTGTGCCACATGGCCGTGTCCTCGCACTGGATGGTGCACTACCTGAATGCCGGCATGGACGACAGCCAGGTCAAGCGCGACGAGGAAGCGCGTGCGATGGCGTCCTTCGACACCGGCTTCGCGCAGCGCCACGCGGCGGCGCTGGCCGACATCGATGCGAGGATCGGCTTGCCTTACCTGGGCATCGATTGCGCGGAGACGCGCGATGGGGAGTTGCTGATCTTCGAGGTGGACAATGCGATGGTGGTGCACGCGATGGACGACCTGGCGCGCTATGCGTACAAGCAGCCGGTGATGCAGCGGGTGTTCGAGGCGTTTGCGGCGATGCTGCACCGCGCTGCAAAACCCTGACGTCCTCCCGTAGCGTTACCTCGTCCCGCGCACAGCCACCGTCGTCCCCGCGAAGGCGGGGACCCATACTGAGCGTCAAAAAGCCCTGATCCTCAAAGCGCCGCTACGGTTCCGGTGTACCGAATTCTGTTATTCAGCATGGGTCCCCGCCTTCGCGGGGACGACGGGTTTTAGGCGGCCCGAAGGTACATGGCGCCGCTACTCGCCATCATCCGCTCCATGAACCCCCGCTTCGCCCCGCTCCGCCCGCTCGCCCAGAACGAATCCAGGTAAGCCTGCGGCTCCCCATCCAGGTCCACCCGCAGCACATACGGCTTGCCCAGCATATCGCTGTGCACATAGCTGGCGAAGCATTCCGCGAAATCGTCGTAGGGATTGGTGGCGCCGTACAGGCTGGCGAAGTCGCTGCATTCCAGGCCGCTGTAGGCGGTGACGATGGCGTCGCCGAACAACTGGTTGGCGCCATAGAAATCGACCACGCCGCGCAGGTCGAAGTCGGCGCGCGGGGCGAAGCGGCCGAAGGGTGTCGTCACCCAGCTCAGGTCGAGGTAGGAAAAGCGTTTATTGTCCGGCACGGGTTCCCACCAGCGCGGCAAGAAATCGCCATCGGCGGTCAGCACATGGCCGAATTCGTGCAGCAGCAGGAATTGCAGGGCGTTGGCGCGCGTGTCCTGGTCGGGTTCGGCAATGGTGGCGGCCAGCGAGAAGCCGGGGCCGGCCGCGAACGGCAGGTTTTCCTTCCAGGTGGCCCAGGAATTGGCGCCGTGGTGTTCCAGCAGGCCGACGTCGAGCAGTACCACGCAGCCCAGGATGCGGCCCGCGGCATCGACCACGATGTCGGTCACGCCGGACGAGCCCAGGTCGCGCCCCAGGCAGATGCCGAGCAGCAGCGGGTCGACCAGGTCGCGCACCGCCGCCGGCATGTCCAGCACGGCCTGGCGCACGTCGGCGCGCAGCTGCGCATCCGGCGCCGCCGCCACCGGCACCGCGGACAAGCCGCTGGCGACGTTCACCTGGTGCACGAAGTCGCGCACCTCGGCGGGCAGGGGCAGGATGCGCTCGTGGAGCGGCAGAGCCTGGCGGGCGGTCCATTGCTGCGGGTCGTTGGTGACGATCATGATGCATGCTGAGTAAGGGCAGATGCTCCTTTAACGGAGCGTCCGCCGATTACTTGACGGCTGGCAAGTAATTTATGCTTGCGTGGCTGTACTGCGGGCTGTACCGCGCGGCCGGCCGGCCTGAAGCGTCCTGTGCGATGCTGCACCGCGAAACCGGGCTTTCTGCCCTGAAATCCGGTAAAATGGAAAGCTTCGCGATGTGCCCGTGTGATGTCAGTGTGATATCCGCGCCGTCGATCGCTTGATAAGGCGCTCGCCCGTGACTGCCCAAGGGCCTCCGGTGGGGCGCTTTTTTCGTCTTGCAACGCAGTCCGTTGCCGCGTGCCGCACTTTTAGGTTTTGAGTTCTGTTAATGAAAAACATACGTAATTTTTCCATCATCGCCCACATCGACCACGGCAAATCGACCCTGGCAGACCGCATCATCCAGCTGTGCGGCGGCCTGTCGGAACGTGAGATGGACGCGCAGGTGCTCGACTCGATGGACCTGGAGCGCGAGCGCGGCATCACCATCAAGGCCCAGACCGCGGCCCTCAGCTACAAGGCGCGCGACGGCCAGGTCTACAACCTGAACCTGATCGATACGCCCGGCCACGTCGACTTCTCGTATGAAGTGTCGCGTTCGCTGTCCGCCTGCGAAGGCGCGCTGCTGGTGGTCGACGCGTCCCAGGGCGTGGAAGCGCAGACCGTCGCCAACTGCTACACCGCGCTCGACCTGGGCGTGGAAGTGGTGCCGATCCTGAACAAGATCGACTTGCCGCACGCCGATCCGGAGAATGCCAAGAAGGAAATCGAGGACGTCATCGGCATCGACGCCAGCGACGCCACCGTGTGCTCGGCCAAGACCGGCCTCGGCGTGGAAGACGTGCTGGAAACCCTGATCGCGCGCGTGCCGCCGCCCGAAGGCGACCCGGACGCACCGCTGCAGGCACTGATCGTCGACTCCTGGTACGACCCCTACGTGGGCGTCGTGATGCTGGTGCGCGTGGTCAACGGCACCCTGCGTCCGAAAGAAAAGATTCTGCTGATGGCGACCGAGTCGGTGAACCTGGTCGAAAGCATCGGCGTGTTCACGCCGCGCTCGGTGTCGCTGCCGGAACTGAAGGCGGGGCAGGTGGGCTTCATCATCGCCGGCATCAAGGAATTGACGGCCGCCAAGGTGGGCGACACCGTGACCCTGGCGAATCGTCCGGCACCGGCGCCGCTGCCCGGCTTCAAGGAAGTCCAGCCGCAAGTGTTTGCCGGCCTGTTCCCGGTGGAATCGAACCAGTACGACGCGCTGCGCGACTCGCTCGAAAAGCTGAAGTTGAACGACGCCGCTCTGATGTACGAGCCGGAAGTGTCGCAGGCGCTGGGCTTCGGCTTCCGCTGCGGCTTCCTCGGCCTGCTGCACATGGAGATCGTGCAGGAGCGACTCGAGCGCGAATTCGACATGGACCTGATCACCACGGCGCCGACCGTGGTCTACGAAGTCGAGATGCGCGACGGCTCCACCATCCGCGTCGACAACCCGTCGAAGATGCCGGAACCGTCGAAGATCAACGAAGTGCGCGAGCCGATCGTCGACGTCAACCTGTATATGCCGCAGGAATACGTGGGCGCTGTGATGACCCTGTGTAACGGCAAGCGCGGCGTGCAGATGGACATGGCCTATCACGGCCGCCAGGTCAAGCTGCACTACGAAATCCCGATGGCGGAGATCGTGCTCGACTTCTTCGACCGCCTGAAATCGACCTCGCGCGGCTATGCCTCGATGGACTACGAGTTCAAGGAAAACCGCGCCGCCGACGTCGTCAAGGTCGACATGCTGATCAACAGCGAGAAGGTCGATGCGCTGGCCATCATCGTGCACCGCGCCAACGCGCCTTACCGCGGACGCCAGGTGGCGGCCAAGATGCGCGAACTGATTCCGCGCCAGATGTTCGACGTGGCGATCCAGGCCGCCATCGGCGCCACCATCATCTCGCGCGAGAACGTCAAGGCGTTGCGCAAGAACGTGCTGGCCAAGTGCTACGGCGGCGACATCAGCCGCAAGAAAAAACTGCTGGAGAAACAAAAAGCCGGCAAGAAGCGCATGAAGCAGGTGGGCTCGGTGGAGATTCCGCAAGAAGCCTTCCTCGCCATCCTCCAAGTGGAAGACAAATAACAACATGAACATGCAATTGATTCTCGGGAATTTTGCCCTGATCCTGTTCGTGGCCATGGTGGTCACCGGCGTCATCTGGTTTCTGGACATCTTCGTGCTCGCCCGGCAGCGCCGCGCCAAGGCGGACGCCGCCCTGGCCGAATACGATGCCCACCGCGCCAAGCTGAGCGCCGACGGCATCAAGGTTGACAGCGGCAACCGCGCCGCGCTGGAAGCGACGATCCTGCGCCAGCCGACCTGGGTCGAGTATTCGGGCAGTTTCTTCCCGGTAATCGCATTGGTGTTCTTCCTGCGCTCCTTCCTGTTCGAACCCTTCAAGATCCCATCCTCGTCGATGGTGCCGACCCTGCTGGTGGGCGACCTGATCCTGGTGAACAAGTTCGACTACGGCATCCGCCTGCCGGTGATCAACAAGAAGATCATCGACGTCGCCAACCCGCAGCGCGGCGACGTCATGGTCTTCAAGTACCCGAAGGACATGAGCCAGGACTACATCAAGCGCGTCATCGGCGTGCCCGGTGATAAAATCACCTACGAGAACAAGCGCCTGACCGTGAACGGTGTCCCGGTCCAGTACGAACCGAT
>Ga0308164_10005245_pt1 | contig 10559 bp, 11 predicted proteins | sample PhyTR2_FD_201031 | JGI IMG/M metagenome (GOLD analysis project Ga0308164, IMG submission 201031) | Phyllosphere microbial communities from UC Gill Tract Community Farm, Albany, California, United States - DLSLT.R2 | ecosystem: Host-associated > Plants > Phyllosphere > Unclassified | place: USA... | reverse complement strand
ATCTGGACATCCAGAGTGGCGAGCTGGTGGCGTTGCTCGGCCCGTCCGGCTGCGGCAAGACCACCTTGTTGCGCATCATCGCTGGCCTGGAAACCCCGGATGACGGCAGCATCGTGTTCCACGGTGAAGACGTGTCCGGCCACGACGTGCGTGATCGCAACGTCGGCTTTGTGTTCCAGCACTACGCGCTGTTCCGCCACATGACCGTGTTCGACAACGTAGCGTTCGGCCTGCGCATGAAACCGAAAAACCAGCGCCCGAGCGAAAGCCAGATCGCGGTCAAGGTGCATGAGCTGCTGAACATGGTGCAACTGGATTGGCTGTCCGATCGCTACCCGGAGCAACTTTCCGGTGGCCAGCGCCAGCGTATCGCCCTGGCCCGCGCCCTGGCGGTGGAACCCAAAGTGCTGCTGCTGGACGAGCCCTTCGGCGCACTCGACGCCAAGGTGCGTAAAGAACTGCGCCGCTGGCTGGCACGGCTGCACGAAGACATCAACCTGACCTCGGTGTTCGTGACCCACGACCAAGAAGAGGCCATGGAAGTCGCCGACCGTATTGTGGTGATGAACAAGGGCGTGATCGAGCAGATCGGCTCACCGGGCGACGTCTACGAAAACCCGGCCAGCGACTTTGTGTATCACTTCCTTGGCGACTCGAACCGCCTGCACTTGGGTGAAGACAAGCACGTGCTGTTCCGCCCTCATGAAGTGTCGCTGTCGCGCCATGAACTGGAAGATCACCATGCGGCTGAAGTGCGTGATATTCGCCCGCTGGGCGCGACGACGCGTGTGACGTTGAAGGTGGAAGGCCAAAGCGAGCTGATCGAAGCGGAAGTGGTAAAGGACCACGACAGCCTGACCGGCTTGGCGCGCGGCGAGACCCTGTTCTTCAAGCCCAAGGTCTGGCAAAAAGCCTGAGTCTACAAACACCGCAAAACCCCTGTGTGAGCCGGGCTTGCCCGCGATGGCGAACTGTCAGTCGACAATGATGTTGGCTGGCCCAGCGTCATCGCGGGAAAGCCCGGCTCCCACATTTGATCTCAAGTGTCTGTTAGACCGTGGCGTTTTTCGCACGTACCGCCACCGGCCCCGACCGTTGCTCGATCTGCTGCTTGAGCCCCTGCCGCAACCCCAGCAGAAACGCCAGCTCCGCCACCACAAACAACGGCCCCACGATCAGCCCTGACACGTCGTCCACAAACGCCGGCTTCCTGCCTTCGTAGTAGTGCCCGACAAACTGGATCACCCAGCCCACCACAAACATACCGATGCCGCTGCTGAGCCACACCAGCGTGCTTTGTGCGGCCAGCGCATGCCCGGCCCACACCGACAGGCCCATCAGCACACTCATCAGGGCACCCAGCGCCCGTTCCAGGCGCAGGTAAAACCACGCCGCAAGCAGCGCGACAATCACGGCGGGCGAAATCCACAGGCTGCCCAGTGCCCATTCGGGGCGTGACAACAGCACGGCCACCGCCACCACAATCAGCGGAATGCCGATAAAGTGGCTGGCGATATTGCGCGGGTCGCGGTGGTAGGCGGCGTATTGACTGAGATGGTCGACGAGGCTTTTCATTGTTATTCCTCCTGTAGGATGTTTGATCATGCCCTGTCAGCCTCTGGCGCACTGTCAACTGGGCGACAATCTTCGGAGTTCACATGGATGCAGAGCAATGGCGCTCCCGGTTGGCCACCGGTCACTGGTTCAGCCACCTGCCGGCGCCTTTTCAGCATAGCTTGCTGGCTCACGCCCGATTGAGACAGCTCACGGCGGGCCAGTACTTGTTCAAGCGCGGCGACCCGCCCTGTGGCTTGTATGCGGTACTCGACGGCAGCCTGCGGGTCAGTGCAGTGAACGAGCAGGGCAAGGAAGCGATTCTCAGCCTGGTGGAGTCGCCCTTTTGGTTCGGTGAGATCTGCCTGTTCGATGGCTTGCCGCGTACCCACGATGCCTGCGCTGTCGGGCCGTGCACGCTGTTGCAGGTGCCCCAACAGGCGCTGCTGAACATCCTCGATGAGACACCCCGGTACTGGCGTGACCTGGCGCTGCTGATGAGCCAGAAGCTGCGCCTGAGTTTTATCAGTCTCGAACACCTCAGCCTGATGCCGGCCTCGGTTCGGTTGGCTCATCGTCTATTGATGATTGTGGAAGGTTACGGCGATATCGAGCATTCAAAGCGTGTGCTGCAGCTGCCCCAGGAAGACCTGGCGGCGATGTTGAGCCTGTCACGCCAGACCACCAACGCCTTGCTCAAGGATCTGCAAGCCCTGGGGATCGTGCGCCTGGGCTACGGCGAGATCGAAATCCTCGATCCCCAGCGGCTTCGGGAGGCGGCGCACACCTGAGGGTGTTAGCCTGCAGGCCTATCAATCGAGGTGTGTTATGCGCGTGCTGTTAGTGGAACATGAATCCGAAGAAGCACAGCGGATGGCCCAGGGCCTGAACGAGGCCGGTTACAGCGTGGAAGTCGCGGCCAACGGCATGGCGGCGCAGCGGCTTGTCGAGAGCGCCGAGTACGACCTGGTGATCCTGGATGTGATGCTGCCGGGGCTCAATGCCTGGAAACTGCAGCAGGCCATCCGGCAGAAAGGGCAGACGCCGCTGCTGTTCCTGACCACGCCCGGTGGGATTGAAGACCGCCTGCGCGGTTTGGAATTGCATGAGGATGACTACTTGCTCAAGCCGTTTGAGGCCAAGGCGCTGGTGGCGCGGGTCAAGAAAGTGTTGCGGCGCGATCGCGGGCGTTGATCGACCTGACATGCCCAGTGCTTGAACCTGCGCCTTCGCGAGCAAGCCCGCTCCCACACTTGGAATGCGCTCCCCTATCGGAGCGGGCTTGCCCGCGATAAGGCCCTGGAAACCAGCACAAATCCTTCTACCGCAACCCATCCCGGAACTGCCCCGGCGTGATCCCCGTCCAGCGTTTGAACGCGCGGTTGAAGCTGCTGGTATCGGCGAAGCCGAGCAAATGACTGATCTCGGCCAATGAGCACTGCGGGTCGCGCAAGTGCAGCAACGCCAGGTTTTCCCGGCACTCATTGAGCAACGTATCAAACCGACAGCCTTCATCCGCCAGGTGCCGCTGCAAGCTGCGCAGGCTCAGGTGCAGGGCCTGGGCGATGCGCTCGGCACTTGGCTCGCCATCCGGCAATTGCGCCTCGATGGCCGCGCGCACCTTGCGCTCCCAGGTCAGCGGTTGCAACTGGGCGAGGGTGCGCTTGAGCACGGTCTCGTTGTGCTCGGCCAGTTCGGGGTTGGCATCGTCCAGGTGGCTGTCGAAATCCCGTGCGGCGAACTCCAACCAGTCTTCCTCGGCGCCGAAAAACACCGGCGCCCGAAATACCGCGTGCCAGGGCTTGGGATCGGCCGGCTCCGGCCGGCGCAGGTGCACCGCCAGCGGCGCGTACTCGCGGCCCAGGCGGTTACGGCAGGTGCGCACGTAGATCGCGGCAAAGGCGTCGATGGCCTCCAATGCCGGCGCCGGACTGCCCGGGGGCTGCAGCAAGCGAAAACGGTAGCGCTCGCCCTCGCGACTCAGCTCCAGCGTCAGGGCATCGCTGACGACCTGGTGATACCGCACGATGCGTTCGAACACCTCGCGCAGGCTGCCGCTGGCCACCAACGCATAGCCCAGCGCATGAAAGGTGGTGGGGCTGACAAACCGCGACACCCGCAAGCCAATCGAAGGGTCACCGCTGGCTTGCACCGCCAGCTCCCACAAGCGTGTCGTGGCCGAAAGCGGGTAGCGCGCATTGGGATCGTCCATCTGCTGCGGGTCGAGCCCGGCTTGCGCACACAACGCGGCGCTGTCGAGGCCCAGGGCGTCGAGCTGCTTGCGCAGGGCGCGGGTCCAACTGGCGAGGGACGTAGGTTCGGTCATGGCAATTGGCGCTTGCGGTCAACAGGTTGGCGTGTGGGGCTAGCATCCTGCGACATCGCTTGGGGCAGGATGTGAGCATCAATAAGCAAGAGGATGGAAGCATGGACGGTACTTCTGCAAGTCCCCAGCAGATGAACGCACAACAGCGTTCGGCGCATATCCGCGAAGTGGTGCTGGCCGAGGGCGTGCGCTTGCGCCAGCAACACCCCTGGTTGCTGCACCAGGACGCATTGGGCGCGGGCATCCTGGCGTTTGCGCTGGTCGGCATGCTCGGCTCGGCGGCGCTCTACATCAGCGGTCATATGGCGTGGTGGGTGTGTCTGTTGCTGAACGCGTTCTTTGCCTCGCTGACCCACGAGCTGGAACATGACTTGATCCACAGCATGTACTTTCGCAAGCAGCGCCTGCCCCACAACCTGATGATGGGCCTGGTGTGGCTGGCGCGGCCGAGCACAATCAACCCTTGGGTGCGCCGGCACCTGCACCTCAACCACCACAAGGTGTCGGGCACCGAAACCGACATGGAAGAACGCGCCATCACCAACGGTGAACCCTGGGGGTTTGCGCGCTTGCTGATGGTCGGTGATAACGTTATGTCGGCGTTTATCCGCATCCTGCGGGCCAGGACCTGGAAGCACAAACTGAACATCCTCAAGCGCTCGCTGCTGGTGTATGCGCCGCTGGCGCTGCTGCACTGGGGGGCGTGGTATGTGTTCCTCGGCTTTCATGCCGCCAATGGCATCGCCAGCCTGCTGGGCGCGCCAGTCGAATGGTCAGCCGGCACCCTGCAGATAATGCAGGTGATCGATATCGCCGCCGTGGTGATCATCGGCCCGAATGTGCTGCGCACTTTTTGCCTGCATTTTGTCAGCTCCAACATGCACTACTACGGCGATGTGGAACTGGGCAACGTGATCCAGCAGACCCAGGTATTGAACCCGTGGTGGATGTGGCCGCTGCAAGCGTTCTGCTTCAACTTCGGCAGCACCCATGGCATCCACCATTTCGTGGTGAAGGAGCCGTTCTACATTCGCCAGATGACCGCCAAGGTGGCGCACAAGGTCATGGCCGAGATGGGCGTGCGCTTCAATGATTTCGGCACGTTTGCGCGGGCCAATCGGCTTGGTTTTCCACCGCCTGCAGGGTTTCGATCAGCGCCTTCGCCGCAGGCGACAAGCGCACCCCAGCGCGGCTGATCACTGCGCAGCGGTTGTTCAGGCTGTCCAGGGCCTGAGGCAGGTTGCGCCAGTGCAGCACCTGCAGTTCGCCACGGGCGAATGCGTCGACGAAGGCTTCCTCGGCGCCCAGGCCAATGGCGTCGGATCGCTGCACGATAGTGGCCAGCGCGGCAAACTGCTCAAGCTCGATCGCGGGTGCAAAGTCGATGCGCCCGCTGAGATTGGCCAGCAGTTTGCGAATCCCCGGCGCGATCAGCGGTGTGGCGAGTGGGTAGCCGAACAGGTCGTTGGTGGACAGGCTGTCCTTGGCCAGCAGCGGATGCCCTGTGCGGCAAAAAAACACGCTGCGTCGTGGCGCCAGGGCCTGGGTCTGAAAGTTCGGGTCAGCCTCGAAGTGACGCACATCGGCGATAAAGAATTCGATCTCTTCACGGTTCAGGCTGCGCCCGAGTTTTTCCCAGTTATCCACCTGCAAGGCGGTGCGTACCTTGGGGTAGGTGGAGATAAAGCGTGCCATGGCCTGGGGCACCAGGTTCACGGCAGCCACGGCGTCGCTGCCGAAACGCACTTCGCCGGCATCGAGTTTGGTCATGCGCGTGACTTCATGGCTCAGCAATGCCGCGCCTTGCACCAGGCTCAAGGCGTGTTGCAGGACCACCTGGCCTTCGGGCGTGGGGCGCAGGTCTTTTGAGGCGCGGTCGACCAGCACGCAACCGAATTCCTGCTCCAGGCCCTGGATGCTGCGGCTGAACGCAGGCTGCGTGATTCCCATGACGTCCGCCGCACGTACGAAACTGCGGTGCTCATTGAGCGCGATGAAGTAGCGCAGTTGGCGAAGGTCCATGGTGTGCCCGGCATCCTGTTGGGGAACCGGGATTTTAAGGTGACTGCTTATTCCGTCAATGAAGCATGTTTGTTTTATCTAGACCTTAAATGCATATCTATAGAGCAGGCGCCGTGCCATAGGAGGCGGGGCTGAACATCCGTGTCACCACCAGCATCGCGACCGCCGTCACCGTGAGTACCACCCAGGCGCTGACAAAGCTGCCGGTGAGTTCACGCAGCCAGCCGGTCAGCCATGGCGAAATCGCATTGATCAAAAAGCCTACGCCCTGGACGAAGGCCGCCAGTTGCCCGGCTTGGCGAGGGTCGCGGTGATGGTCCAGGGTCAGCAGCAGGCTCAAGGCAAAACAAGCCCCCAGGCCGAAGCCGCACAGCGCCACCCACAGCTGGGGAAACTGCAACGGCGCGAGCAGCAGGCCGAGATAGCCGATGGTCTGGGCCAGCAGGCTGATCCACAGCAATGGCCGGCGGTCGATCCCGCGTTGCGCCAACACCGGCATCAACAGCGCGGCGATCACCTGGAAGATGGTCATGAAGGCCAGCAATGAACCACTGGGCAATACCCCCCAGCCCAATTGCTGGTAGTACGCCGGCAACCACGCCACCATGCTCATATAGCCGCAATTGACCAGCCCGAAGTACAGCGCCAGCAACCAGGCGCGGCGGTTGCGCAGGCCCTGGAATGCAGGCGCTACCCGTGGGTTTTTCGCGGCGCCCAGCGGCAACCAGGCCCACAGCAGCAACGCCGCCAATGCTGGCAACCACCACACGCCGAGCCCGGCTTGCCATTGCTGGAAGTGGCTGGCCGCCACCGGGCTGAGCAGGGCCGCCAGGCCGCCACCGGCCATCAACGACGCCGAATACACACCCATTGCCACTGGCACGCGGTGATGGAACTCACGCTTGATCATCGCCGGCACCAACGCCTGGATTAGCGCTACGCCGGCACCGCCGAGCAAGGCCGTGACCAGCAAGACGGAGCCTTGGCCCATCAGCCAGCGAGCCAGGCACGCCAGCAGAATCATCACCAGACCCAGGGCGATGCCTCGTCGCTCACCCAACTGCGCTTCAACGCGCACGCCCACCAGCGCCACCAGGCCCATGCACACCACCGGCAAGCTGGTGAGCAGTGCACTGCTCTGGAAGCTCAGGCCGGTGGCCTGGCGTATCTCGCCGAGCAACGGGCTGATGGAACTGAGGATCGGGCGCAGGTTAAGTCCCAGGACCACCAGCAGGCCCCAGCCAGCGAGGGATTTATTCAGGGGCATGCAGGGTTTTCCACTCGCGATACAGGGCGGTCATGGCCGCGTCGGGCAGATGCTGGATGTTCAGGCGTTGTTCGCTCAATGGCAGCCCTACTTGCTGACCGATCGCCGCCGTTGACAGGCCAAACGGCTCGGCCATGGCGTTGCTGGCGGCAAACACTACCCGCTCCACGCCGCACAGGTACATGGCGCTCAGGCACATCGGGCAGGGTTGGCCGCTGGCATAGATCACACAGCCGTCCAGGCGCGCCCCGAGCAGCTTGCTCGCCGCACGGATCGCCAGCAGCTCGGCGTGGGCGGTGGGGTCCTGGGTCAGGTGGATTTCATTCACGGCGTCCACCAGCACTTCGCCGTTGCGCGTCAACACTGCGCCAAACGGCCGGCCACCATGGGCGACATTGGCCTGGGCCAGTCGGATGGCGCGTTGCAGGTGCAGGTGATCGTCGGTCATGGGGATCCCTCGGGGCAGGATGAAAGGTGAAGTATGGGCAGCCGTCGAGGTATTCTGAAATTAAATATAACCATGCCAACCAGTGGCAAATGGAATGGTGAGCGCCATGTTCGATCCCGTGTTGTTGCGCAGCTTTGTTGCCGTGGTGGATTGCGGCAATTTCACCCGCGCCGCCGAGCGCTTGCACTTGACCCAGTCCACCGTCAGCCAGCAGATCCGCCGTCTGGAGGAGGCGGTGGCGTGCCAGTTACTGGACCGTGACCAGCGTCGCGTGGTCGCCACGGCCGAGGGCGAGCGGTTGCTGGCTTATGCGCGGCGCATCCTCGCACTGCATGAAGAGGCTGCCGATGTATTGATCAACCAGCAAAGCGATGGCGTGTTGCGCCTCGGCGTGCCGGAAGACTTTGCCGCCGAACGCTTGATGCCTCTGCTTTCGTCTTTTGTGCTGGCCTATCCGCGGGTGCGCCTGGAGGTCACCAGTGGCCTTGGTCCGGAGTTGCAGCGCCAGTATCGCAGCGGTGAGTTCGATGTACTGCTGGTCAAGCAGATGGGCGACAGCGATGACTGCGTGGCCTCGTGGCCGGAGCCGTTGTGCTGGGTCGACAGCCGCAGCACGCCGTCCCTGGGCCGCGACCCTTTGCCGTTGGTGGCCTTCCCGGTGGGTGGCCTGTACCGCAATGAAATGCTCCAGCACCTGGAAGTGGGTGGCTGGCGTTGGCGCATCGGTTACTCCAGCGCGAGCCTGGCCAGTGTGTGTTCAGCGGTGGCGGCGGGATTGGGCATCAGTTTGCTGCCCCGCCGAGTCGTGCAGCCGGGGCATGTGGTGCTGGGCCCGGACAGCGGTTTGCCGAAGGTCCAAGGTGTACGGTTAGCGTTGTATGGGCGCAGCGGTCTGGGCGCGGCGGGGCAGACATTACAGCGCCAATTGCTCGATTTGTGCGCAAACAGCCCTGCCTGAGCCATGCCTTTGCTGAATATTTTGTATGCCTGAAAAGCATTGAGAAAACGCCTCTGGTCGCCAGGCCGCGCAGGACGCGGGCTGGGCGTTTCGGGAGTTTTATTTATGCAATTTAGATCTATGTATAACTTTAAATATTACTTTAAGAGATAAGCGTCTGGCCCCGATGATTCAGCCCTCGACGGCCTCCAGGCAGGCCTGTCGGTTTTTTGTTTCAAAACCGTAGGGAGTGAATCAATGGGCAATGTCCAGACCGCCGCCAGTGCACACGAGGCGCAATGGCGCCAGGCACCGAGTGGTGAGTTGGTCGACCTTGGCCGGGCGCACCGCGCGCCGTTGGGGCAACTGCGAACGCAGAAGACGCCAAAGCGTTTCTCAAGCCGTCGCGAAGCGATCCTGCTCGGTCTGCTGGTGCTGGCTCTGCACGGTGCGGTGATCTACTGGGTGAGCCAGAAGCCCACCCCGGTGCTGCCGATCGTGCCGCCTGAAATCCCGCCGATGACCATCGAATTTGCCCAGCCAGCGCCGCCGGTGGTGGAACCTCCACCGCCTGTGCCGCCACCCCCACCGCCGCCCGTGGTCGAGCCACCGCCGCCGGTCGTGGATGAGTTGGCTGCCAAGCCGGCGCCGCCCAAGCCGATTCCAAAACCCAAGCCCAAGCCGGTCCCAAAACCTGAGCCCAAGCCTGCACCGAAGCCGGTCGAGCAGCCGCCTGCGCCACCGACACCTGCGCCGCCTGCGCCCCCAGTTCCACCTGCGCCGGCTCCGGTAACGCCGGCTTCGGCCAACGCCGCGTACCTGAAGAACCCGGCGCCGGAATACCCGTCACTGGCCCAGCGTCGCGGTTGGGAAGGCACGGTGTTGTTGCGGGTGAAGGTACTGGCCAGCGGCAAGCCGGGCGAGATCCAGGTCCAGAAGAGCAGCGGTCGCCAGCAACTCGATGACGCCGCACTGGCCGCCGTGAAGCGTTGGAGCTTCGTGCCGGCCAAGCAAGGCGATGTGGCCCAGGACGGCTGGGTCAGCGTACCGATCGATTTCAAGATTCACTAACTATTCGGCTGCGGTGTGTTGCACACGCCGCGACCTGCACAGAGGGAAAACATCATGGCATTAGCATCTCCACTTGAATCCATCGAAAGCGCGGTGATCTGGCTGCTGGTGGTTTTTTCGGTCGCGACCTGGGGCCTGGCCCTGCTCAAGGGTGTGCAGTTCGGTCGCCTCAAGGCGCAGGATCGCAAGTTCCATAAACAGTTCTGGGCGGCCTCGAGTCTCGACTCTGCCGCCGAGTTAGCCGAAACGCAGCCAGGCGCTGCGGCGCGTGTCGCCCAGGCCGGTTATGCCGCGATCCAGGTTGGCGAGGCACCCCACGCCGCCGACCTGAGCCAGGCGATCAACCATCAAGACCGCCTCGAACGTGCCCTGCGCCAGCAAATCGTGCGTGAGCGCCGCTCACTGGAAACCGGCCTGGCCGTGGTCGCCAGTATCGGCAGCACCTCGCCGTTTATCGGCCTGTTCGGCACCGTGTGGGGCATCATGGAAGCGCTCAAGGGCATCAGCGCCGCCGGTTCCGCCAGCCTGGAAACCGTGGCCGGCCCGATCGGTGCGGCACTGGTCGCAACGGGCGTCGGCATCGCCGTCGCGGTCCCGGCGGTGCTGGTCTACAACTACTTCCTGCGTCGCTTGAAGCTGACGGCTGCAGACCTGGACGACTTCGCCCACGACTTCTACAGCCTGGCGCAGAAGAACGCGTTCCGCGTGCTGTTGCACCCGGCCCTGACCAAGAATGCGACCGGCAACCCGCAGAAAGTGAAGGAGGCATCCTGAAATGGCCTTCTCCACCCAAGACAGCGATGAGGTGCTGAGCGAGATCAACGTGACGCCGCTGGTGGACGTGATGCTGGTACTGCTGGTGGTGTTTATCGTCACCGCGCCGCTGCTGACCAACGCGATTCCGATCAACCTGCCCAAGACCGAGGCCGTGGCT
>Ga0308164_10005243_pt1 | contig 10562 bp, 8 predicted proteins | sample PhyTR2_FD_201031 | JGI IMG/M metagenome (GOLD analysis project Ga0308164, IMG submission 201031) | Phyllosphere microbial communities from UC Gill Tract Community Farm, Albany, California, United States - DLSLT.R2 | ecosystem: Host-associated > Plants > Phyllosphere > Unclassified | place: USA... | reverse complement strand
GTGCAGCGATTGCCTCGCTGGTACGCTTCCAGACCATTCTCAGTTCCTATCCACTCAGCGCGGCGCGCGTGGTGGCGACCAATACGATTCGGATTGCCAACAATGCGGCGCAGTTTCTGCCAGCGGCCGAGGCGGCGATCGGCTATCCGATTGAAATCATTTCCGGTGAAGAAGAAGGTCGCCTGATCTACATGGGCGTGGCCAGTACGCTGCCGCTCAACGAAGGGCGGCTGGTCATCGATATCGGAGGTGGTTCTACCGAAGTCATTCTTGGCCGCGGCATGGATATCATCAAGGTCGAGTCCTTCAGCATTGGTACCGTCCCGCAAAACGCAGGATTTTTTGGCAATGGCGTGATCGATGCTGACGCATTCGAAGCAGCAATCCTGTCGGCGCGCTCCCGTTTTGAAGATGTCGCGCCTGAATACGATCGTTCATTGTGGACACACGCCTACGGCTCGTCAGGCACGGCGCGTGCCATCGGCGATGCGATTGCCAAAAACAATCTCGGCGATGGTCTGGTTTCCCTCAAAAGTCTGGAAGCACTCAAGCGCCGCCTGATTCAGTTCGGCCATGCAGACAACATTGAACTGATCGGGATGAAAGCCGATCGTGCGACCAGTATTGCTGGCGGCGTCGCGATTCTGATCGGTGCGATGCATGAGTTTGGTATCAAGCTTGTGCAGCCGATGGAAGCCGGACTGCGCCTTGGTGTCTTGCGTGACTTGCAGCTGCGCGCCATGCAGCGCGACCGTCGCGAAGAATCGGTACGCGATTTTCTCAAGCGCTTTCGCGTCGATGAACAGCGGGCGGATCGAACCGCGCATATCGCACGCACCATGCTGGCGTTACTGAAGCCGACCGACGAAAACTATGAACGGCTGCTGCACTGGAGCGCGCTGTTGCATGAGATTGGACTGGTGGTTTCGCACAGCGGCTTTCACAAGCATGCGGCCTACATGATCGAGAACGCCGATCTCCCTGGTTTTACGACACGCGAGCAGCGCATCATGAGCCGGCTGGTACTGGCGCAAAAAGGAAACCTGCGCAAGGTTGTCGATAATCTATCCGACTTCGGTTTTGCCAAGGCATTGCTGTCCCTGCGACTAGCCGCCATGTTCATGCATGCGCGTATTGATGTCGATGCCGATCCTGCAGCAATCAAGATCAAAATGAAAAACCGGATCGAGTTGGAGTTGCCGCGAACATGGGTACGCGATCATCCGACGGTTGCCTACTGGATCGAAAAGGAAAAAGAAGCCTGGGGTGAAATCGGTATCGAGTTTGGGCTGCGTCTGGGCAACTGATGGTTGTGTATGCAGTCGCTCCGGTAGAATGAACCTTTTGGCAACTTTGCCTTCTGAATCTCTGGCGCGCGCCTGTGCTTAGCGTAGAGCGCTGTGTTGTGTGATGTACATTCAAGCAGTTGCCGCTTCTGGCAACGTTTTTGCCGTGGAGTAGCAAGTGTTTAATGAACTCGTCGATATGGCCGCACAGGCCGGATATCTCGGCATCTTTTTATTGATGCTGGCCGAAAACATCTTTCCCCCGATTCCATCCGAACTGATCATGCCGCTTGGCGGCTTTGCCGCGGCACGTGGCGATATGGATATGTGGCTGGTTATTCTGGCGGGTACGGCCGGATCGATTGTCGGCGCCTTGCCCTGGTATTACGCAGGTCGTTATTTTGGGACAGAGCGCTTGAAGCGCATGGCGGCCACGCGTTTTGGTCGTGTGATGACCTTGTCGCCGGCGGACATCGATAATGCATCGCAATGGTTTGCACGTTACGGCATTACAGCGGTTTTCTTTGGACGCCTGATTCCGGCGATTCGTACACTGATTTCAGTTCCGGCTGGCATCGTGCGCATGAAGATGCTGCCGTTTCTATTCTTCTCGACCGTTGGCTCGCTGCTATGGACGGCATTTCTGGCATTCGCCGGTTACGCGCTGGAGTCGCAGTATGAGCTGATTGAAGCTTATATCGATCCGGTTTCCAAGGCAGTGCTGCTGACGATTATCGGTGTCTACCTCTACCGTTTCATTCGCTATAAACCACAGGCTTCCTGATCACCAGCAATCAATGGAGATCAGAAGACCAGTCCGTTCTTGCTAAACAGAGCGATGTCGACAAAGCTGGAAAGGGACTGATCGGCACCACCGCGTACCGACAGGCCGCCAAGGTCAACATTGCCGTTACCTGCGAGATCCTGCCCGGCACTGGCCGATTGTTTGCTGCGTCTGATCGCCAGCGTCAGCGTCTTTGCGACAGCAAAGCCTTCCAGCGTTAACGTGGAGGGCGGCTCGTCGCGATACTTCACCATCATCGCCAGATGCTCGCGTTGCAAGACGCTTTTGCCGGTATCGGGATTGGGGACGACTTGTGAAAAGACAGTCCATTCCACGGCACGGCTGCCGGCCAGCTCGCGCAGGGTATCCAGGTTGGTCAACGAAGTACCAGCCACATAGATCTTTGGTGCCTGCTTGCGGAACGCCTTAAGAAACACCCCGGTATTGATGGTGTCGCCAATCACGACCACGACGCCAGGAGAAGTCGCTGCCAGCTTGCGGGACTCGGCTTCGGTTTGCTGTTCATTCGCACTGATGCGTGCTGTGCCTGTCAGTTGCAAGCCACGCAGCTTGAGTTCTTCTGTCACAACGGCAAGTGTTTGTCGGTTACTGGCATCATCCTGTACAGCGATGCCGACGTGCGTAATCCCGAGAGGGCCGAAGTGCGACAGCATGTGCCTAAACTCCCGCAAATAGTCCGGTCGCCACAGTACCAATTTTCCACCGGTTTTCAGATTGCCGGTGCTGACCAGTGGTGCATAAAGCTGCAGCCGGCTGCGCTTGAAGGCAGGGGCATCGAGCACGGCACGGGTTACCTGTTCACCGATGCCGCCGATCAGATAATCCACACGTTCATTGTCGATCAGCTCGCTGGCTACGCGCGCTGCCACTAATGGTGAGGCCTGATCATCGCGGGCGATATACTGGATTCTCTTGCCGTTGATGCCGCCCGTTGCATTGACCGTATCGAAATAGGTCTTGATGCCCGCAACATAGTCACGTCCGAGCGAGGCATTGGGGCTGGACAGATCGATGACCTGTCCGATCACGATGGTGTCGCGATTGTCCGCAAAGGCGGGCGTAGCCGCCATCAAGGCAGGAGTTAAACAGGCGAGAAGCAGCAATCGCAGGCGCATGGTGGCACGAGAATAAGGAAGGTCGGGCCACGATTGTGCGGATGAAATATGACCGCATGATGAAATTTAAAGACGTTTCTTGCGAACGTGCTTGAAATTGTATATATTATTTATACTATTATTGATAAGGAGTCGATTGTGTCGCAGGATAACCAGGAAGCCCTCGCAGCCAAGCCGGCTGCCGAAACAGTAAAAACAGAGTCCACAGCAAAACCGGTAGTTAAATCAGCTGCCAAAAAAGCGCCAGCCAAGAAAGCCGTCGCTAAAAAGGCGGCAGTCAAGAAAGTTGCCGCCAAAAAAGCACCAGTTAAGACCGCTGGAACCAAGCCTGGAACCAAGCCTGTAACCAAGGCAGCTGCAAGCAAGACAGCGCCAGCCAAGTCCGCCGCGAAAGTAGCGGTAAAGAAGACGGCTGCCAAGAAAGCTGTCGCCAAGAAGCCGGTAGCAAAGACTGCTAGTACCACAGCGGCCAAGAAGGTCAGCGCCACGGCTGGTAAAGCGAAGGTCGCGCCAAAAGTCGCTGACAAAACGGCGGCTAAATCAGCAACCAAGCCGACCACCAAGCCTGCAACCAAGTCGACTAGCAAGCCTACCGCCAAAGCGGCAAGCAAACCTGCCGCAAAAAGCAATGTGAAGAACGCAGACAAGCGTTCGTCCGCAAAGGCCGCTTCTACCAAAGCCAAGGCACGCAAATCCAAGCTGATTCGTGACAGCTTTACGATGCCGGATCTGGAGTATCAGGTTCTCAGCGACGTCAAAAAAGCCTTCCTCAAGGCAGGCGTTTCGATCAAGAAAAGCGAATTGCTGCGTGCCGGCGTGGCATTGGTCAAAGCACTGGAATTCAGCAAGTTGCATGACGTGATCAACAAACTGACACCAATCAAGGCCGGTCGTCCGAAGAAAGAAAAGTAAGCCGATTGTTTGTTCTTGCGCTCTATCGAGAGCGCCGATGTCCCGAAAAGCCGATGCTTGCGCATCGGCTTTTTGCTTTTGTTGTCATGTCATCAAACCGACATGAAACGGTCATCTTGCTGAAGTAATCGCTCGTTACGCTGGCGCCTGTTACTACTCAAAGGACCAAATATGCAACGATCGATTGCTTCCGAAGAACAGAGCGTTTCCTCCCCAAGACTGACCCTCAGCATCGCCACCACGCCAGAAGAAGTGCGCGAAGTGCAGCGCCTGCGTTACAAGGTGTTCATTGAGGGCATGGGACTGGATGCGCTCAAGAACAAGGAGCGTCTCGATCGCGATGAGTTCGATGTTTATTGCGATCACTTGATCGTACGCGACTCGTCTACGCTGAAAGTGGTGGGCACCTACCGCGTGTTGAGCCCGCAAGCGGCCGAGCGTCATCGCGGCTTTTACTCGGAACAGGAATTCGACCTGACGCGCTTGGCCAATCTGCGCGGCCGTATCGCGGAAGCTGGCCGCGCCTGCATCCATCCTAAATATCGCAGTGGTGCCGTAATCATGTTGTTGTGGGCAGGGATTGCCGGCTTCATGCAAAAGCACGGCTGCGAATACCTGATCGGTTGCGCCAGCGTGAGTCTGGCAGATGGCGGGCTCAACGCCGCAGCGATCTATCACGCCATTGCCGAAACCAACATGGCACCGACCGAATATCGTGTGCGTCCGCATCTTGCCTTTCCAATCGCACCGCCTCACAGCGATAGCAAGCCGGTGATTCCACCGCTGATCAAGGGCTATCTTCGCAGTGGTGCATGGATCTGCGGCGAGCCGGCCTGGGATGCCGAATTCCATAGCGCCGACATGTTCATGATGCTGCCGCTGGCCAGACTCGACAGCCGTTATGCCCGCCACTACCTGAAGGAAGGAGAGACCGCATGAAGCCAGGCGAATCATTTCTGACCAAGGATTTTCTGAAAGCCAACGGCAAGCGCGAACCGCTGCGCTTCCGGGCCATCTGGATCTCCGATGTGCATCTGGGAACGACCGGTTGTCAGGCGCAACGGTTGCTCGAATTCTTGCGACGTACCGAGTCGGATACCTTGTATCTGGTTGGCGACATCATCGACGGCTGGCAGCTCAAACGTCGCTGGTACTGGGATCAGTCGCACAACAACGTCGTGCAAACGGTATTGAAGAAAGCCAAGAAGGGTACCGAAGTGATCTTCGTGCCGGGTAATCACGACGAAGCCGTGCGCCAGTTCATCGATCTGGATTTCGGCGGCATTCGCGTACGCGATGAACTGATTCATACGACGGCACAAGGCAAGCGCATGCTGGTGTTGCACGGTGATCGCTTCGATGGCGTGATCGCTTGCGCCAAGTGGCTCGCCTATGTTGGCGACAATCTGTACACGATGATTCTCAAGTTCAATCAGGTACTCAATAGCTGGCGCGCACGTGCCGGCCTGCCGTACTGGTCGCTTTCGCAATATCTGAAATTGAAGGTCAAGAACGCCGTCAGTTACATCACCTCATTTGAAACAGCGCTGGCCGATGAAGCTCGTCGTCGTGGTCTGGATGGTGTGATCTGCGGTCATATCCACAAACCAGAGATCCGCGATATCGACGGCATCACTTACTGCAATGACGGCGACTGGGTCGAAAGCCTGACCGCGTTGGTCGAAGATCATTCGGGCGCATTGCGTCTGGTGACCTGGCAGGAAGTGGTCGGCGTCTCCGTATCGCATCACAACGAAGAGATGGAGGAATTATGCGTATCGCCATCGTAACGGATGCATGGTCACCGCAGGTCAACGGCGTGGTCAACACGCTGCGCGCAACGCGCAAGCAACTACGTTTGATGGGGCACACCGTGAAAATGGTGACGCCCGAAGGTCTGCGTAGCTATTCGTGCCCGACTTATCCCGAGATTCGTCTTTCGTACAAGCCGTACGGCAAGGTATCGGCCGTGCTCGACAGCTTTATGCCCGACAGCATTCACATTGCGACCGAAGGGCCGATGGGATTGGCCGCACGTCGTTACTGCCTGTCGCATGGGCTGGACTTCACGACGGCGTATCACACGCGCTTTCCGGAGTACCTGCGCTCGCGATTTCATCTACCGCTAGCCGTGACGTATCGCTGGCTCAAGTGGTTTCACGGCCCATCCAAGGCAGTGATGGTGCCGACGCCGCGCATGCAGGAAACACTGGAAAAAAGTGGCTTCCGCAACGTGGTGCAATGGAGCCGGGGCGTCGATACCGAACATTTTCGGCCGGGTCCGCGTGAGGAATCTTCATTGAATCGTCCGCTGTATCTCTACGTCGGTCGTCTCGCGATTGAAAAGAATATCGAGGCATTCCTGCAGATGGAATTGCCAGGTTCCAAATGGGTGATCGGCGACGGTCCGCTACGAGACGATCTGGAGCGGCGTTATCCGGATGTACGCTTTCTCGGCAACAAGCCACACGATGCCTTGCCAGGCTACTACAACTGCGCCGATGTCTTTGTCTTCCCGAGTCGTACCGATACATTTGGTCTGGTCATGATCGAGGCGATGGCGTGCGGCGTGCCGGTGGCAGCGTATCCGGTCGAAGGGCCGATCGATGTGGTGGAGGATGGTCGCAGCGGCATTTTGAATCAGGATTTGATGCGCGCCTGCTTCAATGCCTTGACCCTCAAGCGGTCTGCCGTGCGTGAATATGCCTTGTCATATTCCTGGGAGGCGGCAACCCAGCAGTTTCTGCGCAATCTGCATCCAGTGCGTCGCGTGACGCACGCTGTCATGCCGCAAACCTCAGCGATCTAAATAAAACAGGAGCCGATGGCTCCTGTTTTTTATCCTGCATCGTTTCTTATCAACGACTACTTGGTGATCAGATCTGGCGCCAATACGCCGCGCAGATAATGTTCCATCGCGCCTTCGCGCTCACGTTGCACGATCCACCACACATTGCCTTTGCGGATGGTCCAGTCCTGTTCGACGCCAGTCAGCAGGATGGATGCGACCTGCCCAAGCGTCGGTTGATGGCCGACGATCAAAACCGGCTCACGGCTGTCAGGCCAGTTAGAGGCGGTAATGATGCGTTCGGCAGTGGAGTCAGGCGCCAGTTCATCGACAACCTTGAACTTGCGGCCGAGTGCTTCTGCCGTCTGCAGCGTGCGCGTGGCCGGACTAACCAGAATGCGGCAGCCGCTGGTCAGATGTCGGTCCAGCCATTCACCCATGCGGGCAGCCTGTTTCTGACCTTTGGGCGTCAAGGCGCGGCCTTCATCAGGCTCGCCCATTTCCGCTTCCGCATGTCGCCACAGGATCAGTTCCATTTTTTACTCCGAAGAAGTGCCGTGCAGTTGCATCAGCCACGCCTGCGCACAGAACGGTGCAATCTTGCCGCGCGGTTTTCTGTATTTATAGACGCCATTGGCATCCAGGTCCCATGCATTGACTGTGTCTCTCAAATAAGGTTGCAGGCCTTCGTTAATTACGCGCTTTTTCAGTGTAGGGTCAAGAATCGGAAAGGCAACCTCTATCCGGCGAAACAGATTTCGGTTCATCCAGTCGGCACTCGACAGATAGACGTTGTGCTCGAGATCGTTACGGAAGTAATAAATGCGGCTGTGTTCGAGGAAGCGACCGACGATGGCACGGACCTTGATGTTGTCCGACAGGCCAGGCACACCCGGACGCAACGCGCAGGCACCGCGCACGATCAGATCGATTTTTACGCCCTCGGCGGAGGCCGCGTACAGCGCCCTGATCACGGATTCATCGAGCAGCGCATTCATCTTGGCGATGATGCGAGCAGGGCGACCGGCGCGTGCGATACGTGCTTCATTCTCGATTGCCTTGATGAATTCCTTGTGCAACGCGAACGGCGCCAGCCACAGTTTTTCCAGTTTTTTTGGCTTGGTCAGGCTGGTCAGGTGAATGAAGATTTCGTTGACCTCGGTTGCAATCGCCGGATTGGCTGTCAGCAAGCCGAAGTCGGTATAGAACTTGGTCGTGCTTGGATGATAGTTGCCGGTGCCAAGGTGGGCGTAATAGCGGAACTTGCCTTCTTCGCGACGGATTACGAGGGCGAGTTTGGCATGCGTCTTCAAGCCGACCACACCGTAGACGACCTGTGCGCCGGCGCGTTCCAGGCGATCGGCCCAGTTGATATTGGCTTCTTCGTCAAAGCGGGCCATCAGTTCCACGATGACAGTGACTTCCTTGCCATGTTGCGCCGCATAGATCAGCGACTCCATCAGGTCGGAGTTCATGCCGGTGCGATAGATGGTCTGCTTGATCGCAACCACATCCGGGTCGTGCGCCGCGTCGCGTACGAATTCCAATACCGGCTGGAACGACTGGAACGGATGGTGCAGCAGCACGTCATGTTTGCGGATCGTGCTGAACAGATCCGTATTGTTGAGTTTGGGCGGGTAGGCCGGTACGTAAGGCGGAAAGCGCAGTTCCGGCTTGGTTACATGGTCGATCAGCTCGGACAGGCGTACCAGATTGACCGGGCCATCGACGGCGTACAGACGATTCTCGGCGATCGAAAACTGCTCGAGCAGAAATTTTGACAGATGCGGCGGGCAGTTCTTGGCGACTTCCAGCCGCACTGCGACGCCGAAGTTGCGGCTTTGCAGTTCGCCCTGCAATGCCTGGCGCAGGTTCTTGACTTCTTCTTCATCGACCCACAGGTCGCTATTGCGCGTCACGCGGAATTGCGAATAGGCCAGCACTTCACGTCCGGTGAACAGATCGTTGATGTGGGCGTGGATGACCGATGACAACAGGCAGAAGGCGACGCCATCCTTCGATAGTTCAGGCGGCAGGCGAATCACGCGAGGCAACACGCGCGGTGCCTTGACGATCGCAATTGCGGTGCCGCGGCCGAAAGCATCCTTGCCTGACAGCTCGACGATGAAATTCAGACTTTTATTGATGACTTGCGGAAACGGATGTGCCAGATCGAGACCGATTGGCGTCAACAGCGGCCGTACCTCGCGATCGAAATAGGATTTGACCCAAGCCCGTTGCGCTTCGTTACGGTCCTGATCACGTAATAAATAGACACCTTGCTGTGCCAGTTGCGGCAACACGCTGTCATTCAACACACGATATTGCCGCTCGACGATCTGATGACATTCCGCGCCGGCAACCGCCAGTGCGGCGGAGAGGGCAGGTGTTTCCTCTATTTTTTCGCCATCAATATGATTGTTGGCAAGCAGGCTCGCAATCCGTACTTCAAACAGTTCATCGATGTTACTACTGACGATACACAGGTATTTAAGGCGTTCCAGCAGAGGAACAGCCGGATTTTCTGCCTGCGCGAGCACGCGCCGGTTGAATGCCAATTGTGACAGTTCACGGTTAAGAAACAGGGCACTCTTGGGTGGGACGGGCTGCGGAACGGCTTTCTTTAGCATTTTTCGGACTTTGGCCATGATGAGGTCCACAGAGTCTATGTAGGCAATATGACAGCTTGATGACAGGTTTTGTGTCTGATTTGCACTTTATGACATGTTTTTCAATAAGTCATAAAGCTGTCATATTTGATGGATACAGTTCGCCCTGTCTTGTTAGTCAACCCTAAGGAGCAGTTATGCGATTGAATCACCTCATCAAGTCCGCCGTTATCGCTGCAACTGCAGCAATGGCGATGTCGTCAGTAGTGGCAGCCGATATTACCGGCGCCGGTGCGACCTTCCCGTACCCAATTTATTCCAAATGGGCAGAATCCTATAAAGCAGCAACCGGCACCGGCCTGAACTATCAGTCGATCGGCTCCGGCGGCGGCATCAAGCAAATCAAGGCAAAGACCGTTGATTTCGGCGCATCCGACATGCCACTGAAAGCAGAAGAACTGGAAGCTGAAGGCCTGCTGCAATTCCCAGCCATCATGGGTGGTGTTGTGCCTATCGTCAACCTGGATGGCATTACGCCAGGCCAATTGAAATTCACGCCAGAAATCGTTGCTGAGATTTATTTGGGCAAAATCGTAAAATGGAACGACGGCAAGATCACCGCGTTGAACCCAGGCGCTAAGCTGCCGGATTCGGACATTACCGTTGTTCACCGTTCGGACGGATCGGGCACTACGTTCCTGTGGACCGACTTCCTGTCGAAAACCGTTCCAGCCTTCAAGGATGGTGTCGGTGCTGGTACGGCTGTGAAATGGCCAGTCGGCGTGGGCGGCAAGGGTAACGAAGGTGTTGCAGCCAACGTTCAACGTATCCGTGGTTCGATCGGCTATGTTGAGTATGCGTATGCCAAGAAAAACAAAATGTCCCACACCCAACTGAAAAACAGTGCCGGTACCTTTGTTCAGCCTGATGACGAAAGCTTCAAAGCTGCAGCAGCAGGTGCAGAATGGGCCAAAGCGCCAGGTATGGGCGTCGTGCTGACCAATCAGCCAGGCAAAGCCAGCTGGCCAATCACGGGTGCTTCGTTCA
>Ga0308164_10005239_pt1 | contig 10566 bp, 9 predicted proteins | sample PhyTR2_FD_201031 | JGI IMG/M metagenome (GOLD analysis project Ga0308164, IMG submission 201031) | Phyllosphere microbial communities from UC Gill Tract Community Farm, Albany, California, United States - DLSLT.R2 | ecosystem: Host-associated > Plants > Phyllosphere > Unclassified | place: USA... | reverse complement strand
GAAATAGTCGATGAGCTTGGCCGAAGCCTCGCGCGGGATGGCGGGATCGACGTCCATCAAGACCTTGAGCCGACTCTGCTCCTGAAAAAATTCTCGGTCCTCCGCGGGGACACCAAGGAATTCGGAGATCACTGTCGACGTAAGCGGCAGGGCGAAGTCGTTGACCATTTCGACCGGCGAGCCCTTGGCTTCCATGCCATCGTACAGGCTGTCGATCAGCGCAATGATACGTGGACGCATCGCATCGACCCGTTTGACCATGAACTCCTTGGTGAACATTCGGCGCAGCTTGCCGTGTTCCGGCGGATCCATGCGGATGAAGGTCGGCGTTTCCTGCAACACCGCGTCGCGCGCCGCGGACAGCATCGGGAAGCCCGGCTTGGTCGGCATGGTGCTGAAACGATTGTCGCCTAGCACCGCGCGGACGTCATCGAAGCTGGTGAACAACCAACAAGTCTTGTCGTTAAACAACGTCGCCTTTTGCGGGCCACCGGCTTCACGGAACTTCGTGAACGCCTCGGGTGGATCGAACGGACAGCCGCTACGTGCCATCGGGTAACGTGGCGGGAGTGGTGCAGTCGCCATCATGCCCTCCTTACAGGCCGCCGTTGACATCGAGCGTAGCGCCGGTGACGTAGCCCGCATCGTCGCTGGCCAACCACACGATCGCGGCTGCAATCTCCTCAGGCTCAGCGGCGCGCTGCAACGCACTCGATGCGATTAGTTTGTTGCGGATCTCGGGAGGAACTGCCTCGCCCATCGCGGTGTTGATCGTCCCTGGCGAGACGCCGACAACGCGGATGCCCTTGGGGCCAAGCGACTTTGCGACGCTTTTGGTGAAATTGACGATCGCCGCCTTCGAGCCGCCGTAATCGGTCACGCCGCTGCCGGCGCCCGCCACGATCGAGGCGAGGTTGACGATGACGCCAGTGCTGCCTGCAGCGATGATCCGCTTGGCGACTTCTTGCGTCAGGAAGAACGGTCCGCGCGCGTTGACGCCATAGGTCAGGTCGTAGTCCTTGGGGCCGATATCGAAGAACGTTTTACCCGACCAGACGCCGGCGTTATTGACAAGCAGGCGGATCGTGCCGTGCGTCGTGTCGACTGCTTCGACGGCAGCCACGATCTGGTCGTAATCAGTCACGTCGCAGCGCTGATACGCATAGCTGCCGAGACCTTCGGCTGCGACGTCGAGGCCGACTACTTGATAGCCTGCCGCTTCGAGTTTCTTGAGGACATCGTTTCTGCACGAGGAGACATCGGCCGCAGGACATGCCCGCGTCGCCTCCCCCGGCCGGTCCGCTTTCGCCAAATCGCGATGCGTCCTGTTTATTCATTCCGTCCGGCAATGAACTGCGGGCGGTGTGCAGCATTCATGATCGCTCGACCGACCTGAGGTCTAGTGATTATAGGAGCTTGGCTACGTGAATCGAATTCACACAAGCTCACGGAGTGCGATCATGACCACAGTGCAGAAATTCGACCTCAATCTCTTTCGTCTGCTGGAGGCGCTGTACGAGGAACGCAGCGTTTCGCGCGCCGCCGAAAGGCTGTTCATCACGCCATCCGCAGTCAGCCATTCGCTGCGCCGACTGCGCCTGCTGATGAACGACGAACTTTTCACGCGCGGCCCACGCGGTATGATGCCGACGCCCCGCGCACATGAGGTTGCGCGCCGCCTTCACATCCTACTTCCGCAACTGACCGACGTCATCAACCCCTCCGAATTCGTCTCATCTGACAGCGACCGCGTCTTCGGGGTCGCGTGCGTACCGTATCTTTCGACGATGCTGATGCCGACCCTCGCGGCCGATCTGGCGGTGTCCGCGCCGCACACGCATCTAGATATTCGGTCGTTGTACAGCAGCGTAGTCGACGATCTCGACAGCGGGACACTCGACGTGGCACTCGGGAACTTCCGCCGCACACCGAAGCGCTTAGTGACCGAAGAATTGTTGCGCGACGATTATGTCTGGGTGATGCGTCGGCTAAACCCAGCCGCCGGCGCGGTGCCCACGCTCGAAATGTTGAGCACGGTTCCGCATGTCGACCTGCTGATCGACGGTGCGGTCGTCAACCCGATCGAGAGCTACGAGGTTCGCCAGGGCCTGGAGCGGCTGGTCGTGCAGAACAGCGTGGCGGCTGCCGAGGAGGCGTTCGCGGAGGCGGGGTTACGCCGGGACGTGCGCTACCATGCGCCGGATTCGATCGCCGCGCTGGCGATCGTGGCGCGGACCGATGCGGCGTGCTTGGTCCCAGTCAGCATAGCGCGGCTTTTCGAAACGCACTTCGATCTGGTCCTGTTCGAGCCGCCTTATGCATCGACAACGCTCACGATCCAGATGCTGTACCACGGCGAATACGGCGCTCGCCCTGCGGTTGCATGGCTGCTCGATCGGATCCGCGCCGCCGTGCAGACGAAGAGCGCCTAGCGTTCCAAACCTACATTGCGAAAGCCGAGCTTCTTGAACACTGGCTCGTCGCTGACCCTTAGGACGGTACCGCCATTATGCCCGCCCTCAACGGCGAACGGATACCAGCTGGGCACCACGACGACGTCGCCTCGAGTTAGCGTGACCGTGCCGAGCGGCTCGACAGTCATCACGATCTCTCCGGCGGTGACCGCGAAGATGTTGTTGTCGATGCGGGCAGGGTGGTCCTGCCGCTGGCCTTGACTGAGGCCGATCGCATTGAGTCCGATGGTTGGCATCTGGGATTCGCCGAATGGCACGTCACCTTCCGAGGTCGCGCGCTTAGCCAGGTCCGCACCGTGGAAGCGTAAAGGAGAATCTGGGTCCTGGTCTTCGACCGGCTGCAACGTCTCATGATGATGCTCGAAAAACATATTCTCCATGTTCTGCACGAGCGGAACGTCAAGGAAATCGATCCAGAACGCGGGCGTATCGCTATAATTCGCGTGGCCGTGCCACATCCATTGCGGTGTCAGCACGACGTCGCCCGGCGCCATATCGACCTGAACGCCGTTGACGAGCGTATAGATGCCCGGCGTCGCGTCCATCACCAGCCGCAAGGCGTTGGGGGAGTGGCGATGCGATCGCGCCGTCTCGCCTGGCATGACGAGCTGATAGGCGGCGACCAGGTGCCGGCAGGTCGGGTAGATGTTGCCCTCGATCGGATTGACTAGGATAAGGTTGCGCCGCTCGGCGAACTCAGTCGAAACGAAATCCACCGATTCCTTCAGTGCGGCGAGCGCATCCGCATAGCGCCAGACCATCGGAACGTATTTCGGCTTTGGCTCCGCCCACATCTGCGGTTCGCGCTTCGCCCAACCGGGCGAGAATGCGTGGGCGGCCAGCTTGTCGATGAAGCCGGCGGGCGGAGCGGGGTCTTGGGTCGCCATGGTTGTTCTCCGGTGGGCGTATCAGGCAGCGGCGTGCATCGCCGCTTCGACCCGCGCGCCGCGGATCGTATCGATGATGGCGGTGGCGTCACCGGGCTCTTCATCGCCGCGCCAGCAGCAATGGCCGTCGGGACGTACCAGCACGAGCTTGCGTTGATACACCGCGACGACGTCGGGCTCCTCCAGACTGACGACCGATAGCGGCACACCAGCTTGCGCGGCGGCACACGCCAGCGCATCACCGGATGGTGCATCCGCCCCGAGCCGCACCAGCACGAAGCCGTCGCCGAACAGATCAAGCGTGGAGCGACCATCCTTCAACCATACGTGAGGCGCTCGCGCACCCGGTGTGGTCGTCTGCTCATAGATCGCGGTCTGCTGTGGCGGGACGGGCGAACCGTCCGGTACGACAACGGGAGAGTCGCCATAGGCGTATCCCAGATGGATGCCGATCGTGTACCATTCGCGCTTCATCAGGTCGTTGTACCACTGGCCGTAGGCGGCGCGGGCTGCATCATGCTCGGCGCCGGGCATGAAGATCTCGGCGGGCGGCGGCGTCTTGCGCGGTGCCAGCATAAGCTTCAGGTTGGCGCTCGATTCCGCGCGACCGGACGACGCTCGATCTCGTAAGAGGCGAGCAGCCCCGGACCGCCCCAACCCTTTAGCGTGCCGTCAAGCTTCCACGACAGGTCGACCGCATCGCCCATGCCAGTGTTCATCCCGAAGCCACCGGTCGGCGACATCAAATGCGCGGCGTCGCCGGTGATATAGACGCGCTTCGTGCCATAGCTGTCGGCGAGCAGTTCGCGGCGTACCCAGGGCATAACCGACTCGATCTCGAAGTCGAACTCACGACCGACCGCCCGAACGATCAGTTCGCGGATCTCGCTTTCCGAGAATTTACGCTTCTCGTCGGTTCCAACGATCGACATGCGCCAACGATCTGCGCCGTTGATCGCAACGATTGTCAGCCATGTCCCCTCCGGCCCGATGAATATGAACCGGTAGGCACGGCCCTTGTCATGCAAAGAGGGCAGGTCGGCCGTACGGAAGATGATGTTGACCGTATGCGTCAGCACCGGCGTACCGGTCATCTTGATACCTGCAATCTGGCGCACGAAACTTGCGCCGCCATCGGCTCCCACCAGGTAATCGCACGTCACAGTGCGGGTTTCGCCGGTCGCGACATCGCGCAGCGTTGCGGTCACATGATCCGCGCCCTCTTCAAAGCTGGTCAATTCTGTTGAATAGCTAAGCGTTGCCGCCGGGAACTGTCGGACGAAGCGCTGCATGACCGGATCGAACATGTCCTGCGGGCAGCGTTCGCGCTTCTCAGGGCTCTGCACCGGCTTAGGCTCTGCGTCCTTGCCGGGAATGCGCTCGCGACCGAATTCGAACCCGGTCAGCGACTCCAGATAGACGTTGTCCTGCGGGTAATCGCGCGGATAGGGCGTGCTGCGGATCCAGTCGGCGATGCCCCAGCGGCGCGCGAATTCCATCGTGCGAACGCCGACCATGTCCATTTTCGGCTGAGTGATCCCGCCATCGCCCCGCTCGATCAGCAGGCTGGCCGTGCCGCGCAGCGCTAGGTCGCCTGCTAGCGCCAAACCAATCGGTCCTGCGCCCACGATGAGTACCGGCGTATGTTCTGTCATGATCCCCTCGTCCCGCGCTAAGATCGGCTTTCCCCGGCATCATGCCGGGAGCCTTCATTCTTAAGGCTTCGAGACTGGGCTAACGGCCGGGATGGTGTCAGGGAAAGACCGTTTGCAGATGACCCGATACGATCATGCTCTCCCTGATCCTGTGCCCGGAGTTTGATGAATTGTGCTAGATCAATGCAGGCTGGCGAGCGAGGAAACGTCGCTTAGCGCGCGCGCTAACTCGATTGAGGTCGACTGATCCTCCAGCGTGTCGATCGTCGCGGCCAAACGATCGGCCGCCTCACGCAGGGCGGCTACATTCTGCGACGACGCGGATTCAAGACCGATCATCGTATGGAACTTGGCGAGGATCGCCGCATCGGAATAGAGCGTCAGTTCGGACCATGGATCGCCGAGCGACATGTCTGCCGTCCCGCTGAAGACCTGTCCGCGCGCATGAACATCGACGCCGCCGGGAACCCCGCGCCACTGGCCACCGGTGATCCAAGTGCCGATATTCGAGGAGGTTGGCTCGGGCGTGACGGTCACGCGCTTGCGGAAATTCACGATACACGGATCCGACATGGTCGCCGCGTCGTACCAGCGCGGTCCGGCGGGAATGTCATGTGCCAGCACCGCCATTGCATGCGCGTGGCTGAACTCCGCCGACAGCATGTCCTCGGGATGCTGATCCTGGAAGATCGGGGTCAGCGCAAACGGGTTGGCGCGCACCACGATCTTATCGATCTCGTCGGGCTTCAGGCCGTGCTGTTCGCGGATGCCCGCAAAGGCGGTCAGAGGATGGTGGATCCACCGGCAGCAAGGCCATGGCTTGTAGGTCGTGTTTAGGATCTGCCAATCCTCACCAAGCTTACCGATGAGCGCGACGTCGTCATGGCTCGGCGATCCGTACCAGCGCCAGAACGCATTCGGTCCGTCGAGCACGTCGAGGAACCCCGTGCTGCCCATCTTCGCGAGCATCGCTGCCGATGTGCCGATTTCGGCACACCAACCCGCATCGGCATATTTATACATAGGCTGAAACGGTGATTCCGCCCACTTGCGCAAGGTGGGCTGGGGCGAGTTCGCACCCGCTATTCCGAATGCATGATTGGCCTGCAACGGCGTGAGCCCGGCCGCACTAGCGGCAGCCCCTACAGCGGCCCAAGTCATCGTCGCCGCCGGGCCGCCCAGTTCGTTCCAGCCGATCACCTCGCCATTCTCGATCTGCATCGGCGGCCCCATCCAGCTGCCGATCCGCGCACCGACATCGAACCCGACGGCGATCGCGGTCAGCAGTTCGGCGCCGCTCCGGTCGAGATCCTCGGCGAGCGCGAGCGCGGAAAAGACCGTGGCGTTGCCGAAATGCGTCGACGTCGGAAACGTGTCGTCGGCGTCGAGAACGTTGGCAAGCCGGCCATTTGCATAGGCCGCCGCAGTCACCGAGCTTCGCTGCGAACCGCCGATCACCGTCGCGCGCGGATTGCCGCCCAGCGCCTCAACATATTGCAGCGTGATCCGCCCGCTCTCGGTGCCGATCGCGCCGATCGCGCAGCCGATGGTGTCGAGCAACAGGCGCTTGGACTCGCGTACGACGGCAGCGGGCAGATCCTCAAAGCGAGTGAGGACCGTGAAATCGGCGAGTGTCCGGGTCAATTCGGCCACCATTCTCTCCATGTTTTTTTTATAGCGGACTTCAGCTCGCAGGCTTGTCCCATACCGGATGCGCGCCGGCACTGCCGCGTAAGACCGACAACTGCATCTCGCCGACTCCAGCGATCCGGATGTTTAAGGTATCCCCATCGGCGATCGGTGCGACGCCGGCCGGCGTTCCCGTCGCGATGATGTCGCCAGGGAACAACGTCATAACGCTCGATGCCATGACGATCATCTCCGGGATATCGACGATCAGCGCCTTGGTGTTGGCTTTCTGGCGAAGTTCGCCGTTGATCAGGAGTTCCAGGTCAATGTCAGCCGGGTCGGCGATCTCGTCCGCGGTCGTGATCCAGGGACCGACCGGACAGAAGCTGTCAAACGACTTGCGCATTACACGCTCCTCGCGGCCGCGGATCACCACATCGACTAGGCAGGCATAGCCGAAGATATGATCGAGTGCGTCTTCGCGCGCGATGTCGCGACCGCCTTTGCCGATGAAGATGGCGAGCTCACATTCGTGATGGATCTCACGACCCTCCACCGCAGGCAGCATGATCGGGTCGGCAGGCCCCGACAGGCTGGAATTGGCTTTCAGGAAGAATCCCTGACCGCTCGCCTTGAAGGTCGAGACAAGGCCGTCCTTCATCTCGGCGATGTGCTCGTGATAATTGGCCGGATAGGCGATCACCTTGTTGGGCCAGGCGACAGGCGTCTCCAACCGCACCTCGGCAAGCCGACGGCGCGGGCCGCTGGCAATGCGGCCTTCGATCGCCGCGCGGTCGGCGTCGAAATCGGCGATGAAGCGCAGCATGGCGGTGGGCGGCCAGGCCGCGGCATCCGTGGGCGCAGCCTGCAGTTCAACGATCTGGTCGCCGATCACGGCGCCAATCCGACCGCCGTCGTAACTCGCTATCTTCATTACCACTCCTAAAGACGCTTCTGCGCGCGCTTCGCCGCTAGTCGCGCCGGGCAGGCGTGAAGCGCCAATATGAAAAACATATGGCTTTGGCCGGCAGGGGAGCGACTATGGCGCGGAATCAGGATGGGATGAGTAGATGGCATCGCTGGACGGTATCAAGGTAATCGATTTCACGCACATGGTCGCCGGACCGCTGAGCACCATGCTGCTCGCGGACTTGGGCGCCGACGTGATCAAAATCGAACCGGCGGCGGGCGAGACCGCGCGCCATCTGGGCGACAAGATCGCGGGCGAGGCGACCGATTACTTCCTCGCTTTCAACCGCAACAAGCGCAGTATCGTGCTCGACCTGAAATCGCCCGATGATCTTTCGACGTTGCGCGCGCTGATCGACGACGCCGACATGGTCGTCGAGAATTTTCGCGCCGGCACGATGGAACGGCTGGGACTTGGTTACGAGACGCTGCGTGCGACTAACCCGGGTCTGATCTATTGCTCGGTCAGCGGCTATGGCCCCGACGGCCCGGCAGCACACCGGCCAGCGGTCGATCCTGTAATCCAGGCGCTATCCGGAATCATGCAATTGACGGGCACAAAGGAAACTGGCCCGCTCAAGACCGGCTTCCCGCTCGGCGACTATGTCAGCCCGCTGTTTGCGACGATTGGTATTCTAGCGGCGCTGTTCGAACGCCAGTCTACCGGCGTCGGCAAACGGATCGACGTGGCGATGCTAGAAACGATGGTGTTCTCCATGATTCCGCGTGAGGGCGCCTTCTTCGCCGAGGGACGCGAGCCCGTGCTGCGCGGCAACGCGCATAGCCAGATGGTCCCGGCCAACAGCTATCCAACCGCCGATGGGCGTCAGATTTACGTGTTCGTGCACAGCGACAAATTCTGGAAGGTACTGGTCGACATGCTGGAGGACGCGGCGTTGGCCGATCAGCGGTTTGCTACTAATGCGTTGCGGCTCCAGTCCCGCGACGAAGTCGATGCGCGCGTCGCCGCGGCGTTCGGAGCGCATCCGCTCGAATATTGGGTTCCGCGGATCGACGCGGCGGGCGCGTCTGCCGCACCCATCCGGACGTTCCCGGAAGTCTTCAGCGACCCACTAGTGCGCGACACTCTGGTGACAAAAATCCCTCACGGATCGGGTGACAGTGTTCATCTGCTGAAGACGCCGATCCGTTTTGATGGCGTTCGTCCAGAGATTCGCCTGCCGCCGCCCCTGCTTGGCGAGCATCTGAACGAGGTTCTCGCCGAGATCGCGGAACGCAAAAGTCTCACCTGAGATTAGTTCGAGGAACATTCATGAAAATATGCATCTACGGCAGCGGCGCGATGGGCAGTTATATCGCCGCTCATCTTGCTCGCGACGGCAAGTCAGACGTCAGCGTCATCGCGCGTGGCGCGACGCTGGAGGCAATCCGCACGCAGGGGCTTCGGGTGATTACCACCGACGAGGATTTCTCCGTTCCTGTGCGCGCAACCGCCGATCCTGCCGAACTCGGCGTGCAGGACGTCGTACTGATCACCTTGAAGATGCACCAGATTAATCCCGTGCTTGACGAGATCGGACATTTGATCGGCCCGGATACCGCGATCATTCCGCCGATCGCGGCGTTGCCCTATTATTATCTGAGCGGCCTCAAGGGACCGTTCGAGGACAAGCGCCTGCCGAGGATCGACCCCGACGGACGGCAATGGGCCGCGATGCCGCCGACGCAGGTGCTCGGCTGCCCCTATTGGATCGGCGTGCATTCGCATGCTCCCGGCGTGACGGGACGTGACGGCAAGCAGGCGATGTTGCCGCTTGGGGAACTAACGGGCGAGCGAACGCCGCGTGTCGAGCGCCTTAGCGCGCTGTTCGAAAGCGCGGGTATAGAATCCCCTATCAGCGACAACATCCACGGCGACGTCTGGGTGAAGTTCGTCAACAGCCTGTGCTGGAACCCGGTCGCTATCCTGACGCTGGCGCGCCTGGGCGAAATTGGGTCGAGCGACGGTGGTGCCGACGTCGTGCGAATCATGCTTGAGGAATCCGATCGGATTGGGGCGGCGCTCGGCGTTCATGTCGATGTCGCGCCGAGTGAGCGCGTTGCAAAGACGCTGCGCGGCACGCATCATAAAATGTCGATGCTCCAGGATTTTGAACGCGGCCGGCCCACCGAACTGGAGTTGTTGTACGCGTCGCTTCGCTCGATCGTCGAACTGACCGGCATCGCCGCGCCCACGCTCGAGGCGGTATACGCGCTGGCCCGGCTTCGCCTATCCATCGCCGAATAGAGGCGCTCGAACGATGTGTAGGTTTCACGAGAAGATTGCATGTTCATAGGGCATTGGGATGGGCTGGACGTCAAGACGACGGTGGCGATGGAGCCGCTCGGGGGGGGGCGGTTTCGCAGCGTTGTCGGACAGCCCAACACCGTAGGGCATTTGTTCGGCGGACAGTTTATGGGGCTGGCGTTGCAGGCTGCGGCGCTCACCGTTGAGAACAAGCCGGCGCATGCGGCACACGGTTTTTTTCTCCGACCTGGCAATGTCGACCTGCCGGTCGAGGCCCACGTCGAACTGCTGTTTGATGGCCGGAGTTTCGCAACCAGAAGCGTGCGTCTGCTACAGGGCGACAACATCATGTTTACACTCCAGGCGTCGTTTCAACGTCCCGATAGCGGCGTCGAGCATGCGTCCGCGCCACTGGCCGTTTCGCCGGCGCCCGATGATTTACAATCCGTGCAGGCCTTGATTGACGATTTCGACTCCGGCGCATTTGGGGTCTTGGGACATCGGATGCGCACGCCGGCCGGGATCGACCTCCGACCTACTGCAGGCGCGGCTTGGTTTCTCGCAGCGGGCGGGTTCCAGCGGTCCGCGTGGATGCGTCTACCGAGCGCGGTCGGGGCCAACGACGCAATGAACCGCAGCCTGCTCGCCTATGCCGCAGACTATGTCTTGGCGAGTACAGCCGCGACGCCGCACGAGGCGCAGGC
>Ga0308164_10005238_pt1 | contig 10568 bp, 10 predicted proteins | sample PhyTR2_FD_201031 | JGI IMG/M metagenome (GOLD analysis project Ga0308164, IMG submission 201031) | Phyllosphere microbial communities from UC Gill Tract Community Farm, Albany, California, United States - DLSLT.R2 | ecosystem: Host-associated > Plants > Phyllosphere > Unclassified | place: USA... | reverse complement strand
ACACCTGCTATTCACGCTGCAACTCACGCTGCAATTCACACGACTACTCCCGCTGCAACGCGCGCCGATACCCGATCGCCTCGGCCACGTGCGTGGCTGCCACATGTTCGCTGCCGGCCAGGTCGGCTACCGTGCGCGCCACTTTAAGAACGCGGTGATACGCACGCGCCGACCAGTGCAGATGCCGGGCCGTGGCATGCAGCAGGCGCTCTCCGGCGGCGTCAGGCGCGCAGTAACGGTCGATATCGCGCGGGCCGAGGTGACTGTTGGGCCAGCCCTGGCGCGCCACCTCCATAGCTACTATTCCAGTTTACGACTTCTTCTAGTAATCAATGCAATCGTCTGCATTACCGATGCCGCAACACCACTACTAAAGGTTATACTCCTCTGTGTTCTATCTTGAAAAATAAGATTTCCTGTAAATTTAATAATGCTATGAAAACAAGAGAAACACTTTTATCGGAGGGCTTTGTTGAGATAGTCTCGCAGACCCCTTCATCTTTGGGAATTTGTAATAAATCAGCGACTGGTGCTTGTATTTTCTTTCATCAGGAGCGTAAGCAGATTGTGAAAATCGCGCACGATCCAGCCTACGATGTTTTTGTACAGTGGGCACAAAAACATGTCGAATCACGCGTTCCTCGTTTTTATGAGCACTATTCGTCTGGCTCTGCTGGAGTATGGGGGTATGCTACTTTTACTTGCATGGAACAGCTTGATGAATTAACTGTCGCCGAAGGGAAGATATATTGCGATTGGTACGATCGCATTATCTCTCGCGCCAAGAAGGGAGAGCCGTTCATCGACATGACCGACGATGACCCCCTTGGCCTACTTGATACATTGATAGCAATACGTAAAGTTGCACAGCAGGCGATTCAGGCGGGGGATCATCTCTCCGGTTTTGATCTTTCGAAGGACACTAATGTGATGATTCGGGTAGTAGACGGAATGCGGATATTTATCTACACTGATCCTTTGAATTAATCGTAGTCCGAAAATCGAGGTATTAATGGAACTCACAGATGTAACGCAATTTTTGAAAGATGCAGAAAACTCGTTACGAGATTTTATAGCGACTATTCTTCAACAAAATCTAGGGAGCAATTGGATCGAGGTCTGTGGAATTAGCAATGACAGGGTACTTATTTGGCGGGGCAGGCGGGAGACCGAAGCAAAGCGCCAAGCCTCTGGGGCGATCGAGCCACGGCTTCTCTACTACGCTGATTTCTACGATTTGCCGACAATTCTAAAAAAAAACTGGGATCTGTTCGAACAAATATTTGGAAAATGGCGTCGATTCGAAATATTTTTGGACGAACTGCAACGTTTTCGTGATCCTGATGCTCATCGTAGAGAACTACTACCTCATCAGAAGTATTTAATTATTGGGATTGCCGGTGAAATCCGTAACAGCATTGTTCGCTATCGGAGTAAAATGGAAACTAGTGAAGATTACTACCCTCGATTCGAAACGGTTCGAGATAGCTTGGGGAATGTATTTGTGCCGAATGGTGAAAGCCGAATGCTGGTGACCGGACTTAGGCTCCGTGCGGGCGACCGAATTGAATTGGTCGCGACAGCAACCGACCCACTTGGTGATCCGCTTGAATATGCAGTGCGAAAACTCGGCTCAAGTCAGTTTGTATGGCAAAAAAATGGGACGTTTAGCATGATTTTTGACGAAAACGATGTTCGAAAAAAATTTGATGTCCAAATAGCGGTCAGAAGCCCGCGTAAGTTCCACGCGTTCACCGAATATGACGATCTGGTGGGATTCCGCTATGAACTGCTCCCGCCTGTAGCTGCCTAAAATAGGCGGGCTCGTCTTCGGTCGAGGGTCCGTCATAAGTGGTAGAACCTTGACCTTGAGGGCGCGGCCCAATTTTTTGATGATGCCACATAACTGAATTTTAGGAGCCCAACATAGATTCGATTTCGCGAGCACTGGCAATCACAAACCTCTCGCTTAGAGATATATTTCCGGCCGACTATCACAAGCGGTGCATGTATGCCTCGTTTGGGCTATCAGCTCTTTTAAGCGACCAGGGCATACCTGCGCGAATCGTTGGAGGTGACTTCATCTGCGCTGTAGTTTCTAAGGATAGATCTCGGATGTCACTGCAAGGGTTTGGTACTCGCTCTGGGGGAATGCCATCACATTATTGGGTTGAAGCTCAAGGGATGCTGCTTGATCTAGGACCTGCATATCTCCCGTACGAGTCTTCTTTCCCTGCTTCTGCCTTGCCCGTGCTTCGTTGGCCATCAACATCCAAATTACCAGATTTCGTTGCGTATCGCGAGCGGGTTCGATACGCAGAAGGAGTAGAGATCGACACCCCAAAATTTTCCCAGAAAAATGCCGAATTTGTCGCTCACTGTCGAGAGGTCGCGCGTGCTGAGACCGCCCCGATTTCCTTAGGGACATGGGAGTTAAGTGATATGCAATCGTTACACAAAGCGGCCGCTAAGGGTGATTCGTGGGCACTCGCAGCGCTAGAGTTTATTCGACGTTCTCTAAAAGCGAGGTTCCCGCTTTAATCGGGACCATCTCGTAAGCTCTACGAAGACGAATTCATATACCGCTGGGCTGTTTTTCAAGATGCGAATAGGTAGAAGATAATCATTTCTTACGCACACGACGCCTTGTTGGCTCTTTCAGCACACGCACGGTGACTGAAAAACTTACGCCGTCTCGCTCTAATTCCTTTGCCACGCACACTATATTGCGTTGTAACTGCTCGTGAATTGCCTCATCGATTCGGGCTGCTGTTGCTAGGTCTTTTCGTGAAGACAGATCTGGTAGCTTATCCATGGCGACCTCCAAAATATAATGGTTGTTTAAAGATGGATGCTCGACCTTGATTTTGATCGAACTCGCAAGGCGTCGTCAGGAGGCGCCACTGGAGCTAGTGGGATTTCGCGTATTTTCCGGATGGATAAGATGTTATCCTCTGCGGCCAGCGGCCGAGTGACCGCTAACAAGCAGGAAGGTGTGTAATGAGCAACGAGCTTTTTCCAAAAGCAAGAAGCGCCGAGGTATTGGGCGAGCTATCTACCTGGACGTCCGTAGCCGACGTCATGGTTGCTGCGCGCATTCTTGAGGCGCGAACCGTTCCGGGCGACCAACCTGAGAGCCTCTTGCTGATGCCTTTGGAGCATACTGACACTACGTTCGAGCAGATATTCGCAATTTTGCTTGGGTACTTAATGGGTGGATATGTGGTGCCTTCCCAGAAGGTTGCTGTTTGTCTCGCCTTGGATCCACAGGTCACTGAGGCGACTGGTATTGCATTGGAGTCTATGCGTTTCAGGCCGACCGTTAAGGTGGGGAAGGTCCCCGGCATGCACGATAAGCGGGCATTCTTCATCCATGACCAGCCTGCCATGATTGAGCTTATACGAGCGCCTTTGAACTGTCTCATGGGCCTGTATTTGGACAAGTACGAATACGCCAAGCAGTTGTGTGACATGATTGCCGAAGCTGAGAAAGCGACAGGGGGGCGCCCCACCATTTTTCATCGGCCTTACGCCGACGCTTGCCTGCCAAGCTTTATCGAGGCAAGTTGTTTCTATGCGCTTGGCTTGGACGTTGGCACGCGATTCGCCACTCCGGTGCGCTCCAACATTGACATGGCGTACCGTGCCGTAAATGTTCAAATGATCCCTCCAGTAGACCCGGCCTTGATAGGCATCGCAATGCAAGCCAGCCAGAGGATGCTCGATGAGCTCCGTTGACCAGCTCTTCGCCCACTTGCATAACGTTAATCCGATTGCAGATCGGGTATCACCTGCTTGTGACATCGGACTAGTTAACAAGAGCGCAGGAACGTCAGGATACATCGATCCACTTTACGGAAACTGTTGGAGCTGGACTCCCGGCCACGGCGCTGCGGTGTATGGGCTCACGGACGATCTTCCCGTTGGCCCCTTGGACGATCTAAGCAATGGAACATTCTTACGAGTACCGTTCCGCCGGGTCCCTGTTATTGAGGTGCGTTCCATTGAGGAAGTACGCGCCTTTGCTGGGAGCGTGAAATCAGGTGATACAAACTTTAGAGGGGTATGGCGCGGGCAATCCAGCCACTACACGACGGAGAAAACGGGGCGCACAAAGGAAGACCTGCTCCGGTTGTATGGAGCTGAGGACGTTGATGAGCCTTCCTTGCTGCCTTCCGCAGCGAGAGCGGATATCTACTTCCCGGACAGCTTCGGTGCATGGTCCGCATTACTCGATCTCTATGTTCACGAGCGGGTAAGGGAACAGGGGATGCAGCGGGAGTTACTGAACTTTGTCAATTCCTATCGCTATAGGATGTGGGGCTTCGCGACAGCACAGCACTACGGCCTTCCAAGCGTGGGCTTGGATGTCACGCATGACATTGACGTGGCCTTGTTTTTCGCACTTCACACATTCAAGACGAGTGGAGAGGGAATCACCACTGCCACGCGCGCGACAACCAATGCGGCGCCAATCATCTATGGCCTCGGTGGCTTCAGTAATCACGAATTGTTTGAAGATGAGAAACTGGCGCCGAGCCGCCTTTTGTGCACCCGGCCAGCCGCGCAATCAGCCATGTTCTTTTCCACAGGCTGGGGGCACGCGCCAAACAACGCTGCCCAACGGATTTATGTCGCTTTGAAACTAGTAGGGCACGAGTCGTGGAAGTTCGACTTACAGTCTTCACGCTATTTTCCTAGGCCGCAGGACGACGAGTTCCTTCAGTTCCTTCTGGAGCGTAAGAGCGACCTCAAGCTGCCCATTATCCAAGACTTGCTCTCGAAGATTTACTACGTCCCTTGAGCAGCAGCGGGGCCCCGATGAGATAGCTATGATTCAGCAGCGCCCTAGTGCTGGCTCGACTATGGGGGGAGATACGTGAAGTAGTCGTTTAATCGAGCAGAGTGAAGGGCCGCAACGGGGTGGAAGCTGGCCCACCCACTCCCGCGAACGGCCGGAGCTCTATCTTCACGAGTGAAAACAAGCGGCGGTGTTTTAAGTATTAGGCGGCTGCGCGATGAGAATACTAAAAAAGGGCCAACCTTACCCGACCTTGCGTTCGACTTGATGTTGGAAGAACCTATCGATATATGAGCGAACTTCCGTCACATCTATCAAACTCCTATTTTTCCCGTCTGCAGGTACCTGCTCTAGAACGTTCCCCCCCGTCGCTTCCGCGAACCAAATGCAAAGCTTCTTAGCGCGCGTGGACGCAACATATGCAACGCGCAGTGCCTCGTCTCGCTGCGCCTGGTCAAACGCTTGAGGAAATGCGCCGAGCTCATAGATGTGAGTCTTGAGATTATTCACACCGAAAAATTTCGGTGCACCTAACAGAACGACATATTCAGCCTCCAGCCCTTTGCTTTGATGGAATGTAGTCTTAACGAGACGGTGGTCCCGAATGGCTTTAAAGGGTACCAAATCGTCGTGTTTAGCGGCCAGCAAATAGACCTTTTCCTCCGCTCCAGCTTTTTCCAGTAATGCCAGCAAAGTGTTCTCGACGTCACTTCGCGCAAATTTTTCGACGGCGATAACCTTGAAGGGCAAGTTTTTCACTTTATCGTTCGAGGCTATCCCATTTTTCTTGCTCTTGCGGATTACCAATCCAATGAACGATTCGCCACAGTTGATGATTTCCTGTGTTGATCGGAAATTTTCTCGGAGCTTGATGAAGTTGCTAGTCGCGCCATCGAAATGCTCATGAAACTCTAGAAAAAAATGCGGTGAGCTGCCGCGCCAGCCGTAAATTGATTGCCAGTCGTCTCCGACGCACATGAGCGTAGGTATCTGCTCGCCTTCGGATTTTTTTAACAATTCCTCGTGCAGACCCTGAACGAACTTTACGATCAGCGGGGAAATATCCTGAAACTCATCAATCATCAGATGCTTAGCGCCGATTAGTGAGCTTACGTCAATTTTTTCTAGGTCAGGACTGTCCTTTCCCAATCGCATAAATATTTGATTAAAGGTGACGAGATTGCGCGCTTTAAGTTCATTGTAGAACTGCTTAAAGAATCGGCTCGTCGCATACATTGCCGCGCGTTCTGCTTTAGATAGTTCTGCCTTGCTTCGACGTTCGAACTGCTTGTCCGGTTCCAATCCGAGATTTTCAATAAACACGCCCAGCGCATACAGAACAGAAAACACAGGTTTGGGGCTAAGTTCTCCTGGCAGACGGATGTCTAGCGCTGGCGCCGAAAGGCCGCGCTCTTGACTGTTCAACTCCAGTTGAGTCTTCAATCGTTCCGCATCTTTTTTACTATTCACAAACCGAACTTTTTTCTTGCAACCTGTCAGTAGTACAAGGCGCTTGTCGTTTACGCTGAAGTTAGGTTTGATCTTTGATTCCCCTATTGGTGCGTTTGATATCCCATCATATCGTCCGAGTACCACATAGATATCCAAAGACTCGATGTATCCGTTAGCAAAGAATTCCGTCCCCATTACCGAAAGAGAATGCCTTTCGCCACTAGGTGTAGTCAGGCGTACGCCAGGTATCGGCCAATTTCCTTGTGCCGTCCATTTCTGTTCTAAGTGAGCGCAGAGGTCCTGGTCGTTTAAGCTCATTTTTCTTAAAAACTGCAGTTTGTCTTGATATTTTTTTTCTGCTTTTAGCGAGGGTGAAATCATGGTGTATTCGAACAAGGTCGCTATCGATTCCTTGAATAGATCGTCGCTGTTGTAGCACTTGGAGTAGACGTCTTTCAGTATCTCCGCCTGTTCGGCGCTCTCATCAAGTGCGACAAACCCATCGATCTCGTTGGCCTGAATTTCTGCGGTTGGTAGATCGGTAGCAGCCGTGCCTTCGTCAATCTCAGTCTCGGGCTTTTCAGCCAAAAGTGTCTTGTCCTTACCGAGAAATTCGAAAATCTTTTCGTCGCTACGCAGGAGGCCGCGAGCGACTTGAAGAGCCTTTGAATGAAACGTCCGAACAAGCTGCTGCGCCTTCTTTTCGCTTAGTTGGACATTCCAACGCTTTGCTTCCTCAACCAGCTTTTCTATAAAATCGGCTCGCGATTTTCGGGTGAAGGTGAAAACCGACATATTCCCCAAGGGGATGTCCAGAATCTTGTGTAAGAAAAGGACGCGGCTCACCAGCGTTGTGGACTTTCCCGAACCGGCGCCAGCGATTACAGGAATTGCTACGAGATCGCTGAACACCACCCTCTCTTGATCCGAAGTAGGCCCTTTAGTTTTACCGTCTTCTTGAAAAAATAGATGTGCCTTTGCTAATGCTCGGTGACTGTCATCAATTTCGAAACCAAGCCCTTCGTAAGTTTTTCGTGGCGGAGGCGGGTGCGGCGTCGATTTAGGGGAGACCTCGACGATAACTTGTCGCTGTTCGGGCTTGCTCTTCTGTTCAACGCCGATCTTAGGCGTGCGAGGGATGGGGCGCACCTCCACTTGTTCGTCACGGCCTAGCGCGCGTAAGATCGCCTGCCAAAGTGCTTTAAACATTCTCTACCTTTAGAAACTAGTTGCGATATCGTAGCGGAAGCGACAGCGTCTGTGTGTAGTGGCAATGGCCGTTCCTTGCAAAAGTGCGCAGTTGATATGGGCGTACGGTCTGCTCGCTACTCTGCATCGCTTCCGGCCAGTTTCTCCTCGACCAGGAGCATCATGATTGACGGCGGAGTTCCCAAGGCTTGCGCCAGCTTGAATACGACCCTAATGGTCGGTTGGTTAACCCCGCGCTCGATTAGATTCACGAAATTCCGTTCAACCTCGGCCGCGAACGCAAGTTGCTCCTGTGGTAATATTGTCCCCGTGTAACTACATAAGCTGGACTACACCGTTGCCAAGATCGCGACAACTCTAAATGTCAGTGAATCGCAAGTAAAATTGATCTTGAAGCGTGACAGGGCAGCACAGACCGCATGATGCCAACGAAAGTAGGCCCAACGAAACAGCCGGGCCTACAGGCACTAGATCAATTACGAGGCGGACGGTTGATCCACGCGATGATGATCCGGTAGATAAGCCACACCACGAACAGCCCAGCTACGACACCTCCGCCCGTCGGATTCCGCTCAAAAGCTTCGGGCAACGTGGCTAAATTCGGCCACGCAACCCCGGCAGCCCCCATACCAACGACAGCATTACCAGCCGCAGAGAATGCACTGTGGTTGGCATTGCTGACGTCCCTTCCAGCATGATTGTTAACGTCCATTTCTGTTCCCTATCGGTTGCTTCAACCGGCATGCCGAAGTAGATTGCGGCAAAGATTTCTGCAATTAATTGCAAGAATCGGTTGAATAGTTCACCTACTAGGTACTAGAATGGGCAGCGTGATACCACAATAATTTTGTTGTGACTACCACATGTTCTGCCCAATTCTAGACCTCCTCTGATTGGCACGAACTACTGATCCCTCCCTTTCTTGGCACCATGTGCTAAAGAGCCGCTTCCTCAAGCGGGGTCATCAAATCGAGCTGGGAGCTGGTTGACGCCGGCTCCCACTCACCCATCTTCTACTCCGTCCCCACTGTTGCAGAACGTCAGTCGATTTACAAATCATAGCTGAATTCCATTTGACCCCAAAGCATTTTGATGCTCAACTTTTTCAGTTTCATCGCGTGCAAGCCTTGACTTTCGAAGACGCTAGCGTGAATGCGGGGTTGCACAGTTAGCGACTACTAACCCTTTTTTTATTAGGGGTTGCAGTCATGTGCATTTAATCGACTATCGTCACGCCCATATTAGCTTGTTAGATCGTCCATAATGAAGTGAGCCGGGTCGAATGCAGGTAAGAATCGTAAAGATGCTGAATAGGGGCGTCGAGATAGACAGGCGGGTAATACGCGGCGCGGCGGGAACACGCGGACAGCTTGCCAGCGCTGATACAACCGATCAGGGAAAACACAGCCTACAAAGATCGCTCGCCTCTCACAGGGCGAGCTAGTAAGAGCGGAATTACGAGATGTGCAGATTGTGTGGTTATCAGAAGGACGTATGACGCTGACCGGCTATAAACAGATCAATCATGATGCAGGGGCAGGTTGTTGAGTACAGGCAGTCCTGGCTTCTCATGCTAGATACTGGCCCCGCCATTCCAGAAATAGGCAAGCGCAAAGCAAGTCTAAATGCGTGAAGACGCCATTAGCGGCCCCACACGGCCTTCTGGGATTGGTTTCTACTGGCTACAGCCTGAATCGCCATGAGCGCCTCCTGGGTCCTGTGGGCGCGTCCTAGCGGTACTGTAGATACTTAAATCCGCCGGTGTCGGAAGTACCTACAGATTTTTCGCCATTGACAAGCGAAGTCGCTACCCGAGATATCTTAATTCGGCAACAGCGCCTTTCGCTACACCTCAAAACTCATTCAACCAGTCGATCGCCACCGCGACTTTTCGCAAATCGGACAACAGATATTCTGCTTGGGAAACATCACAGTATCGCTGTGAATACAAGATCGCTTGATCAAACAACCGTCACACACCTTTTCCATATCGACAGGGTGGGGTGTGTTCAGCCAAGGGTGATGTTGATTTTTTTTAATTCAAAATCGACACATGGGAAATGATATTGCATTTCCGTCAATAACGACTGTGCTTTGTGACAGAACTGTACCTGACCCTGCTACACCAAGATCATTGGTAAATTTGTACCCAGCATTGTCCAGCCTGGAAGACCATTGGCCAGATGAACTTCGACATTGACGGGCGGTGCGGCCATGCCGGCCAGTGCACGGCTTTTCAGGACGGCGAGACTCATTGGGTTCCTTCCGCATGACGCCAGGGTTCCCCATCCTAAAGCGGGCACCGCGCCACCGTTTGAGAGCGGACAGGCGTGCGCGCGCTTGCCCGTCCATGACCGATGCATACACCGGTCATTTCGTCGTTCATGCCGCGATCCATACCGTCTGTCACAAAATGCTGACATTGCTTTTTATTAACGTTACATTGGATCGTGAACACCAACGACAACCGCAACCGTCCTCGGAGAATTAGTCCATGCTATCGATCAAGCAGCTCAACAAGACCTATGCCAACGGCGTCAAGGCGATCAACAACGTCAGTCTCGAGATCCCAACCGGGATGTTCGGCCTGCTCGGCCCCAACGGCGCAGGCAAGTCGTCGCTAATGCGCACGATCGCCACGCTGCAGGACCCCGACAGCGGCAGCATCGATTTCAACGGCCTGGATGTGTTGAAGGACAAGGAAGGCCTGCGCCGCCAGCTCGGTTACCTGCCACAGGACTTCGGCGTCTACCCGAAAGTGAGCGCCGAAAAACTGCTGAACCACTTTGCCGTCCTCAAGGGCCTGACGGCCAAGGGTGAGCGTAAGGAGATGGTCGAGGCGTTGCTGCACCAGACCAATCTGTGGGAGGCGCGCTCGCGTGGCCTGGGCACCTTCTCGGGTGGCATGCGCCAGCGCTTCGGCATCGCGCAGGCGCTGCTTGGCGCGCCGCGCCTGGTGATCGTCGACGAGCCCACCGCAGGCCTGGACCCCGATGAACGCAACCGCTTTCTGAACCTGCTGGCCAAGATCGGCGAACAGGTGGTCGTGATCCTGTCGACCCACATCGTCGAAGACGTCACCGATCTGTGCCCACGCATGGCGATG
>Ga0308164_10005237_pt1 | contig 10568 bp, 8 predicted proteins | sample PhyTR2_FD_201031 | JGI IMG/M metagenome (GOLD analysis project Ga0308164, IMG submission 201031) | Phyllosphere microbial communities from UC Gill Tract Community Farm, Albany, California, United States - DLSLT.R2 | ecosystem: Host-associated > Plants > Phyllosphere > Unclassified | place: USA... | reverse complement strand
GCGATGAGGTAACCCTCGTCGTCGATCGCGATGGGAAGCTGCGGGAGGGGACGAGCGGCCGGTCCGAAGATGACCGCGCAGTGGTTGGTGACATCGAACTGCGACTGGTGGCAGGGGCAGAGCAGGTGGTGGGTCTGCTGCTCATAGAGAGCCACCGGGCAACCCACGTGGGTGCAGACCTTCGAGTAGGCAACAATGCCATCGTACGACCAGTTTTTGCGCTCGGGAAGCTCTACGAGATCTTCGGGCTTGAGACGCATGAGCAAGACGATCGCCTTGGCCTTCTCCTCGAGCATGTGCGGCATGTCGCCGAGGCCCTCGGGGATGACGTGGAAGACCGAGCCGAGGGTGACCTCGGAGGCCTTGATCGGCTGACCGGAGGGGTCGCGCGCCAGGCGCGTGCCCTTCTCCCAGGCGGTCTCGTTGAGCAGGTGTACGGGGTCTTCGCCCTCGGGAGCGAGGCCGCGGAACAGGACGACGGCGGGAAGCGGGAACGCGACCAGCGCGCCGATGAGCGAGTTGCGGATGAGGGCGCGGCGGCCGAACCCGGACTCTTCATTGGCCTCGGCGAAGATCTCGACGGCGCGCTCACGCGTGGCGTCGGTGCCGCGGACGGGGTGACGCAGGTCGACGCCCTCGTGATCGGCCATGAGGGCCTTGCCCCAGTGGACCGCACCGATGCCGATGCCCATGAGCGCGAGCGTGAGGCCGAGACCGATGAACAGGTTGTTCGCCCGGACCGACATGAGGTCTTCGGGGTTGATCGGCCAGGCCATGTAGGCGGCGATCGCGAAGACACTGCCGGCGATCGACAGGTAGAACAGCGTGTAGACGACGCGCTCGGCCCGCTTGTTCTTCTTCGGGTCGAGGTCGGTGACACGCTTACGGTGCTCCGGCAGACCGGGGTCGGTGACTCGGTCGGAGGTCACCACAGCGGTGCCGGGCGAACCGACACGCTCGTGGCCGTGATCCGACTGGTCGGCAGCGGCGAGCTCTCTGCCGCTGTTACCGTCCTGTGCCATTGTGCTCCTTCGTGATGCGTTCGGGGAGAACGCTGTTGCTGAAAATCTGTTAGTTGGACTTCGCCGTGATCCACACGGTCAGGGCGACGATTGCGCCCAGGCCGAAGATCCAGAGGAAGAGGCCTTCGGCCACCGGGCCCAGCGCGCCGAGCGGGTTGCCGCCGACGGTGGATGCGTTCTCGGTGTACTTCAGGGCCGTGATGATGTCGCGCTTGTCTTCGGGAGTGAGGTTCATGTCGTTGAAGACGGGCATGTTCTGCGGGCCGGTGACCATGGCCTCGTAGATGTGCGCGGGGGTGACACCCGTGAGCGGGGGAGCGAACTTGCCCTCGGTGAGGGCTCCACCGGCACCGGCCACGTTGTGGCACATGGCGCAGTTGATGCGGAACAGCTCGGCGCCGTTGGCGGCATCGCCCTGCGCGTCGAGGTACTGCTCCTCGGGGATGGCGGGGCCGGGGGCCACGGAAGCCACGTAGGCCGCGAGCGAGGAGATCTGCTCTTCGGTGAACTGCACGGGCTTCTCGAGCGCCTGCGGGCCCTGGGCCTGCATGGGCATACGGCCCGTTCCGACCTGGAAGTCGACGGATGCTGCGCCGACACCGATGAGGCTGGGGCCGTCTTCGCTGCCGTCGAGGGCGAGGCCGTGGCACGTGGCGCAGTTGGCCTGGAAGAGCTTCTTGCCCTCTTCGACCGAGGCCTGCGTGTTGGCGGCGGGCGTCTCGGCGTTGGCCGTCGTGGCGCTGAAGGCCGCGTAGGCACCGCCCGTGAAGAGCAGTCCGACCGCGATCAGAGCGACCGTGGCCAGCGGGGAACGCCGACCGTTCTTGCGGGCCGTGCGAGCGGACGTGTTGCGTTTCCTAAGCATGGAGATGGCTCAGCTCCGATTTCTATTTGAGAACGTAGATGACGAAGAACAGGCCGAGCCAGACGACGTCGACGAAGTGCCAGTAGTAAGACACGACGATTGCGCTAGTTGCTTCTTTGTGGGTGAAGGTCTTGACCGCGTAAGCGCGTCCGATGACCAGCAGGAAGGCGATCAGACCGCCCGTGACGTGGAGGCCGTGGAAACCGGTCGTCAGGTAGAACGCGGAGCCGTAGGCATCCGAGCTGAGGGAGATGCCCTCGCTGACGAGCGTGGCGTACTCGAAGATCTGGCCGACGACGAACATGGCGCCGAGCGTGTAGGTGAGGAAGAACCACTCGACCATGCCCCACTGCGAGGGCTTGGGGCCCACGGAGCGCGGCTGCATGCGCTCGGCCGCGAACACACCGAACTGGCACGTGAACGACGAGGCCACGAGGATGATCGTGTTGACCGTCGAGAACGGGATGTTCAGTGTGGCCGTGTGGGTGGCCCACAGATCGGGCGCCACAGAGCGGAGGGTGAAGTAGATGGCGAAAAGGCCGGCGAAGAACATGACTTCGCTGCCCAGCCACACGATTGTTCCGACCGCTACTGAGTTCGGTCGGTTGATCTTGGGGGCTCGCGCCGCATAGTTGAGGGAGGTGCTCGTCACCCCTCCATTATGTCCGATGTTCGGGCGCGATTTTGTCACGACGTGCGGAAAAACCATCACTGTTTGACTTAGGCGGGCCTTACCATCCCCTGTGAAAAGCCTGCCGATTCAGGGGTTATGCGGCGAACTGGCGGGCGCAGATAGGATTTGGGCATGTTCGAAACGACCTCTTGGCCCGCGATTCTCACCACTCTGCTCGACGGCGACGACCTCAGTGTGGCCGAGGCGACGTGGGCCATGCAAGAGGTCATGGTCGGAAACGCGACCGACGCGCAACTGGCGGCGTTCCTCGTGGCGCTGCGCGCGAAGGGCGAGACGGTCGACGAGATCGTCGGATTCCGTGACGCCATCCTCGACAATGCGGTGGCCCTCGACGTGAACCCGATGGCGCTCGACATCGTAGGAACGGGCGGGGACCGGTTCGGCACCGTGAACGTGTCGACCATGGCATCCATCGTGGCGGCCGCATCCGGTGTGCCCGTCGTGAAGCACGGCAACCGCGCGGCGTCGTCCGAGTCGGGGTCGAGCGACGTGCTGGGAGCCCTCGGCATCGATCTGACGCTCGAACCGGCGCGCGTGGCCGAGATTCTGGATGAGGCGGGCATGACGTTCGCGTGGGCGGCCGCCTTCCACCCCGGGTTCAAGCACGCGGGGCGCACGCGGTCGGAGCTCGGCATCCCTACTGTCTTCAATTACCTCGGGCCGCTGTGCAACCCGGCCCGGCCCGAAGCGTCGGCCGTCGGTGTCGCACAGCTCGACCGTGTGCCGCTGATCGTGGGCGTTTTCCAGACGCGTGGCGCCACGGCGCTCGTGTTCCGCGGTGACGACGGGCTCGACGAGCTGACCACCACGGGCCACAGCCACATCTGGGAGGTGAGTCGCGGGCTCGTCACCGAACACGACCTCGACCCGCGCGACCTCGGCATCACGCGCGCCACCATGCAGCAGCTCGTGGGCGGCGACCCCGAGCACAACGCGCGCATCGTGCACCGCGTGATGTCGGGCGAGACCGGACCTGTGCGCGACATCGTGGTGCTGAACGCGGCCGCCGGGCTCGTGTCGTTCCGACTGGCGGAGGACCCCGGCGAAGTACAGGTGCCCATCCTCGACCGATTCCGCGCGCAGATGCGCGTCGCCGAAGAGACCATCGACTCGGGTGCCGCGGCATCGCAATTGGAGCGCTGGGTGGCCGCAGCATCCCGCTCGTAACAGGGCGGGTGTCAAGGGTTCGATTGCGTCTATGCACCGCCGCGGCTGACGGATAAGTTGAGGGTGCGGGCCTCCGATGCCCGTGTGGCCCCGAGCCCAGGAGGATTCAATGAAGAAACTCATCAACGACCCGAAGAACGTGGTCGACGAGTCGGTTGCCGGCTTCGCGCTGGCGCACGCCGACCTCGTCACGCTGTCGACCGAACCGCTGTTCATCGCCCGATCCGACGCGCCCGTGAGCGGCAAGGTCGGCCTCGTCTCGGGCGGCGGCAGCGGGCACGAACCGCTGCACGCCGGCTTCGTCGGCTTCGGGATGCTCGACGCCGCCGTCCCCGGCCCCGTCTTCACCTCGCCCACCCCCGACCCCATCATCGCCGCCACCCAGGCGGTCGACGGCGGATCGGGCGTGCTGCACATCGTGAAGAACTACACGGGCGACGTGCTCAACTTCGAGACCGCTGCCGACCTAGCCGAGGCCGAGGGCATCACCGTGCGCACGGTCATCGTGGACGACGACGTCGCGGTCAAGGACTCGCTCTACACGGCGGGCCGACGGGGCGTTGCGGGAACGGTGCTCGTCGAGAAGATCGCGGGAGCCGCCGCCGAACGCGGGGATTCGCTCGACGAGGTCGCCACGGTGGCCGAGAAGGTGGTCGCACAGGTGCGGTCGATGGGCGTCGCGCTCACGCCATCCGTCGTGCCGCACGCCGGAGAGCCGAGCTTCACGCTGGCCGACGACGAGATCGAGATCGGCATCGGCATTCACGGCGAGCCCGGGCGAGCCAAGATCTCGCTCGAACCCGCCGACCAGATCGTCGACCGACTGCTCGAACCGATTCTCGAAGACCTGCCGTTCGCGAGCGGTGATGACGTGCTCCTCTTCGTCAACGGCATGGGCGGCACGCCGCAGATCGAGCTCTACATCCTGTACCGCCGCGCGGCCGAGGTGCTCGCCGAGCGCGGCATCACGGTGACACGTTCGCTCGTGGGCAACTATGTGACGGCCCTCGAAATGCAGGGTGCCTCGCTGACCGTGCTGAAACTCGACGACGAGCTGACGACCCTGTGGGATGCGCCCGTGCAGACGGCCGCGCTGCGCTGGGGTCGGTAGGACCCGGACGAAAGGAACATCATGACCGTTGGAACCGACTGGGCGACCGCGTGGGTGCGCGGAACGATCGACACCGTCTCGGAACACCGCGCCGAACTCATCAACCTCGATCGCGAAATCGGCGACGCCGACCACGGCGAGAACCTCGACCGCGGATTCCAGGCCGTCGCGGCGAAGCTCGACGCGCTGACGCCCGAGACCCCGGCCGATGTGCTGAAGATGGTCGCCTCGACGCTCATCTCGACGGTCGGTGGAGCATCCGGACCACTTCTCGGCACCGCCTATTTGAAGGCCGCCGGCGCAATCGCCGGTAAGACCGAATTGGGCGCCTCCGACATCGTCGCGCTGCTTACGGCGGCGCGCGATGGCGTGGTGCTCCGGGGCAAAGCCGAGCCCGGCGACAAAACCATGATCGATGCCTGGACGCCCGCCGTCGAGGCCGCCGCCGCGGCCGAGGCCGCCGGCGCCGATGTGCCGGCCGTCCTCTCTGCCGCGGCCGACGCCGCCGAGAAGGGTGCCGTCGACACGGAGGCGCTGGTCGCGCGCAAGGGCCGGGCCAGCTATCTCGGCGAGCGGGCCATCGGGCACCGCGACCCGGGCGCGCAATCGTCGTCGCTCATCCTGCGCGAGGCCGCCGTGGCCGCGGGTGTCAAATGAGTGTCGGGCTGCTGCTCGTCTCGCATTCGTCGAAGATCGCCGAGGGGGTCGCCGAGCTGGCGCACCAGATGGCCGCGACCGTGACGATCGTTGCGGCGGGCGGCACCGATGAGGATGGCATCGGCACGAGCTTCGAGAAGGTGCAGAGCGGTCTGGCCTCGGCCGACTCGGGCGACGGTGTCGTCGTGCTGTACGACCTGGGCTCGGCCCTGCTGACGACCGAGACGGCCGTGGATTTTCTCGAGGACGACGCCGTGCGCGAGCGGGTGCGCGTGGTCGATGCGCCGCTCGTCGAGGGTGCGGTCGCGGCTGCGGTCGCGGCCGAGATGGGCTCGGGGCTGGATGACGTCGTCGCTGCGGCGCGGACCGCCGGCGGCGTGCCCGAGAATGGGGCTGAGACTGGGGCCGGGGCAACGGATGCGGGTTCGGGCGCCCACGCTGGAGATGCATCCGCCGGCGCTGACGGTGTCGTCGAACGCACGGTCGTGCTCGTGAACCGCGACGGGTTGCACGCGCGACCCGCTGCCGACTTCGTGAAGCTTGCCGGATCGTTCGATGCGCGCATCGACGTGAACGGCGTGGATGCGCAGAGCCTGCTGGCGATCATGTCCTTGGGACTAGTTCGCGGGGCCGAGGCTCGTATCCGGGCCACCGGACCCGACGCACGTCGCGCCGTCGACGAGTTGAGCGAGCTCATCGAGACCGGCTTCGGCGAAGACTGACGGCCCCGAGCGGGGCATTTTCTTGGCGCATTCATAGGAAAAAGCCGCTTTATCGTCTCATCGGGCATTCGGTTGATTGAGCATTCGGCGTGTCCCGATAATCGCTTGTGTGACCCCAGTGGTCTGACTACAGTGATCGAGGATGTGGCCGCCGAGATGCGCGGGTGCTACGGCCGGTGTACGTCGGTCGAGACGCATCCGGTATGAAAGGCCTGGCCACTATGACCCGTCGATCGTCCTTCTTCACCACCGTGACGGTGGCGGCCGTGCTGGCCGCCGGAGTATTCGTCGGTCCGGCATCCCCGGCCCTGGCGGCGCCGAGCTACCCCAGCTGGGACGACGTCACCGCGGCACGCGCCAACGAGAACCAGAAGAAGGTCGAGATCGATCGGCTGACGGGCCTGCTTGCGACGTTGAAATCGGATGCCGACGCCAAGGGCGTTGCGGCGCTGCAAGCGGGCGAGGCCTATCAAGTGGCTCTCGTTGCCGAGCAGGCCGCGACGAAGACATCCGACGATCTGAAGGCGAAGCTCGCCACCGCGAAGGAGACGGCCGACGCCTCAGCGAAGAAGGTCGGGCGCATCGTGGCGCAACTCGGCCGCACGGGCGCCGGGGGAGACCTCGGGGCGTCGCTGTTCACCGGCGGGGGCACGAATGCGAGCGATCTGCTGTCGAAACTGGGCACGCTCAACCAGGTGGGCGCGCATTCGGCCGAGCTGCTCGAGCAGGCCAAGAAGGATGCCAACCAGGTCACGTCGCTGAGCGAACAGGCCGAGAAGGCCGCCCAGGCGCTCACGGCCGCGGCCGAGAAGTCGAAGTCGGCGCTGGCGGTCGCCAACGCGGCAGCCCAGGCTTCCGAGAAGGCCTTGGCCGAGCAGCAGTCGCACGCCGACGAACTCGACGCTCAGCTGGCCTATCTGAAGGGTCAGACCGAGAACACCGAAAAGGAATACCAGGCGGGCGTCGAGGCGCGCGCCGAGGCCGCTCGTCAGGCCGCTGCCGCGGCTGCGGCCGAGCAGGCGCGACAGGCTGCCGCTGCTCAGGCTGCGGCCGAAGCCGCACGCGCACGGGCCGCGCAGAACGCGCAACAGAACACGAACGGGTCGCGGCCGTCGGGCGGCGGCGCTGCACCGGCTGCTCCCGCGCCGGCGGCCCCCGCCGCACCCGCGCCGGCGCCGTCGGGATCCGGCGCTCCGAGTTCTGCCGCCGCGAGCGCCGTCGCGTTCGCCTACGCGCAGCTCGGCGACCCCTATGTGTTCGCCGCCGAGGGGCCGAACGCCTGGGATTGCTCGGGCCTCACGATGATCGCCTACCGCCAGGCGGGCGTGTACATCGGTTACCACACGGTGGGCGCGCAGTACCGCGAGCTCAGCAAACAGGGCCGCCTCGCTTCTGCGTCGAGCCTCGTGCCCGGCGACCTGCTGTTCTATTCGCCCGGCAAGTCCACGAACTCGCAAGGCATGTACCACATCACGATCTACGTGGGCGGCGGCAAGATGATCGAGGCGCCCGAGCCCGGCAAGCGCGTTCAGCTTGTTCCCGTGCGCACGCACAACCTTGTGCCCTACGTCGGGCGACCCGCGGGCTAGGTCGTCGAGACGGGGGTCTTCCCGAGCGCGACCGAGATGGCGTCGGCCGCGCGCACGAGCGCGAGGTGCGAGAGCGCCTGCGGCGTGTTGCCGGCCTGGCGCTCCTCGCCGACGTCGTACTCCTCGCTGAGGAGGCCCACGTCGTTGGTCACGCTCAGAAGGCGGTCCATGAGGCGTGCGGCATCGACCTGGCGACCCGAGTGGGCATACTGCTCGACGAGCCAGAACGAACACGCCAGGAACGGATGCTCGGTGCCCTCGAGGCCGTCGACACCCGACTCCGTGCGGTAGCGCAGGACCAGGTCATGGTCGAGCAGCTCGGACTCGATGCGCGCGACGGTTGCGAGCATGCGCGGGTCGTCGTAGGCGCAGAAACCGACCTGGGCCAGTTGGAGGAGAGCAGCATCCACATCGTCGGCGTCGTAGTGCTGCACGAACGAGCCGTGCGCGGCGCTGACACCGGAGGCATCGATCTCGGCCCGCACGTCGTCGCGCAGGCGGCGCCACTCGTCGACGGGGCCCTCGAGGCCGAAATCCTCGACGGCGCGCACGGCCCGGTCGAAGGCTGCCCACACCATGGCGCGCGAATGCGTGAAGTGCTGCGGTTCGCCGCGGATCTCCCAGATGCCGCGATCGGGGCGCTGCCAGTTGTCCGTGAGGTAGGAGAGCAGCGCGCGCTGCAGCGGCCACGAGAACTCGTCCTCGCGGATGCCGGCCTCGCGGGCCTCGTGCAGGGCGACCATGACCTCGCCGATGACATCCGTCTGGAACTGCGTGGCCGCGCCGTTGCCGACGCGGACGGGCGACGCGCCCTTGTAACCCGGCAGGCTCGGCACCTCGACCTCGGGCAGATTGCGTTCACCCGCGATGCCGTACATGATCTGCACGTCGGAGGGATCACCGGCGACGGCGCGCAACAGCCAGTCGCGCCATCCCACCGCCTCGTCGGAGTAGCCGTGGGCGAGCAGCGCACCGAGGGCCAGGGCGGCGTCACGCAGCCAGACGTAGCGGTAGTCCCAGTTGCGGCTGCCCCCGAACTGTTCGGGTAGCGAGGTGGTGACCGCGGCGACGATGCCACCCGTGTCTTCGTGCGTGAGGGCGCGCAGGACGAGCAACGATGTGACGACGGCCGGACGATAGGAACCGTCGTGGGCGCACCGGTCGGACCAGCGGCGCCACCAGCCGGCCGTCGAGGCCAGGACGGTCGAGATGTCTTCGGGTTCGGGGGCGTCGCGGTGCGAGGGGTACCAGGTGAGCGACAGGTCGACGGTCTCGCCGGCCGCGACCGTGAATTCGACGCCGTGGCGGTGATCTTCTGCGGCGAGTTTCGGGCTTCGCAAGACGACGGAATCGGGGCCCGCCGTCGCGAGGAGTGCCGGTGACCCGTCGGAGTCGGTGATCTGGCGCACCCAGGGCAGGGCGTCGGCGTAACCGAAGCGGAACCGCGCCTCCTCGCGCACGACGACGCGGCCGCTGATGCCGCGCACACGCCGCACGAGGTCGGCACGACGGTTGCCGTGCGGCATGAAGTCGATGATCTCGACGACGCCGTCGGGAGTGCTCCACGTGTTCACGAGCACGAGCGTGCCCTCGAGGTAACGTCGGCTATTCACGGCGTCCGGATGCGTGGGTGCCACCTTCCAGCGCCCGTGGTTCTCGTCGCCGAGCAGCGCACCGAACATGGAGGCCGAGTCGTAGCGGGGAAAACACAACCAATCGATGCTGCCGTCGATGCCGACGAGGGCGGCGGTGTGGCAGTCGCTGATGACGGCATAGTCTTCGATCGGCAAGCTCATCCGCTCATCCTGTCAGGCGCGGAAGGGAACTGCCTGAGGCGCGGCGGGGGTTGCGCCGGGAGGGGGAGTCTGCCGTTGCCGCGTTGCCGCGTTGCCGCGTTGCCGCGTTGCCGCGTTGCCGCGTTGCCGCGTTGCCGCGTTGCCGCGGCGGTCGGCCGTCGATGTGCGGTTCGTCGGCCCGTCAGCGCTCAGGAGCGGTCGGCTTCGCCCGGTGTGCTCGTCGTGCCCTGCGGGTCGACCGTCTCGCCCGTGAGGGCCTCGCGATTGGTGGCGTAGACGACGAGCCCGTCGAGCAGCCCGAAGTGTTCGAGTCGACGGGAGAGGTCGGGGCGCACGCGGCTGACGGCGAATCGGATGCCGCGGTCGTGGAGTTTCTTCGCAACGGCGGCGAATGACTCGGAACCCGTGACGTCGACATCCGTGACGGCTTCGAGGTCGAGCACGATGGCACGGGGAGCGGGCTCGGCGTCGGCCAGATTGCTCACGGCACGCTCGAATGCTGCCGCATTCGCGAAGAAGAGCGGCGCGGCGAAACGCAGGATGACGGGCTCATCGGGTGTGGGCCGGGGAGTTGCCGCGCCATCCGCCCCCACGGTGTCGATAGCGGGGGAGGCCGCGCGTTTGGCGAGGTTGATGAGCGCCAGCACGAAGGCGAGCAGGATGCCGAGGATGGGGCCGAGCAGCAATGCGCCCAGGAAGCACACGGCGCCCACGACGAACTCGAACCGGTCGGCCGACCAGAGGCGCCGCAACTCACCGATGCCGAGAAGCGGCAGGATGGCGACCGCCACGATGGCCCCGATGGCGGGGGAGGGGATGTGCTCGAGGAGCGCCGTGCCGAACACGAGAAGGAGGAGCGTGCCCACGGCGGCGACGATCGAGGGCAACTGGGTGCGCGAGCCGATCTGGTCGAGCGCCGCGGTGCGCGAGGTGGACGACCCGACC
>Ga0308164_10005233_pt1 | contig 10580 bp, 7 predicted proteins | sample PhyTR2_FD_201031 | JGI IMG/M metagenome (GOLD analysis project Ga0308164, IMG submission 201031) | Phyllosphere microbial communities from UC Gill Tract Community Farm, Albany, California, United States - DLSLT.R2 | ecosystem: Host-associated > Plants > Phyllosphere > Unclassified | place: USA... | reverse complement strand
GGCAGCTTCCCTGGTGGCTGTTGGAGATCGCAGGACTGTTCGCGGCCACCCCGCGTGAGCTCGTGGAAATGCGCTACCTGTGGCGCGAGCCGGTTCGTCTGGACAATGCTCACCTACTAGCGACGCTCGGCTCGGAACCACGCACGCCTCTCGATGACGCGGTGCGAACGACGCTGAGCGCTATAGAGTGCCTCACTCCCGCTCGGGCATGACCGTGAGCGGCATTCCGTGCAGTTTCCAGCGTCACTTACCTTGGGGAAGCAGCGGCGATGATCGCGCTTTACGCAGCCAGCGTTGGCTGGATGGTCGCTGCTTCGTCGATGCCACAGCAGATGGATCGCCACCGGATCGATCGTAACAGGAAGGACGAAGACGGTCAGGCGGTCAGGCGGTCAGGCGGTCAGGCGGTCAGGCGGTCAGGCGGTCCCGGAACGGCGAAATCGCGACCAGGCCCAATCGGACTGCTGGATACGCCTCAACAAGATGCCTTCTCTTCACCAAATATTTCAACTCACTCGGAAGCTGGGGGCGGACGCCATCCCCGGATTGCTGCTGGGGATATGACGCTTTTGCTTATGACTTCGCAGGCGACAAAATCACGGTCATACTGCGACTCCGGGCGGAACATTTTTGGCGGACGACAACGGCAGGATAGTGAAAACTAACGGCCGCTCTGTATTGGGCTCAAACTAAAGTCGCCATTCCGCGATTCCTAACTCGACGTTCGCTGACGGGGGATAATTTATCCACGCAACTTTTACGCTGGTGCAAAGGCGCCTTCGTTAGCAACAGATTTTGCTTCTGTAAGAAAGAACGGTGGTAAACGCCACTTAGCCGAAAGATACAAACCGAGTGCCGAAAAATGCTTGGAGCCCGGTTCAAGATGCAGAACTGGCACGCCGCTATATGGCTGGCGAGTCCGTCGACAGCATCGCAGCGTTCTTTAGCCGTTCGGTACCCGGAGTTACTACCCGTGCAAACACGCTGGGATTACGTCGCCGGAAGCTTAAGGCTGATCCATCCAATGAAGGGAACGCGGTTTGGGTAATCGGCGCCGCGCTGCGCTCAGCAATCCCAGAAGTCGACCAGCCCTTTGCACAAGATCTTCTTGATCTGCTAAAATGATCATCAAACGCATTGTACTGCGGAGAAGCTCTCCTCAATGAGGATGTTCTCCGGATCCTGGCTTAGGCCTGAACCCGATTCAAGCTGATCGGCAGCTCAACCGTTTCGTACAGCATCGGACGATCACGTTACTCAACGCCTCACAATTGCGAACGTTTGTATCATCGAAGATAGTGTACCGATGAAGCTATAGTTTTTCTCGTGCCAAATGCATGTAACAAGGCCAGCTCCCCCTTTCGAGGAAGCTAGCCCCGTGAATTATTCGGCTGCAGCTTCTTCGGTCTTGCGTTTACGCGGAGCCGGAGCCGACTTGGCATCCGCCTTAGCTGCGTTGGTCTGGCCAGGCTTGCGGCCTAGGCCAATGCTCTTTGCCATCGTGCGACGTGCCTCTGAATAGGCAGGAGCGACCATAGGGTAATCAGCCTTCAGGCCATAACGCTCGCGATACTCCACAGGCGTCATGCCGTTAGTCGAGAGGTGACGGCGTAGCGTCTTGTACGGCTTGCCATCGATCATGCTGATGATGTGATCGGGGCTGGCAAGCGACTTACGAGCCGTCACCGCCGGGGTATACTCCTGAGCAGGTACTTGGGGCTCAGCAGCTGTTGCGTTTCCGCCGACCAGCGCCGAAACAGTTTCGTACATTTTGTTCAGGAAGGCTGGAACGTCGTCAGCATTGGTGCGCGTGTTGGGATTGGCTAACCAAGCGATTGTCAATTCCGTGGCGAGTTCGACCGGGTTCAGATCGAGGGTAGTGTCAGACATAGCAGGGCTCCATTTCTGAACGCGCATCTAGGTATCTGATTGGTCTGTGGCAACCTCAGACTGTAAAAGACCAATCTATTTGTGATCCGTACATAAGTGACGCGTGAATATGTTTCACAAGGGTCATCTGAGACGTTGGACAATGTCCACCTTCGCTGGCGTCGACACTACCGCCCGTTTGAGCCTTGTCGGATATGCCGCGGACTCCTAATCGAAGCTCTCACTCTAAAGCCCCTAGGCTCGACATTCTCCGACAAGGGTCGCGACTAGCGCAGCTGCGGGCATTACTCTCACAAGTGGCGCACCTTGCCCTGCCCATTGCGCGCCGAACCCGCTTTCTCCGGCCGCCTTTGCAGCCGCGTTGAGCGCCTTGCCCGCGTCATAGGTCATCGGATACCCAGGTGAGCCGAGCCCCGCCTGCTCCCCCCATTCGGTGAAGCGGTTCCGCAGGCAGCGGGCAGGCCTTCCCGATATGGCGTGTGTCATCACCGTATGTTCCGCACCCGGTCCGGTTAGAGCATCGCGATAGGCTAGATCCGCGCTACTTTCGGGGCAGGCAATGAACGCCGTGCCGAGTTGTGCTGCCACAGCGCCGAGATCGAGTGCGGCTCTGATCCCACTTCCATCCATAATCCCACCCGCCGCAATCACTGGCACGCCGGAACGTGCAACCAGTAAGCGGGTGAGTGCTATCGTGCCCAGGCGGTTATCCGGCAAGTCAGGGTCGAACATACCTCGATGGCCACCTGCCTCCCACCCTTGGGCAACTACGGCGTCAATTCCGGCCTCTTTCACCGCCTGGGCCTCACTGAGGTTCGTCGCCGTCGCCAGCAGGACACAGCCGGCCAATTTTAGTGCGATAATCACCTCTTTGCTCGGCACGCCGAAATGGAAACTGACCACTGGAGGCGCGAGATCGATAAGCGTGGCGAGCATCTCGTCATCCTCGATCAGGCTTTTGTAGATCGGCCGCAGTGCAGTGGGAGGCTCAGCGCCGAAACTGCGAAATGTCGGGGCAAGCGCGTCTAGCCAGGCGGCTTCCCGCGCAGCATCGCCCTGAGCGGGCGCGTGAACGAATAGATTGACGTTGAACGGCCGTTGGGAGCGCGCACGCACGCCTTCGATCATCGTACGTGCGCCGCAAGCGTCTGTTGCTCCTACCCCGATCGATCCCAACGCACCGGCATTCGAGACGGCTGCCGCCAACTCGGGAGTGGACACTCCCGCCATCGGTGCCTGCACAATCGGCAGCGTGATCCCAATTTCTTGTAGCAGCGTCATAGAAAAGCAGTGCGCCGCAGGGCAATGGCGCGCAACGGATAATGGTCGCGAGTGTCGTAACGGGAATGTTGAAAGAGGCCTGACGCCTTGCCCTGGTCGCCCCATTGGGATCGAATAGCGGGAATGACCGGGTTGGAAGGATTGCGGCCTGTCCGGCTACGGGTGGCGATCAGCGGTAAGCAGCTGTTCGTTCAGCGGGCGGTAGCAAGAGGCTGATTGGTCAGCCCCTTAAGGACACCCGCCTGTCCGTTTGGCGCTGAGAGAACACAACCAGACTTCTGCCTCTACCGCGACGATCAGCGACCTTCCGGGCGCGTCCGCCATAGCGCGAATGGAGGATGCTATTGCGCAACATTTCAGCATAAATGTATTTAATAGGTATTGTTTGGGTATTGACTGATATGACAAATTAACGAAATCTGTCGTTCGAACCGGTCAAAGCGTCAGGGCGCAGCCGGATAAGGGGTAAGTATATGATCTTCGACCAAACTGTGTCGCGTATCGCTCTTGCAGGCTCGCTTTTGTTCTGCGCTGTCCCGGCAATGGCGCAAAATCAGGATGTTGCAGCGGGCCCCGCTCAGACACCGGCACAGGCTAAGGTCGGGGCGGATGCCGCGACCGCGCTTGCCGCACCCAATCCTGCATCCGCATCGGATGACACGGTCGTTGTGACCGGATCCCGCATTCAGCGTCCGAACATGACGTCGGCCGCACCGATCACCTCGGTCACCGCGCAGGACATTCGTGCGCAAGCGCCGACCAACATCGAAGACGTGCTGAACCGTCTCCCGCAGATCGCGCCGGACGCGCAGCAGAACTACCAGGATTCGGACGGCCGCCAGCGCATCAAGCTGCGCAGCCTAGGCTTCGAGCGTACGCTGACGCTGATCGACGGCAAGCGTATCGGAACGCAGAATGGCGCGGACGTCGGCATCATCCCGCCGTCAATGCTTGAGCGTGTCGACGTGCTGACCGGCGGCGCCTCGTCGGTCTATGGTTCGGACGCGGTAGCCGGCGTTGTCAACTTCATCCTAAAAAAGGATTTCGAGGGGTTGCAGATCGACGGCAACTACAATTTTTACAATCACGACAACAACGACACGATCGTATCGCCGCTAGCGCGCGCGAACAGTTTCAGCAGCCCGCGCGGCATGACCAACGACGGCGGCCGGGCCGACATTACCGTGACCGCGGGCAAGAAGCTGTTCGACGGCAAGCTGCGCCTGTCGGGCTTCGTCAACTACCGCCATACCGACGCGGTCGATTACGACGCGCGCTCCAGCTCGGCATGCCAACTGGTCCAGACCGGCAAGGATGGCCCGCTCTCATGCTCGCTGTCGACTTATTCGCGCAGCGGCTACATTTCGCCACGCTCGGGTGCGAACAACGGCGCCACTTATGTCAACGACCCGAACGGCACGCGCACCTTCGTTCCCTACGGGGTCGGCGTGGGTAATGCGGCGAACCCGTATGACGGCTATTCCTATCAGCGCGGGTCGGAGCGGTGGAACGCGGGCGGCTTCGTCAGCGCCGATCTCACCCCCGATATCGAAGTTTACGGATCGGGAATCTGGTTCCGCGACAAGTCCGTGAACGTCTATCCGGCGCGGATCTACAGCTATACCGTCTATGGCGATCAGCCGTACCAGGTGAACTGCAATAACCCGTATCTGTCGGGTTCGCAGGCAACCGCGATCTGCGGCGGTGCAGCCGGTACCAACACCAAGGCACCGATCGAACTCCGCTATCGTTTCAACGATCTCGCTGATATCCCTGATACTTATATCAACAGCGGCATCCGTGCCACCGGCGGCTTCCGCGGCAAGGTCGACGATACGTGGACTTGGGATGTCGGCGGCGTCTACGCGCGCAACCAGCAGGTTGTGAACTACGGCAGCCTGCCCGACTACGACCGCGTCAACCAGTCGCTTGACGTCGTCAACGTCAACGGCACGCCGACCTGCGCGAGCGGCGTCGCGGGTTGCGTGCCGTTCAACGCCTTCGCCGCCAACACGCCCGGCCAACCAGTTGCAGACTGGTTGTTCACGGCTCCGGGCGGGCGCACCAAGGGCGTGGGTACGCTCTGGGACGGCCTGCTCTCTGTGACCGGCGATCTCGGCAAATACGGCGTTACCTCGCCGCTAGCCAACCAGGGCGTCGCGATCGCGCTGGGTGCCGAATATCGTCACGACAACTACACGTCGACGGCAGATTCTTTCTACCGCGATCTCAACGGTGGTGCCGATCTGGATATTTCGCAGAGCGTTTGGGAATCGAACATCGAAGTGCAGGCGCCGTTGATTGAGGATCGCCCGTTTGCGCATCTATTGCAGGCGAATGGCGGCTACCGCGTGTCAAAATACAGCAGCAATCCCAAGACCTTCAATACCTGGAAGATCGAAGGCATCTACGCACCGGTCAGCGACCTCACATTCCGCGGCTCGTACAACAAAGCGCAGCGCGCGCCGACGGTGATCGAGATCGGTCAGTCGCGGAACATCAGCTACGGCCTGCAAGGCGGCTCGCAGAACGATTTTTGCGCGCCGACCGTCACGACCAATCCGACCACCGGCGCGATCAGCTACGGCACACCGATCGCATCGCGCGACGTCTGCCGCGCGACGGGCCTGTCCGACGCGCTGTATGGCAGTCCCACGCTGCTGTGTAACCAAGGCGACGGTAACCAGTGCACCGTCCAGTCGGGCGGATACACCGCAGATCCGGAGACCGCCTACACACTGACCTACGGTCTGGTGGTGAAGCCCAGCTTTATCCGCGGTCTGGTCTTCTCGGTCGATCGCTATCAAATCAAGATCGATAACTCACTGGGGTATAACGATTATACCTACTACACCGATGGCTGTCAGCGCTCGAACGGGGATCCCTTCTTCTGCTCGGGCATCGTCCGCCAGCCTGGTACCGGCATCCTCTACGCACCGGCCAGCGGCAACCCGACCAGCGGCTTCATCCGCCAGGGCACAACTAACTATTACAAGTCGATCGCTCGCGGCATCGATTTTCAGGCACAATATACGCTCCCCCTTGGTGGTGCGGGCAAGGTCGACTGGAGCTTCAACGGCTCACTGACAACCTTTGCCGGCAGCCAGGATTCACCGCTTCAGCCCAAGCGCAACTGCGTCGGCTATTACGGCAATGGCTGTAGCCAGTTGCTACCGAAATGGTCGCACGGTCTGCGCACGACCTACACTAGCGGCGACGGCATCTTCAGCACGTCGTTTAACTGGCGCTATGTCGGTTCGTTGACCAGCGCCGACAATTCGGGCGACGAAGCGATCGGTGGCACGCCGGATCGGGCACGCACCACCTTCTACCACATCGCACCAGCAAGTTATTTCGATCTGGCGCTCTCGTTTGCGATCGCCAAGGACTTTTCGTTGCGGTTTATTGCCAACAACCTGCTCGACAAGACCCCGCCGATCCTCGCGAATTCGTACGACATCAGCCTCGCACGGAGCAACACGATCCCCGCGCGCTACGACTCGCTCGGTCGTAACATCGCGGTTGGCGCTACCATCCGGTTCTAAAGCCGGACGCAATGAGTACAGGGCTCGCCAACGGCGGGCCCTGTGTTACGGTTTTGGGATGGATGGGCACGCGAACAAAGATCTGCGCCGGTTGGTACGTACTGTTAGCCGGTGGAAACTAGGTCATGATCTGACGCGCGGGAACGTTGTCGTTGCGAACATTGTGTCGAGGAAAACCAATCCCGGCCCGCTGTCTTCGGCCCATACGGTGTATGGGTCTGCGTTCAATATTCGGTAAGCGGCACAAATCTGAGAAGCAGGTCGGGCTTTTGAAATGCCGGCAAATGGGCGATAATTAACTTATCGCTCTCAACCGCAATGAGCCCGTTATCAGGCGGCATCCTGCAGCAAGCGTACAGGGGGCTGTACATGCTGGCGCGCGCACCAAAGATCATGGTTCGCCTGCATAGCCAACCACGCTCGTGCGCTGCTTACCTCAGTCTGTTGGAGCCGCAACGCCAGATCAGGGCTGATGCCTGCTTTGCCGTTCAACACACGTGACAGAGCTACCCGCGACATTGCGAGCCGGTTGGCAGCCTCGGTAACTGACAAGCTCAATGCCGCGACTACTTCTTCGCGGAGCAGTTCGCCGGGGTGGGGGGGGGATTATGCATCATCGTCATAGCCTCAATGATAGATCTGATAATCAACCAGCTCGGCATCTGCCCCTACGAAGCGGAAGGTGACGCGCCAGTTGTCGTTGACCCAAACCGACCAGTGACCTTTCAGATCGCCCTTAAGCGGGTGGAGCTTAAAGGACGGTATGTTTATGTCGGCCGACCCTGCTGCGACAGACAACAAGCCTAGAATGTTTCGGAGTTTCTTCACATGGTCAGCCTGAACGTCTCGGATCGTGCCTGTGGTGTAGAAGGCTTCGAGAGCCTTATGGCGAAATCCAATTATCACGATCCTCTGTATCGATACGCGATACAATACCATGTCAATGCTAACAGTGCTTTGCCTGCCAGCGTCCAGGTTCCACCTCGCCCTGAACGCTCCACTAACCGATACTTGGCGAACAGCTCGACGGCCTCTTCTCCGGCACCCATGCATCAGTGATCCAACGTCTCCGTGCCCCCGCTGAGATACTGCTCGCACATCCAGGCAAGAGCACCGAGCAGTCGTCTCTTCGGTCATCGCACCGGGCCTCCTAAATTTTAGGTCGCGGTGGTTGCTGCACGGCTATCAGTCGGCGTCCAAAAGGGACCCTTTTGCGACGCGGCCCGTGTCAGCTTCGATTCTTGAAATAGGATCGTTTCGAGAATGTCCGCGAGCGTTAGTCATTCTTGAATAAGCGTATCGATAAGCTGGTCGTCAGCAGGAAGTTGTCCATCGAGCATCAGCATGGCGAGGCCATGAACGAGCGACCAGGCTCGTAGCGCGCCATTCTCCACTTGATCCAAACCAGCATCGTTCGCCGATGCCGAAGCGGCGTTGACGCGTAACATCTGTAACGCCTCTATCTCACCTGTGGCCTGCAACTGAGCGGACGAGGTAAAGATCAGACGGAAGAGGGCCGGATTGGCGAGTGCGAAACGCACATAGGCCCGGCCGGTCGCGGCAAACGCAGCAGCGCCGTCCTTGCCGCTTGAAGCATCTCGCTGGGCAATCGCGAGCCGGTCCAACCCTTCGCGGGCGAGCGCCCGCATCAACGCTGCCTTGTCGGGAAAATGTCGGTAGACCGACGTCGCGCTAACCCCGACCTCGCGCGCCATCTCTCGCAGCGATACGCCTTCCACGTCACGTTCCGCCAATAGCCGCAGCCCGACCTCGATCAGCGCAGCACGCAGATCGCCATGATGATAGCGTTTTTCCATGTTGACACCGTTACCTTCCTAACTATGATCACGGTGTAAACATTGGAGGCGGGCATGGCTAGCGTTCTGGCGCAGAGTGATGATGGAAATGGGGAGGGGAACCGGACGGGGCACCCCTTCCTGTCTGGCATTCACCGGCCGATGGCGGAGGAATTAACGCTTACCGAGCTGGAGGTGTGCGGCACCATCCCGCCAGCATTGCAGGGCCGTTATCTGCGGACCGGTCCTAACCCGGTCGCAGCCGATCCCGCATCGTACCACTGGTTCACCGGCGACGGCATGGTCCACGGCCTGGCGATCCGCGACGGAAAGGCCTTGTGGTATCGCAATCGCTGGATCGCATCGCGCAGCAACGCGGCTGCCCGCGGAACGACGCCGGCATCAGGGCCGCGGCACGGTTCCAGCGACACGGTGAACACCAATGTCGTCGATCTGGCCGGGCGCGTCTTCGCGGTCGTCGAAGGAGGCAGTTACCCCGTCGCACTGTCCGATACGCTCGACGAGCAGCGCTACGACGATTTCTCCGGTTCGCTTGTTGGGTCGTTCACCGCGCATCCCCACCGCGACCCGCTGACGGGCGAGTATCACGGCATCTGCTATGAGGGCGGGCGTCTCGACGAGATCCGCCACGTCATCCTCGATGCCACCGGCAAGGTGGTACGTGAGGCGCCGATCGCGGTCGAGCATGGCCCAATGATTCACGATTGCGCGGTCACCGCGCGTTACGTCGTCATCCTAGACCTCCCGGTGACCTTCTCGCTGGTAACCCATTTGGCTGGCCAGCCGCTGCCTTATGCCTGGAATCCTGCGCATCGTGCCCGCGTCGGACTGATGCCGCGCGACGGCGATCAGCATGCCATCATCTGGTGTGACGTCGATCCGGCCTATGTCTTCCACGTCGCCAACGCCTTCGACCTACCCGATGGTCGCGTGGTGCTCGACGTTTGTGCATATCCGACGATGTTCGCCGGTGTGCCTGGTGGCCCAGACGTGGCCTCGCGCGGGCTAGAGCGCTGGACGCTCGACCCGGCTACCGGAACGTCAACGATACGCACTATTGATGCCACACCGCAGGAGTTTCCCCGCGTCGACGAGCGCCGGTTCGGCCAAGCTTACCGCTATGCCTATGCCATGGGCACGCAGTCGGACCGCCGCTTCCAGAGCGCGAGCCGGCTCTACAAACACGACCTCATAGCGGGCGGGCGGCAAGTGCACGACTTCGGCCCCGGCCGTCATCCTGGCGAATTCGTCTTTGTTCCTGCGCACGACACTGCGGATGAAGATGAGGGATGGCTGATGGGCTTCGTCATCGACGCAACGAGCGACACCACCGAACTCGTCATCCTCAATGCAAGCCGGTTCGAGCACGCGCCGGTCGCCATAATCCGCCTGCCGCACCGCATTCCGCCGGGCTTTCACGGCAACTGGATCAACGGGGGAGAAGCACAATGAACACGATCGTCACGACCATGAAGGACAGCACTGTAATGGACCGCCAGACCGGCAGCCGCATCGGCCTCCTCGCCATCGAAGCCGGCGTCAATTTCGGGCTACCGCTGCTGATCTATGATCGCGTGGCGCCGCTGTCAGGCGACGTAATCGCGCTGATGGCGTCGTCGCTGCCGCCTTTGCTCTGGTCGCTCGTCGAGTTCGCTCGTCGCCGTCGCGTCGATGCGCTGTCGATCCTCGTACTGGCCGGCATTGCGCTGTCGCTGCTCGCCATGCTCGGGGGCGGCTCCGTCCGCTTCCTCCAACTGCGTGAGAACCTCGTGTCGGCACTGATCGGCTTGGTCTTCCTTGGATCGGCTGCGATCAGTCGCCCGCTGATCTATCAATTGGCCCGTGCTGGCCTGGCGCGCAAATCGCCGGACGAGGTCGCTGCGTTCGAGGCCAAGCGTGACACGCCCCGCTTCCGCCGCGTGATGACGATCATGACGCTGGTTTGGGGTGTCGGCCTGCTCGCTTCGTCGGCGCTCGCCTGCGTGCTCGTCTTCGTCCTCAGCATTCACGATTACATGCTGGTCAGCCCGTTTGTCGGCTACGGCTC
>Ga0308164_10005229_pt1 | contig 10585 bp, 7 predicted proteins | sample PhyTR2_FD_201031 | JGI IMG/M metagenome (GOLD analysis project Ga0308164, IMG submission 201031) | Phyllosphere microbial communities from UC Gill Tract Community Farm, Albany, California, United States - DLSLT.R2 | ecosystem: Host-associated > Plants > Phyllosphere > Unclassified | place: USA... | reverse complement strand
TGAAAAGCATGTCATCCCTCTCGGATTTCCTACAGGATCGAACGTGCCAAACCTCGCTTCGAGCCCTGTCGAAAAGGTAAAACCGGAATTTCGATTGCCACCTATGCGGCTGATTTGGCTCAGTATCCAATGGTCGGCGTTGCGATGATTTGGTCGCTACCCTAGATACCGGGATTGGTGATCATCGACGAGTAGACTGTTTTGACTGATATCATCGACAGCGCCGTCGAAAGCGCCCCGAAAATGACGGCGGACGCAGAGCGGATCGCGGCCGAACTGATCGCGCAGGACGTTGGCACCGATCCGTTCGTCGCGGCCGTGCGGGCCACGCGGATGCCGATGATCATCACCAATCCCCGGCTGCCCGACAATCCCGTCGTCTTTACCAACGACGCGTTCTGCCGGTTGAGCGGGTATAGCCGGGCGGAGATACTCGGCCGAAATTGTCGGTTCCTGCAGGGGCCGGAGACCGATCCCGCGACCGTCGTCAAGATTCGCGAGGCGGTGCGGCAGGTCCGGCCGATCGAGATCGACATCCAGAACCACCGCAAGGACGGCGAGCTGTTCTGGAACCGCCTGTTGCTGGCGCCGGTCTACGATACCGAAGGCGTGCTCGCCTATTTCTTCGCGAGCCAGGTCGATGTGACTCTCGAGCGCGAACGGCTGCAAGGTCTGGAATCGAGCAATGCCGCGCTTCTGGCCGAGCTGACCGACCGATTGCGGATGCAGCAGGAGCAGGAGCGCGAGCTGGCCTTCACGCTGAAGGCTGCGCGCTTCGGAACCTGGAGCCTGGAGATCGCCAGCAAGCAGCTGACTGCCTCCGATACGTGCAAGGAAATATTCGGCCGCCCCAGTCACGAGCCCTTCACGTACGAGGATCGGCTCGAGGCGATCCATCCCGAGGATAGAGCGAAAAGCGTTGCCGAAGTCCGTCGCTGCGTCGCGGAGGGCACCGACTATGACGTGATCTACCGTATCTATCGCCGCGATGGAGAACTGCGCTGGCTCGCCTCGCGCGGCCAGCCCTTCTTCAACACCGAGGGCGAGGCGTTGCGGATCGCCGGCGTCTCGACCGACATCACCGACCAGCGTCGCAGCGAGATCATGCGCGCGGCGCTCGTCGAACTGGGCGACGTGTTTCGCGACACGGACGAACCGGACGATATCTCCTTCGCGGCGGCGCGGATCATCGGCCAAACGGTTGCGGCGGATCGGGCGGGCTATGGCGAGATCGACGCCGACAGGCTCACGATCATGCGGGACTGGAGGGCACCGGGGGTCGCGCCCCTTTTCGGGAGCTTCGATCTACGCAGCTTCGGAACGTACATCGACGATCTCAAAAACGGCGACGAGGTGTGTATCGCGGACGCACATACCGATCCGCGGACCCTGTCGTCGGTCGATGCACTCGAGGCGGTTTCCGTTCGCGCGATCGTCAACATACCGATCATGGAGAATGGTCGGCTGGTTGCAATGCTCTATCTTGGCAGCGGCCGTGCACGGCAATGGCGCGCGGACGAGGTGGCGTTCGTTCGTGAAGTTGCCGAGCGCACCCGGATCGCGACCGAACGGCGTCGCACGGAACAGGAGCTCGCGGCTCTCGCGGCGTCGCTCGAACAGCAGGTCGCGGCGCGGACCGGCGAGCTCCAGCATGCCGAGGACGCGCTGCGCCAGTCGCAGAAAATGGAGGCGGTCGGGCAGCTCACCGGCGGCGTCGCGCATGATTTCAACAATCTGCTGACCGTCATCCGTTCGGCGACCGACCTGCTGAAGCGACCGGACCTCAGCGCGGAACGGCGCGAACGCTATATCGACGCGATCTCCGACACCGCCGATCGCGCTGCGAAACTGACGGGGCAATTGCTCGCCTTCGCACGGCGGCAGGCGCTCCAGCCAGAAGTGATCGACGTTGGACAAAGCCTGCGCGTGATCGCCGATATGCTGGGCACGCTGACGGGCTCGCGGATCGTCATCGACATCGACGTACCCGAGACGCCGCTGTTCACCAACGTCGATCCGAGCCAGCTCGATACCGCACTCGTGAACATGGCGGTCAACGCGCGTGACGCGATGGACGGCGCGGGCCATATCCTGATCGCGGTACGGCCTGCATCGTTCATCCCCGCCGTTCGCTCGCATCCGGCCGTGCCGGGACGCTATGTCGCGATCTCGATGACCGACAGCGGCACCGGCATCGAACCCGAGAAACTGGAGCGGATATTCGAGCCGTTCTTCACGACCAAGGGCGTCGGGCAGGGCACCGGCCTCGGTCTCAGCCAGGTGTTCGGGTTCGCCAAACAGTCCGAGGGCGACATCGTCGTCGAAAGCCCGCCGGGCGAGGGCGCGACGTTCACCTTGTATTTGCCGCAGGTCGACGAGAGCGACCGTCCTGCCGAGGACGACACCGTCCAGACGCTAGCCGACGGTCATGGAACCTGCGTGCTGGTTGTCGAGGACAACAGGGAAGTCGGGACGTTCACCACGCAGTCGCTGGCCGAGCTTGGCTATGTGACGGTGTGGGCGGCCAATGCGCAGGAGGCCCTGGCGGAGTTGGGTAAGGATGCCTCGCGCTTCGACATCGTGTTCTCGGACGTGGTCATGCCGGGGATGAACGGCATCGAACTCGGCAAGGCGATCCGCGCCGACCATCCGAGCCTGCCGGTCGTGCTGACGTCGGGGTACAGTAATATCCTCGCGCAGGACGGCACGCACGGGTTCGAACTGCTCCACAAGCCGTATTCGGTCGAGCAACTGTCGCGCGTGTTGCGCAAGGCGGCGGGCTGGGGAAGCGCCGACAGGAGTTCGGACGGCTCGGCGGAATAGAGGAGCGGTTGCCGATCCGCGCGCGAAAGGCTCAGGCGGTCGGCGCCATCAGCGCCCGGATACGCTGCGCCGTTTCCGGGGTGGCGGGATTGTAGACGATCATCCCGAGGTCCGGCCGACCGTCGACGGCGAACGCCGAGAATTCGAGCTCGAGCAGGCCGTGTACCGGATGGTGAAGCCGCTTCAGGCCGTCAGCATGCCGGGCAACGTTGTTGTCGCGCCACAATGCGTCGAACTCGGGACTGAGCCGCGACAGTTCCTCGACCAGTTGCGTGATCTCCGCGCCCGCGCCGGCACGCGCGGCATCTGCGCGAAACGTGCCGACGACATAGCGTGCGACGTTGAGCCAGTCCTCCTGCGCCGCCTTGATGCTCGCGTTGGTGAACATCAGGCGCAGGATGTTGCGCTGGTCGCGCGGCAACGTTGCATAGTCGGTGAGCAGCGTCGCCGCCGCCGCGTTCCACGCGACCACGTCCCAGGTCGGAGTCTTGACGATCGCCGGGCTGAATTCCAGCGCATCCAGCACCCGCTGCAGCCGCGGCGTGACTTCGTCGGAGGCGCGATAAGTTGCCTCGGGCGGATGGCCGAGACCAAGCACGAAGAGGTGTTCGCGCTCCGGCTCGGTCAGCATCAGGCCGCCGGCGATGCGGTTGAGGACGTCGGCCGACGGCGCGCCGCCGCGGCCCTGTTCGAGCCAGGTGTACCAGGTCGCCGAGATGTTCGCGCGCTGGGCGACCTCCTCGCGGCGCAGGCCGGGCGTCCGGCGCCGGCCGCCACTGAACCCGAACGCTGCCGCGTCCATCCGTGCCCGGCGATCGCGCAGGAACGTGCCGAGCGCATTGTCAGTCTCGATAGACATCGCCATCCTGTTGGAGATTATACCATGATAACGTCACTACTTTTACAGGTGTCGAAGTACGCCCAAGTCTTCTTCCGGACAATATCGGAGAGTTTGCATGCGTGTATTTTTGACGGGTGCGACGGGCTTCATCGGGTCGCGTATCGTGCCGGAACTGCTCGGCGCGGGTCATCAGGTCTTGGGTCTTACCCGGTCGGATGCCGGCGCGCGGTCGCTGGCAGAGGCTGGCGCCGAGGTGCACCGCGGCGATCTCGTCGATCTCGACAGCCTGCGCAGTGGGGCGGAGCAGGCCGATGCGGTGATCCACACCGCGTTCGACCACGAGTTCACCAACTTCGTCGCGAACTGCGAAAAGGACCGCCGCGTGATTGGCGCGATGGGGGAGGTGCTCAAGGGGAGCGACCGTCCCTTGATCATCACGTCGGGTACCGGGATCGGCGATACTGGCCCCGGCAAGCCTGCGCTCGAGTCCGCGTTCAACCCCGATTACCCCAATCCGCGCATCGCGTCGGAAAAGGCGGGGCAGGCGCTATTGGAGGCCGGCTTGGACGTGCGCGTCATGCGGCTTCCGCAGGTTCACGATACGGTCAAGCAGGGGCTGATCACGCCCTATGTCGATATCGCACGCGAGAAGGGCGTGGTCGCCTATGTCGGTGACGGCGCCAATCGCTGGCCCGCTGCGCACGTTCTGGACGTGGCGAAACTCTACGCGCTCGTGCTCGACAAGGGCGAGAAGGGCGCGCGGTACAATGCCGTCGCGGAGGAAGGCGTCAGCGCGCGGGCGATCGCCGAGGTCGTTGCGGCCGGACTGGGCCTGCCGACGCTATCGCTGACGCAGGAGCAGGCGAGCGATCATTTCGGCTGGTTCGGGATGTTCGCCTCGCTCGACATGCTCGCCTCCAGCGACTGGACTCGCGCGCAACTCGGCTGGAACCCGACCGGCCCGGGGCTGATCGCGGATCTGGAAGCAATGGACTATGCATCGGGCCTAGTCGTCGCCTGACCGGGCATCTCGCTGGCGGCAGTTTATCGCCTGCCGTCAGCGGGATACGCGTCGAGCAGATGCCGCTTGCATCGGTGCGCGGCTCGGGACCATCCTGCGACATTGTCTACGGGGGTCTCATGCGTCGTCTCATCACTGCGGTACTGCTTGCCTGCGTCGCCACGCCCGTTCTGGCCAGGACGGTGGTCGTCGAAGAAGTGTCGCTCGATCGGTTGAGGACGCTGATGAACGACGGCGCGGCCAGCAGCGTCGACATCACCCAGGCCTATCTCGCCCGGATCGCCGCGATGGATCGCAAGGGACCAGCGCTGCACAGCGTCATCGCGGTCAATCCCGATGCGATCGCGCAGGCCAAGGCGCTCGATGCCGAACGCAAGGCGGGGCATGTGCGCGGTCCGCTGCACGGCATTCCGATCCTCATAAAGGACAATATCGAGACCGCGGATCCGCTACCGACGACTGCTGGCAGCCTCGCTTTGCGCGACAATATGACGCGCCGGGACGCGCCGATGGTCGCCTATCTGCGGCGCGCGGGCGCGGTCATCCTCGGCAAGACCAACTTGTCGGAGTGGGCGAATATCCGCTCGACTCATTCGATGAGCGGCTGGAGCGCGGTCGGCGGGCTGGTGCGCAATCCCTATGCGTTGGACCGGACCGCGTGCGGCTCCTCGTCGGGATCGGGCGCGGCGGTCGCCGCGAGTTTCGCCGCGGCGGCCATCGGTACCGAGACCGACGGGTCGGTCGTGTGCCCGTCGTCACTCAACGGTCTGGTCGGGTTCAAGCCTTCGATCGGTTTGGTCAGTCGTACCCATGTCGTGCCGATCAGCCATAGCCAGGATACGCCGGGACCGATGGCGCGCAGCGTCACCGACGTCGCGATCCTGTTGTCGGGCATGGTCGGTGCGGATCCGGCGGACCGCGTGACGGCGGCGGCGGTGACCAGGGATTATGCCGCGGGACTCTCGGCCAGCGCCTTGTCCGGCATGCGGATCGGTGTCGTCCGGCCCGACGGTATGTCCGCGGATCTCGTCGTCCGCTACAATGCGGCGCTAGATGTGCTGCGGGCAGCGGGTGCCGTACTGGTCGAGGTCAAGACGCCGAAGCTCGACGGCTTGGGCGAGGCCGAACTGATGGTCCTGAAAACCGAACTCAAGGCCGACCTGAACACCTATCTCGCGACCACGCCAGCGGCAGTACAGACTAAGACGCTGGGCGCGGTGATCGCCTTCAACCGCGCGAACGCCGCGACCGAGATGCCGTTCTTCGCGCAGGAATTGTTCGACGATGCGGACAAGACTAAGGGGCTCGACGATCCCGCCTACAAGGCGGCGCGCGCGACATCGCTTCGGCTGGCGGGCGCGCAGGGGATCGACGCGATGCTGCACGCGGCGGGTGCGCAGATCTTGGTCGAGCCGACCTATGATGCGGCATGGCTGAGCGATCCGGTCTACGGCGATACCTATGCCGGCCCTTCCGCCGCGACGTTGCCTGCGGTCGCCGGTTATCCGCATCTGACCGTGCCGATGGGTCTTGTACGCGGATTGCCCGTCGGTCTGTCATTCATCGCCACCAAGGACGCGGACCAGACCGTGCTGCGTGCCGGCTATGCCTATGAACAGCGTGCCAAGGCCCGGTCGGCGCCGCGGTATTTGCCGACCATCCCCGTCGACCGGTGAGGCGAAGGGGGCTTACCCCTCCTTCTGCTTCGTCTCGGGCATCGCGAAGAAATAGAGCATGAAGCCGGCGCCAGCGACGACGGCCAAAGTCAGGAAGCTCACGCCGTAGCCAGCCCACACGATGATCGCACCGGCCAGTGTCGCGGACAAGGCTGCGCCCAGGCCCTGCGCGCTCGCGACCGCGCCCTGGCTGACGTTGAAGCGCCCTGTCCCCTTGGTCAGGTCGGCGATCACGACCGGGAACAGCGCGCCGAAGATACCCGCGCCGATGCCGTCGAGCGCCTGCACGCCGACCAGCCACCACGGATTGTCCGACACGGTATACAGCGCGCCACGCGCCGCGAGGAACCCGAAGGCGACGAGGAACAGCGGCTTGGTGCCCCATTTGTCGGTGTTGCGGCCGACCACGATCGCGACCGGTACCATCACAAGCTGCGCCGCGACGATGCACGCGGCAGTCAGCGACGTCGCCTGATCCTTACCGACGGTCCGCGCGAGCAACTGGCTGACCGACGTCAGCATCGCCGCGTTGGCGAGGTGGAACAGGAACGCCGTCCCCGCGAAGATCATCAGCGGCTTGTTCTCGACCAGCGCCTTCCACCCGCTCGGCTCCTCGCAATCGTCCTCCGGCTCGCAATCGAGCCCGCGCGCCACGGCATTGTCGATGTCGTCGTTCTTGATCCGCGACGCGGTCACGATGCTTGCAACCGTCAACGCGCCCATCAGGTAGAAGACGACGACCGGTCCGAACTTCCACGCGAGCACGCCCGCCAGCGCCGCCGACACGGCGTTGCCCGCGTGGTTGAACGCCTCGTTGCGACCGACGCGCTTGGCGAACAGTTTCGGGCCGACCAGTCCCAGCGTGATGGCCGAGATCGCCGGCGCGAACACCGCGCCCGCAACCGCCGCGATCGACTGGGTGACCGCAACCGCGGTAAAGCCACTGACGATCGGCAGCGATACGCTGCTGAGCGTCACGAGCAACGCGGCGATCATCACGATCCGCGGCTTGTTCTTGCTGCGATCGATGAGGCCGCCCGCGGGCGTCTGCGAGATCAGGCCGACGATCCCGGCGATCGTCAGGATCATGCCCACCGTCGCCTCGTTCCAGCCATGCGCAGGCCCACGCACCGCAACGAGATAGATGGCGAGGTACGGCCCGAGCCCATCGCGAACGTCGGCAAGGAAGAAGTTCAGCGCGTCGAGCGTCTTCTTCGGCGCGGATTTGCCGTCCGACCCGCCCTTGGCCTTGCCGTTGCTGGCGGATGCCGTGTCCGTCGTGGCCATGAGAATTCCCTGAAATATCGGTGTCGGCGAACCCGGTGCCGCACGGAAAACCCGCGCGCCGTCGGATCGCTAAAGCTGCGGCACCAAGCAAAGTTTCCACGCCGTGGAAATATTGTTCGGCCTGATATTATCCAGTGATGTCAAAAGCTAAACCGAAACTGAACGAGCCCGTTAAGTCTCAAATCATGAAGCTATTGTCACGGAACGATGAACCCTCAGCCTCGCTATGGGCAGCATCGGCGGATCATCTGCCAGACGACTTGAAAGTGCTTTAATGACAGGATATCTGACCTGGATTCACTTTGGCGATCTGCATGTCGACGAGGCTGATGGGTATGAAGGACTGTCTCGGTTTCGCGCGCTGATTGCGAGTGCCGGAGCGCATCTGGGCAGTGCGGTCGACTTCGCGCTGTTGCCCGGCGACAATGCCAATCACGGTACCGACGACCAATATGCGCGGATCACGGACGCGATGACAGGGCTGTCGCTGCCGTGGCACGTGCTGGCGGGCGATCATGATTTCGAACCCGGCGACCTGACCGCGATGCGCGCGATCACGGCGAACATGGCGCCCTATGCGGAGACGATCGCGGGCTATCGGTGCCTGTTCCTCGATATCGTCTCGGCGGGGAAGGGTGGTCCCGACTTCCGGATCGACCCCGACCAGCGCGCCTGGATAGAACGCGAACTGAGCACCGCTGCGGTCGCTGGCGAACCGGTGGCGGTGTTCATGCATGCCTATCCCGGTGACCTGCGCGACGATCCGGACGGTATCGCCGGGCTGTTCGCCGCGCATCGCGTCGCGTTCGTCGACACCGGCCACACGCATTATAACGAGCTGCTCAACGACGGCCGCGTGATCTACGGCGCGACCCGCTCGACCGGCCAGATCGAGGAGGGCGCACCCGGTTTCTCGATCGTCACGCTCGACGACGGCGTGCCGAGCTGGCGGTTCCAGGCGATCGACGATCCCTGGCCACTCGTCCAGATCACCAGCCCCGCCGACCGCCGCCTGGTCAGCGACCCGGCGCGCGCCGACCATGTGCCCAGCAGCGCCTTCACGGTCCGCGCGAAGGTATTCGGCGCCGCAGATACGGTGTCGCTGCACGTCGATGACGGCCACGTAATCCCGATGACGCGCGTCGACGGCGTGCCCTCGCTCTGGAGCGCCTCGGTCGATGGCGTAGCCGATGGCCTCCACCGTCTCTGCGTAAGCTGTGACGGGAGCGAGGACCGGATCGAGATCCTCGTCCGCAACGTCGGCCCGCGACCGAAACGCAATCCGCCAACCGCCCTCGGCCGCGACGTAAACGCGATCGGTGCCTGGCCCGAGCGTGGTATCGACGGCGCGCAACGCGGCCCCAACAAGAACGGACTCGATTGGTGAATACGGCAACGATGACGATGGTCCCGCGTATCGGCGCGGATGCCCGCGGCATGACGCTCCAGACCTACGTGATCTGGGCGATCTGCTTCGTCGCGACCTTCGGCGTGATCACGCGTCCGTTCAAGCTACCCGAAGCGGTCTGGGCGGTCGCTGGCGCGGCGGCGTTGCTCGTGTTCGGGCTGATGTCGCCCGCTGCTGCGTGGAGCGCCGTATTGAAGGGTGGTGACGTCTACCTGTTCCTGATCGGCATGATGCTGCTATCCGAGGTCGCCCGCGAGCAGGGACTGTTCGACTGGGTCGCCGAGCACGCGGTGCGGCTTGCAAGGGGATCGACCAGCCGCCTGTTCGCGCTGGTCTTCGGCGTCGGCATCGTCGTCACGACCTTCCTTTCGAACGACGCGACCGCAGTGGTGCTGACCCCCGCCGTCTATGCCGCCGCGAAGAAGGCGAAGGCCGACCCGCTGCCGATGCTGTTCGCCTGCGCGCTGATCGCCAACGCGGCGAGCTTCGTCCTGCCGATCTCCAACCCGGCGAATCTCGTGCTGTACGGTGGCGAGATGCCGTCGCTTGGCGCGTGGATGGCGTCGTTCGCGCTGCCGTCGCTGCTGTCGATCGCCGTGACCTTTCTGATGCTGCGCTGGGTCGAGCGCGAGCGGCTCACCGGCCGGTGCGAGACCGTCGTCGAGACCGGCACGCTGTCGCGTGGCGGCAAGATCGCGCTCGGCGGGATCATCTCGACCGCAGTTCTGCTGATCGCCGCGTCGGCGCAGGGGCACGACCTCGGACTGCCGACCTGCCTGGCCGGTATCGCGACGATGGCCGCGATCTGCATCGGGGAACGCAAGTCGCCGTTCACGACGCTCGGCTCGGTATCCTGGGCGGTGCTGCCACTGGTCGCGGGCCTGTTCGTCCTGGTCGAGGCACTGGCGAGCACCGGCGTTATCACGATGCTGGCGCGCTGGCTCGCGGCGGGGGCAGCGCAGTCGCCATCGACGACCGCAGGCGTGGCGGGGACGATCCTGGCATTCGGTTCGAACCTGATGAACAACCTCCCCGCCGGGCTGATCGCCAGCACCACGCTCCAGCAGGCGCATGTCCCGCAGATCGTCACCGACGGCCTGCTGATCGGCGTCGACCTCGGCCCGAACCTGTCGATCACCGGCTCGCTCGCCACCATATTGTGGCTGACCGCGATCCGCCGCGAGGGCGAGGATGTCGGCTTCTGGCGGTTCCTCAAGGTCGGCGCGGTGGTGATGCCGCCAGCGCTGTTCGCCGCGCTCGGCGCGCGCATGCTCATCGGCTGAGCGCGCGCCGAGCGGCAGCCAATCAGATGCCGGCCGCAGGCGTCTTCGCGACCGCCCCACGGTGCATGACGAACTCGACGTGTTCGAGCCGCGTGACGTCCTGCAGCGGAGACCCCGCCACGGCGATGATGTCCGCGGTCTTGCCCGGTGCCAGCGTGCCGATGTCGTCGCGCCCGAGCAGGTCTGCGGCCCCCACCGTGGCGGCGGCGATCGCCTGGGTCGGGGTGAGCCCGTTCCTGACCATCA
>Ga0308164_10005228_pt1 | contig 10589 bp, 2 predicted proteins | sample PhyTR2_FD_201031 | JGI IMG/M metagenome (GOLD analysis project Ga0308164, IMG submission 201031) | Phyllosphere microbial communities from UC Gill Tract Community Farm, Albany, California, United States - DLSLT.R2 | ecosystem: Host-associated > Plants > Phyllosphere > Unclassified | place: USA... | reverse complement strand
CTGAAAATAGAAGTATTGCCGGTTACGTTTACATCTGCGGCAAGTGCATTTTGATTTATTGTAATTGAGATTGGTGTCCTTACAGAATTTGTACAACCCGATGCCGCAGCAGATTCAACGTAATAGGTATATGTTCCCGCTTGCAAATTTGCCGAAGTGGTAAATGAAGCAGTATTAGTAGCAATCATGCTACCTCCAACCGCAGCATCGTACCAGTTAAAAACTATACCTGAAACCGGCTGAACAGTTAGAGTTGCAGGCACATTCGGGCAGGTTGAGATCGGGTTACCTGTAGAAGCAATAGGACCCCCCGGCGGATTCGTTATCGTTACAACGACCTTAACTGGTTTGGTTTCGCAACCATTATTGCCGGTGGCAGTTACGAAATAATTATAAGTTCCGGCTGTTAAAGCAGGGTCTGTTAAAAAGGTTGTACCATCTTTTCCTGCTTGATAAGCAGACTCCAAATACCATTTATAGGTTGTATTTGGCTTAGGGTTGTTGATACTAAGCAATGCTGAAGATCCGACACAGGCACTTGCAGTATTCGAACTCACCTCAGGAAGTGTAATTAACCTTTGGGCGTAATCAAAATCAATCAATGTAAGCACCCCTACAAGTCCTGAATTCAACCTCAATTCGACGCCATCAAACTGTTTGGCAGGGACAAAACTTAAAACGGCAGCACTTCCATCAGAAGCGATATCTAGCTGAATCAGTTGGCTATTCAAGATGATGACATCATTATTGCTGACACCACCATTGTAAGTTGTTAAAGTTAGATTTGGTAATACAGCTGCAGACAATAAGTTCCCGGGCGATGAGATTTTAATTCTCAAAGTATCGCCGATATTCGAAACTCCGCCTGTAAATCCTAATCTATGGAAAACAGAGCCATTTACAATCCCTGCAGGAATAAACAAAGTGGATCCTGTATTAACATCGTTATCTACGGCAGCACTTTCATTAAATACACCTGCCAGGATGTTTCCCCCTGCGGAACCCGTTGCCAAACTTACTGTGGCTATTCCGCAATCTGTCGTTCCAGGTGTTGGCGGTATCACAACAACGGTAACAGGTACAATTGCCGACACTCCGCAGGTTGCTACGGTTGTAGTTACATAATATGTTGTATTTGTGGTTAGTATCGGGGTCAGAAAAGAACTTCCTGTATTAACCAATACGGTCGCTCCGGCATCGCTATACCAATTAATTACCGAACCCACAATTGATGAGCTTGCGTTAAGCAATGCCCGATTTCCTGAAACTATTGTTGAAGAAGCAGGCGTAATTACCGGTGCATCAGGCAAGCTGCCGATGTTTACAGTTGCAGTAGCTCTTGAAGATGCGATAGAACAGCTGTTTACCGCTTCAACAAGATAAGTTGTATTAACAACTGGCGTAACTGTTAAAGTTGTTCCGTCAGGACCGGCAGAAATTCCATTACTATCATACCATTTGTAAATAACACCGCTTACAGGATTTTTAACCTGAAGAATAACATTACTTCCTGCACAAGCATTTACAGTTGCAGATAACAGCTCAGGCACTGCTGGTGTTGGCTGAACAATTACATTCACAGCAGTTTTGGCACTCACACATCCCGATGGAGAAACTGCCGCAACAAAAAATTGTGTGTCTGTTGTTAATGCCGGAGTTAGAAATGTGACCCCATCTGCCAAAGGATTATTCGCAGCATCATACCACCTGTACGTAAAGCCCGACACAGGATTAGAAACTTCTAAAGTTGCTTGCAAACCCGCACAACTGTTAACGTTTGCGGCTGTAACCGAAGGTGCAACAAGAACCCGTTGCATGTAATTTAAATTAACTGAGGTTAGTGCGCCGGCAACGCCTGATAGCAACCTTAATTCTGCTCCGTCGAACTGTACCGTTGGAATGAAGGTAATCACTGCTTGGGTATTTCCGCTTAATAATTGAACGTTCAGCAGACTACTATTCAGGAAGAGACCATCATTATTTGACGCCTGTCCGTTAAATGTTGTAATTTGAATATTATCTAATATTCCTAATGATAACAGTTTACCCGGCGAGGTAATCGAAACCTTTAAGGTATCGCCCACTCTTGATAAACTACCGAAAGACAAGTTTTGATAAACTGATGCATTTAAAGCGCCCACAGGCATAACTAATGAAGAACCTGTTTGAGCATTGTTATCAATGGCCAGATTCGGGTTAAATACACCCGACAATAATGCAACACCAGTAACACCATTGGTTTGAGAAATGGCAGATTCGCATGGAATTGTAGTTGGTGTTGTAACGTTATCAACTGAAATGGTAATTTGGAACCTGCCAGATGAGCTACAGCCCGTTGATGAAACAGATTCTACGTAATAAGTTGTATTTGTTGTTAAAGGCGGAGTTACAAATGTTTCGCCTGTAAATACAGCCGTTGTCGATGTTGCTGAATCGTACCAATTAAACACAACACCAGTTTCTGAAGAAGAAGCAGTTAGAACTGCGCTTTGGCCGGAGCTTACGGTAGTTGCCGATGCAGAGACCGCCGGAATCGCCGGCAGCGGATTAACAGTAAGTGATGCCGCTACCCTGCTGCTTGCTGTACAGTTCCCGTTTGCAGCTTCTAAATAATACGTTGTATTAGTAGTTAGGGCAGGCGTTGTAAAATCGGTGCCAGTAAAAAGTGGTGTTCCGCCTGTTGAAACGTTATACCACCTGTAAGTAAGTGCAGGATCCGGGGTTACAACCGATAAGGTAGCCGGTGATCCTGAACAAACATTGGCAATTGGTGCCAGAACAGGTAACGTAATTACCGGCGTTACTGTAACCGTAACTGGTACTCGTTTAGAATTTACGCAGGTACCATTAGCTACTTCAATGTAGAAAACTGTTGTAGCGGTTAAAGCAGGCGTTGTAAATGAATTGCCCGAGGCTAAAAGATTTCCACCGGTTGCAGCATCAAACCATTTTAAATTTGTTCCTCCCGCAGGTGTGGCTGCAAGAGTTGCGGTATTGCCAGAACATATTGTTTGCGAACCCGAAGTAATAACCGGATCAGGGTAAATAATGGTAGCACCATAAATATCAAGGCTGCTTATGGCTGTTGCCAATCCTCCTAACCTGATTTCTACCCGATCGTAAGCTGCGCCCGCAGGAAGAGTTGCCAAAAACCTGCTACCGCCTAAAACAGAAAGTTTAAGTATCGAAGAGTTTAATTGATAACTTCCTGTCACAGAGTTTCCGTTCATTACATTCACGGTAATGTTGCCAAGTAGTGAAAGGTCTAGCAAACCGGTTGGAAGTCCTAAATCAAGACGAATACTGTCGGTAGCACTTCCGGAAGACGGGAAAATTAGCTGTTGGTAACCTGTTGAGGTAACGCCAACCGCTAAAGAAATTCGGGTAAAGTTATTTGGATTCGCATCAGTAGAATTTCCAGCTCCTGTAATACTGCAAAGCAGGCAAATTCCTGTTATACCCGAATTTTGACTATTAGCCGTATTACAAACTGTACTACCGCCACCAGTAACAACTGTAACCGTTACGGCTACCCTACCGTTACTTACACAACCGGAAGCGTTAGTGGTTTCAACATAAAAAGTGGTGGTGGCTGTTAAGGCAGGTGTTGTAAAGTTAGCGCCTGTTGCAAGTTCCGTTCCGCCGGATGGTGCTGCATACCATCTTATTGTACTGCCTTGATCTGCTGTGGCCGATAAGGTTGTACTTTGTCCCGAGTTTACAACCTGATTATTTGTTGTTACAGTTGCAGGATTTGCAGGCGGGTTTACAGAAACATTAACTGTTGTTCTATTGCTTAGGGCTGTTCCTGAAACTGCCTCGGCATAAAAAGTGGTTTGCGATGAAATTACAGGCGTTACAAAAACCCCTGAATTATTTGTGGCCAATGCGGTGCTACCGGTAGAAGCGTACCAATTATAGGTTACGCCAGGCTGAAGATTACTAACACTTAATGTAGCGGTACTGCCTGCACAAACAGTTGCATTAGCAACAACGGGTGCATTTACGTTTACTACAATTGTATAATCTGTGTTTACTTTATTATTATTGGCATCTGTTGCAGTAAGCGATATTACATAGGTACCGCCCGTGGTAGGTGTTCCTGTTATTTCTCTGGTTGCAGTATTAAAACTTAATCCGGGCGGCAGGTTTGTAGCAAGGTAAGTATATGGCACAGTGCCTCCCGAAACCGATGGTAATGTTTGAGTAGGATATAAATCGCCAACAACACCGTTAGGTAACGAGGCCGTAGGTAACGACAATACACCGGTAACTTTTAGCGGGTAAATATTTGATGCTGTTGCACCCAAACCATCCGTTACCACAACCGTAACTGTGTAATTTCCCGCTTGGGTTGGCGTTCCTGTAATTGATCTCGTTGAAGGATCAAAGGTTAATCCCGGAGGAACTCCTGTGGCTGCGTAAGAATAGGTACCATTTCCACCAGTTGCAGCAGGAATTACCTGAACAGGGTAAGATGACCCTTCTGTTCCGTCGGCCAGGCTTGCAGCTGGCAAAGCAAGTGGGTCTGTTACCGAAATGGTATAATTTGAGTTAACTGTTCTTCCCTCACTATCTGTAACCGTAACAGGAAAAGTGTAGTTACCTGAGGCAGTCGGCGTGCCCGAAATTTCTCTGGTAGAGGCATTAAAGCTTAATCCCGGAGGCAGATTAACAGCCGTGTAGGTATAAACACCTGAACCGCCTGTTGCTGATGGAATGGTTTGAGCTGTATATGGTTTACCTGTTATACCGCTTGCTAAAGTTGCAGGCGGTAATATCAAAGGATCAGTAATCTTAACCGTAAATGAAGAAGTTACTGCATTGCCTGTGGCATCGGTAACCGTTACAGGTATGGTATAATTTCCGGCCTGGGTAGGAGTTCCTGTAATTTCTCTTGTGTTTGGATCAAAAACTAACCCCGGAGGCAAATTAATTGCTGAATAAATATAAGGACCTGTTCCTCCGGTAGCTGCCGGAATTGTTTGAACAGGATAAGACACTGTTGTTACGCCATCGGGAAGACTACCCGGAGTAAGTGCCAAAGCTGCCGTAACAGTTAGTGTATAATTTGCAGACGCGGTACAACCTTTACTATCGGTTGCAATTACTGTAAAAGAAAAATCTCCGGTTTGGGTTGGCGTACCTGATAAAACTCCTGAGGATGAAAGAGCCAATCCCGCAGGAAGTACAGAGCCGTTCGCGATTGCGTATGTAAAGGATGGCGTACCTCCCGTTGCTGCAGTTATTTGTTTGGAATAAGGGAATCCGTTTGATGCGTTAGCTAATACCGTAGTATTAAAAACAATGGCGGGATTTACAGTTACCTGAACAGGAACTCTTCCTGATTCTTCGGTGCAATTAATTCTTCTTGAGGCAACATAAAATGTCTTATTTGCAGTTAAAATCGGTGTTGTAAATGCACCGTTATAAGCCGTTGTTGCAAGAGCATTTCCGCCTTCTATCGAATCATACCACCGTAATTCGTTAGTAGCAGGTGTTGTAGCAGTTAAGGTTGCAGCGGAATTATAGCATGTTGAAACGGCATTGCTTGCTGGTGCCGCAAATGTTGGCCTGCCTGCAGAGCGTGTTAAGCCGTAAATAAAAACAGTTTGCGTTAAATTAACATTCAGCAACGATGAAAGCGTAACCTGCACCCGATCGAAAGGAACCCCCGGCGAAAAAGGAATGGTGGCGACCTGATTAGTGCTTAACAAGGCAAGTAAATCTAAATTTAATAGGTTTGCGGCAGACCTTGAAAAAACCTGGCTATTTCCGTTGTAAGCGGTAACGGTTAAGCCGTTGAGCACACCTGCTGTAACTAATGCTGATGATAATCTTAATCGTAAGTTAAAGTCATCGCCTGCATTTGAAGCAGTATTAAAATAAAAATTCTGACTTATTGTACCGGCCACACCTAAGGCACCTAAGCTTAACTCCGAATAATTTGTTGGATCTGCATCAATTGCGTATCCGGGATTTGTAACCCCCGCCCCGCCCAACGATAATGCATCGAGCGTTAAGCCGGTACCTTCAAATCCTGTTGCAAACGCAGGAGCGCAGGCATCAATTCCTGTCGTGTAGAAAGCGTTATAAACCTTTGTATTATTTAGCGTTCCAAGCAAAACGGCATTGGTTACATCTCTTACAAATACCCTGTCGTAATCTTGAGTTGGCCGTAAGGCGATATAGAAAAAGCCATTGGCATCCCTCACCAGGCGCAAATTCGGACTTGTAAAAGCACCCGTGCTCGATCCGCTGAGAACTGTTGTACCGGAAGAATTTCTCGCCCCTGTTTCAATTGAATGATTTCCTAAAACCACTCCTCCTGCAACTCCGGCTAAAAGACCACCCAGATTGCCGCCAAGAAGTTGATTTAATAAGGTTGGATCTGCGTCTATTCTGATAAAGGATGTTGTTCCCCCAGCAACGGTGGCAGGAAACTTAATCTCTATCTCACCCGCGTAAGACCCGATGCCTAAAGCAAGCCCTCCCGATGATTTGACCGTTGCGAAAGTGTTCGGATCGGAAGTTATCGCGTTAGAAGCATTTTCAACTGTCGGCGTAAGAAAGCAAGGTCCGAGGCCTGCTATTCCGCATCCAACTAATGAGGATTGTCCGTTAGGACTTACGTAAGTGACAGAATTTGCATAAATTTTTGTCTGACTATACGAATTAAAACTGTTTAACGTTAATAGTAATGTAATCGCAATTGATAAAACAATGCATAATTTCCACGGACGGGAAGAGAGGGTAAAGGTTTTCATCATGCCAGGCGCTTTTAGTATTGATAATTGAAGTAGCATAAACATCACTCTTAAGGGTGTTTCGGCTATTCAGTTTTAAATGTACGGCGGCTTACTTTAAACAGTTTCAGCCATTTCTATTCATATTTGTTCAGCCTTCATCGTTCATTTTGTTCATAGGAATTTTATTCGCCAAATGTTTTCATCAATTGCATAATTTTGATGACATTAGCATTATCATCCTCTATTAATGAATACTACAGAACTGCTCTCTCAGCTTGGAAAGTTTGTTATTATAAAATCAGGATTAAGAAATATTGATCCTGCACATTGTAAAACAATTTCTGAACTGATCTTTAAGGAAACTAAAAACTACGTCAGCGAAACTACGGTTAAGCGCTTTTTTGGTTTTGCGCAGACTTTACATAAATTTTCACTTTTTACATTGAACAGTTTCTCCCAGTACATAGGATACACGGATTGGGAAGCCTTTTGTAAGGATAAGGAAAATGAAGTAAGTGAGGTTAACGACATTTGGCAGGATTTAAAGATCAAATGTCAGGCGATTACAGACATCTCTTTAATCGCGAAAAAGAACAGTTCTGGCGTTCCTTTTGATGCTACTGCGAACAGGCACTTCCTATATTCAGACTTCGATTATTTCTTAAATCATCATTATCAGTTTACAGCGGTTAGTGCTCAACCCGGCCATGGTAAATCTATTTTGCTGGCACATATGGTCGAACATTTTTTCTATAATGAACAGGCCGTTTATAAAAATGATATCGTTTTACTTATAAACTCCGGCACCATAATGGAGATTATACAAAACGGATTGTCTTTGAAAGACTGGTTTTTTAAAGAGTTTAAATTCGGAGGTGTAAGCGAATTGATTGCCTATTTTAGCAAAAACCCCAAACATTGCAAAGGGCGGTTTGTGTTAATAATTGATGGAGTAGATCAGTATCTATCGAATAATAAATATTTCCAGGTATTTGTGGATTTTTTACACAGTGTGAAGGAAAGTAACTTCGTAAAAATAGTTATTGGTCTTCGTGTAAATAACCTTGTCAACCTTCAACCGGCAATCTCCGGATCAGCTTTTTTAACCAAAGCCTGGTATAAAGGCCTGTTTTTTAATACAGAAAAAAACACAAGTGTTCCGCCGCTAAACAATGAGGAAATCTTATTTACACTTAGCAAAATAGAGGGCAGACCTATTGCCGAAAAGGAACTGCATCCCGGACTAATCAAACAATTTAAAACACCTTTTTGGCTGCAGTTTTACTTTAAACTAAAGAAAGAGAATAATATACCTGCGCTTGACAATCATCTGCTTTGCTTTGAGCTAATTAATTATTTTTTAGAAAATAAAATCTTTCTGTCCAAAAACAGCACAGAAAAAATTTTTATTTTAAAAGAAATAGGCAAAGAAATATCACTCGATAATGATTGCCATAAGGTTGCAAAGGAAAATATTTTAAGTTATATAAACTGTTACCCCGAAGCCTACCATGAACTTCTATACAGTGGCATTTTAATTGAGGAAAAAAGATTCAGCACCTCAATACCAACCGAGGTTATCGGCTTTATAAATGATGATATTTACACCTATTTTTTATTCTTATTACTGACGGAAAAACATCAATTTATTCCAACCAAGGCATTTTACAACGAAATATTCGAAACATATTGCAATCAGCCGCAATTATGCGAATATATTTTAAACTGGAGCGTTCGTTTCTGCATAAACAGAAATGAAATAGAAGCGCTGAAGTATATTTTTCAATTACCTTTTACCAATGAGGAAAAAAATAACGCCTTTGATTTTATTTGCAACGTAGCAACATTCGAGCTCGGCAAACCAAATGCTAATTTCAATGCTCAAAATATTGATGTACACTTCATCAATATAATGGTGACGGGCAAACTGATCAGTAAAAAGTATAAAGATACCATCAAGCTGTTTTCTGAAAAGGTATTTAATGAAGATGTTCAAATGTTATTGCATGTAATAGAGTGCAGCATCTGTATTATCGATTTAGATAAAACGGGGCTTTACGAAAGCATGCAAACCTTAAAAAGGAATAGCAATAAGTTAAATAATCTATTTCCCATTAACCCTTACGATTTGATCCTGTTTTTCTACAATATCCTCATCAAGAAACCAAATAACGGGAAAACGCTTGATGAGAAAATAGGGAAATTAGCTTCGCAAGTTAGTAAGGTCGTAAATTTGAGTAATGAAGATTTAAGTACCACAGAAATTATCTCGTACAGATTGGTTCTTATCGTTTTGTTTACGTCAAAGAATTACAATGACTGCTACAATTTGATAATGTCGATTTTGAAAAAATACCCAAAAATATTTTACCTGCGATCTTCTATCTTTCCAACTTTTTTACTTGTCGTTTTAGCGCAAACTTATTTAAAGCTTAATCAGCCAAAAAAAGCGCAACGAATTATCAGGTTTCTCGATAAAAAATTTGAAGCAGATAACACTTATTATACGCCATATATCAAAGGTTCCGCTATTTTGGCAAAATCCAACTTTTTAAACTACACCGGAAACTATACCGCAGCATTAAATGTTATCGAAACAGGAATTGAACTGGCAAAGCAACATGATTTCCATATCCTCGGAATTTCTTTCCGCTTAATTAAAATTGATGTTCTCAAAAATATTAACATTGAAGAGCAAGTATCTCAGGCGATAAAGGAACTGCTTGGTTTTCTAACACAAAATGAACTCACCATGCCCGATTTTGTTAATTTAAACAGCAGCAATTTCGACCACACATTTAATATTTTGAAATCTTACAGGGCATAAATTCTGACTTACTAAAACGATTTGTAACAGTTTCAACGCACTTTTAGCGGAGTTGCCATAATGGTATTAAAATTTATTACTTTCGAAATAAAAAACCGAAATTAATGAAAAGAGCACTAATTGTTTTAACCGTGTTTACTTTGTTTTATAGTGTGAGTAACGCACAAACAGCAAACACACTTACAAAAAAAGAAGTTAAAAAAGGCTGGAAGCTTTTGTTTGATGGCAAAACAACCAACGGATGGCATACTTATTTGCGAGATACTGTTGGTTCTAAATGGACTGTTCAGGATGGTGCCATTGTTTTCGACCCATCTAAACCCAGAAATGGCGGCGGCGATATCGTAACAAATGAAGCTTTTGAAAATTATGAGTTAAACCTGGAATGGAAAATCTCTAAAGGCGGTAATAGCGGTATTATTTTCGATATTCAGGAAGACCCAAAGTACCGTGCAACTTATTTAACAGGACCTGAAATGCAGGTATTGGATAATATTGATGCCGATGATAATAAAAAACAAAATCATTTAGCAGGTTGCCTTTACGATATGGCAGGTGATGCAACTGTTTCTAAACCTAAACCTGTCGGCGAATGGAATAAGGTACGGTTAATCCAAAATAAAGGACATTTAACGTTCTACCTTAACGGAATAAAAACCTTTGATGGCCAAATTGGTAGCGAAGCATGGAATAAGCTGGTCGAAAACAGCAAGTTTAAAGATAAAGCTTTTGCAAATTTCGCCAAAGTTGCAAAAGGCAAAATCGCTTTGCAAGAACACCCAGGCTCAAGTCAGTGGAGAAATATTAAAATAAGAGTTCTGTAACGTTTAAAAACTCAGACAATGAACTTGCCCCCAAAAAGTTTGACACTATTTGGGGGTATTTTTATGCATTATTGGGCCATTTACCAAAAGTTTCGAACGCCTCTATCACATGTCTTAAATTTTCCGGCCGGTATTTATTGTCTTTATTCCAGCGCTTAACTGCACTGGGATCAATTGATGCATTATATT
>Ga0308164_10005226_pt1 | contig 10590 bp, 8 predicted proteins | sample PhyTR2_FD_201031 | JGI IMG/M metagenome (GOLD analysis project Ga0308164, IMG submission 201031) | Phyllosphere microbial communities from UC Gill Tract Community Farm, Albany, California, United States - DLSLT.R2 | ecosystem: Host-associated > Plants > Phyllosphere > Unclassified | place: USA... | reverse complement strand
GGCGGCATGCTCGCCCGCACGATTGATGGCAACGATGTTCTGGTCGATATCGTGGGCCACGGCGGTTTGCTGCTCCACGGCCGCGGCAATCTGCTGGTTCTGATCGACGATCATTCCGACGGCGCCCAGGATATTTTCCAGGGCTTGCTGGACCTTTTCCGACTGCCCCACGGTGCCATTAGCCATGGCATGGCTGGTGCCCATGACCTTCACGGCCGCACCGACACCGCTGTGCAGGCGGCTGATCATCTGTTCGATTTCTTCAGTGGACTGCTGGGTGCGTCGGGCCAGGGTGCGCACCTCGTCGGCCACCACAGCAAAACCGCGGCCCTGCTCGCCGGCGCGCGCCGCCTCAATCGCGGCATTCAGCGCCAACAGGTTGGTTTGTTCGGCGATGCTCTTGATCACCTCGAGCACGCCACTGATCGACTGGCTGTCGGTGGCCAATTGGTTGATGACCTGCACTGACGCCTCTATCTCCGACGCCAGGCTCGCGATGCTGCCCTGCTGGGATTGCACCAGGCCTCGGCCGCTGACGGTTTCGTCGTTGACGCTGTGGGCACTGCTGACCGCCGCCGCCGCACTGCGCGCCACTTCCTGGGCGGTGGACGACATCTGGTTCATGGCCGTCGCCACCTGCTCGATCTGGCTGCGCTGCCCGGAAACCGCCTGGTTGCTGTGGGCCGACACGGCTTGCACTTGCCCGGCTTGCAACTCGACCTGGCTGACGGTGTGACCGACGCGCTCGATCAAGTCATGAATCCTGGCCACCGTGCCGTTGAATACCTGGCCCAACTCCCCGAGTTCGTCGCGGCTGTGGGCAACAAAGCTGACGGTCATGTCGCCGCCCGCGACCTGGTTCATCATCGCCCCCAGGCGACGCAACGTGGTGCGGGTCGACGCGTAGAAACCGGCATACAAATAAAAGATCAGCACAAACACCGCCACCAGCGCCGAGACCAGCACCACCATGTGCGTGCGTTTTTGGGCCAGGCGCTGCTCAAGTTGCTGTTCAAGAAACGTCAGGGTCGCTTCATTGAGTTGGTAGGTTTGGGCCATCAACTGGCTGACGCTTTCATAAAAACCCTGCCACGGCGCATCGAGGGTTTCGGCCATCACCACCTGCTCTTCAAACAACTCGCTGCCGTGCTTGAGGCTCGCGCTGCTGGCCGTGGCCAGAGGGTCGAGCGCCGCATGCGCGGCGGTGCTGGCGCCCAGTGCGTCCTGCAACTTCAGGGCGTACTCGGCCTGGAGTTTTTCCAATTGCTGCAGCAGTTCATCAAAGCGCGTACTGGAGGATGAATTGAGAAAACCCTGGCCCAAGGAGTAAGCGCCCATGGCCCGCCCTTCACCCAGGGTTTGGGTGACTTGCGGGGTGACGCTGGTGACCAGCTCGCTGAGTTGGCGCAAATCGCCCTGAGGGTCACGGCTCAAGCCGGACTGGCTGGCAATGATCTGGCTGAGCATCTGGGCCTTGTTGAGCAATTTGCCAATCAACGCGCTTTTGCTCAGCAGCGAGGTTTCCTGTTGCTGAGCCTTGAATGCGGCGATCATTTCGTCACGCTTGCCATCAAAAACACGGGTGTGTTCAGGGTCGCCGGTCATCGCATTGAGCCCTTGCAGGCGGCTCAGCACGCTCTGTTCCAACGCACTGATCTTGCCCTCCAGATCACCAGCCTTGCCGGACTGCCCCAGCACCGCGTTGATCTGCACCTGGTTATTGAGGGTTTCCAGGTCACGGCGCAGCGCCAGGCTGCTGCCGAGCAGATCGAGGCTTTGCAGTTCGATGCGAGTGCCCTGCAATTGCGACCAGGAATCACGCACCAGGAAATAATTGGTGGCCAGCATCGGCAGCAGGAACAGCACGCTGATCAGGCTGAATTTCATGCCGAAACTCAGACGGTTCATCAGCGCGATGGCGGGATAGAGCAAGCTCTTCAAAGGTGTACTCCCTTTCTATTATTTTTATTGAGGCGCAGGGGGAAGCGGCAGATAGCCACTATTTGGCGCTCTGTCTGTATAGCTCAATTTGAGAGGGAGTTTTGTAACGTAAGGTTAACGACCTGCGCTGAGCGGTTTTTTGTGGCGTGGGCGCAAAGTCCCTTGCCACAAAAACCCGCTCGTCTGGCTAGCTACGGCAGTACGGTCCAGATCGCAAACCCGGCATACCACAGCACCGCCGCGCGCAGCAGCAGTTCCCACAGCCGATCCAGGCTGTTGATACCCTCGGGCCCCACCACGGGCGGTGGGATTTCAGCCGCCGCCAGGCCGACTTTTTCTACCAGTTGTGCAGCGCTGATGTCCCAGCTCAACAACTCATGCAACATCACCCGCCCAACCGCGACAAAGTTACCCACCAAGGCAAAACTTGCCGCCAGAAGGCGCACCGGCACCCAGTCAAACGCGTGACGCAATTGCCCGGCACGCTCGGCAACCTGCGGGTTCTGGCTGTATTCGCTGGCCAATGCCAGTAGGCGATACGCCAACGCCGCCACCGGGCCCAACAGGAAGTACCAGAAGATCACTGCAAAAAAGCTCTGATAGGCCTGCCATAGCAAATGGCCTTGAACGCGCTCCAGCAGTTGCTCGCCATTGTCAGCCACCACCTTCAGGTCTCGTTCGGCCACATGCTCGGCGGCCTGCAGGTCACCGCGCCGCCATGCATCGCGAAACGGCCCAAGCCCAGCCAGCAGATCGCCGCGCCCGAGGCTGTAAATCACCACCAGCAGATGCACCGGCAGCGCCAGCAGGCCATAAGCCACCGGCTCCAGCACCAACAGCAACAGCGCCAGCAAGGCCACCGGCAGTAACACCAACAGGACAAGAATCAGCCAGGGCCGCTTCCCCATGCGCGGGCTGGATTCCAGCTTGGCCAGCTCACGCAGCCATCCACCGTCGCGTTGTAACCGCTGACGCAAGGCCGAGAATTTCTCGATCCAGACCGCCAACACCAACACCAGGAAACTCATCGTGCGTGTCCTCCATCCTGCAGGGCGCTGCGAAAGCGCGTCCAATCAAAAGCCGGGCCCGGGTCGGTCTTGCGACCCGGTGCGATATCACTGTGACCACAAATACGCTGCCGGGTGATGTCTGGATAAGCCGCCAGCAGCTGCCGCGTGAGGTCAATCAGCGAAACATATTGAGCCTCGGTAAACGGTAGCTCGTCCGTTCCTTCCAGCTCGATTCCCAGAGAAAAGTCATTACACACCTCGCGCCCCTCGAAACTCGATACCCCGGCATGCCAGGCGCGGTCCAGGCACGACACAAATTGCGTCACGCTGCCGTCGCGCTCAATCAGAAAATGCGCAGACACCCGTAAGTCGGCAATGCCTTCAAAGTAAGGATGTTGCGTGACATCCAGGCGATTCTGGAAAAACTCATGCACCTTGCCGGTGGCAAACTGTGCCGGTGGCAGGCTGATGTTATGCACCACCAACAGTGAGATCTCGCCGGCGGGGCGCTCGTTGAAGTTGGGCGAAGGGCAATGGCGAATGCCCTGGCACCAACCGCTGGTGGGGTCCAACTGCATACGGGTTCCTTGAATGAGACGAGGTGTTACCAGTATGCCGCGTTCAGGCCTGCGGTTGCGATCACTTGCCGCGATTGAGTTGACGCAGGTTGCCCACCACGCACGCCAGTGCGCGGTCGAACAGCAGCCCGTCGTCCAAGGTACGCAAGGCCCCGCGCTTGAATGCCATGGCCAGCTGGTCGGCACTTTTTTCAAGGACTTTGAGGCCGGTACGGCTGACAAAAATGTAGCTATTGGCCGGGGCCATGATCGCCGTCAACTTGCAGCGCAACGCTGTGTTTTCGTCTTGCTGGAACTCAAACCAGCCACCGACACGCAGCTGGTGAGCCTTGAGCAGGTCCGGGTCATCGCTCGGCAAGCGCTGTATTGAATCAGGCGACCCGACACTTAACGAAAACGGCTCACGCACCTTGATCAGTGCGTCGATGCACTCGCCTTCGGCCGACTGAACATGCATGGCCTGCAATTGAACAAAAAACTCACGGGTGCTGAAAGGGTCGAACGCCGCGCTGGTCAAGCCGTTGCGCAAAGCCGTGAGCAGCCCGGGCAGTTGCTCCAGCAGGTGCCGGCCGGCCTCGGTGTCTGTCTGCAGGCCCACACTCCAGATCAACTCGTCCATGGTGCGCACACCCGCCTGCCACTGCACCGACTGTTCGCCGTGCTTGAGGCAGGCCAACAACAGCACCTGGCTCCAGGCCTGCTGAAGAAACCGCACCACCGATTGCGGCAAGACCTTGCCGAGCAAGCGCCGATTGAGCAGATCGGCCACACGGTCACGTGCGGCTTGCGTGCGTATGCGCCCTTCTTCGGCCTCACGGGTGTGTTGTTCAAGCAACGCGCTACGGCGTTGTTCATCCGAGGTGAACGCAGTGAACTGCGCCAGCAGTTGGGAAAAAATCGTCAAGTCTTCGACGAAATCATTCAACAAACACTGCACCACTTGCTCAATATGCAAGTACAGGCTGTCGCGCTGATAGCCCTCGTGCGGGCTCCAGCCCATGGCAGCCGAGGCGATTTCATTGAGCAGTCGACGCGCCGGGTGGCAGGCGCGGCTGAAGAGGCTCTTGTCCAGCACCGCCACTTTCAACATCGGAATCTGCAAGCGCGCGATCAAACCCTTGAACGCATCAGGCACGGTGCGATCATTGAGGATGAACTCGAACAGCAAGGCGACCAGATTGATCACGTCTTCATCGGCGCCTTCCACCACACGCGACTTGCCGCTCTTGACGCTGACGCGGGTCAACAGTTGTTCAAGCTGGTTACGCAGGTCGAAATCGTCTTCGGCCTCAGGTTCAGGCACATATTGTTGCAGGTGCGAGAGCAGGCGCAGCAGGTCGCGCGAGGCAATGGGTTGCGGTTCGGCGCAGGCTTCCAGGGTCGGCGCCACGCTGCCTCGCACCGCCGCCAACAACACCTGCAAGGCGGCGAAGGCTTGCTGGCCGTTCTCATCCAGGGGCGGGTCGATGGCTGGCGGGTTGCCTTCTCGCTGCTGGTCACGGGCGGCACGCCCGCCAGGGCGACGCGAGGGCACCGCCTTGAGTTCGGGCAAAACCCCGGTGGCGACCAGCAACTGATTGGCTTCGCCGAACAATTGGTCGGCGTCACTGAGCACGTACTTTTCAAACAGTTTGAGCATGATCAGCTTGACGCGAATCTCTACGCCGAGGCTGCGCCCCGCGCGCAAAAAGAACTCGCAAAGCAGCGCCGGACCCAACGGGTTGTCGCACTCGCTCAGAGGCTTGCCAAGCAATGCACTCAAGCGCGCGGTCAGTTGGCCCAGCGCCAGACCATCGCGATGTCGCACCCGTCCGAGCATGGCCTCCAGCGCAACGGCCTTTTCCAGTTCGTCGCTGGACGTGCCGGGCGCCGCCTCATACGACACCACCGGCACCAAATGCGCCTCGCCTGGCTCTGCATGGCCCAGACTGGCGAACGCGGCGAACAACTGCGCCATGAACACGCGCTCAAAATTTTTGCGCTTGAGGCGCAAGTCACGCATCGCTTCAAAGAAGATGTGATGGTCAACATTGCTGCGGGCCTTGTCGGCCATTTCGAACAACGTGTCATCGGCGTTATCGAACAGTTCCTGCAGACCTTGCTGCAACTGTTGGGCAGCCTTGTCGCGAACCTGCAGCAACACCACCGGCAGGCGCGCAAGCGGCGATGGCGTGGGGTGCGCCTTGTTGATTGGCACCACCTTTCCGTCATTGTGCATCCTGGCCTCCTGAAACGGCGGTGTTGGGGTGGGGAGCGATCAGCTACAGGTCCGATGGGGGCTGCGAAAACCGGTTGTCACCAGGACGTCAAAGCTATGACGCCAATTGCAAGGCGCAGGATTATCTTGCAAATAAGGGTAGTTGCGCCAGTGAACTCTGCCATTGCTCTGTAAATGAGTGTTGAGTCTGGGTTCACAGGCGCGCTGCCCCTATAATCCGAGGCACTTTGTTTGTGGAGCCTGTTATGCCGAATCTCCGTCTTGCCGACCTCACCGCCGAAATCGAAGCCAACGTGCGCCGTGCACTGCTGGAAGACATCGGCAGCGGCGACATCACTGCGCAATTGATTCCGGCCGAACGGCTGGCCAAGGCGACGATCATCACCCGCGATGCGGCCGTCATCGCCGGTACGGCCTGGGTCGATGCGGTGTTCCGTCAGCTCGATCCGCGGGTCGCGGTGCATTGGCAGGTTGCCGACGGTGAGCGTGTCAGCCCCAACCAGGCGCTGTTCCACCTTGAGGGCCCTGCCCGCTCACTGCTCAGCGGCGAACGCTGCGCGCTGAATTTTCTGCAGATGCTGTCAGGCGTCGCCACGCGCGCTCAGTACCTGGCGGATTTCGTCGCCACGACCCAGGTCAAGCTGCTGGACACCCGCAAAACCCTGCCGGGCCTACGCCTGGCGCAGAAATACGCGGTGACCTGCGGCGGTTGTCATAACCACCGCATCGGGTTGTATGACGCCTTCCTGATCAAGGAAAACCATATCGCGGCGTGCGGCGGGATTGCGCAGGCGATTACCGCCGCGCACAAGATCGCGCCGGGCAAGCCCGTGGAAATCGAAGTGGAAAGCCTGGAGGAACTGCGCGAAGCGCTGGCGGCGGGCGCCGATATCATCATGCTCGACGAATTGAGCCTGGATGACATGCGTGAGGCCGTGCGCCTGAATGCGGGCAAGGCCAAGCTGGAGGCCAGCGGCGGGATCAATGAAACGACGCTGCTGCCCATCGCCCAAACCGGAGTGGACTACATCTCCATCGGCGCGATGACCAAGGATGTGAAGGCGGTGGACTTGTCGATGCGGCTGAGCATCTGAGGTTTTAATGTAAGCGCCGGCAAGCCGGCGCCTGCACAGTGTTTCAGATCGCGAGGTTGTTCATCCCGCAATACTCGTTCCAGTCGACACCCAGCACCTCGGCGGCCTCCTTGTGCAAGGCCAGGCGTGCGGCCTCGAACTCTTCCGGCGTCGACGTGTACTTGAGGGTCAATTCCCATGGCTGCAGGCCCTGGGCCTCGGCCTCATCCTCAAATGACCATTGGATCTGGTCCCTTTGATCATCGGCGCTCAGGTCCTTGATCTCATCCAGCAGTTCCGGCGACTCCGCAACGTACTTTTTGAGGGCTGCTTCGTGCCGCGCTTCCTGGGTCATTTCTGGTGTGGTCATGTTGTTCTCTTAGATCGAGGAATGGGGATGCATCTGGGTCATCAAGGTTGCGCAGATACGAAAGAGCATGCATGAATGCCGGCTCGTCTGGCCTTCAGAACCATTCTGGGATCATCTGAAAACAGTGCTGCCTTTTGAAACAGTGTTGCGTTTTTTCAACAGTGTTGCCTTGTGCCCGAGACAGGAATCGAACCTGCGACCTTCGCGTTACGAGTGCGCTGCTCTACCGGCTGAGCTACACGGGCGGTGGGCTAAAGCTAGCACCGCATTGGGCAGGCGGCAACTAACTCGCCTACCGCCCGACGGCCGTCAGGCCCCGTCGGCGCCGCAGCCTTTGGCAACGTATTGCGCTTCAGCCGTGGTCGCGCACTTCCAGCCCGTGGTGGCGCTACGCGTCAACGTGATGGTCTTGCCCAGCACGGGCGCAGGCGCATCAAGAATTTCACAGCTGATGGAGCCTGTGCCGGTGGCCACGTCGCCTGCCACGTCGATCTTGCAATTGGCGGTGGGACTGGTGCCACCGATCAAGGCCAGGGTCGGTACGGTGCCCTGGTTGAGGGTGTCCTCGAAACCTGCCTTCAGCGCGGAGACTTCAGCCAACCCCGCGGTGAACTTGGCCTTGGCCTGGTGCTTGGTATACATGGGCAAACCGATAGTGGCCAAAATGCCGATGATTGCCACGACGATCAACAGCTCGATCAAGGTAAAGCCTTTCTGACGCATCACATTCACTCTCCAGAATAGAAACCCTCACAAGGCGCGTCCTGCGCCCCGCATTGTGCAACGGCGCCAGTGTACTCATCCACGCACGACCAATCGCCTGCAAGACGCACAATCTGACATTTTATCCTTCCTCGCCAGCCTGTCCGAATCCCTCACCTGACTAAGCTATAAATCTTCAACGACCTGTGTGCGGAAACGTGACATGAATGACGCTGCAACGATCTACGCCTGGGAAGGCATCAACCGCAAAGGACGCAGAGTCTGCGGGCAAACCACAGGCCAGAACCTGGCGCTGATCAAGGCACAACTGCGCGAGCAAGGGATTTGCCCCGGCCGTATCCGCAAGAAAACCCCACGCCTGCCAAGCTTCGCCCCGCCGATAAAACCCGCCGATATTGCCCTGTTCACCCGCCAGCTGGCGACATTACTGAAGGCTGGCATACCGCTGTTGCAAGCGTTCGACATTATTGGCGAAGGCTTCGACAACCGCCTGATGCGCGAGCTGATAAAGGGCCTGAAACAGGAAATCGCTGCCGGCAACAACCTGGCGACAGCGCTGAAAAAACAACCGCGCTATTTCGATGACCTGTATTGCCACCTGATTGCCGCCGGCGAGCACGCCGGCGCCCTGGAAACGCTGCTGGAGCGCGTTGCCATCCATCTGGAGAAAAGCCAGCAGCTCAAGGCGCGCATCAAGAAGGCCATGACCTACCCCATCGCCGTCATCGTGGTTGCAGGCCTGGTCAGCACGGTCTTGCTGATCCACGTGGTGCCGCAGTTCCAGAACCTGTTCGCCGGCGTCGATGGCAAACTGCCGGGCTTCACCCTGAGTGTCATTGCCTTGTCCGAGTTCCTGCAGCGTGCCTGGTGGATGGTGGCACTGGGTTTGGCCGCGACAATTATCGGGCTGCGCCACGCCTATCGGGCATCTTCCGGTTTTCGCCGTTGGCTGGACCTCGGTTTGTTGAACGCGCCCCTGGCAGGCACACTGCTGAAAAAAACCGCGGTTGCCCGCTACGCCCGCACACTCTCAACGACCTTCGCCGCGGGCGTGCCGTTGGTGCAGGCGCTGGATTGCGTGGCGGGGGCGGTCGGAAATGGGTTGTTCAAACAGGCGATAGAGCATATGCGTCACGATGTATCCACTGGCATGCAGTTGCACCAATCCATGGCCAACAGCCGCCTGTTTCCCAGTATGGCAATCCAGATGACGGCCATCGGGGAAGAATCGGGAACCCTGGATCGCATGCTGGAAAAAGTCGCCAATCACTACGAGGCCGATGTGCAAAACCTGGTCGATAACCTCACCAGCCTGATGGAGCCCCTGATCATGGTGGTATTGGGCGGCATCGTCGGCGCACTGGTGATCGCCATGTACCTGCCAGTGTTCCAGCTGGGGTCGGCATTTTGAACCCGTTGCTGAATGAACAACCGTGGCTCTTTGTCGGGATGGCGCTGGTGCTGGGCCTGATTGTCGGCAGTTTCCTCAATGTGCTGGTGTGGCGCCTGCCGAAAATGCTCGAGCGCGAATGGCGCGCCCAGGCCCAGGAGGTGCTCGGTTTGCCTGCTGACCCTGCGGGCCCGGCTTACAACCTGATGCGCCCCCATTCCTGCTGCCCCCGATGCAATCATCCGATTCGCGCGTGGGAAAATATTCCTCTGCTCAGCTACCTGCTGCTCAAGGGCCGTTGTGCCCATTGTCGAGAACCTATCAGTGCCCGCTACCCGTTCACCGAACTTGCCGGCGCGCTGGTCTCGGCGGCGGTGGCCTGGCATTTCGGCTTCGGCTGGCAAGCCGGCGCGGTGATGCTGCTGAGCTGGGGGTTGCTGGCGATGAGCCTGATCGATGTGGATCATCAGCTGCTGCCCGACGTTCTGGTGCTGCCGCTGTTATGGCTGGGGCTGATCCTCAACAGTGTTGGCTTGCTGGTGACGCTGCCGGATGCGCTCTGGGGTGCGGTCATTGGGTACATGAGCCTGTGGACAGTGTTCTGGCTGTTCAAGGTGATCACCGGCAAGGACGGCATGGGCTATGGCGACTTCAAGTTATTGGCCTTGCTCGGCGCCTGGGGTGGCTGGCAGATTCTGCCGATGACACTGCTGATGTCTTCGTTGCTCGGGGTGCTTGCCGGGCTGATCCTGCTGCGCTTGCGCAAGCCCCAGGCGTCGGCCCCAATGCCGTTTGGTCCGTGTCTGGCGATTGCCGGCTGGATTGCATTGCTCTGGGGTGGTCAAATAACCGACTTCTATTTGCAGTCTGTCGGTTTCAAATGACCACTTCTGTTGCAACACCCTGGATTCTTGGCCTCACCGGCGGCATCGGCAGCGGCAAAAGCGCGGCCGCCCAGCACTTCATGGATTTGGGCATCGACCTGGTCGACGCCGACCATGCCGCTCGCTGGGTGGTTGAGCCCGGCCGCCCGGCACTGGCGCAAATCGCCGAGCACTTCGGTGCAGGCGTGCTGTTACCCGACGGCCAACTGGACCGCGCCGCGTTGCGCAAACTGATCTTTGAGGTCCCGCAAGAACGCCGCTGGCTGGAAGCCTTGCTGCACCCGCTGATCGGCGAGGAGATTCGCAGCCATCTGGCGCGCGCGCGGTCGCCTTACGCAATCCTGGTGTCACCGCTGCTGATCGAGTCCGGCCAGTACAGCATGACCCAGCGCATCCTGGTGAT
>Ga0308164_10005225_pt1 | contig 10591 bp, 8 predicted proteins | sample PhyTR2_FD_201031 | JGI IMG/M metagenome (GOLD analysis project Ga0308164, IMG submission 201031) | Phyllosphere microbial communities from UC Gill Tract Community Farm, Albany, California, United States - DLSLT.R2 | ecosystem: Host-associated > Plants > Phyllosphere > Unclassified | place: USA... | reverse complement strand
CTGGGATCCGTGGATCACCGTTCCTCTGCTAGTTACAGTTCTGATGTTCGCGATCGGATGGATCAGACTCCATTCCCGGTCGGCGGGCGGTGCCAAAACGCTTCGTCGCCGCGGCTTTTTGTTCGGGTGCGGCTGGTTGGTTCTGGCAGGTGCTCTCGTCTCACCGCTGCACGAGGCAGGTGAGCAATCCTTTACCGCCCATATGGCGGAACACGAGTTGCTCATGCTGATCGCAGCACCGCTGCTGGTGATGGCCGAGCCGCTTGCCGTAATGCTCTGGGCATTCCCGGCAAAGGCCCGGTCGGTCCTCGGCCGCACCACAGCACGTGTATCTGTCCGGAGCGTGTGGCGGTGGGCTACCGAGCCAGTTACGGCAACACTGCTGCAGGCGGCCGCCTTGTGGTTGTGGCACATGCCGATACTGTTCGATCGGGCACTCGCCAGCGAGGGCTGGCATGCGGCCCAGCACCTCTCATTCATCGTCAGCGCGCTGCTGTTCTGGACGGCAATGCTGGGAAGACAAGGCAGCCGGGCTTCCTCTCAATCGCGACGTGCCCTTGCCGCGCTATGTCTGTTCGCAACCTCGGTCGTCTCAGGCGCCTTGGGTGCTTTGATGGCCTTCTCCGAGAGCCCCTGGTATCGGGGCTATGCTGTGCTTGGGATGGCGCCGTTCGGCCTGACGCCAGCCGAAGACCAACAAATGGCGGGCCTGCTGATGTGGATACCCGGTGGCCTCGTTCATGCGCTGGCGGCCTTGGTCGTAGTAAAAGGCGTTCTGGCACGTGTGCCAGCTAACTGCGAGGTAGCAAATGTCAGCTAGCGTCCGGTTCGTTGCTGGCTTGCTGGTCATCGGCGCGAGTGCGGCCCCTGTTTCCTTTGTCGTTATGCGCTGGCAAGCCAAGGCCGAGGCGCAAAACACGGCCGAACAGCTTACTAGGGGCGGTGTCGAACGAGGAAAGCTTGTGATCGGCGCATATGGTTGCGGCGGTTGCCATGTAATTCCGGGCATAACCGCCGCAAACGGACAGGTAGGCCCGTCGCTGAAAACCGTAGCCGTGCGAGTCCAGATCGCGGGCAAGCTCGCCAACTCTCCCGAAGCCATGACCCACTGGCTCCGCTTCCCGCAAACGGTGGTGCCCGGCAATGGCATGCCCAACCAAGGCCTCAACGAGCAGGAAGCACGTGACGCCGCGGCATATCTCTACACGTTGAAGTGAAACAAGCTTAAGATTAGCCGGGTGACACCGCTTCAACTCGAAGTAGCAGAAGTGCACGGACGCCCGGGCTATTCTCGAGCCGCCATTTCAGTCTCTGCCCGTACCTGGTAGCACCTCATGCAACAACTGCCGCGCGGTGTCGGCCAGCACATGCCCGGATCCCTGGTCACCCTTGACGATCGACGACATGAACGCCTTGGCTTGTGCCTGCGTGAGGTGTGGCGGAAACGGAGCGACCTCCGGGTCGGTGCGTACTTCCAGGATCACCGGGCGGTCGGCGGCCAGTGCCTCATCCCACGCGGCACCCAGTCGTTCAGGGTCGTCGATAGAGATGCCCTTCAGCCCGATCAGTTCGGCGAACTTCGCGTAGGGGACGTCGGGCAGGCTCTGCGTCGTCTCGTAGCGCGGGTTGCCCTCCATCACCCGCTGCTCCCACGTCACCTCGTTCAGATCGCCATTGTTAAAGACGCAGACGATCAGCCGCGGGTCGGACCAGCGCTGCCAGTATTTCTGTACGGTGATCATCTCGGCCAAATTGTTCATCTGCATCGCGCCATCGCCGACCAGCGCCACCACCGGCCGGTCAGGGTGCGCGAACTTCGCTGCTATCGCGTAGGGCACGGCCGCGCCCATCGAGGCCAAGCCGCCCGATAGCGATGCGCGCTGCCCGCGTTTTACCTGATAGTCGCGGGCGTACCAATTGGCGCAGGATCCTGAATCCGACGTGACGATCGCGTTCGCCGGCAATCGCGGGGACATTTCCCACACCACCCGCTGCGGGTTGACCGGTTTGGCGCCGGCCATCGCCCGTTCCTCCAGCGTCTCGTACCATTGGCGCATGCCGTCGATGATCCCGTCCTGCCAATCGCGGTCTTCCTTGCGGGTCAGCAGTGGCAGCAGCGCGCGCAACGTCTCGGCGGCATCGCCGTGCAGGTTCACCTCGACCGGGTAGCGCAGTCCCAACATTTCGGGCGCGATATCGATCTGCACGGCGCGGGCCTGCCCGTCTTTCGGTAAGAACTCCGCCCACGGGAATCCGGTCCCGATCATCAACAGCGTATCGCAGCCGTTCATCATGTCGGAGGACGGCTTGGTGCCCAGTAGGCCGATCGCGCCTGTGGCGAAGGGGAGATCGTCCGGCAGCACGTCCTTGCCGAGCAGCGCCTTGGCGATACCAGCGCCCAGCAGTTCGGCGACTTCCACCACTTCGTCGGCCGCGTCGCGCGCACCCGCTCCGATCAGGATCGCGACTTTCCTGCCCGCATTCAGCACTTCGGCTGCGGCATCGAGATCGGCAGGGTACGGCATAACCCGAGGTCGCGAATAGCCCGATCCCGACCGTGTGAAGCCATGCTGACGCGCGGGCTCTTCCCAGCTTTCGTCCTGCACGTCTTTGGGCAGGACCAGCACCGTAACGCCGTTTTGCGCCTTGGCGATCCGCACGCCGCGATCGACAAGGTGACGCAGCTGGGCAGGCGCCGCCAGTTCCTGCACGAAATCGGCGACGTCGGCGAACATGCGATCGAGGTTCAGCTCCTGCTGATAGCTTGCCCCGCGCACCGTCGTCTCCGCCTGTCCGGCAATCGCCAGCACTGGCATGTGATCCAGCTTGGCATCGTACAGCCCGGTGATGAGATGCGTCGCGCCCGGCCCGCCAGTGGACAGACATACGCCCATTTCGCCGGTGAACTTGGCATGGGCGACTGCCATGAACGCGGCCATTTCCTCATGCCGAACCTGGATGAACTCGATCCCGTCGCCGGCTTTTTCCGCACGTTGCAGCGCGCCCAGCACGCCGTTGATGCCGTCGCCTGAATAGCCAAAGATGCGTGTGACGCCCCACGCCTTCAGCCGCTCGACAAAGAAGTCGCTGGTCAGTTTGGCCATGATACCAATCCGTTGCTATGTGTTCTCTGGAGGTTTCGAACGAGGGTGTCGCCCGTTGCGCTGTCAGCGGCAGCGCTCTTTAGCGTCGTCGGTCGCGACCTTCTCATCCTAGAGCAGATCATCGATGCGGATCGGCAGGCGGCGGATGCGCCGGCCGGTCGCGTGATATACTGCGTTGGCGATGGCCGCGTTCATGCCGACGATCCCGATCTCGCCTAGCCCTTTGATGCCGAGCGGGTTCACCGCGTCGTCCTTCTCCGGCACCATGATAACTTCGACGCTGGCGACGTCGGCGTTTACCGGGATGTGGTATTCCGCGATGTTGTCGTTGACGTAGCGAGCGTGGTTGAGATCGATCTCGGTCTTCTCCTCGAGCGCCGCGCCCAGGCCCCAGATCATGCCGCCGACATACTGGCTGTGCGCCGTCAGCGGGTTGACGATGGTGCCCGACGCAAACGCGCCGACCATGCGGGGCACGTGGATCTCGCAGGTAAGCCGGTGGATACGCACCTCGACGAACTGCGCGCCGAATGCATAGGCGGTGACGTCCTCCCGCTGTGTCCCACGCGACATTGGCGGCTGGCCCTTGTACAGTTTCTCCATCGAGTCCGGGCCGAGACCTTTGGGAATGTGCTCGGCATAGGCTTCGAGCGCGCCATGGCTGAGGCGGGCGACTGCGTCCTCCAACGGCTCCGAGCCGCCACCGGCCGCTATCAGTAGCCCGTCCGACAGCGTCATGCTGCCCGTTTGCTTGCCCGCAAGCGGGCCGTCGTTGCTGGTCGAGGCGGCGTGCGTGATACGCGCGATCAGCTCGTCGCACGCCTTGGCGATCGCGTGGGTGATTGTCGCGGTATGGCTGGAGCCGGCCGCGAGCGAGGCCGGGGGCAGGGTGGTGTCGCCCATGTAGACCGCCACCTGCTCAATCTTGAGGCCCAGCTTGTGTGCCGCAGTGATCGCGGCAACGGTATAGGCGCCGGTGCCGATGTCGTGACCGGCCAGCTCCACCAGGCAATGCCCATCGGCGCGCAGGGTAACGCGCGCAGCGGTCGAGGCTATATTCGACGGGTAGGCGGCCGACGCGCAGCCCCAGCCAATCAGCCAATCGCCATCGCGCATCGAACCCGGCACCGGGTCGCGTCCTGTCCACCCAAAGCGTTCTGCGCCTTGATCGAGACACTCGATGAGGTGGCGGCTCGAGAAGTTCAGGCCGGTCGCCGGGTCGACCTGCGTGTCGTTGCGGCGCCTGAGTTCGATCGGATCGATCCCGAGCTTCTCCGCCAGCTCGTCCATCGCGCATTCGAGCGGGAACATGTACGGGGTGTCGGGCGGCGCGCGCATGAAGCCGGGCGTGTTGCGGTCGGCGTGGACGAGGTTCACTTTCGTCAGGATGTTGGGATAGCCGTACATCCGCGCGGTCGTGTCGGTGCCGGACACGTTGTACTTGCTCGGCCGGCTGGTCAGTTCCCAGCCCTCGTGGCGCAGCGCGGTCAACTTGCCGTCGCGGGTCGCGCCAAGCTGGAGGTGGTGACGCGTCTCGGCGCGGTAGGTGCCAATGGTAAAGCCCTGGTCGCGGGTGGCGACGAGCTTGACCGCGCGGTTGATCCGTCGCGCTGCGATGGCGATCCAGGCGGTGCGCGCGGTGGCGCCGCCCTTCGATCCGAAACCGCCGCCGACAAACTTCGACATGACGTGGAGGTCGTCCGCGGCAATGCCGATCTGCTGCGCGACGTTGGCGCGCAGGCCGTAGACGAACTGGCTCGGCTCCCAGATCGTCAGCTTGCCTTCGTTCCACTCCGCGGTCGTGGTGAACAGCTCGATCGGATTGTGGTGCTGGGTCGGGCTTTCATACCATTGATCGACCGTCACTTCGGCGACGGCCAGCGCGGCTTCGGCATCGCCCACCTGATGGTCGTGGTGCTCGCCATCGTCGCGCACTTCTTCCTCGACCCCGGGCGAGCCGAATGTCGCCGATGGCGTTTCGAGCTCGTAATCAACCCGAACCCGGAACGCGGCGTCGCGGGCAATCTCATAGGTGTCCGCCAGCACGATGCCGATGATCTGGCCGTCATGCCAGATGCGGTCGTTCTCCATCGTCGTGGTGGTCTCGCCGCCCGATTGCTGGCGCGGCGGGTGGTCTTCGCCGCCGACATTCTCGTGCGTGAGGATGTCGATGACGCCGGGCATGGACCCGGCCTCGTCGAGGTCGAACCCCCTGATCCGGCCGCGCGCGATGGCCGACGTGACGAGAAAGGCCCAGGCCGGGTTCTTCACCGCCTCGTCGGAGGGGTAGAGCGCGCGGCCGGAGACCTTGGCAGGTCCGTCGATACGGGTGTGTGGCTGGCCGATCAGCGTGGTCATGCCGGCAGCTCCATCGCTTGTGTTTCGAGCAACGCGCGCACCAGCGTGCGGCGTCCGAGTTCGATCTTGAACGCGACCTCGCCGTGTCCAGCTGCGCCAATGAGTGCCGCCTCGGCCGCGTCGCGCGCCGTCCTCTCGTCGAGGCGACGACCAATGAGGGCTGCTTCGGCCTCATGCGCCCGCCACGGCTTGGTGGCGAGTCCGCCCAAACCAATCCGCACTGCGCGCACGGTTTCGCCGTCGAGGTCGAGCGCGACCGCCGCTGAGGTGAGAGCGAAGTCGTAGGAAGCACGGTCACGTACCTTGACGTAGCGTGATCGCCGGGTCCACGCGCCCCGAGGCACCTTGAACCCGGTGATGAGATCGCCGGGTGTAAGGTTGGTCTCGATGTGCGGCGTGTCGCCCGGCAGGCGGTGAAAATCTTCGACCGGCAGCATGCGGTCCCGCCCGTCAACCGAGAGCAGCTGCACCTCCGCGCCGAGCGCCACCAGCGCGATCGCGAGATCGCCGGGATAGTGGGCGATGCATGCTTCACTCGTGCCGAGCACTGCGAGCCGCCGGTTGCAGCCCTCCATCGCCGCGCAGCCGGTGCCGGGCTCGCGCTTGTTGCAGGCGCGGTAGGTCGTGTCGCGAAAGTAGTTGCAGCGGGTGCGCTGGAGAACGTTGCCGCCGAGCGTCGCCATGTTGCGGAGTTGCGGGCTCGCCGCTTGCCACAGCGCGTCACGGATCACCGGGTAATCCTGTCGCACCGAGATGTCGTTCTCCGCCTGGCTCATGCGTACGAGCGCGCCAAGCCAGAGCCCATCCTCCAGATTGACGATACGGCCATGCTCGTCCCGCAAACCGGAGATGTCGATCAGCCGATCCGGCGTCATCACCTGCAGCTTCATCAGGTCGAACAGCGTGGTGCCGCCGGCGAGATACTGGGTGGAACTGCGAACATGGGCGTCGGCGGACGTTGGCACCGCGCCAAGGCCGATCGCCTCGACCGAGCTGGCGGCGCGTTCCAGAACGAATTCGCGCATCAGCCCTGCTCCGCCAGTTGGGGTGCGGCCTGCTTCACCGCCGCGACTATCTTGGGATAAGCGGCGCAGCGGCAAAGGTTGCCGCTCATATACTCGCGGATCTCGGCATCGCTGTTCGCATGGCCTTCGCGCGCACAGGCGATGGCGGACATGATCTGGCCTGGGGTGCAATAGCCGCATTGATAGGCGTCCTGCTCGACGAACGCCGCCTGCATTGGGTGCAACGGGTCGCCCTCACCGGACAGCCCCTCGATCGTGGTGATCTCGCCCTCGGCGAGCGCCGCGAGCGTGAAGCAGGACAGCACTCGTTGCCCGTCAATCAGCACGGTGCACGCGCCGCATTGGCCCTGGTCGCAGCCCTTCTTCGTGCCGGTTAGCCCCAGCACCTCGCGTAAGGCATCGAGCAGCATGAGGCGCGGATCGACACCGAGCTGGTGGGTGTGTCCGTTGACGTTTAGCATGATGTCCATGCGCGTGCTCCTAGTTGGGCATCTTCAGAATGGGCTTGATCGTCGTGCCGGCGTCGCTGTCGTCGACCGCCTGGTTCACGTCGGCAAAGGCGTACGTCTTCATGAGCTTCTCCACCGGAAAGCGCCCCTGCCGCTGAAGCTCCATCAGACTTTCGAGGAACATCGGCGTCTGCCCACCGCCGCCCATCACGCCGATCACCCGCTTGCCATGCATCAACACGTCGGGGTGGTTGAACCTAACGCTGGCGGTCATCTTGGCGCCGCCCACCATGGCGCAGGTGCCAAGCGTGCCGAGGGCGGTGATGGCCTCCGCGACCAGGTTCGACCCGTCTGTCGCCTCGATGCTGTAATCAAGCCGATCACCGGTCAGCTCCTTCAGCTCCGCGACCGTATCGGCGCCGTGCTGGAGGCTGTGGGTTGCGCCGAGCTCACGCGCCAGCGCGAGGCGCTGCGGCTCCTTGTCGATGGCGATAATTCTGGTCGCGCTCGTAAGCCGCGCAGCCATGATCGCGGAGAGTCCCACGTTGCCTGCGCCGAAAACGGCGATACTGCTTCCCGGCAGTGGCTTCAGCTCGTTCAGAACGGTGCCCGCACCCGTCGAGATGCTGCATCCATAGGGGCCGGTAGTGTCGAGATCGATGCCGTCGGGCACCCGCGCCAACTGCCGTTCGAGCGCCACCGTGTGCGTTGCCCAGGAGGATTGTTGGAAAAAGCGACCCGCAAGCTTTTCGCCATTCAGCCGCGTCATCCCGCCGGTGCCGTCGAGGCGGTAGCCGGAGAAGACCAAGCCTTGGCCCTTCTCGCAGTAGCGCGGCTGCCCGCGGCGGCAGCTTCGGCAATCGCCGCAGAAGGGAAAGCCGATCATCACCCGGTCGCCCGGCTTGAACGCCTTCACGTCTCGCCCGATCGCCTCGACGATGCCGCAACCTTCGTGGCCGAGCACACCGGGCGTGGGGTAGGGCTCCAGTCCATGGATCGCACCGCGATCCGTCCCGCACACGCCACAACTCAAGATGCGGATCAGCACCTCGTCGTCATAAGGCGCGTCCAGTTCGACTTCCTCCAACGCGATGCGGCGACGGGTCAGCGTGCCGTCCGCCTTTTCCATAACGGCCGCGGTAATGCGCATGGGTTAGATCCTCTCGCGAGTGGCGCTGATCACAAGGCGGATCGCGCCAGCCGTCGCGTCGCTTCGGCAACGGTGCCGAAGACGAGATGGCATGCGGCGCAGTAGGCGTGTGTCGATGCGGGCGCGTTCCACGGCGCGTTGCCTAGACCGGCAAGTGGCACGGCGGCTTCGTCGACCAACGCCGCGGTTGCGAGGCGGATGGGTGCGCCCGCGGCGATCGTTGCCGGACGCCAATATTCGGCAACCACGCCATATCCCATACTCGCAGCCGCACCGCGCAAAGCCGAGGGCGCGGTCACGTGGCGGGTTCCAGCTCGACCTTGATCCACCCGGGCTGGCGCTCGTCGAACGCTTTGTAGGCGTCGATTGCGCCGGTCATCGGCTCGGTCTGGGTCAGGATCTTGACCGGATCGAGTCTTCCCGAGCGCACGTGGTCAAGCAGTACGTCGTAGTAACGACGGTGATTACAGTTCCCCATGCGAACGGTGACATTCTTGTTCATCGCCATGCCGATCGGAAACATGCGGTCCGTCGGCGGATAGACGCCGATAATCGAGATCGTGCCGCCCTTGGCGACGCACTCGACCGCCCAGTCGAGCGCCTGGCTGGGATTGTCGCCGGAGACGAAGTGCGACCCGTGCTTGTTAGCCATCGGCTCGATCACGTATTGCTCAACCGCTTCCTTGGCCTTGCCGAGCAGGCTAGGTGCGTCCGGGCCTGCATGGGCGTGCTGCGCGTCAACTCCGACTGCGTCGATCACACGCCGCGCGCCGTCGCCATCGGTCAGTTTCAGCACTGCATCGGGTACGTCGACCTCGTCGAAATTGATCACTTGCGCGCCCTGGCGCCGCGCCATGTCCAGCCGGTCGGGCAGCCTGTCGACCGCGATCACCTTACCGCCCATGACGATCGCTGATGCGATCGCCATCTGGCCGACGGGGCCGCAGCCAAAGACGAGGACGTGGTCTCCTGCCTCAATCTCGGCCAGATCCGCGCCGAACCAGCCGGTCGGGAGGATGTCGCTGAGCATGATCGCCTGATCGTCGCTGATCTCGTCTGGCACGGGAACGAGATTCGTATCTGCCCAGGGCGTGCGCGCCTTCTCCGTCTGCAGCCCCTTCAGATTGCCTGCGGCCTCCGGCCCGCCGAAAAACACGGTGCCCGCACGCTTGCCCATCGGGTTAGCATTGTCACATTGGGCGAAGAACCCGTTGTCGCAAAACTGGCAGTGACCACAGCCCACGGTGGACGGGATGATAACTCGCTGGCCGACCCGAATCGTTTTCACCTCGGCCCCGACCGCCTCGACAATGCCAACGCCTTCGTGGCCGAGCACCTGACCCTTCGTCATGCCGCTGAACGTGCCCCGTACGAAGTGCAGGTCGGTACCGCAGATGGCGCTCGCGGTGAGACGAACGATCACGTCGGTCGGCTGCTCAATGATGGGCTCTGGGACGTCGTCGAGGCGGATGTCACCAACCCCGTGCCAGACTACTGCTTTCATTGCCGTCAAACCTTTGATGGGAGGTTGTCAACATCAAGCGCTATCGGTGGCAGCAGGTTCCCTCGATAAAGTGATAACTACTTCTATTTAACATGGATTTACTAGTTAGATTGTGAACGGAACTATTCGGCGAGCGCATAGTGATGTGCTATTGGGTATCCCTTGCGATACCATTGCATTGCCCTGTCGTATTTTTGGCTCATTACGCCGCAAATTTGAGAAACATGCGTTCGAGTAGTGATTTGCTTCCGAGCAACAACCGGCGGTGAGGCACTCACGCCTGCAAGAAAGGTATTTTCCATGAATATCCTCGGGAGCACTATGCATACTCTAGACGAACTGTTCGTCCACGGCCTCAAGACAATCTACTATGCCGAGCGGGAGATCGCCGAGACGCTGCCACAGATGACCGACGTGGTCACGAAGGATACGCGCTTTCCTGGCAGCATCGGTCCGATGATTGCGCCGATCATTCCTTCCGTTCTCGCCATGCAGCGAGCCGGCGAAAGCGACTTGGTCGAGCGGTCGGTTGAGGAAAGCGTACGGCGCGTGGTTGACCGGCTGCAAAACTATGAAGCCGTACTGCAGGATGCGCAGGAAGCTGGCAAACTGAAGGTCGTCGCAGCTGTGTACAGCCTGTCGACTGGTGAGGTCCGCTGGCTGCGTGATGGTCACGTTCCAGAGGTCCCGGCCTTCCCCCCGCGCGAACGTCGAAAGAGGGGCTTGTTAGGGGATGGTTGAAATCATCCTCAAGTCTTAGCTTGTCCCTGATTCCTCATTACACCCGAGGAAGTTTCCGGCATTATCCAGCCGCCCCGCCGCCGCATATTCGACCGGGACCAATTTACTTTCGCCTTAGATTTAACGAAAAAACAGCCGGATAATTATTTATATATGAAGCGGTATGCGAAATTATGCTCGCTTATTTTGTGTTATAGTTAGCTATCTACGTTAATTAACGGCAGGAGCGCAGCGAACATTTGCCGACCCTTGATTGGTTT
>Ga0308164_10005223_pt1 | contig 10593 bp, 7 predicted proteins | sample PhyTR2_FD_201031 | JGI IMG/M metagenome (GOLD analysis project Ga0308164, IMG submission 201031) | Phyllosphere microbial communities from UC Gill Tract Community Farm, Albany, California, United States - DLSLT.R2 | ecosystem: Host-associated > Plants > Phyllosphere > Unclassified | place: USA... | reverse complement strand
GGCCGGCCGCCCGACGATGGCCACGGCCGCTTTGCCCGCCAGCGGCACTACCGGGTGGCGCGGCTGGCCCGCCTGCCCGCGCCCATTGCCGAAAGCTCGGGGCTGGCGCTCGGCGATTCGGCCGGGCTGGTGTGGACGCACGGCGACGGCGGCACCCTGGCCACACTCTACCAGGCTAGCCTGGCCGGGCGCCTGCGCGGGGCGCTGCCGCTAGCCCCCTTGGTGAATCACGATTGGGAAGAGCTGACCCGCGACCCGGCCGGGCGCTTCTACATCGGTGATTTTGGCAACAACCGCAACGACCGGCGCGACCTGGCTATTTACCGCATCACGCCGGACGCGGGCGGGGCGCGGGTCGATACCATCGCCTTTCGCTACCCCGACCAGACGGCGTTTCCGCCGCCCCCCGCCCGGCGGCACTTCGACTGCGAGGCGATGCTGTTTTATAACGACTCGCTGCATCTTTTTACTAAAGACCGCAGCCGGTGGCACTGCACGCGCTATTATGTGGTGCCGGCGCGGCCGGGCCGCCACGTGGCCACGCTGCGCGACAGCCTGCGCCTGCGCACCCTCGTAACGGGCGCGGCGCTCAGCCCCGATGGCCGCCAGGTAGCGCTGCTCGGCTACGGCGGGCTTTTTTTGTTTGATGGGCCGCCCAGTGCCCGGCTTTTTCGGCAGGCCAAAACTTATCGCCGGCTACCTACTACGGGGCAGGCCGAAGGCGTGGTTTTTTTGGGTGATAAAACCCTGCTTCTCAGCAATGAGCGGGGACGGCTGTTTCGGTTGGCGCACCCTGGCCAGCGCGAGCGGGCCGCTCGCTAGCCTCGCTCATCGGCCCAGACGCAGCGCTGGCTAGCCCACGCTACGAATGACTGCCCTGCTGCGACGACTCGCGCACGAACAGCTCGGGCTGCAACACTACCTGCCGCTGCATAAAGGGCGCATCGGGCGCGGCGGCCAGCTCCAGAAACAGGCGCACGGCGGCCTGACCCATTTCCTCGCAACGTTGGTCTACCGACGTGAGCCGAGGCTCGGTGATGGCCGTGAAGCCCTCGTTGCTGAAGCCCGCCAGGGCAATATCCTGCGGCACCCGGATGCCCTGCGCCTTCAGCACCTGGAGCGCCCCAAGGATGGCCGAGTCGCCGGCGGCGAAAATGGCGTCGAGGGGCGTGGGCAGGGCTAGCAGCTGGCGCGTGGCCTGGGCGCCGTCCTCGGTCGTCATGTTGGAGGTGATAATCAGCGCCTCATCGGGGGTAATATCGAAGCTGGCCAGCGCGTCGAGGTAACCCTGGCGGCGGTGCTGGTAGATGTTGAGGTGCTGCGGCCCCGCCAGGTGCGCTACGCGGCGGCAGCCTTGCTCCAACAGGTGGCGCGTAGCCTGAAAAGCGCCCTCCCGGTCGTTGAGCACCACGGAGTTCACTTGCTCGGCGGCCGGAATACGGTCAAAAAACACCAGCGGCACGCCCCGGCCCCGCACCTTGTCAAAATGGTGATAATCCTGGGTGTTGCGGGCCAGCGACACGAGCACGCCCGCCACCTGGGCATTGAGCAGCGTTTCCACGTTGCGGCGCTCCAGCTGCACATCTTCGTGCGACTGGCACACAATAACGCTGAAACCAGCCTTGCTGGCCGCCGTTTCAATTCCCTGAATAACAGAGGGAAAGAACTTACCTTCGATGTAAGGCACTACCACGCCCAGCAGCCGGCTCTGGCCTTTGCGCAGGGCGGCAGCCAGGTGGTTGGGCTGGTAATTCAGCTTTTTGGCCAGCTTGAGTACGCGCTGCTTGGTAGCGGCCCCAATGCTGTGGTGGTCGCTGAGGGCGCGCGAAATGGTCGTCATCGATACGCCCAGCTCGCGGGCCAGGTCGGCCATCGAAACTGCGGGCGGGTTGGCGCCGGGCATCGGCTTTTTAGGGGAATTCATGCGAATAGTAACCACCCGCTGCTGCAAAAAGGCAGTAGCGGGCTTCTGCACAAATCTAGGCGCATTTCTGCTAATCGCACGCTGCCCCGGCCCCTAGCCAGGATTTCGCTACTATCTTGCCGCCCTGCCACTCGGCACTCTCTACGTTATATGTTCCAGCTTTTTTGCAGCGCCCTGGCTCTGGTGGCTTGGGGCGCCGGGACCACCCCAGCCCCAACGGGGCAGATTGATTTCAGCAAGCTTCGGCTGCACCAGCTGGCTTTTATTTCGAGCCGCAGCCAGGTGCAGCAACGCCTGGGCAAGCCGCAGGCCATAACAGAGCCCAACTACGAGTGCGGCGCGTACTCCAGCCAGGAGCAGGGCCAGAAGTTTTACGAGCTGCGCTACCCGCAGGTGCGGTTTATTGGCAATAGCAAGCGGGGGTATGCTATTGATTTTGTGTATTTTTCTGCGAAAAGTCCGGCGCTGACCTACGGTGGCCAGCCCTTAAGCAGCCGCACCACGGTGGCCGATTTGCAGCGCCTCTTCGGCCCGGGCACGCACTCGGCAAAGATTAAAACCGCCGAAATGCCCCAGGGTCAGGAAGCCGTGTCCGTCAGCTCAAAATATGATGACGGTGCTATCTTCTGGTTCAGCCGCGGCCGGCTCGTCAAGTTTGAGTATTGGTCGCCCTGCTAGGCTAGCCCCGCCGCGATTATCGGGGCCCGCGGAAACCCCCGCCCCGCCCGGCGGGTTATCTTTGCAGGTACGCCCCTAGCGGCGCCTTTGCATATGCCGGAGATAACGATAGACGCCGTTCGCCACGCCCTGAGCTTCGTGGAAGAGCCCGATTTGGGCCAGGACTTGATTACGCTCAACATGGTGGAGGACATTAAGGTAGACGGCCGCACGGTGTCGTTTACCGTGGTGCTCACCACGCCCGCCTGCCCGCTTAAGCAGCTCATCCACGATGCCTGCGAGCGCGCCGTGCACACCATGGTGGACAAAGACGCCAACGTGGTGATTCAGATGACGTCGCGCGTGACCACCATGCGCAACAACAACACCATTTTGCCCGGCGTGAAGAATATCATCGCCATTGCTTCGGGCAAGGGCGGCGTGGGCAAAAGCACCGTTACGGCCAACCTAGCCGTGGCCCTGGCCGCGGCGGGCGCCAAAGTCGGCCTTATCGACGCCGATATTTCGGGCCCGAGTATGCCCACCATGTTCGGGGTCGAAGACGCCCGGCCGCACGTGTACCAGGGGCCTAGCGGCAAAAACCTCATCGAGCCCATCGTTAAGTACGGGGTCAAGCTGATGAGCATCGGCTTTCTGGCCCCCAGCGAGCACGCCATTGTGTGGCGCGGCCCGATGGCCTCGTCGGCGCTCAAGCAGTTTATCACGGAGGTAGACTGGGGCGAGCTCGATTATTTGCTGCTCGACTTGCCGCCCGGCACTTCCGACATTCACCTCACGATGGTGCAAACTGTGCCCGTAACCGGCGCTATCATCGTGACCACGCCGCAGCCCGTGGCTCTTATGGACGCGCAGAAGGGCTTGCAGATGTTCCGCCAGCCCCAAATCAACGTGCCGGTGCTGGGCATTATTGAGAACATGGCGTGGTTTACGCCGGCCGAACTGCCCGATAACAAGTACTTTATCTTCGGTGAGGGCGGCGGCCAGCGGCTAGCTACCAAGCACGACGTGCCGCTGCTAGGCCAACTGCCGCTAATACAGGCGGTGCGCGAGGCCGGCGACGAAGGCCGCCCGGCCGTGCTGGCCGATGTAAATTCGCCGGCGGCGGCCACCTTCCGCGACCTCGCCGAGAGCCTGGCCCGGCAGGTGAGCATCCGCAACAACGTTGCTCCTAAAACTTCCGTTGTGCAAATGAACAGCTAGGTGGTGCCCGGCAATCGCCGCCCGCACATTTTACGCCTGAAAGCTGTTCTCAGCCCATTGCTAACCGTTAATTGATTGAAAATGGATTCTGTTTTGTCCCGCGTCGAGCAAGCCCTTGATTCTCTGCGACCTTACCTGGCCACGGATGGCGGCAACGTGCGCGTGGCCGAAATAACCGACGCTGGGGTACTAAAGCTGGAATGGGAAGGGGCCTGCGGCGCCTGCCCCATGTCGCCCATGACCCGCGCCGGCCTCGAAGACACCGTGCGCAAGGCCGTGCCCGAAATCACGGCGGTAGAAGCCCGCTAGGCTTGCTGAAAATTCTTTTTTAACATCTGTCTGTCATGCTGAGCTTGCTGAAGCATCCTGGCAGGTTACGTTTGGGCTAACTATCCAACGAACCTGGCAAGATGCTTCGGCAAGCTCAGCGTGACAGACGTTTTTTTGGCTGATTCGTAAGTTGTGGCTCAGCTTACCCTATTATATGCCCACCTCGCCCGCCAACGACCCTAGCCTGCGCTCCTGGATTGACATCCGGCCCACCGACGATTTCCCGATTCAAAACCTGCCTTTCGGCGTAATGGACGTGCCCGAGTGGGGCCCGCGCCTGGCGGTGGCCATCGGCGGCTACGCGTTGGATTTGTATGAGTGCGCGCAGCTAGGGTACTTCGACAGCATTGCCGAGGATGTGCCGGCGCTGGGCGCGGCACTGCCCAAGGTGTTTCGGCGGCGCTCGCTAAACGCGTTTTTGCGGCTAGGGCCGGCCGCGTGGCGAGCCGTGCGCGAGCGCGTGAGCGAACTTCTGCGCCACGACAACGCCAGCCTGCGCGACAACGAGCTGGCCATCCAAACCTGCCTGCTGCGCCAGCGCGATGTAACGATGCTGCGCCCGGTGAAGCCCACTAACTACGTCGATTTTTACAGCAGCCTGGAGCACGCCACCAACGTGGGCGCCATGTTTCGGCCCGATAACCCGCTACTACCCAACTGGCGGCACCTGCCCATTGCCTACCACGGCCGGGCCAATTCCATCGTGGCCAGCGGCACCGCCGTGCGCCGGCCTAGCGGCCAGTACCGCCCGGCGGGCCAGGACACGCCCGTGTTCGGCCCCACCCAGCAGCTCGATTTTGAGCTGGAAACGGCCTTCATCGTGGGCCAAAGCACCGCGCAGGGCAGCACCGTGCCCCTGGCCGAGGCAGAAAACCATATTTTTGGCCTTGTACTGTTCAATGACTGGAGCGCCCGCGATATCCAGAGCTGGGAATACCAGCCGCTAGGGCCGTTTCTGGGCAAGAACTTCGCCAGCAGCGTTTCGCCCTGGGTCGTTACGCTCGATGCGCTGGAGCCTTTCCGCGTGGCCGGCCCGGCGCAGGAGCCCGAGCCTCTAGCCTACCTGCAAAGCAATAGTGAGCAGCACTTTGATGTGCAGCTCGAAGTGCTCATTCAGCCTGCCGACGCTACGGCAGACCCGCTGGTTATCAGCCACACCAGCATGAAGTATTTGTACTGGAGCATGGCCCAGCAGCTAGCCCACCACGCCAGCAACGGCTGCCCGCTGGAGGCGGGCGATATCTACGCCTCGGGCACCATCAGCGGCCCTACGCCGGGCGCGCTAGGGTCTTTACTGGAAATGACCCAGCGCGGCACCCAGCCGCTAGCCCTGCCGGGCGGCTTGCAGCTCGGCTTCCTGCGCGACGGCGATACGGTTATTCTGCGCGGCTACGCCGAGAAGAATGGCCTGCGCATCGGACTGGGTGAGGTGAGCGGCACGGTGCTGCCGGCGACCGGGGAGTAATTACCAAAAAGCATTTGCTGGCAAACCCAGGCGCCGCAAATCAGATACTTCTTAGTGATTAGTATAGTGGTTGTTAAAGAGATTAATTTTCAGTTTCAGGAATAAACCTCAAAATCCCGCTAGCCCTTGAATGAGCTAGCGGGATTTTGAAATTTAGGAGTGGTTCTCTTACCGCTTACTTTTTGCCCGCCAAAATCTCGTCCACAATAAGCGGGTCGAGCAGGGTGGTGGTATCACCGAGGTTGGCGGTTTCGCCCTCGGCAACTTTGCGCAGGATGCGGCGCATGATTTTGCCCGAGCGGGTTTTGGGCAAGCCGCTCACCAGCTGAATTTTATCGGGCTTGGCGATGCGGCCGATGGCGGCTACCACGGCTTCGATAATGCTGGCCTCGGCTTTCTGGATTTCGAGGTCGGTGGTGGGCAGGCCGTTCTGGCAAATGACGTAGGCGTAGATGCCCTGGCCTTTTACATCGTGCGGGTAGCCCACTACGGCGCTTTCCACTACGTACTCGCTCTCGTTGATGGCGTTCTCGATTTCGGCGGTGCCGAAGCGGTGGCCGCTCACGTTTATCACGTCATCGACGCGGCCGATGATGCGGTAGAGGCCGTTTTCGTCGCGCCGGGCGCCGTCGCCGGTGAAATAATAGCCTGGGTAGGGCTGAAAATACGTTTGGCGGGCGCGCTCGTGGTCGCCCCAGGTAGTGCGGATAACGCCCGGCCAGCTGGCTTTTATCGCCAGGTAGCCTTCCTGGTCGTTGCCCTCGATTTCGGTGCCGTCCTGGTTTAGCAACACTGGCTGCACGCCGGGCAGCGGCAGGCCGGCCCTAGCGGGCATGCTGGGCGTGATGCCGGCCAGCGCCGAAATCATGATGCCGCCGGTTTCGGTTTGCCACCAGGTGTCTACGATGGGGCAGCGGCCCTTTCCCACGTGCTGGTGGTACCAGTGCCAGGCCTCTTCGTTGATGGGCTCGCCCACCGAGCCGAGGATGCGCAGGCTGCTGAGCGAGTAAGCCAGCACGTGGTCGAGGGGCGCGGCCATGAGCGAGCGGATGGCCGTGGGCGCCGTGTAAAATATGGTGACGTGGTGCTTGTCAATTACTTCCCAAAACCGGCCCGGCGACGGGAACGTGGGCACGCCCTCAAACAGCACCGAGGTGCTGCCCGCCAGCAATGGGCCGTAGAGGCCGTAGGTATGGCCCGTAACCCAGCCAATGTCGGCGGTGCACCAGTACACGTCGTTTTCCTCGATTTGAAACACGTTGCGGAACGTGTAATCGGCCCACACCATGTAGCCGGCCTGGCTGTGCACCACGCCCTTAGGCTTGCCGGTGCTGCCGCTGGTGTAGAGAATGAACAGCGGGTCTTCGGCCTCCATTTCTTCGGCGGGGCACTCTTTTTCGACGTCCTTTACCTCGTCGTGGTACCATACATCGCGGCCTTCTCGCCACTGCACCGGCCAGCCGGTGTGCTCCACTACGATAACGCGCTGCACGCTGGGGCAGCTAGCCAGCGCTTCATCCACCACGCTCTTCACAGGGATTTGCTTGGCGCCGCGGTTCAGGCCGTCGGCCGTGATGACGCAGGTGGCCTGCGCGTCATTCACGCGGTCGGCAATGGCCGAGGCCGAGAAGCCCGCAAACACCACCGAGTGCACCGCCCCAATGCGGGCGCAGGCCAGCGTGGCCACGGCCAGCGCCGGTATCATGGGCACGTAGAGCACCACGCGGTCGCCCTTGCGCACACCGTTCTTTTTCAGCACATTGGCAAATTGGCACACCTGCTCGTAGAGCTCGCGGTAGGTCAGGCGCAGGTGGCGGGTTTTGGGGTCGTTGGGCTCGAAGATGATGGCCAGCTTGTTGGCCCGCTGCTCGAGGTGGCGGTCGAGGCAGTTCTCGGTGATGTTGAGGCTAGCCCCGGCGTACCAGGTGCTGGTGCCAGCCGGTGAAAACTCGCCGCCGCGCACGGTATCCCACTTGCGGCGCCAGGTAAATGGCTCGGCCGCAGCGGCCCAAAAAGCGTCGGGGTCTTCAACCGATTGCTGATAATCAGCGTGGTATTCTTCGAGGGTGCGCGTGCGAATGGCGGACATGGGGATTGGGAAATTTGGATGAAATGAAAAACTAAAGCCGCCTGTCATGCTCATCTGGCGTCCCGAAGGAAGCATATTATCAGGTTTGAACGCCTTGGGCTAGCGTGATAAGATGCTTCGCAAGCTCAGTATGACAAGCGCTGTTGATGAAGGGCTTACTACTCAGGAAGCGCCTAGCAGCTCGCGCACCTTTTGCATGAGCTGGCGGGTGCTGAAGGGCTTGGGAATGTAGAGGTCGGCGCCCGCGTCGTAGCCCTTTTGTACGTCGGCGGGCTGGCTTTTGGCCGAGAGGAAGATGACTTTGGTAGCGGCGCGGTCGGGGCGCTGGCGCAGCTGGCGGCACACCTGGTAGCCGTCCACATCGGGCATCATCACATCGAGCAGCACCAGGTCGTAGGGCGTTTCGGCAAGGGCGGCCAGGGCCTCCGTGCCGTTGCGGGCAATGCCCACCTGGTAGCCGTTCTTGCGCATCAAAAACTCGAGTGACATGACGATATTAGGCTCATCATCAACCAGCAAGATAGCGGGCATATTCATAGCGGGAAGGACGAAGAAAAGGGAGTCGCCGCCCGCGCCGGCACGGCCAGCGGCAACTCGATAAAGAAGCGGGCGCCCTGCTCAGGGGCACTCTCGACCCAGATGCGGCCCTGGTGCAGCTCCACTATTTTTTTGGTAATAGCTAGCCCCAGGCCCGAGCCCTCAGGCTTGCGCATGGTCTGGTTGCGGGCCTGAAAAAACTTGTCAAATATCTGGTGCTGCTCGGCCAGGGCAATGCCCTTGCCATTGTCTTCCACGCACAGCAGCAGGGCGTCGGCGGCGGGCCAGGCCAGCACCGCAATGCGGCCCGGCCCACCCGCCACCGTGGCTTTTATGGCATTAGATAGCAGGTTGATGAGCACCTGCATAAGGCGGTCGCGGTCGGCGGGCAGCAGCGGCAGGCTAGCGGGCACTTCTACACGCAGCGCGGTGCCGCGCTCGCGGGCTAGCTGGGCCACGGCTTCGGTGGCCTCCTGCACCACCTCGGCCAGCACCAGGGGCGTGCGGTCGAGGCTGGCCTGGCCGCTCTCAAATTTCTCCAAGTCCAGCACCAGCGAAATGAGGCGGGTGAGGCGCTCGGCCTCGCGGCCAATGGTGAGTTGAAAGCGCTCGCGCTCCTCGGCCTCCAGGTCGGGGTTGTCGGCCAATATTTCGGCCAGCGCCCGGATGCTGGTGAGCGGGGTGCGCAGCTCGTGGGTTACGGTGTAGAGAAACTCATCTTTCTGCATATCCAGCACTTGCAGCTGGTCGTAGGCCTGGCGCAGCTCGTCGGTGAGGCGCTGGAGCTGGCGGCTTTGCTTTTGGAGCTGGCGGTTGGCCTCCAGCAGCTGTTGGCTTTCCTTGAGAATCCCCACCACGCTGTCGTAGCTAATTTGCTCGGCCCCGGCCACCGAGGCCAGCAGCATGCGGGCGCTGGCCGGGCCTAGCGTGCCGGCCAGCAGCTTTTCGGCGTAGGTGAGCAGGCGCGGGTCGGCGGCAGCGGTGAGTGGGTGAGTGGGTGAATTAGGGAGTTTTTCTTCGTTAGTGCTTCCCTGCTGATACTGATTGCTAACTAATGACTGATAACTATTCCCTGAAAGCGCATCGGGGAAGCGCTCGGCAAAGGCGCGCAGCGCCTGGTTGGTCCGCTTTTTCCCGAGAAAGCCTAGCAGCAGCGCGCGCACATCGGGCAGCGGCGTGCGGCCCTGCCAGCCGGTGATTTCTTCGGCCAAGCTGCGGCGGCGAAAGACATCGACAAACACGTCGGCCTGGCGCAGCTCCAGCGCCGTGGGCGGCCAGGCCAGCGACAAGCCCACGTAAAGCCCAATGTTGAAAAACCAGCTCCAGAATAAGCCGTGCGAGAGGTAATCGAGCCCATCGAGCCCAAACAGCGCGCCCGGCCGCAACCAGGCTAGCCCCCCCACCCCGTCGCTGAGCACGCTCACCGGCAGCCGGCCCGGCCCCACCAGCGTGGGCAGCACCAGGGTAAAAAACCACACGCCAAAACCCGCCAGCAGCCCCAGCGTAGCCCCGCGCCGGGTGCCGCCCTTCCAGTATAAGCCACCCAGCACGGCGGGCAGAAACTGCGCCACCGCCGCAAACGACACCAGCCCGGTGTTGACGAGCGGCAGCTGGCGGCCCACCCCGGCATAGTAGCCGTAGGCCAGGCCCAGCACCAGCACCACGGCCAGCCGGCGGCTTGTGAGGGCCACCCGGCCCAGGTAGGCAAACCAGCGCCGCTGGCCCTCGGGCCGGGCGGCGGGCACGCGCACCAGCAAGGGCATCAGCAGGTGGTTGCTCATCATCACGCTCAGGGCGATGCTTTCGACGATAATCATGCTGCTGGCCGCCGAGAGCCCGCCCAGGTAAGTAAGCAGGGCTAGCCACGAGTGGCCGGTAGCCAGCGGCAGCGCCAGCACAAAGGTGTCGGCATCGAGGCCCCGGCCGCCCAGCTTTAGCAGGCCGCCGAAGGCGATGGGCAACACAAATATGTTGATAATGAGCAGGTAGAGCGGAAACAGCCACATGGCCTTGCGCAGGTGGTCCTCATCCACATTCTCGACCACGGCCACCTGAAACTGGCGCGGCAGCAGCAACACCGCCGACATACTGAGCACGAGCAGCGTGAGCCACTCGGCCCCGCTGGTACCCGCGCTCTTAAACGTGAACAGCTGCCGCAGCGCGGGCTCGGCCGCCGCATGGTCGAATAAATCGGCGAAGCCCCCAAACAGCCCGAACGTGACGAAGGCCCCTAGCAGCAGAAAAGCCAGCAGCTTCACCAGGCTTTCGAGGGCCACGGCCAGCACCACGCCCTCGTGCCGCTCGGTGGCCTCGACCGAGCGCACGCCGAAAAGCACTGTAAACATGGCCAGCGTGCCCGCCGCAAACAGC